>Ga0079223_10002181_pt1 | contig 12053 bp, 9 predicted proteins | sample Stecom2011_FD_75072 | JGI IMG/M metagenome (GOLD analysis project Ga0079223, IMG submission 75072) | Agricultural soil microbial communities from Utah to study Nitrogen management - Steer compost 2011 | ecosystem: Environmental > Terrestrial > Soil > Agricultural land | place: USA: Utah...
CAATTGTTTGCGCGAGATATTGGTAAACACCACACCATAGCCGTAAGGGCACACCAGACTTCCCCGATGCTTTCCCTGCTGCTCTGCTAATGCTTTATCGCGCTTCAGTTTATTCACGACTTGATAAGCGCACTGACGCGCCTGCTCAATAGGATTGGGTTTATTCACCAAACCATTGTTAGTGAGCAGCGTAAACGTCTGGTGATTCATAGATTGGATCGCCGCCAACTTCCAATCCTTCACCTCCAAAAACAACAGGCCGCGACCGGGATGCAGAATAATAAAATCCGGATACCGCCGCGCATCTCCCACCGGCACATCAAACCAGCAGAGGTAATCGTCCTCGAGAAACTTCTCCAACCGCTGACCAAACCGACGCTCGCCGATCGTCATTTTGGTGGAGCTGGAGTTAATGTTGGGGAGAATCGTGGCCATGTTTTTCTAACCAATTACCTTCCATTTACCGCCTTTTTTGGGGCCTTCATAGGCCAAGCGGTTTTGGGTTTTAAGTTTGGCAGCGGCGCGCTCGACAGCGCTTACAGAGCGCCCAATGGTCGCAGCCACATCAGCCAAACTGAGTTCTGCATGTGTACTTAGTAGAACCAAGATCTCATCTTCAGTTTTTACCCGCGCTTTTACCGGCGTTTGTGCCCGCGTTTGCGAAGTTTCGGCAGCATCTTGATGAGTGACGGCCTCCTCTAACGATGCCTGGACTGAGGCAGGCGAGGTAAGGTCTCCTCTTTATATATGGAACGCGTTACCTCTTCAGCGAACCCCCTAGCGTGTCAGTGCACTACCGGGATCAACAAAAATCACCGCTTCCGCCAAACCAGCCCAATCCGCCAGATTTTCATTCTCTGGCCGAAGAAATTCAAAATTGGTCGATGCCATAAATAATATTCTTCTCGTGGCTGCCTTATCACCAAGACATGCCCAGTGTATTTAACGTCGTAGCGTTATCGGATTATTGTAGATTAAACATTATCTTGAGCACGATAACTCAGCGGCCTTGCTCCCACTTGTCTAATTCCATCCGGTTTCACGAACCATCTATCGACGCTAGTTAATGACTGATACTAGCCGTTTTGTGAGCTGGCGCAAGTATCAACGATCCTGAACTCTCGAATAACGGCCCGCCGTAGCGGATGAATCTTCAATCTGCTTGCCTTGCGGCTGCTCCCGCTGAACGCTTTGCCGGTTATCGACTCAGAAGAATACTTGTATAGCAGCCCCACTGAGGACGCGGAGCGGATATGTTTTCAAAATGGCACTGGATGATTTTGCAACTAAGCCGGCGGTTGTGGGTTCGCGCAGTGCTTTATGCGCTTTTGGCTGTTGTCACTGTGTTATCCACCATCTTTTTCAGGGAGCTGATCCCTGCTGATTTGGCGGGGAAGATCGGGGCGGAGGCGGTGGACAAAATTTTGGGAATTCTCGCTTCGGGAATGCTGGTGGTGACGACTTTTTCCCTTAGTGTCATGGTGGCCGCGTTCAGCAGTGCGACCAGCAGTATTTCTCCGCGCGCCACACGCTTGTTGATGGAAGATTCGATCACGCAGAACGTGCTGGGCACATTTGTCGGCTCGTTTCTGTTTAGTCTGATCGGCATAATCGCCCTGAACACCGGCGTGTATGACAACGAAGGACGGGTGATTCTGTTTATCGTCACGCTCTGTGTGACCGTGATTATTGTGGCGACGATCCTGATCTGGATTGAGCATCTATCTCATCTGGGACGCGTTAGCGAAACCAGCGACAAGGTTGAAAAAGCCGCGCTCGCTGCTGTGTTGCAACGAGCGGAGCATCCGTGGCTCGGCGGTTTACCTCTAGACTCCATACAGATTCCCCAGGATGCCAAGCCTGTTTACTCTCCAGAGATCGGCTATATCGAGCATCTTGATATGAAGGCTGTTTCTCAATGGGCGGATAAAACCGGCTCCAGGGTTTACATCAACACCTTGCCCGGCGCTTTTGTCCATCCCAAGCGGGTGCTGGCCTGGATTGAAACCACTGCCGAGTCCGGTGCGGATACAGTGGAATCGGCATTTTCCATTGCGCGCGAGCGCTCTTTTGATCAAGACCCGCGTTTCGGGCTTTCGGTGCTCACCGAGATTGCCTCCCGAGCACTGTCCCCTGCGGTGAACGACCCCGGCACCGCCATTGAAATTATCGGCCGCGGGGTTCGTCTTCTTTTTCAATGGCAAACCTGTGAGCCAAATCTTGAGGCTGCAGGCAAGGTCGAATATCCCCGCCTATATATTCCGTCCGTTACGCCGGCAGAGTTGTTTGATGACTTCTTTGTCCCGATCGCCCGCGATGGAGCGACGATGATCGAAGTACAGATACGCCTTCAAAAAGCCCTGCACGCTTTAGCGCAAAGAGGCGGCGCATTCCACGATAACGCCAAGCGTCATTCAGATGATGCTTTACGCCGTGCTGAAGCCTCTCTGGTATTTGAAGGGGACAAGGAACGGCTGCGAACACTGGTAACGGATCTGTTTCATTAGCCAAATCACGACCTTAAATGTATCCGCGACACGACCGCCGCCAGCTAGCTATCCGCGGGCAAGCGCGAGACAAATAAAAAAATGATAAACCTTCCTCATCAGTGTTGACTTTGAAACGTCTCACCCCCAAAATACGCGCCCTCGACTGTGGCTAGATAGCTCAGCTGGTTAGAGCACAGCACTCATAATGCTGGGGTCGGCGGTTCAAGTCCGCCTCTAGCTACCATATTCGATAAAGGTTAGCAGGTTAGCGCTTGCTAGCCTTTTTTATTGGCTTACCACAAATACCAACATTGACTGCCATCCAAACGCAGAAGACCTACGCGTGAGGGCAGAAAACTGGCAGGCCAAGACCAACGTTTGCTGGCAGCAAGCAAAAGGTTACTTGTAGAGGAAGGATGCTCCGTGAAAACTATGTATTATTTTGCCTTTGGCTTCACTCTCCTTATCTCTCTCACCTCGCCTTGCTCATCACCAACTATTGAAAAACCTACTGTTTGGTGAGCTCAAAAAGCAGCAACGGCAGGAGATCATCAACCGTAAATGTTAGGGCTGTGTCCATCCACACAGAAACTAAACTGTTCGCGGAAACGGTAACAAAGGGTTCATAAAAAGTTAGCAGGATACGAGCTGGTATCGCACGACTATCGTTACCGAATTTCACACTGCTCCTGCTCTCATTGAGTCGTCGCCCCAACTAAAAGCAGCACCACTTTGGTGCGCAAATGCGGATAGCTTTGAAAGAATTATGTTTTGCACGACAATATCAGATGGCATGCGTTCTCTGTCGCACCAACAGTCAACAGCGATAGTGTTACCGTTCGCACATCTGTAAGAAAAAGACTCCACACTAGCCTCGGTTCTGTGTTTCACAGAACAATATAAGTTCTAAGTTCATTTAAGATAACGCCTCAGATTTTTTAGAGGGCCGCGTTCACATGCTCACAAGTTTTTTCGTGAACCAGGGTGAAACGGCCTTCGTTTTGCATGGAGTATTGAGCGTGTCAGGGAGTTTGTTGACTGAAATTATTAGCGAATAAATTTCTGGCAACCCCGTTTTAACGCGCTCAGGCATACAAAAGTAAGACATTGTGGAGTTGTTGTAAGAGTTCCGCTTGAGCATTCAAGATCACGCAAGAAGGAAAGGGTATGAAGGATTGTATGAAGGTTATTTTTGGCATTGTTGCTGCGTTCTGCTTTTTGGTTTCAGCCGCAAGCGCTCAGACGAGTTATAAAATGGGTGCAGGCGACGAGGTTCGCCTTACGGTTTATGGTCAGCCCGATCTCACTACTGACGGCCAGATCAGCGCCGATGGAACCATGATCATTCCCCTGCTAGGCAGTGTGCAATTGGCAGGACGCACGCCTTCAGAGGCGGCGCGACTGCTCGCTGAGTATTATGTGCGCGGCGATTTTCTTCAGGATGCCCACGTCAATCTGTTAATCACCAAATACCGCAGTCAATCGGTAGCAATTCTCGGCAAAGTCAATAATCCCGGAAAGCTCGTACTTGAAGGCCCCACCTCTCTCACCGACGCACTGGCCTGGGCCGGTGGCGTATCTGAATCCGGCAGCGAACGATTAATTTTGATTCGCACCAACGACAAAGGCCGGCAAGAACGTCAGGAATATGATTTACAAAAATTACTGAATCACGAAGCCGACGGCAGCCCGATTGTGTGGATGCGCGACGGTGACACCTTGTATGTGCCCAATGCTGGACGCTTTTATGTAAGCGGCCAGGTAAACAAGCCCGGCATGTATCCGCTCGACCGTCAGCTAAATGTTATGCAAGCAATCGGCGTTAGTGGCGGCGTTAATTCACGCGCCAACGAACGCGCGGTTAAGCTATTTCGTCAACAACCGGATGGAAGCGTAAAGGAACTACGAGCTAACCCCCATGACCCAGTGCGTGATGGTGATATTTTGGTCATTCAGGAAAGTTTGTTCTAAGGAGCCATTATGAATTTAACTGCTTTTTTTCGTGTATTACTGGCCCATTGGTTCACCATTGTGGGAATGACCGTGCTGGCACTCATTGCAGCAGCGGTTTGGACCTACATGACGCCCCGCTCTTATACCGCCAGCGCTGATTTGCTGATTGATGGGAAAGCCCGCGATCCTATCAGCGGGCAAGCCATGCCAACCCAGCTGCTATCTGCTTATATCGCAACCCAGGCTGATATCATCAAAAGCCGAAAGGTTGCGAGCCTGGTTATCGAACAGCAAGACCTCATCAATGATCCTTTGATTTCGCGTGAATTTCATTCGTTGAGTGATGGCCCCGCGCCCACTGAACAGTGGCTACTGTCTTATCTGATTAACCGGGTGCACGTTGCCCCCAATCGCAGCAGCAATGTGATGGCCATTGCCTTCAAATCACAAGACCCCGAGCTCGCAGCGAAACTTGCCAATGCGTTTGCCGATGCCTATATCAGCACCAGTCTTGCCCTGCGCATTGAACCAGCCAAACAAATTACCCACTGGTACAACGCTCAGCTGGAGATGTTACGCGACGGGTTGATAGAAAAGCAGAACGCGCTCTCCGCTTATCAGGAAGAACATAACATTATCGCCAGTACCGATCGTCTTGATCTTGAAACGACTCGGCTAACCGAGCTCTCATCAATGCTGGTAGCGATTCAAGGGCAACGGCTTGAAAGTGAAAGCCGTAGCGACCAGATAACCAATAGCACCCTGGGGCCGCGCCCGGCACAACTGCTGGACAATCCTCAGGTGCAGAAAATCTCTTCTGATCTTGCGCAAGCGCAAGCCCGGTTAAATGAGCAAGGCACCTTGGTAGGCAGTAATCATCCTCAATATCGCCAAGCTCAACGCGAAGTTGAAGCGCTCAAGGCACAACTGGCAGAAACAATGAAACTGGTCGGCGGCAGCATGCGTTCGACGGTAGAGCTAACCAAGGCGCGCGAAGAGCAACTTAAAGCAGAGCTGGCGGCGCAAAAAGACGTGGTATTGCAGTTAAATCGCACCCGTAACGATTTGACCCTGTTGCGTCAGGAAGTCGATATTGCTCAAGCCGCCTATGATGCTGCGCTTGCTCGCTCCACTCAGACTCGACTCGAAAGCCAGATTGCACAAACAGATGCAGCCATTTTGAATGCGGCAATCGTGCCGTCGCAACCGACCGACCCCAAACCTGCAATGAATATGCTCCTGGCGCTCGTCGTTGGGGTTTTGTTGGGGATTACCTTATCCTTGGGCCGCGAATGGATCGATCGGCGCGTACGCAGTATTGAAGAGCTGGAAACTCGCCTGGGACTGCCCGTGCTTGCGTATATCCCGGCAGAACCAAAAAGCTGGGCCAAACGGGAGATAGCGCCATGAATAATCTTGCACATTCAGTTGAAGAGAGCGGCGATATCAGCCTGAAAATGGGCCGGATGTTGGTCGACAGCGGAAAAATTACCAGCGCCGATTTACGCGCCATCATGGATTTACAAAATGAACGTGGCCTGCGTTTTGGCGACGCAGCCGTTGCTCTGGGTTTAGTGAGTCAGGCCGATATCCGCGCCGTGCTGGCACAGCAGTATGCGTATCCTCATATTCCAGATCAGACCAGTCGTTTACATCCTTCACTGACAGCAGCTTTTCGTCCTGAATGCAAAGAGGTCGAAGCGCTACGCGGACTACGCAGTGAATTGATGCTGCGCTATTTTAATTCCGCGCCCAACCTCAGCCTTACGCTGACCAGTGCAGATGACGCCCCCGGCGTTGCCAGAACCACCGCCAATTTGGCGATCGTGTTTGCGCAGATGGGTTTGCGAACACTGTTGATTGACACCAACCTGCGTGAGCCACAGATGCATAACCTTTTTGGTACTGGCAATCGCCACCCCGGCTTGGCCGAGCTAATTGCCGGTCGTGCTCGCTCTCATCCATTACCTATTCCTTCGCTGGGCCCACTCTGGCTACTGCACGCCGGAACCCAGGCGCCCAATCCTCAAGAGCTGTTGTCGAGCCGCAATTATCGCGAACGCATGAGCGAGCTTTTCAGCTTGTTTGACGTAACCTTGATCAGCACCTCCCCCATGAACGATAACCGCGATGCGCAGCTAGTAGCGGCTCATTCGGGAGCGGCGTTGCTGGTCACCCAAGAACATGCATCGCGCATGAAAGATGTCGAGAAAATGTGCAGCAACTTGTGGGGTGTCGGCGTGCGCTTGTTGGGCGTTGCCTTACGTCAGTAAGCGGAGCTTTAAGCCGGCATCCCGGTCGGGGTCAGGTGACATGCTGTAAGAGTACTAAGAAGGAGCGAGATGAATCTGGCACAAGGCTTTCCATCAACAACGCCACCTGTGAATACTGCCATGGAGGCGGTACATGAACCCGTGCGTCGCTTTGATGAACGTCTGATTATCGGGGTGCTCGTTGCTGCAACCTGTTATCAGGGTGTGCTGTGCCTGATGAACACCAAGTTCATGGGCGCATCAGTCGCCCTGATTGGTTTGGCCGAGGCTATGATTATGCTCGCCTGCGCCCCGATGTTGTTACGTCGCGTGCTGCCGGGCGTAATTATCCTCGCCGCTCTGATAGGCGCCGTTTTGTGCATCTGTGCGATGTTTATCGGCCACGTCAATATCAAAGCCTTCCGCGATTTATTTATTCCTCTGTGTTTCTTCTGGTTCGGCTGCAATGTTGGGAGAACTGACATTGCCGATCGTGTACTGAAATACATCATCGTGGTGGTGATGAGTATGGGACTCTGCGAGCTGTTCTTCCTTGATACCTATACCCAATATTTCGATATTTTCAGTTACTACGTCTCTACCGGCAACCTGCAGCCGATTACCGAGTATGTACGTGACAGCAAACTTCAGCTAAACGGAATTCGCCCCGAAGGTATCGGGCGAACGCTGTTCCCCGGCTTGCTCGGTAGCCACAGAATATCCTCAGTGTTTCTGGAGCCGGTATCACTCGGTAACTTCGCCACCATGCTCGCCGCCTGGGGGCTGAGTAAAGACAAAACCGAGATGCGTCAAATGGCGTTTTTTCTCACTGTCGCCGTGATATTAATGGTGCTCTCCGACTCACGCTTTGCCCTCACACTTGTTCCGTTGATGGTCGCCATGCGTCTGATTCTAAGCGGCAGCGCTTGGGTTCTGGCAGCCTTCAGTCCGTTTGTGGCGGTAGCACTGGTCATCGTGGTGGGCATGGCTATTCCTGACCATGTGGGCGATAACATTTCCGGTCGCCTTGCCATGAGCGGCTGGGCGTTACTGGATTTTGACCTGGGGATGCTTTTTGGGGCTGCCTCAGCGCCTTTTTTCGGCGATCAGGGCTATGCCTATCTGCTGTCCCGCTTTGGCCTGCCATTAACCTTGATCCTATGGTTCAGCATCTGGCTTTTACCTATGCCCGACGAACACGGATTGCGTTTCCGCGCCTTTGCATCGGTTTACATCGCATTGATTCTCAGCGTCAGCGGCACTTCGTTATTTGCCTTCAAGAGCGCGGCGATTCTGTGGTTCTTGATGGGATGCCTGTTAAAAGTGCCGGCGCCCGAAAATCCGCTGAAAAAACCGTTGATGGAAAGACTGCCGAACCGTTTTCACAGTAATGCCGAATTCATCAGGAGGAAGGATGCCCATTAAGGTTACCCACGTAGTCCGCCAGTATTTGCCGTCCGTGGGCGGTATGGAGGAAGTGGTACGTAATATCGCCACGCATCAACAGCGCAATGGGCAAGACGCGCGTATCGTTACGCTCGACCGTTTATTTCGCAATACCGAAGAGCGTCTACCGGAGCACGAGGAAATAGGTGGAATCGGGATTACACGCCTGCCCTACTACGGCTCCAGTCGCTATCCTCTTTGCCCCGCCGTCCTGGGCCATCTGAAATCCTCTGACGTTATTCACGTTCACGGTGTCGATTTCTTTTATGATTTTCTGGCCGCGACCAAATGGCTGCATCGCCGTCCCTTGGTGCTCTCAACCCATGGCGGTTTCTTCCATACCAGCTTTGCCTCGCGTCTCAAAAATACCTATTTCAACACCGTGACTCGCCTGTCCTCCTCGGCTTATAGCAGGGTAGTGGCAACCAGTGCGAACGACGGACAAATTTTTAGCCGCATCATGAGTGGGCCAAAATTAGAGGTCATTGAAAACGGTGTTGATGTGGAGAAGTACGCCGATCAGGCATCGCCAAACCTTCAACCGACTTTGATTTATTTTGGACGTTGGTCAGCGAATAAAGGACTTATCGCCGCGCTCGATTTATTCGCTGGTCTTAAAGATCGAGATCCTCGTTGGCAGTTAATTATTGCTGGGCGCGAATATGATCACAGCGTCAGTGAGCTGCAATCTGAAGTTAATCAACGTGGCCTGCAGAACCACGTACAACTGGTTGCAAATCCAAGCGATGAACACTTGCGTCAACTCCAACGACAAGCCAGTTATTTTCTGTGCCTTTCCGAGCACGAAGGTTTTGGTATCGCGCCAATTGAGGGGATGAGCGCAGGTTTAACGCCTATCCTTAGTAACATCCCGCCTTTTCAACGGCTGATTGAAAATTCCGAACTGGGGTTCTCGATCAACCCGGCCACACCGTCGCATGATGTTATTGATCGACTGCTTGCTTTACATGAAGAGGGGGAAGCGGCTTACGCCAAACGTCGAACTGCTGCCATGGCTTTTGCAAAACAATACGCATGGCCTGCGGTTGCAGATCGTTACCTGGCCCTCTACAACCACCTGGGAGCGCAATCATGAAACGACTCAGCAAAATCCTCGCAAGCTTACCGCTTGTCTGGGCAGCTACCACAACGTTTTCCGTCAATGCTTCTTGTCTTGATGCACAGCGGCTCACCGGTGTGAATACCGCTGGCGCCGAATTTAATTCAAAGAATCTTCCCGGCACTATCTACAAAGATTATGTTTACCCCACACAAAAAGAAATTAATTACATTGCCGATCAAGGAGCAAATGTTATTCGCCTGCCCTTTCGTTGGGAGCGAATTCAACTCGAGCCATCCGGCCCGCTGAATGGCGACGAATTAAAACGCATAAAATCTACCGTGGCTCATGCTAAAAGCCGCAATGTCTGCGTCATTCTCGATGTTCACAATTACGCTAAATATGGCGGTGACAATCTGGAAGAAAAACCGGCCCTGCAAGACGCTTTTGTCGATTTATGGCTGCGTCTTGCGCGCGAATTCAGCGATCCGAATGACACTATTTTTGGCTTGATGAACGAGCCGACGCATTTGCCCATCCCGGCCTGGGCAGCACTGGCAAAGCGCACCTTGGCCGAGCTACGCAAAGCAGATGCAAAGAATATCGTATTCATCGGCGGCGGCAATTGGAGCGGATTACACGACTGGTTTACCTCCCACGGTGGCCAATCCAACGCGGTTGCATTCGCCGATGTGCGCGACCCACTGAATCGCACAGTTATGGAAGCGCATCAATACGCCGACGAATGGTATGCGGGTACAGGAAAGGAATGTCATGAACCTGAGCACTTCAACAGAATTTTCCAGCGCACCGCTGATTGGGCGCGCGAAAACAAACAGCAATTTTTTATCGGCGAGTTTGGTGTGCCACCCAATGAAAACTGTTTAGAAACACTGGATCACAAGCTCAATTTGATGAGCAATGCAGATATCTGGAGAGGCTGGACCTATTGGGCAACCGGCGCCTGGTGGGGCAACTACCCGCTCGCGCTCAATACCAGCACCACCAATCCATCGCCCCAATGGAAGATCCTGAAGCAGTATTTTTTTGGCAACAACCCGCCCAAACCGCCAGAAATTACCGAGTAATGAGAATAGGAATCCCTGGAAGATAATGATCATCATTTTTCAGGGATTCTCGACGACTCAGCTCGGCAAATAATTTATCTACGTTAATGGAGAACGCGCAGCATGACACTTCCGATGGCAGCCATGGATTCACTGGCAATAGAAGAACCCAATGAAGCAGTGGAAAATTATCTGGTAATTTCTGCACACGACTATCGTTCACCACGAAAAGCAGGCATTCATTTTGTAACGGACGAATTGAAAAAGCGTGGCCCAACGCGGTTCTTCTCTGTGCGTTACAGCAATCTTTCGAAGTACACAGAAGACCCACGATTATCTCTGGACGCCAAAGCCAACAAAATCACCCATCATGAGGGTGTGGAATGTTATCTGTGGAAAACATTAATTCATCCGGTCAACACCCGTCGCGCTTGGTTACGCGCACCAGAAGCGCTGGTTTATAGCTGGTACGCGCGCGGAGAAAATAACACCTTTCAGAAATGGGTGCGCGAAGCGTCTGTGATTTTATTGGAGAGCGGAATTTCTCCCATATTTTTCGATGCCATCAAAAAGTTAAACCCCAAAGCCAAGATTGTTTATCGCGTCTCCGACACACTGGAAGCAATCAACGCTGGTCATTTTGTGACGAGAACCTTCGATCGTGTTGCTCCTCAGATAGACACCATTGTGTTGATCTCCAAACACCTCGCAGATTCAGTACCCAGCGATCACAACCTCGCTTATTGTCCGCAGGGAATTGACCCCGCGCTGATGAATGAAGGTGATCCCTCACCCTACAACGGTGGCAAGCACGCGGTATCTGTTGGTTCGATGTTGTTTGATCCGAATTTTTTTGTCATTGCCTCGCGACTATTTCCCGACGTGCATTTTCATATCATTGGCTCAGGCCACGGGCGGCATCCTAACTATGGCGATAACGTTTCGGTATACGGTGAAATGCCTTTCGCGCTGACGCTGCGCTATATAAAACATGCCGATTTTGGCATAGCGCCTTATTACAGCAACGCGCTGCCGGTTTACTTGCGTGAAACCTCGCTCAAATTAATACAGTACGATTTCTTTCGTGTTCCCGCGGTTTGCCCGGAATTTATTGCCGCAGATTATGCGGGACGCTTTGGTTATACCATTGGCGATGAAAAATCGATCGAGCGTGCGATTACCCTGGCACTAACCACACCGCGCACTACCGGTTCGCTTCCTCACCTGAACTGGAATGAAGTTGTCGATCGGATGCTGGCTCCACAAAAATATAGCGACACGGAGGTAACCGCATGACTGCGGAAATCGGCATTGATTCTGAGTGTCGGCCGCACGAAGTGGTTTCACTGGGCGGCTTTCCACTCTTGCGTACCACGGCACCAGATTTGGAGCGGCGTCTTCAGCAAGCACTTTCAAATCGTGAACAAACCGCGTTGTTTTTTGCCAACACCAATTTCATTGTTAAGTGTCAGCCCTTGCGTGCGGCAATGGCGAAAACAAAAGCCGTTATCGTGAATGATGGCGTCGGTGTTGATATCGCCAGCTTGCTGATTCATCGCAATCGCTTTCCCGCCAATCTTAACGGAACAGATTTTATTCCTGCGTATCTTTCCAGCGTGCGCGATCAAGCGAAGGTTTATTTATTCGGCGGCAAGCCCGGTATCGCGATCCGCGCGGCCAATACCTTGGAAAATCAGTACAACGTCAACGTTGTCGGTATTGCCGATGGTTACGACCAAGCACAAAACCCCGATCAGGTGGTTGCTGACATCAATGCGACAGGCGC
>Ga0079223_10002183_pt1 | contig 12052 bp, 11 predicted proteins | sample Stecom2011_FD_75072 | JGI IMG/M metagenome (GOLD analysis project Ga0079223, IMG submission 75072) | Agricultural soil microbial communities from Utah to study Nitrogen management - Steer compost 2011 | ecosystem: Environmental > Terrestrial > Soil > Agricultural land | place: USA: Utah...
GGCTATTAATGTTAATGCTGTTGCACCAGGTTTTATCAGGACTGCAATGACCGATAAATTAACCGATTCAGAAAAAGAGAAACTTTCGGGTCAGATTCCAATGCAAAAACTTGGTTTGCCAACAGATGTAGCAAATGCAGTGCTTTTTCTTGGTTCATCATTGGCAGATTATATTACCGGGCAAGTAATTACTGTTGATGGTGGGCTTGTGATGTAGTGTGGGTAATAATCATTTTATAACATTAGAAAACCAATTGTCCCTCTTGAAAGGAGTTCGTTGTGAGTGAGATGGAAACCAAAATTAAGCAGATTATTGCTGAAAAACTGGGTGTAAGCGAAGATAAAGTAAATTCTCAAGCATCTTTTGTTGAGGATCTGGGTGCTGATTCTTTAGATCAGGTCGAATTGATCATGGCTTTTGAGGATGCATTTGATGTTGAGATTCCTGATGAAGATGCCGAAAAAATGAAAACGGTAAAAGATGCAATGGAGTATTTACAAACTAAGGTTTGATTATTGCAAAATTTCTCGCTTACCGTTCGGTAAGCGAGTTATAAAGTTGTTTTTTATTAAAATAGTTCATTTATCACGAGGATTGGAAAAAGTCGCATGTCAAGAAGTGTGGTAGTCACCGGAGTAGGTATAGTTAGTCCGGTGGGAAATGATATCGATACCTTCTGGAGTTCTCTTTGTGCAGGTAAATCGGGGATAGACAGAGTTAGTGCGTTTGATATCTCTGATTATCCCTCTAAAATCGCTGGTGAAGTAAAAGATATCGATTTTAGTCAGTATGTAGATCCCAAAGAGGTTAAAAGAACTGACAGAGCGATTCTTCTGGGCGTCGTTGCAGCGGAAAAGGCTTTAAAAGATTCAAAACTGGATATATCTGCTATAGATACAACAAGATGTGCTACTATCGTTGGATCGGGTATTGGTGGTTTGTCCACACTGGAAGCTGAACATACAAAACTTATTCAGCGGGGGCCCAACAGAGTTTCTCCGTTTCTTATTCCAATGATGATTCCTGATATGCCTGCAGGAAGAATTTCTATTAGTTCAGGATTTAAAGGGCCTAATTATGCTGTTGTGAGTGCATGTGCATCAGGTGCTCATTCGATTGGTGATGCATTCATGATTATTAAAAGTGGAGTTGCTGATGTTGCTATGGCAGGTGGAACTGAAGCTGTTATTACACCATTGGCTTTCGCCGGTTTCTGCTCCATGAAAGCATTATCTACCCGAAATGAAAATCCGCAAAAAGCGAGCTCTCCTTTTGATAAAAAACGTGATGGTTTTGTGATGGGTGAAGGGGCTGGAATTTTAATTCTTGAATCTCTGGAGCATGCTCTTGCAAGGAATGCCCATATTTACGGTGAAGTTATTGGTTATGGGGCATCTGGAGATGCTTACCATATATCTGCTCCATCACCTGAAGGGGTAGGAGCACAAAATGCAATGAAAAATGCTCTTGCGTGTTCCGGTTTAAAACCTTCAGATATCGACTATATTAACGCTCACGGAACATCAACATCACTTAATGATAAATATGAATCTTGTGCAATAAGAAAAATTTTTGGTGAATATGCCGATTCGGTTTCAATAAGTTCTACCAAGTCGATGACAGGGCATCTACTTGGGGCTTCAGGTGCCATAGAACTGATCGCATCACTTTATGCTATTAAAGATGGTGTGATTCCACCTACTATTAATTATGAAGACCCGGATCCGGAATGTGATCTTAACTATACGCCAAACACAGCCGTAAAAAAGAATGTCAGGTATGTGATGAGTAATTCTTTCGGATTTGGGGGGCATAATGCCTGCCTGATTGTCGGCAAATATGAATCCTCTAAAAACAGTAACTAAAATCATTCGATCTGTCTTGTGGGTACGTAGACGCCAAAGACAGGTCGAAAGCTCTTTTGAAAAATTGCAGAAAACCCTGGGATACCGATTTCGGTCTATAGGTATTTTAAGACAGGCGCTTACCCACAAATCTTCTGTAGCTCCAGAAGATACAAAAGGGTTATTTTCAAATGAAAGACTGGAATTTCTAGGTGATGCTGTTTTGAATTGTCTGGTTACAGAGTATCTGTACCTTACTTATCCGGATAAAAGTGAAGGGCAGTTATCCAAAATAAAATCTTTGGTAGTTAGCAGAAAAATTCTGGGAGAGATCGCAGTATCATTTAATTTAGGTCAATATCTGATATTTGGACTTTCTGAAGAAAAATCGGGAGGAAGAAGTCGGTTGTCGACTTTGTCTAATGCGTTTGAAGCAGTTTTGGGTGCTGTGTATCTTGATGGAGGATTGGAAGCCGCAAAAGGTATACTGAATCTGTTATTATTTAAGCGGATTCCGGAATTTCTCAGGGATGAGCGGAACATTAATTACAAAAGTAAAATTTTGGAGATCGCACAACATGATGGTTTTGGAATTCCAAAATACGTTACTATTGGTACATCAGGACCTGATCATGCAAAAGAGTTTAAAGTGCGTATTGAAATCGCAGGGATTACTTTGGGTGAAGGTGTTGGCCCGAATAAAAAAATAGCTCAACAGAATGCAGCTCAAATAGCGACAAATAATTATAGTAAAGAAGAGATGTTATCTCGTCTCAAAGGAGAAGGAAAAAATGAACTGGTTTCTGACTGAAGAACAGCAAATGATTATTGATACTGCGCGCGAAATAGCACAGAAAAAAATTCTTCCGGTAAGGGAGAAATATGATCATGAAGGGATTTTCCCTTGGGATGTTGTAGAAGCATTATCCGAAGTAGATTTGTGTGGACTTTATATTCCAGAGGAATATGGAGGGTTTGGTGGCGGTGTTTTTGAACTTTGTCTTGCTGTTGAAGAATTATCAAAGGTGTGCGGAGGAATTTCGCTCGCTATGGCAGCTACTGCTCTGGGAACATTTCCTATTCTACTGTTTGCTAATGAAGAACAGAAGAAAAAATATCTGCCACCAATTGCATCAGGAAAAAAACTTGCCGCATTTGGGTTAACAGAAGCTAATGCAGGTTCGGATGCTATTGGTATGATGAAAACCACTGCCAAACTTGACGGCGATCATTATGTTCTTAATGGTACGAAACAGTGGATAACAAATGGTGAAAACGCTGAAATATACACTGTTCTGGCTATTACAAATCCCAGGCGGGGGGCTCGTGGTGTTAGTGCTTTTATCGTTGAAAAAGGAACACCCGGATTTACATTTGGAAAACATGAAGACAAAATGGGCATCAGGGCATCAAGTACGACCGAATTAGTATTTCAGGATTGTCGTATTCCAAAAGAAAATCTTCTTGGAAAAGAAGGAATGGGTGCAATAATCACAATTAATACACTGAACTATTCACGGCCGGGTGTTGGTTCACAGGCGTTGGGTATTGCGGCTGGTGCTCTTGATGATGCGCTTGCATATTCTCGCCAAAGAGTTCAGTTTGGAGCACCTGTCTCATCTTTTCAGGCTGTTCAGCACATGCTTGCCAATATGGCTACTGAAATTGAAGCTGCGAGAGCTTTATTATATGCAACAGCACGAACCATCGATGCCGGTGAAAAAAAGTTCGCCAAAGAATCAGCAATGTCAAAACTGTTTTGTTCCGATGTAGCCATGAAAGTTACTGTTGATGCTCTTCAGGTTATGGGCGGATACGGGTATATGCGGGAATACCCAATGGAAAAGAGAATGCGTGATGCTAAAATCACACAAATTTATGAGGGTACAAATCAGATCCAGCGTAATGAGATTGCGCTGCAATTGATTAAAAATGCTGCATCCTGAGCATAAAACAGTTTTTAGTTTTTTGAGAGGGCGTTCATGTGAACGCCTTTCTCTTTAATGGAGAATTAGGATGGGTTTACCGATTCAGATTGCACCATCTATCCTTTCTGCGGATTTCCGTTGTATCGAAAAAGAGGTACAAGCTGTTCAAAACGCAGGAGCTGACAGAATCCATTGTGATGTTATGGATGGAAACTTTGTGCCCGATTTAACTTTCGGGCCCATGGTGATTGAAGCTGTAAAAAAGTGTGTTTCGATACCGCTTGATGTACATCTTATGATTTCAGAACCGCATAAACATGTTAAACAGTATTGTGATTCAGGGGCAGACATTTTAGTCATTCATGCTGAAGAGTGTAAAAATATACCTCAAATTATTGAATCTATTAAAAAATGTGGTATTAAAGCAGGTATTACTGTCAATCCTGACATATCTCTTCAATTCATATTTCCTTATCTGGATATGATTGATCAGGTATTGATTATGACTGTGTATGCCGGATCAGCCGGGCAAAAATTTATTCCCCAAATGTTAGACCGGATCAAAACTGTATCTGATGAAATCAAGAATAGAAATCTCAAAGTCGATCTTGAGGTTGATGGAGGTATTAATAATCAGACTGCTGCTCAGTGCATAAAAAATGGGGCTAATGTATTGGTTGCGGGAAGTTATATTTTTAATGAGAAGAATTACAAAACACAGATTGAAAGACTCAGAAATGCTACGGTCGATTCCGATTAATAAAATTTACCCGATCTTTATTGTAAGCTTTTTGTTTCTATTAATTTTTAATTGCAATAATAATCCTGTAGACTGGTATAATGATGATCTGATAGAATTTGAAAGTGTCTGGCAGTATCTCAAAGTATACAGTATCTATCAGGATAGCAGTATTTATGAAGGAAGAATACCTCAAAACCCTTTTCTGTTTACCCATCCCCAGGAAATTCTTGAATCGGCCTACGATACACTTAAAAATAATCTCTATACAACATATTATGATGAAGGCCCGGAAGGGTTATATTCAACAGCAACAGCAATGGCTAAAGCCTATAACAGATATGTGTGGCTTGATACATTAACAGACAGTACTGTGCTTCTGAAAATCGAAACATTTCTATTCCCACAAGTATACGATCAGTTTATAAATTGCATAAGTAAAATTGAGGACTTCCCGAACATGATTATTGATCTAAGGGATAACAGGGGAGGCGACCTTGATATACATGAGTCTGTTCTTGAGGCATTTCTTCCATCGGGTGAAGAGTATATAATGGCTCGTGAACGAATTTACGACCAGCATGGTAATCCAAAAGCTTATACCAGAAAATGGCATCCATGGGTTACAAAAAAAGATTCCAGACAAACTCTGAAAAATAAAGAATTTGTTATCCTTATTGATGGTTATACCGCAAGTGCATCAGAAATTTTTGCTTCTGGGATGCGTGAATGCAAAGATGCAGTTATAGCCGGCAAAGAAAACAGTTATGGAAAAGCAATCGGACAAATAAGATTACGTCGTAGAAAACGCCCCACAATTCAGATTACTTATCTTCAGTTAAGAGAAATGAGCAATTACGATTACCACAGGGTTGGATTGAAACCAGATGTTTTTATACCAGATAGTTACAATGAAGATCAATTGAAACTGCATGCCGTAAAAATACTTGAACCTTCTGCAACTGGTTTAAAAAAGGCTTCTGAAAAAAAAGTTTCGCAAATATACGGATCTGTGAATGGTTTTCGTATTATATCTGAATAAAGTATGAAATAATATTATCAAGCTTTGCTGCAAATATGTTTAAAACAGTTATTGTTGAAAAACTGGTTTATGGTGGTTATGGTCTTTGTCGAAGTGATGAAGGCGTCGTGTTTGTGCCGGGAACATTACCTGGTGAACATATTCGAATTCTTCCGGAAAAGAAAAAACAGGGTTTTATTACTGCGAGCCTTCTTGAAACTATCAAGCGATCTCCGCAAAGAAGAACCCCGCGATGTAAATGGGCTGGTATTTGCGGAGGGTGTGACTGGATGCATATCCGGTATGAAGCTCAACTTGAATTGAAAAAAGAGATATTTCTTGATTGTATAAAGAGAATCGGCAGAATAAATGATAAAATAAAACCCCAGATTTACAGCTCTCCTGAGTTGAATTATCGTATACGGGCCCAGATAAAATCAAACAATATGGGACAGACCGGTTTTTTTAAGAAAGGCACAAATCAAGTAGTTCATATTGATAACTGTTTACTCTTATCGCAGCGGTTGAACGAACTATTGAGATGCAAAAAAGTATCTGATTTGGTTAAATGTAACGAAATCAGCAATTTAAAGGTTGTTGAAGGAGAACTGGTAGTTGCATCTGATCCCCTGTTGCCTGGTATTACAGAAAAGTCCACTATTATGAAAATCGGAACAAAACATTTTAAAGTACATGGGGGCAGTTTTTTTCAGAGTAATCGGTTTCTTATGGAGAAACTTGGGTTATGGGCAAAACCGTTTGTTGGCGGGAAAACCTGTGTGGATCTTTATGGGGGTACCGGTTTTTTTTCTGTAATGCTCTCCTCTAATTTTAAACAGGGAGTATTAATTGAATCGGTAAGTGATCAGGTTGAAAGTGCGTGTGCTAATTTCCATAATAACGGAATTGCCCATTTTAGTGCCATTAACCTTTGTGCTGAAAAGACTGGCCAAATAGTAAAGAGTTCCCCTGATCTTCTGATTGTAGATCCTCCTCGTCCTGGACTTACAAGGAAGGTGCGTGAGTTTATCTCACAGTTAAAGCCAAAACAGTTGTTGTATATATCCTGCAATTCATCAACACAGGCAAGGGATGCAGGTTTTTTTGTAAATAGAGCAGGTTACAATATCAAAGAAACAGCACTATTTGATCTTTATCCCAATACACATCATCTGGAAACGGTGATTTTGTTTGAAAAATGATATCAACAATAATTTGGGACGGACTATCTTTTTACTTTATGTCGAATTTTATTAAAAAAAGTCTCTTCTACGCGATCTGCAACGCAGATATTGGAATAACGACACGGTTCGAGGTTCCATAAGCAATGGGTGTGGTGTCGAAAAAGCTGATCACAGAATAACAAAGGTATTGCTTATTATGGACCGCAAACCACTTGTAGTTTCCAAAAACGATTACGAGTACTCTAAACTACCGGCAGTGTCGCTCTCGCAGGTCTATTGTCAATTAATCGTCTTTCATTTAATAGGGTTTAACAATATTAATTTCCGAAATTAATAGCAGATGTTTGATTTACTTGTAAAAAGGTTGCTGATTAAATCAAAAATTGCCAAATCCATGCAATCCTTCATTAATTGAGATACATAATCATGGTATGCTCCAAGAATATTCAACGCTTTCATATAAAAGCCAGGAATTTGGGAAAAACCTTTTATCACTTACAATAGGTTAAATTTTGTATAAATCTGGGGGCAGATTGTATTATCCTGATATAGATTGGGAGGATTTGATAAAATTATTATTATAGACTTTTTGACAGGCAAAAAGAAGAAATAATAATCAGGTTAATCAATTCTTGATATCAGAAGTGTTAAAGTTGTATATGATGCAGGACGTTTTCTAATGATGCCGCCTTTCGCTTAAAATTCAGTTAAATTACCTTAATTAAGAAAATGGAAAAAGGTATATTAATAATTTTCATTTAGATATTCCATGTTAAATTAAAGAGCAAGAAGGAAAATGGTTTATAGAAGATATTTTGTTTTATGTGTGTTTACACTCTTAATGATTGTAGAAAATGCTGTATCTGCTCGATTTACTGATTATCCCTATTTTGCGGGCCTGAATATTACCCAGAATTTTCGTAAGGGCAATTATAATCTGTCAAAAGGGTTTGAACAGTCTGTAAGACGAAACAATATGGTAAGTGCAGGAGTACTAGTTGGTAAAAAGTACAGCCTTTTTTCGAATCTGCGTTTTCAGGTTCCTTTTATGTTTGACTATGGAGTAGTGCCTGAGGATACCCTTGAAGATGTTTATTTAAGTAATGGGGAAACAGAAGACCTGTTATTGAACAGCACATTTTATCATGTTGGTTTTGCACCCCAAATACAGTATTGCATACCAGTTACAGTGACAGGACAGTTTTACCTTTCGAGTGGTGGTGGGTTGCACTACTCAAAGATAAAAGAAAAAGAGCATGTAGTTGATCAGCCAAAAATGCGAATTATTAATGAAGATCTGATTGAGGAGAAAACTTATTGCTTTAGTGCTGATGCCGGAGCTGGTTTCGAGGTTTTATTAAGAAAGTTTGTTTGGGCATTTCAGTACACATTCCGGTATTGGAAACCGGTGAAATATAAATTTAGTAAAGATCTTTTTCCTTTGTATAATGTAGATTATTCGGAACATTATTTTTCTCATAATTTTCAGATAGTGGTTTTTATCAGAGGTGTCCAGTAAAAATGAGCTGCAATTATTCTTTTTTTAAAGCAATACGGTGATGTCTTCACAAAAGACATGACTATTGAATTACATGTTAATGCCGGAAGCCCGACTCGTCTATAATGAAAATTTATGCATAGTTGATTCCTGATAAAACAAAGGAAGTCAGATATTAATAGTTAAGATATTTTCCGATTATCTGTGCGCATAAAACAACTGTTGCGAGTTCAGTTCTGAGGCGGTTTGGTCCGATTTTTATAAGCTTAAACTGTTTCTCTTTGAAAATGTCGATCTCATTTTCGCTGAACCCTCCAGGTGGTCCAATGATACAGGTAATGTTATCATGTTTTTGCTCTTTTGGAATTAGTTGCAGAGGTGACCCGTTGGGATCTGCGACAAAAACCGTCTGTGTTTCGTTTAAAACAATATGATCAAGATTGATTGGTGAATCAAGAACAGGGATAAACGGAAAAAGGGATTGTTTTATTGCAGTAATCATTTTGGTATGGAATCGGCACCTCTGTTTTTTCCACGAATTTTGCCACCAGTTTTTTTGTGAATGTTCAGTAATAGCAGGTGTAATTCTGTTAATACCAAGAGCTGTACAATCTAAAACAATCTTTTCAAAACTCTCTTTACCTGTTATACCAATTATTATATGGATAGAGCAGATACTACGGTAGAAAAGTTTTTTCTTTTTAATTATACCGGTAAGGATGTTGTTCGTTATCGATTCTGCGACACAGGTAAATATATTTCCTTTACCATCAGTAGCTTTAAATTGATCTCCTGCTTTTAGTCTTAACACATTTACAGCATGGTGAGTTTCGGAGTGATCAAGCAATAGATGGTGCTCAGTTATCTGTTCTGAGTAAAAAAGAAAGTGGTTATAGTCTCTCATTTGACGATTCTCCGGCACTGTCGGTTTATGAAAATGTAAATATAAATAATCTCAGTCGTTTATGGAAAATGATGTATCGTTAAGAAAGTAATTCTTGTCGGCTATGGATTGTAGTTCATAATAAGACCGTAGTACTTTACTGTAATATCTTAACGGAAGAGGTTCTTTTTTTGTCAGGTATGTTCTGATTGTACCTGGGCCGGCGTTATAGGCCAGTAGGCCGAGTTTAAAACTTTTGAACTGTGTTATCAGTTTCGTGAGATATGCGGTTCCAAGGACAAGATTAATTTCTGGTTTAAAGAGGTCATCTCTTTTAAGTGGTAAAAGTTCAAGCCGTTTTGCAACGCTTTGTGCAGTTTCAAGTTTTAATTGCATAAGGCCAAGCGCACCGCTGAGTGTACCGCTTCGGTATCTTCCCAAAGCATTAGGATTAAAGACACTTTCAACATGAATGACTGCCAAAAGAAGCAGGGGATCATATCCAAATTGTTTACTGTTTTTGTAAACAAGCTCCGAGACTTTAACTATTGTTTCGCGGGGTATTTTTTTCCCGGCAAATGAGTAGAGAATTTGCGAAATTCTGTAGACATCTCTTAAATGGTTGAGTTTGTTTTCATTAAGAATACTGGATTTTTTCAGTGAAGATATTTCTTTTGTCAGAGTATTACTGTAAACCTCATTTTTAAGTATAATAAGGCACATTACAAACAGTGTTCCAGAAACCAGCATAACAAAAACGATGCTGGTGAGTTCTGAAAGCCAGATCTTGTTTCCATGAAAAAGGATTCCAATATGGAATTTAGAGTGTTTCATTTCTTTTTTATAGTTGTGTCGCTTAGAATTCCGAGTTGTTCAAGCGGACCAATACGATCTTTGAGCTTTGAGATTTCTATTGAAGATTTTTCTTTCCATTGTGTTAATTTATGAATTTCACTTTGTTGTTCTTTTACGTATCGGTTTTGTAAATTTATTATATAAAGCAGAGAAAAGAAGAGACCGCACAGAATTGTTAGCAGGAAAATTGCAACAGGACGTGAGATGCGGATTCCTGTTTTGCGTGAAAGAATAACTCCACGTCGTTTCAGGGCATTGATAAAGGTTTTGCCTGAAAGGGAATCGGCATCTGGATAAATGGAAAAAAGATGAGAAAAAGGAGAAAATGCTCGGGTTACAGTCTCATTTTTAAAGATAAATTTCAGTTCACCACCTTTACCCGATATGGTATTAAGTAATTGTAGAAACATCTGAATAACTGATTTGTCAATAAATGAAATTTCTTCAAGATTAACAACGAATGCTCTGTTACCATCATGAATTAAAGTTAAAAATTTTTCACGCATTCCGGGAATTAACTGCTTATTGAATGAGCCTGAGAGAGTTAACCACACTGCGTTGTTGCGGTTTTCAATCACTATATCAACAGTTTCAGAGAGCATCAGAAATCTCGGCTTTCTGTCGAATCTTTTTACAACTAATTTTTCCTACAAGCTTCTGATTGGAACTGGGGTTCAATTCGATATCAGAAGATAAAATCATTGTTATACCCTGTGATGGAGAGGGTACAGGCAGACACCATATATCCAAAGGCTTAAGGCATTGAAAAATAAGCCTTATTCCACTATGTAGATCATCAATATGCCATTTCGTAATGGATTCAATCTGAAAATATTCCCATCCGACTTTTTTACAGTTCCTGGAATTGAAATATAAGCAGACATTGTCAGTTGAAAGACCGGGAAAACTGAAAGAAAGTTCAGTTGCAAATTTAAACTGATAATTTAGCAGTGATGGATTAGAGAATTGATAAACGAATGACAGCGTGGGGCTGTCTCCCAGCAGTCCGAATACTTTTTCAATGCGAATGGGGTATTGATGTTTTCCCTGAAGAAATGAGCCCTGATGAAGCAGTGTGGTTTTAATCCCGGATGATGTTTTGTGAACTTTGTAATCAAAAGGTTTATTAATCAGGTATTTATGATTCTCTTTGTAATTATTTACAAAATCCCAACCTTTGGTGGTGCTGTCAAGAAGATGATCCAGAAACCAGGTTTTTGATTTTCCGCATTTTATTATATTCGCTGGAGAATGATTAAGGTCTGTATAAGTAGCGCAAAGATTCTGTTTTCTATTGATATAATCAAATTCAAAAATATGGCCGCCTTTATTATGATCAATAAACAGCTTTAGAGATTTGTTTGATAAAATAATTGTTTTAAAACCATTTTTCAGAAAATCGGCTATTCGGATCTGTCCACCTTTGGTATTTGCTTTTTGTGTTATCAGGTTTTCGGTATTTATGAGTTTTGAGTACGACCATAATCGGTCTGAAACATTTCTGAAACCAAAATCTGTTCCCGGCAAAAGCCGGTTTATATCATGTACAAAGAAAAGCTGGTGTTTTATAAGGTTTTTTAGTTTTTCATCTTTAAGTGATTTAAGTTCTTTATAGTTGTCTAAAATTTTACGTTGAAGAAGTCCGACATGATCATAAGAGTAAAGATGATTTAAAAAATATGGGTTGTTTATTGTTGCATTTTCTGAATTTCCTGCAAAAAGGCTGGATGGCATATGAAGTGAAGATGGAATGTACTGAAGGCCTGGGGGTTGAATCGTTTCGATATGTCGGCTGATTTTTACTGACTGGAAATTCAGGAGGTGTTTGTCCAGATCAATTGCAGCATATTTTAACCATCGGTAAGGGGAGCTGCCCTGCCGGGTAATTAAAGGTATCATGTATTGAATTGTAAGAAATTTTTCTGTATATATTATCTCTGTATCTTGAGAGAAAAACTTTTCAAGCCAGTTTATCAGGTTTACAGGAGCAGAAGCAGGATGTATGGAATGAGAAAAAACCAGTGGAATAGATTCGCCCGCATTTTCGGTAATCCAGTAACTATGTAACAGATCCGGTTTTGGTAATAATTTATTTGAGA
>Ga0079223_10002184_pt1 | contig 12051 bp, 14 predicted proteins | sample Stecom2011_FD_75072 | JGI IMG/M metagenome (GOLD analysis project Ga0079223, IMG submission 75072) | Agricultural soil microbial communities from Utah to study Nitrogen management - Steer compost 2011 | ecosystem: Environmental > Terrestrial > Soil > Agricultural land | place: USA: Utah...
GCAGGCTTATTAGAGAAAGTCGCCATCACTTTAGCTGCCCTACCTGTTGGTGCTAACAAAACAGATTTGTAATTAAACTTGGGAAGGGTTTTCACCAAAGCTGCAATCGACGTAGTTTTCCCTGTTCCTGCATAACCGCGAATAATAAAGCCAGCTCTCTCAATTGGTTGAAAAAGAAATCGCTCCATTCGCTCTACCAGATCAATTTGATCTTTTGTAGGTTGATTGGGCATAAAGCTATAAAAAACATCTCGAAAGCTTTGCGACATAGCTGCAGCAGCATGATTTTAAAATGATTGTTGGATAATTCTTACGAAACAGTCAATAATAACTTTCAAAGATAACTTATTCTAATAAGCTTAATTCAAAATAGCATTATTATAACACCAGGCATGTTTGCTTGCAAATGACTAACAAGTAGCACTTAACGAAATAAACAACAATTATTACCAATAAGTTTTTATAAACAATTTAAGCTTAATGATTTTTTTTAAAATACTTTACAATAGTCTTTAAAAGATAAGGCAGGCAAAATATAAAAAAATAGTAGATTTGTAAACGTTGTAAAATCAAATTTGAAGATTGATGAAAACTGCCATTCAGTTAATATTATTAGTAGTAGCCATTGTTTTGGCATATTTTATTTATGATGGAATTCAAAGTAAAATATTGTTTAAAAAAGAAGCCAAAGAGAGGCGTGAAGTTGTTCAAGAGCGCTTGACAAGAATTGCCGATGCACAAAAAGAGTTTAAAACAGAAAAGGGAAGATATGCTTCAAACTTTGATGAACTTTTAAACTTCCTTATCAATGATTCTTTAACCATAATTAAAGCAATTGGGATAGTTCCAGATACTTTAACTGAAGCTGAGGCTGTAGAGCAAGGAATTGTTGTTAGAGACACGGCTAAGATAGCTGCGAGCACTATTTTTCCAGATAACTTTGAAATTGATGAGTTAGAAAATGTGCCTTTTAGCAATAATGCCAAATTCAAGATGGAGGCCGGCTTAATTGAAAAAAACAAAGTAACAGTAAATGTATTTGAGGCATATACAACCTTAGAGGAAGTATACAATGGCCTTCATACAAAAGGAGAGAATATTGATCTTGAAGATCGCATTCAGGTTGGGTCGATTACAGAGCCAATCACCTCTGGAAATTGGTAAACACTCAAAGAATGGCGAAAAAAAAGTCGCCTGTAAAGCATTTTTTTGATCAAAGCTTTCAGGGAAAAGAAAAGCAATTGGGAGTCCAAATCCAATTGAGCAAACGCCAGCTTTACTTTGCTTATTTTTATTCTCCAACTAACAGCTATGTAGGAGTTGAAGAGTATTATTTAGGAGAAAATGACAGTTGGCATCAAGCTTATGCAGAAATCGAAGATATTTTCTCAACATTCGATAAGCCATACAAACAATATACAATTGCAGTAATAGACTCATACTTCAGCTTGGTTCCAAGCCCTTTATTTTCTGCAGATGCTTCTAAAGATTATTTACAGCTAAGCCATAGAGATACAAGGCTTCAGATGAGCTATCATCACAACACAATAGAAAGCGCCAATACTACTATTGTTTTCGCTATTCCCGAGCAGTTACTGCAGCTAATAAAGAGACACTTTACAACTTATCAGTTGTTTCATTTTAGCAGCCCCTTGATTGAATATAGCGAAATCAATAAGCCAGCAATTAAAGAGCAACTGCAATTACACATTCAAAAACACCACTTTGAGGCAATTTCTTATAAATTAGGCAAACTGCGTTTTTTCAACAGTTTTACATATAAAACAGAAGAAGACTTTATTTATTATTTACTTTATGTGATGGAGCAGCTGAAAATTGACAGAGAAAAAGTGCCACTTCAGTTGTATGGAGAGTTTGAAGAAAGCGCAAGTCTGTATAAAACACTTTATAAATACGTCAAACAGCTCAACATTCTTCCACTTCCAAAGGAGCTTCAACTTTCAGCCGTTCTTTCAAAATTGCCAAAACAATATTACCGCAACCTATACAACCAGTACTTATGCGAATAATTGGCGGTGTACATAAAGGAAAGAAACTACACCCTCCTAAGGGGCTGCCGGTTAGACCAACTACAGACTTTGCCAAAGAAGGCTTGTTTAATGTTTTGAGACATCATATTGATATAGAAGGAGCTGAAATTCTTGACTTATGCGCTGGTACAGGAAGTATAAGCTTTGAGTTTGCCTCACGAGAGGCCAAGTCTGTAATAGCTATTGACCAAGATTATGCTTGTATAAGACACATTAAACAAAGTGCTAGTAATTTGTCTTTAAATAATATTAAAGCAATAAAAGCTGAATTGTTGAAATTCATCAATCGATTGAATGGTAAATTCGATATAATTTTTGTTGACCCACCTTATGAGTTCGAACAGATAGATATTTTACCTGGGCTGTTGCTAGAGAAAGAAGCACTAAAAGAAGGTGGATTACTCATTTTAGAGCATTCATCGAAGCATAATTTTTCTGAAACTGCACACTTTAGTTTTTCAAAGAAGTATGGAAATGTTAACTTTACTTTCTTTGAAGCAACAACACCATGAAAAGAATCGCAGTATTTCCGGGCTCTTTTGATCCAATTACCATTGGTCACCAGTCGCTAATCCAAAGAGCTATTCCGCTATTTGATGAAATCATTGTCGCCATTGGCAATAATGCTCAAAAAAAATATATGTTCGATTTGGCACAACGAAAGGAATGGATAGAAAGTGCATTTAAACACAAATCAATTAAAGTAGATCTATACCAAGGATTGACAATTGATTACTGTGAAAAAGTACAAGCGAAATTTATTTTAAGGGGTGTACGCAATCAGCAAGATTTTGAATTTGAGCGCAGTATTGCACAAATGAATAAAAAACTTAATGATGAGATTGAAACTGTATTAATGTACACTGACCCTGAATATGCTGCAATAAGCTCTACGATTGTACGTGATATCATTCGAAATGGTGGAGATGCTCATCAGTTTTTGCCAAAAAACATACAAATAAATCCATGAGGTATCTTTTAGTTTTATTCATTAGTTGTTTGCCAATATTTTCTATTGCTTCAGAAACGATTGTACAAGGAACATTTGAAAATTTTAACGGCAAAACCATTAGAGTGGCAATTGTTGAAGATTACATTACCAACAGTCGAAAATATCTTACAGAAAGCACAGTTGAAAACAACCAGTACCGATTGAGTTTTGAAATTCAAGAAAGCAGGCAAATAATTTTAAAATTAGAAGATAAAGAAACTACATTTTTTGCTGAAGTTGGAGCAATCTACAACATCAACCTTAGCTATGATGAGGAACGAAACCGAGGCCAAGCATTTAACAAAACGCTCGATCTTCACTTTGCATATCCAAAAACAAAAGAGCTCAACCAAATCATCCGTGCTTTCAACAATGATTACCAGGATTTTATGGCGGATAATTATCGTTTGTTTATCACTCAACAAGCTAGTAAGGCAGTAGAGAAGTTTATAGAGCAGCAAAACAGCATAACCCTCTATCAAGAAAACGACTATGCAAAAGAGTATGTGAGGTATGCCCTCGCCAATCTCAAGCACATAAACCACACAGCCAGAAAAAAGCTATTAAACGAATATTTGCAAGATCAAGATATATTATATCTACAAAAGGAATACATGAATTTTTTTATGCAGCTTTATCAAAAAAGCTTTGAAAGTATGAGTATTAGTAGGTCCGGTGCCGAAGTTTTAAAGGCAATTGTACTTGAAGAGGATTTAAAAAAGACATTAAAACTTATAAAAGAAAATGAAGGTTTTAATAATACTGAGTTGGCTGAATTGTATCTAATCTATGGACTTTATAATGTGTATTATCTAGACATACTCAACAAAAGAGACAATTTAAACATGCTGAACCAGTTGGCAGAGAAAGCAAAATCAGCAGAAAACAGGGCTCTTGCTAAGAGTGTAATTGAAAAGCTAAGAAGTTATAACAAAGGAGAAATTGCCGCAAACTTTGAACTTAAAAACTCAAAAGATGAAATAAAAACCCTTGAAGACTTTAAGGGAAAAGTAATTTATTTAAATTTCTGGGCAGATTGGTCAATTCCGTCATTAAAAGAATTGAATGTGATAAAAATGTTAGAGACAAAGTATGGCGAAAAGATTCACTTTATCAGTATCAACCTCGATGAGGATCCAGAAAAAATGAAAAATATACAAAAGAAGAACAATTACCCTTGGACTTTTTTACATTATGGCAATGATTATAAGATTCGAGAGAACTATAATGTAAGTACTGTTCCAACTTACTTCTTGATTGATAAAAATAGCAAGATTTTAGAAGCCAACACCCTTGATCCCACTGAAATTGAGTGGAGGCTTTACGAATTAAGTAAGTAGGTTATTGATAAACATGTACGTTTCCACAATTCCGTTTAAACTCTTTAATAGATGAACATTAAAGCTCAATTCCAATTACCAAAATATCATCAACTTGCTCAACTCCTTTAGACCAGCTTGCTATAAATTCATACAGCTCATCTCCAAAGTTTGAAAGGGATTCATTTTGCATAGAAGTCAACAAATAGCGAAACCGCTTTTTGCTAAATTTTTTATTCTTATCACCTCCAAACTGATCTGTATAACCATCGGAAAACATAAACATTCGATCTCCTTTTTTCAACCTAATGCGTTGTTTTGTAAAATGCTTGCTTCGAACAAACCGACCAACTGGTCGCCTATTACCTCTTAATTCTATTAACTTAATTCCAGCATGATCCACACAACTATAAGCATCGCTACTGCAATCTAAATAATCAATGTCCTTGGGTACAATCCAAAGTGGGTTGTTTGCCCCTGCCCAATCAACTATAAAATCATCTTTGTCTTTTTTAATTTTAGCAATGCTTATGTCCATTCCATCTTGAATATTATGATTTGAGAATCTGTTAAAGCTTTGCTCTATTTCATCAGAAGCCCAATCCAATACTTTTTCAGGTGATTTAATTGACTTTTCAGTTAATGCCCTATGCAGCACGTTAATTCCCAAAACAGAAATTAATGCACCTGGAATTCCATGCCCCGTACAATCGGCTGCAGCAACCCAAACGGTGTCTTCATCCTCATCTTTATAAAAGAAAGGGAAATCGCCACTTAGTTTTTCTTTTGGTCGAAAGTAATGAAATGAATTCGAAAAATAATCTTCAACAAGTTCAATACGAGGGAAAAGTGAATGCTGAATGTGTTTTGCATAATTTATACCTGAATTTAATGCATCACTTTTTTCTTCAATCATCTCATTCTTACGTAATATAGAAGTTTGAAAGTCGATCCAAATTGCAATTATATTGTAAATCATTATCCAAAGTACGAAAAATGACATCATATCGACTGCGTTTCGCGTATCGCTTATTTCTGAATCAGAAAGACTTATCCAAGCAGAATGAGAAGCAGTATAATCTATTGAGATAAAAAATAAAATTATGCTCAATACAATGCTTCCAAATAAAACTATTTTTCTTTTCCAAAAAAAGAAAAGTCCAAAAAGAGAGACTATTAAAAAGTGGTATTCATTACCAACCTTTCCACCATATTGCAAAACAGAAATAAACACATAGACATTCATCAATATTACTTGATAAACTCTTGCAATCGTATAATGTTTATAATGGTTTAAGAATAGAGTAACAGTACTTAACGACACATAAGCAATAACATTAATGGCTGTAAGCCAACCAAACAGCACTGCCTTTGTAAGTGCATAAAAAATGAGCAATACCGTTTGACAAGCTATAAACCTATTGAGAAATACGGTTTCTATATCATTCAGATACATTCCCTTCTTAACTCCAACATTGGAAATGCGACGCCACAATCTTTTAATGACCCCTATCATAATAGACAAACTTAGTAGATGTTATTAAATTGGTTCTAATGTTTAATTTTTCCCTAAAACTAATTAAAATAACTGTATTTATCAATTAAAACAATTTCCTAATAATTAAAAAAAACAATAAATTTAGTTAACAAACTCTTGATATATTCTTATCTACAGAAACCGAAAAAAGGTATTACCTTTACAAAGGTCGATTGCTTGTCTCGCTTTTGATTGATTAACAATATAACCACTCTTAACCATAAACACCGTAGAAAATGATCGCAACTTTCGCAAACCTCTTAATAATTGTCTTGGCCTTGGCCGTTGTATTGGGCACATTCTTTCTTGTTAAACAACAAACCTCAGCAATCATTGAGCGATTTGGAAGATTTCATAGCATTAGAAATTCTGGATTACAATTAAAAATTCCATTGGTAGATCGTGTAGCTGGTCGTATAAACTTAAAGATTCAACAATTGGATGTATTGGTAGAAACCAAGACCAAGGATGATGTTTTTGTTCGCCTTAAGATTTCAGTTCAATTTCAAGTAATGAAATCCAAGGTTTATGATGCTTTTTACAAATTAGAAAACTCCAATGCTCAAATCACTTCATATGTATTTGACGTGGTGCGTGCCGAAGTGCCAAAAATGATATTAGACAATGTTTTTGAACGAAAAGATGACATTGCTAATGCCGTAAAAGGAGAGTTAAATGAAGCCATGCAAGATTATGGTTACGATATTATCAAAACCCTGGTTACAGATATTGACCCTGATGAGCAAGTAAAGCAAGCCATGAATAGAATTAATGCTTCAGAGCGTGAAAAAGTAGCAGCAGAGTTTGAGGCGGAGGCAGATCGAATTAAAATTGTTGCCAAAGCTAGAGCTGAAGCAGAAAGCAAGCGTTTACAAGGACAGGGAATTGCAGATCAAAGAAGAGAAATTGCAAGAGGTTTAGAAGAAAGTGTCGATGTTTTAAGCAAAGTAGGCATCAACTCGCAAGAAGCCTCTGCTTTAATCGTGGTTACGCAGCATTACGATACTTTACAATCGATTGGAGGAGAAACCAATAGTAACTTAATTCTACTTCCTAACTCTCCCCAAGCTGGAAGTGATATGTTAAATAATATGATTGCTTCTTTTACCGCTTCTACCCAAATTGGAGAAGAAATGAGAAAGCAGAACAAAAAGAAAGAAAATAAAAAATCATAGCAATTGGCTTATTTTTAAAAGGAAAAGCTTTTAATGCGCTTGGTGGTAAAAAAGAAAGACTTAACCACAAAGGACACGAAGCAAGCACAAAGGTCACAAAGAGGACATAAAAAGCTTTCACTAAGCTTCGTAAAAAAAAGCAATTAGAATGACAGAAAACGAAATATCTAAAATAGCTGTAGACGCAGCTTACACTGTCCATCGAAATTTAGGACCGGGCTTATTAGAGTCAAGTTACGAAGCATGCTTAGGATATGAGTTAAAGAAGCACAACCTATTGGTAGAGGCGCAAAAGCCATTGCCATTAATTTATGAAGATGTAAATTTAGAGGTAGGTTATAGAATTGATTTGATGATTAATCGAAAATTTATTATCGAGGTCAAGTCGGTTGAGAATTTAAACGATGTGCATTTAGCACAAATATTAACTTATTTAAAGCTGAGCGAATGCAAGCTAGGTTTGTTAATTAATTTCAATGTAAATCTGATAAAAGATGGAATTAAGAGAGTAATTAATGGAAAGCTATAGGGTAATAACACAATCCATTTTTTGGTACTCTTAGTGGTAGAAAACTTAACCACAAAAGACACAAAGACAACAAAGAGAAACCTTAGTGTACATAGTGAAATAACTTTAGTGCGCTTAGTGGTAAAAAAGAAAGACTTAACCACAAAGAACACAAAGCAACCACAAAGGTCACAAAGAAAACACAAAGACAACAAAGAGAAACCCTAGTGTACTTAGTGAAGTAATCTTAGTGCGCTTAGTGGTAAAAAAGAAAGACTTAACCACAAAGAACACAAAGCAACCACAAAGGACACAAATAAAGCACAAAGGTCACAAAGAGAAACCTTAGTGTACTTAGTGAAGTAATCTTAGTGCGCTTAGTGGTAAAAAAGAAAGACTTAACCACAAAGAACACAAAGCAACCACAAAGGTCACAAAGAAAGCACAAAGACAACAAAGAGAAACCCTAGTGTACTTAATGAAATAACCTTAGTGCGCTTGGTGGTAAAAAAAGAGATTAAAAAATTGAACCTTATGAATCAATTCGCTCACAACAATGCTCTAATCGACGGGTAGGTATTGCTCAGCTGTTCTTCCATTTGCTTCGGATTTACCCAACGCACTTCAGTTATGTCCTCTTCTGTTTGTGGATCAAGTTGCCCCTTATAAGAAGTTTTCATTTGAAACCAATGGGTTTCCTTTAAAACAACCTCCCCTTTAAAAACATACATATGATAAGTATTGGAAACTTTTCGTTCAATTTCCAAACCCTTTAAACCACACTCCTCTTCTACCTCACGAATTGCAGCTTCTTCAATACTTTCTCCATCCTCCACCTTCCCTTTTGGCAAATCCCACTTTTCCAAACGATAAATAAAAAGCAATAAACCCTCATTGTTTTTTACTAAGCCACCAGCAGCTTTTATCATCTGAAAACTTTTGCAAAAAAGAGAAAAAGCATTTTCGTCATCAACTGTTTGTATTTGCACCAATTGTTTTTCTTTTTGATCAAACAATTCATTGACAATAGCAATATATTCCGCTTTATTAGGATTTTTTACAATCTTTTTATTAAGATATTGTTGATTACTTTCTAGCTTTTTAGAAAAAAAGAGGAGGTGCTCGTTGATAAAAACTTTATACATTTGCAGTTATGAGTTACGATAAAAATACAGCCTTAAAAGTAGCGGAATTTTTGCTGCAAATCAAAGCCATTAAGCTCAATAATAAAGAGCCATTTCAATGGGCATCTGGATGGAAATCGCCAATTTATTGCGACAATAGAAAAACACTCTCATATCCTGCCATACGCACTTTTATCAAACAAAAGTATGTAGAGCGAATTGAAGAAAAGTTTAGCCAAGTAGAAGTAATTGCCGGTGTAGCAACAGGAGGAATAGCACAAGCTGCTCTTATTGCTCAGGAATTGGGACTGCCTCTTGTATATGTTCGCTCCTCCTCAAAAGGGCATGGTTTGCAAAACCAAGTAGAGGGAGAACTTTTAGAAGGCCAAAAAGTAGTCGTTATTGAAGATTTAATATCTACAGGGATGAGTAGCTTGAATGCAGTAGAGGCACTTCGCGGAGCAAATGCTGAGGTATTGGGCATGGTATCGATTTTTACTTATGGATTTGATGTTGCAAAACAAAACTTTAAAACACACAACTGTAAGTTGGAAACTTTAAGCAATTACAATCACATGATTGAAACTGCCTTAGAAATTGGTTATATTAACGAATCAGAAGTAAAATCATTAAAAAACTGGAGAGCAAATCCAGCGGAATGGAAACCATAAGCAATGACGACAATAGAAACAAACAAAGAAATCTCTCCAAATACAACACAAAAGTTATTTGACTTTTTAACAGACATGAACAACTTTGAGCAGTTGATGCCCGAAGGGAAAATCGAAAAATGGAGTTCTGATAAAAATCAGTGTGAATTTACCATTAAAGGAATGGCGAGAATTGGTTTAAAACAAAAAGCGACAAACCCACCCAACAAAATAGAAATTGAATCTTTTGGTAAAGTTCCCTTTCCTTTTACCTTAGAAATTTTTCTCAATGAAAAAGAGGAAAATAAAACTGAAACCCAAATGGTATTCAAAGGAGAAATCAATGCTTTTATGAAAATGATGGTTGAAAAACCATTGAGAAATTTCTTCAACATGCTCGTTGAGGAGGCTGCTAAACTCAGTCTATAAACTGAACCTCTTTCATATCGTATGTTTTAGACAGCCCTTCTCGATCAATGGCAATTACACCTGTGGGCAAGAGAGCAGTTATTTTGCCTACAAACAATCCCTCGCTATCCTTAAAGCGTATTTTTTTACGATACCCATAAAGGCATTCTAAATAATCCTTTTGAATGCGTACATATTCTTTTTGCTGCAGTAAAGCATAGGAGGAGTTGATGAAATCCAACAAACTTTCCAACTCAAGATCGAGGTCAAATTCTATTCCTCTAAGTAGCTTCAAAGAAGTTGCTTCTCTTGAAAATTCGGGAAAATTAGTTTGATTTACATTTAACCCAACTCCTATTACTGAATATTGGATACGATTGCCCGACAAAACATTTTCAATTAAAGTTCCTGCAACTTTCTTTCCTTCAACCAAAATATCATTTGGCCACTTTACATTTACTTCGTCAACTGACAAATTGTCTATATATCGATAAATCCCTAGAGCGATACATTGTGATAATAAAAATTGTTCATCTGCCCGAAGTGATGGGCGAAGTATTATGCTAAAAAGCAAGCTAGAAGCCGCTTCAGCATACCATTTCGTACCGCGCTGCCCTCTTCCTTCAGTCTGATGTTGCGCAAGATATACAAAGCCTTCATCAACACTTTCCTCCTTTGCAGCTTTTAGGGCATGGATATTGGTTGATGTAGTATAGTCTAAATGATGAAATTTAAATTTTAACTTTTTAAAAGACATTAACCTTTTGATAAATTCATTTAATTATTTGTTGCTTTTTCATCAAATTACACCACATTCCTTAGGAAAGTGGCTATTTTACTATTAAGGTTTAAATATAAAACACTAAGCATTGTAGTTAAGTAACGAACAAAACAGATAATAAAGCAACTGCAAAAGAAAAGAAAATCGAATAATGATTTGCTTACTTTTGTGATTTTATTTGGGATACGCATTATATGACAAAAAAGCAAACAACATTAGAGTCGAGCAAGCTAGCATCAATCATAGGTGATATAATAGATGATAGAAAAGGAGAAGACATCTTGTTGATGGATCTTCGAAAAATTGATGGAGCAGTTACCGATTACTTTGTAATATGCACTGCAAACTCCACTACACAAGCAAGTGGCATTAAAGATGCCATTGAAGAGAAGGTAAAAATAGCCGCTGGTGAAAAACCTTGGCACATTGAGGGAACATCTCAACTAGAATGGGTGTTAATGGATTATGTAAACGTAGTTGTTCATATTTTTTTAGCTGAGAAAAGGGATTTTTTCAATTTAGAAGGATTGTGGGCAGATGCCAAAATAAAAGAGATAAAAACAGCTGAGAATTAAGATATAAATATGTCACAAAACCAAAAACAGCCACAAAACCCTGCTAATAATAAAAGTGGAGGAGGAAAGAAAAACCCTAAACAACCTTTTAATTATTATTGGCTATATGCTATTATTGGAATTGCACTAATAAGCCTTAACCTATTTAATTTTAGCGGTGGTGAGCGCAAGACAACTTGGGATAAGTTTGTCAATGAAATGCTAAAAACCAATGAAATTGAACGCATTGTAGTAGTTACAGAAGCTGATCAAAGTAAAGCTGAAATTTACATTAAGAAAGAGGCTTTACAACAAGAAAAATACAAAAATGTAAGAGATAAAGGAATGGGTGCTCAAGGCCCACAATATTATTTGAAAATTGGAACAATTGAGCAATTTAATAATGATCTAAACCGCGTTCAACAAAACCTACCTGAAGGAAGTCAAATTCACCCTGAGTACGAAAGTCGCAATAACTGGCTAGGAGACATAATTGGGTGGTTGCTACCAATTGCCATTATTATTGCTTTTTGGATATTCATCATGAAAAGAATGACTGGCGGAGGTGGCGGTCCAGGAGGACAATTGTTTAATATTGGAAAGTCTAGAGCTACGCTTTTTGATAAAGCGAAGCATGTTAACATTTCGTTTGATGATGTTGCTGGTTTAGAAGAAGCTAAAGTAGAAATTGAAGAAATAGTTGAGTTTTTAAAAAATCCAACAAAGTTTACAGAGCTGGGTGCTAAAATCCCAAAAGGCGCATTATTGATTGGCCCTCCTGGCACTGGAAAGACACTAATTGCAAAAGCTGTAGCAGGAGAAGCACAAGTACCTTTCTTTAGCCTTTCAGGTTCAGATTTTGTCGAAATGTTTGTTGGGGTTGGTGCTTCACGAGTTAGGGATTTGTTTAAACAAGCCAAAGAGAAATCCCCTGCCATTATATTTATTGATGA
>Ga0079223_10002186_pt1 | contig 12048 bp, 11 predicted proteins | sample Stecom2011_FD_75072 | JGI IMG/M metagenome (GOLD analysis project Ga0079223, IMG submission 75072) | Agricultural soil microbial communities from Utah to study Nitrogen management - Steer compost 2011 | ecosystem: Environmental > Terrestrial > Soil > Agricultural land | place: USA: Utah...
GGTATGCATTTCACCCGCCAGCAGCGTTTCTTCCTGAGCCGCGGCGCTGGGGTCGTTATCAATATAATTGTAAGAGCGGGTGACGCTGGTGCGCAGCAAGTCGCTGATCATATCGCCGCTGGGTGAGAATACTTGATACTCCAGGCTCATGGTCACTTCATAAGCGGCGGCCAGGGCGTCGCTGCCGACACCCACGGTACGGCGACGGGTCTGCTCCTTGCCCAGAGACAAGGAGTAGACGCCTGCCTGAGTCGTGGTAATCGCCTCGATATCCTGAGTGTCGAGCTGCAAACGAATTTGCTCCAACAGTTCGGTGTGGCGGGCGGCGGAGACAATGCTCAACTGGTCAATGGCCGGAGCCGCTGTCAGCTGACCGCGCAGGTGCCAGCCACAGGCGCTTATACAGCAGAGTATCAGGCCGATCAGGGCAGCTCGCATAGATTCCTCGTTCGCCGTCGGAACAGCGGGTTAATTCGCGACAATATTCACTAATTTGTTGGCGACGATAATAACTTTTCGCACTTCCACATCCTGCAAGAATTTTTGCACGTTGGGCTGTTGCAGTGCCAGCTCCTCCATCATTTCGCGAGGGGCATCCACGGGCGCCTGTATTTTTTCACGCAGCTTGCCGTTGACCTGCACCACCACTTCCAGTGTGGAACGCTTTAGCGCCTCGGCATCGGCAATGGGGAAGTGAGCGTCTAAAACGGGGTGCTCATAGCCCAGAGTCTGCCAGAGCACGTGAGTAATATGAGGCACAATGGGCGCCAACAACAGGATGGATGATTCCAGTGCTTCGCGCTCTACCGCCAAACCCAGGGGGCTGGAGCGATCGGCCAGTTTGCCGATGTCGTTCATCAACTCCATTACCGCGGCAATTGCAGTATTAAAGGTTTGCCGGCGGCCGTAATCATCCGCCACCTTGGCGATGGTAGAGTGAGTTTTGCGACGTAAGTCAAGCTGCGCACTATCCAGAGCGCCGGGGTCCAGCTTGCCGGGACTGCCCGCCGCCAGGTGGGCCTGTACGTTTTTCCACAGCCGGCGCAAAAAACGATGGGCGCCTTCGACGCCCGAGTCGCTCCACTCCATGCTTTGATCGGGTGGGGCGGCAAACATGGAAAACAGGCGTACAGTGTCGGCACCGTACTGCTCAATTAGTGCAGCGGGGTCCACCGTGTTGCCCTTGGATTTACTCATTTTGACGCCGTCTTTGAGCACCATGCCCTGGCACAGTAAACGCTCGAAAGGCTCGTCGCTGTTGATCAGACCCTCATCGCGCATCAGCTTATGAAAAAAGCGGGCGTAAAGCAGGTGCAAGATGGCGTGCTCAATACCGCCGATATACTGATCTACAGGTAGCCAGTAGTTGGCCGCTTGGCTGTCCAACATGCCCTTGTCGTAGTTCGGACAGGTGTAGCGCGCGTAATACCAGGAGGATTCCATAAAGGTATCAAAGGTGTCGGTCTCGCGTTCTACCGGTTGGCCGTTCAGCTCATCTCGGCGCCAGTCGGGATCGGCTTTGATGGGCGATTGAACGCCGTCCATTACCACATCCTCGGGCAGAAGCACCGGCAGCTTATGGGCTGGCACAGGAATTTCACCGCCTTCGGGCAGACTGAACATGGGGATAGGTGCGCCCCAATAACGCTGGCGGGAAACGCCCCAATCGCGCAAGCGGTAATTGACCTTGATATCGCCTCGGCCACTGGCCTTGAGTGTGTGGGCAATGGCATCGAAGGCGGCTGAATAATCCAGGCCGTCGAACTCGCCGGAATTGACCAGAACACCTTTAGCGGTAAAGGCTTCCTGCTTCAGGTCGCAGGCTTCGGCGTCCAGCGGAGCGATCACCTGGCGGATAGGAAGATTGTATTTGTTGGCGAATTCGTAATCGCGCTGGTCGTGGGCCGGAACGGCCATCACTGCGCCTGAACCGTAATCCATCAACACATAATTGGCTACCCAGACAGGAATTTCTTCGCGGGTAATGGGATGCAAGGCTTTTAGCCCGGTATCCATGCCCGCTTTTTCCATCGCTGCCATATCGGCTTCGGCTACCGATTGCTTTTTACAGGCGGCGACAAAGGCCGCCAGCTCGGGGTGGTCGGCCGCCAGGTGCTGACACAGCGGGTGCTCGGCGGCCAGGCTTACATAAGTCACGCCCATCAATGTGTCGGGGCGGGTGGTGTAAATTTCAAAGGCCGTGTGCTCGCCCACGCTGGTGGTTAAATCAAAGCGCATCTGTACGCCCTGACTCTTGCCAATCCAGTTGCGCTGCATGGTTTTTACTTGCTCCGGCCAGTCGGGCAATTGGTCCAGATCGTCCAGCAATTCTTCGGCATAATCGGTGATTTTGATAAACCATTGGGGAATTTCCTTGCGCTCCACCAGTGCGCCTGAGCGCCAGCCCCGACCGTCGATAACCTGCTCGTTGGCCAGGACCGTCTGATCCACTGGGTCCCAGTTAACCGTGGCCATCTTTTTATATACCAGCCCCTTTTCATACAGGCGGGTAAAGAACCACTGTTCCCAGCGATAGTAGTTGGCATCGCAGGTGGCCAGTTCGCGCGACCAGTCGAAACCAAAACCCAATTGGTTGAGCTGGTTTTTCATGTACTCGATATTGGCGTAGGTCCACTTCGCGGGTGCGGTTTGGTTTTGGATGGCGGCATTCTCTGCCGGCAGGCCAAACGCGTCCCAGCCCATGGGGTGCAAGACATTTTTGCCCTGCATCCGCTGATAGCGGGCGATCACATCAGAGATAGTGTAATTGCGTACATGGCCCATATGCAGTTTGCCGCTGGGGTAGGGGAACATGGCAAGGCAGTAGAATTTTTCCCGACTGGGGTCTTCCTGTACTTCAAAGCTGCGGTTGTCGTTCCAGTAGAGCTGCGCGCTGGCTTCCACTTCGGCGGGCTGATAGTGTTCTTGCATGATTGGGGCCTGTTATTCCCTGAGTGTCGAATTTACGAATGAATAGACGATGACGAAAGACCGGGCATTATAGAGCTTCGCTCGTCAGACACCAAGGGCGGCAGGTGCGCATTTGGAAGTGAATATGTGTTCTGAGCGAGAGCGGGGCTTGCGCCGGGCGTGGGATTCGCCTAAAATCGCCGCCCCTGTAGTTATTGATACGGTGCAAGTCAGGTAAATATGCGGCATAGCCGCGTTACTTCGTACCGTCCAGGCCCATTGGAGCAGTTATGTACGCAATTATTGAAAGCGGTGGCAAACAGCATCGCGTGGTGGAAGGGGAAACCCTGAAGCTGGAAAAAATTGAAGTCGCCACAGGTGAGACTATCGAATTCGACAAGGTCTATCTGGTCGGCAATGGCAAAGACGTGAAAATTGGTGCACCGGTTGTTGAGGGTGCCAAAGTGACCGCTGAGGTGGTCAATCACGGTCGTGCGGACAAGGTGAAAATCATCAAATTCCGTCGCCGCAAGCACTCCATGAAGCGTCAGGGCCACCGTCAGTGGTTCACTGAAGTGAAAATCACTGGAATTCAAGGTTAAGCAGGAGTTTACTCATGGCTCATAAAAAAGCAGGCGGTAGTACACGCAACGGTCGCGATTCGGAAAGCAAGCGTCTTGGCGTCAAGCGCTACGGCGGCGAAACAGTTTCTGCTGGCAGCATTATCGTGCGTCAGCGCGGCACCAAATTCCACGCTGGCGTCAATGTCGGTCTTGGCAAGGATCACACTCTGTTTGCCAAGGCAGATGGACAAGTGAAGTTTGAAACCAAGGGTCTCGGCAATCGCCGTGTTGTCAGTATCGTAAACGCCTGATACGACGTTAGCATTACTGCTTCGGCAGTTACCCAAGAGCTCTGTCGCCTGTCGATAGGGCTCTTTTTGTTTTTATGGCTAAAAATCCACGGCCGAGACTTAGGTCGGTGGTGTATATTACAGGTTTGCCAACAGGCCCCGTAGGGCGGGAGCAGAACGTGAAATTTGTCGATGAAGCGCCCATAGTGGTGGAAGCCGGTCGCGGCGGCAATGGCTGTCTGAGTTTTCGGCGTGAAAAATTTATTGCCAAGGGCGGCCCCAATGGGGGCGACGGCGGGGACGGCGGAAGTGTATTTTTACGAGCTGATGCAGACCTGAATACCTTGGTGGATTACCGCTATCAGCGCCGATTTCGCGCCGTTAGCGGCGAGCCGGGTCGCGGTAAGGACTGTCGCGGCAAAAGTGGCGACGATCTTATTTTGCCGGTGCCGGTGGGCACTACCGTTATCGATCAGCAAAGCGGGACGGTATTGGGTGATTTAACCGAGCCGGGAGAGCTGCTCAAAGTTGCTCAAGGCGGCTTTCATGGGCTGGGCAACGCCCGGTTTAAATCCAGTATCAATCGTGCCCCGCGGCAAACCACATCCGGCACAGAAGGTGAGGTGCGGGAGCTCAAACTGGAGATGAAATTGCTGGCGGATGTGGGACTTTTGGGCTTGCCCAACGCCGGTAAAAGTACCTTTGTACGCGCCGTAAGTGCGGCCAGGCCCAAGGTGGCCGACTATCCTTTTACCACTTTGATTCCCAACCTCGGGGTGGTGAAAGTGCAGGAGCACCGCAGCTTTGTGGTGGCTGATATTCCCGGTGTTATCGAGGGAGCGGCTTCGGGGGCTGGGCTGGGTATTCGCTTTCTTAAACACTTGACGCGCTGTCGGGTGCTTTTGCATCTGGTCGATATAATGCCGCCGGACGGTTCCGATCCGCTGGAGAATATTCGCACCATTGAGCGCGAGCTGGAGCAGTTTAGCCCCACCTTGTTGCAGCGCGAGCGCTGGCTGGTGCTCAACAAAGTAGATTTGCTGCCCGAGGGTGAGCGGGAAGCGCGCACTGCCAGAATTGTCGAACAGCTCGACTGGCAGGGGCCGGTGTATGCCATTGCCGCTGCGAGCCAGTTGGGCACCGAAGCGCTGTCGGCAGCCTTGATGAAACACCTGGAAGTGGTCTGGCAAAACGAGCGCGAGAGTAGCGACGTACGCAAACAAGAAGCGGACCTGCAGCGCGCCATGCAGCAAGAGGCGCGCGAACGTATCGCATCCTTGCGTGCAGCACACCGGGCGCAGCGCGCAAGCGAGGTTGATGACCTTGATGATGACGACGATGATGATGTCGAGGTCTTTTACGTACCGTAGGAAACAGGTTATGGGTAAACGCGAAGCCATTCGCAGCGCGCGCCGCTGGGTGGTCAAGATTGGCAGTGCTTTGCTGACCGCCGACGGCAAGGGCTTGGATTATGCGGCAATCAGCCAGTGGGTAGGACAAATGGCAGCCCTGCGCGAGCGCGGTATAGAAGTAGTGCTGGTCTCATCGGGTGCGGTGGCGGCGGGGATGACCCGTCTCGGATGGTCTACACGTCCGGTAGAGATACACAAACTGCAGGCTGCGGCGGCCGTGGGGCAAATGGGCCTGATACAGAATTATGAGGCCGAGTTCAGCCGCTATGGACAGCACACGGCCCAGGTCTTGCTCGATCACGATGATTTGTCGTCCCGCCAGCGTTATCTCAATGCGCGGGCCACTTTGCAGACGTTACTGTCCTTGGGCGTAGTGCCTGTGGTGAATGAAAATGACACAGTGGTGACCGATGAGATTCGCTTTGGCGACAATGACACGTTGGGCGCTTTGGTGGCGAATCTAATTGATGCCGACCTGCTGATAATCATGACGGATCAGCTGGGCATGTACGACAGCGATCCGCGGCACAACCTGAATGCTCAGTTAATTGCTGAAATGGCAGCGGCAGATTCATCCCTGGATACCATGGCCGGCGATGGCGGAAGCTTGGGCAGGGGCGGCATGATTACTAAAATCCGCGCCGCTCGGGTGGCAGCGCGCTCGGGCGCCGACACGATCATTGTGGGCGGACGTCAGGATCAGGTTCTCACGCGGGTGGCCGATGGCGAGGCGCTGGGGACTTTTCTGTGGGCTGACCAAGAGCCCCAGGCGGCGCGCAAGCGCTGGCTGGCTGGACATCTGCAAACACGCGGTTATCTGGTGCTGGATGCCGGGGCGGTGAAGGTGCTCACCGAGCAGGGCAAAAGTTTATTGCCTGTAGGCATAAAGAAGGTGGATGGTCATTTCTCGCGTGGCGACATGGTGCGTTGTCTGGATTTGGAAGGACGAGAAGTTGCCCGCGGTCTGGTGAACTACGCTGCCGCCGAGGCGCGTCAAATTATGGGGCTGCCGAGTGCACGAATTGTGGAAAAGCTGGGCTATCAACACGGCGAAGAGATGATTCATCGGGACAATTTGGTGCTCTCCTGAGTGCCGATTAAATTCTGCCTGGTGCCGATGATGCGTCCACTTAAACAGTAGACGGAGGAGCAAGCGCAATGAGTGCCAAATGGTTGCGTCGCCTGATTAATTTATGGCCGCCGCTGTTTTTCAGCGGCATCCGCGCTACCTATATCAGCCCCGATTTTCGGCAAGTACACGTCTCGCTCAAGTTGCGTTTCTACAACCGCAATGCGGTGGGCACACAGTTTGGCGGCAGCCTTTTCGCTATGACCGACCCTTGGTATATGTTGATGCTGATGCACAACCTCGGCGATAAGTACTACGTCTGGGACAAAAGTGCCGAGATTGATTACATGGCGCCGGGCCGGGATCATGTCAGCGCTCATTTTGAATTGAACCAAGAACAGCTAGAAGACATTTGCAGCCAAACGGCCTCGGGCGATAAATATCTGCCGACCTTTACAGTGGAAGTTTGCGATCGGCAAGGGCAGTGTGTGGCGCGGGTACGACGTCAGCTATACGTGCGACTCAAGCCGTCTCACCGTGCGATTGATGTTCTCCCGCCACCCAGGTATTGAGCACAGTAAACTCGTCGTTAAAGTGCACCAGATCAGCGCGAAACTGCGGAGCAAGGCTTCCCAGTTCTGCCTCACGACCCAGGTACTGAGCCGGGTAGAGGCTGGCCATGCACAGGCATTCATCCAGCGGCAGGCCCGCTTGTCGATGGGCGAGACGCACGGCGTCGATCATGCCGATAGCACTACCCGCCAGTCGCCCTTCGCTATTTATCAATACGCCGTCGCGCTGATAAATGGTTTCGTCATAGAGGGTAAAGTGTTTGGTGGGACTTCCCACCGTTGCCATGGCGTCGCTTACCAGCAACAATTTCCCACGGGGTTTACGTTGGTAGGCCAAACGCACTGCGGCCGGATGGAGATGATGGCCATCGCAAATAATGCTGCACCAGGTGTCATCGAAGTCGAGCGCTGCCCCCACTGCGCCGGGCTCCCGTGCGGTGGGCGCGCGCATGGCATTAAACAGATGGGTAAATCCGCTCAGGCCCTCAGCTACAGCCGCTCGGATTTGCTCGTAACTGCCGTCAGTGTGGCCGGCACAGACGCGAATACCCGCCTGGGTCAGGCGGCTAATATACCCAGCGGGAATGCACTCGGGAGCCAGCGTCAGCAGTACTGGAATGTCCAGATGGCAGAGCCAGTCGAGGTCCTGTTCCTGCATGGGGCGAATATAAGCTGACGCATGAACCCCGCGTTTTTCCAAGGCAAAAAAAGGCCCTTCCAGATGAATCCCGAGAATGCCCGGCAAGGGCTGAGCCATGGCTTCACGGACAGCCTCCACACCCAGACGATGAATGTCAGGCGGGGCGCTGATCAAAGTGGGCATTAAACCGGTGGTGCCGCTGGAGCGGTGGCCGCGCAGCATGGTTTGTAAGCTGGCCAGATCAGGGCTCTGAGTGAACAGAATGCCCCCTCCGCCGTTTACCTGCAAATCGATAAAACCGGGAGCGAGAATACCGCCTTTGAGGATCAGGTGTTGAGTTTCACTTTCAACAGGACATTCTTCCGGCGACACTATCGCCTGAATAATGCCTTGCTCGATAATCACTGCTTTATGATCGAGAAACTCGGAGCCGGTGAATATGCGTGCGCCGGAGATGATCTGCTGCATAATCAATGCTCGTGACAGGAATGGCAAAGTGGGACGCTGGCAGTATCAGAACAATGGGTGCTGCCAGCGCCTTGTCCGGGGGATTAACTGACTTTATCCAGAGCCTGATCAATGTCAGCCAGGATGTCGTCAATATGTTCAATGCCCACGGAAATACGTACCAGATCTTCAGGCGCTCCCGCCCTTGCCAGCTCTTCTTCATTGAGCTGCCGGTGGGTCGTGGAGGCCGGGTGACACGCCAGAGATTTAGCGTCGCCAATATTGACCAGTCGCAGAATCATTTGCAGGGCGTCGATAAACTGAGCGCCCGCCGCTTTGCCACCTTTGATGCCAAAGCTCAAAATACCCGACGCCTGTCCATTGGTGATTTTTTGGCACAGCGAATGATAGGGGCTGTCGGGCAGGGCGGCATAATTAACCCAGTTAATTTTGGGGTGAGCTTGCAGGTATTGCGCGACCTTAAGCGCGTTCTCGCAATGCCTCTCCATACGCAGCCCCAGGGTTTCCAGCCCCTGCATAATTAAAAAGGCACTGTGCGGTGCCAGAGCTGAGCCGGTATTGCGCAAAGGCACTACCCGACAGCGGCCAATAAACGCAGCTGCACCCAGCGCTTCGGTGTAGACCACGTCGTGATAAGAGGGGTCGGGCTCATTGAGCATGGGGAAGCGTTCGCGGTTGGCCACCCAGTCAAATTTGCCGGAGTCCACAATTATGCCGCCGACGGTGGTGCCGTGACCGCCGATATATTTGGTGAGCGAATGCACAACAATATCAGCGCCATAGTCAAATGGCCTGCACAGAAAAGGCGTGGCTACTGTACTGTCTACCACCAGCGGAATGCCGTGACTGTGGGCGATATCTGCCAGCTTTTCCAAGTCGACAATATTCCCTGCCGGGTTGCCGATGGACTCGCAAAACAGCAGGCGGGTCTTGTCATCAATCAGGCGCTCCAGCCCCTCGTAATCGTCAAACGACGCCATGCGCACATCTATGCCCTGACGAGGAAGGCTGTGAGCAAACAGATTGTAGGTGCCGCCGTAGAGCTGTGTGGTACTGACGATATTGTCGCCAGTTTGGGTAATACATTGAATGGCATAGGTGATGGCCGCCATGCCAGAGGCCAGAGCCAAGGCGCCGATGCCGCCTTCCATAGCCGCTACCCGCGCCTCCAGTACCGCATTGGTGGGGTTCATAATGCGCGTATAGATATTACCGGGCACTTTTAAATCGAATAGATCGGCACCGTGCTGGGTATCGTCAAAGGTGTAGGAGGTGGTTTGATAAATGGGGGTGGTGGCAGCTTTGGTGGTCGGTTCAGATTCGTAACCGTGGTGCAATGCCAAGGATTCCAGTTTCATTGCTGTCTCTCCGCAAGATCAATTGAAGTGCCGTGGATCAAGACAAGCCCGCGCCGCAGCGCGGGATTTATCAAAGATGTGGATTAACCGTAGTTGATAACCATCACGTCGGTATTCAAAGAATTAATCAGGCGCTCGGCGGTATTGCCGCGGCGCGAGCTGGTCATGCCGTTTTGGCCCAAGGTACCCATCACCACAAGGTCGGCTTGAATATTCTGAGCGACTTTCGACACCACTTCCGAGGTATAACCGTTGTCCACATGGATATTCTCCTGGGGCAGGCCGGTTTCTTTTTTCAGGCGACCACGGTCGGGGTAGTTCATCAGATCCAGATAACCGTTCACCACGTGCAGCTCGGCGTGATAAATGTCGCTAATATCGCGGGCGGCTTTAAGGATTTCCCTGTTCAGTTCTTTTTGCACTTCACGGCTGGCCTGGAAGTTGACGGCTGCAAGCACAATCTTACGGGCACCTTCGGCACCGGGACGAATCAGAACCACGGGGCAGTATGCGCCTTTGAGCAGGTCCCATTTCGATTCAGTAAACCAAAAGCGACGTGGTGTGCTGGGACGCGCTGGCAGGTAAATTCGGTGAGCATCGGCGGTTTTAGCCGCTTGCATGACGGACGTTTGCCATTCGCTCGACCAGCAAACTTCAATCAGGTGTTCTACACCTGCCTCGGTCAGAGGCTTTCTGATTTGCTCATCAAACCAGCTTTGGTCGCGTACCAGATTAGTATTGTAGGCACGTGTGTCTACAGCATCGTTATCGACAGCGACAAAGACGTGCACAAAAGGTTTTACTTCGTGCAGTTGCGAGGTGAGCTTGACGCGTTCAAGTGCGACATGCTGTTCGTCGTTAGGGTCGACAACCACAAAAATCTTTTGTTGTTTTGTCATGGGGTCTCCTGAGGGTGCCTGTTTAATGAACTGATTTGGTGCGACAAATAGCCAGCAGGGTTCAAGCATAGCAAGTCAGTAAGGGCTTGGGTAGCGCCCCTGCCGGAGAGTCTCAAAGCGATGGTGGCCAGCCTCCCAGCGATTGCCAGCGATTGACAATCAGGCAAAACAACTCAGCCGTTTTTTCCGCATCATACACAGCTGAGTGGGCGTCGCGGCTGTTGAATTCGATGCCCGCCACTTGACAGGCTTTGGCCAAAACCGTCTGGCCGAAAGCCAGACCTGAGAGGGTGGCGGTATCAAAACAGGAAAAGGGGTGGAAAGGATTGCGCTTGATGTCGCAGCGGGCTATGGCCGCATTGACAAAACCAAGGTCAAAGTGGGCGTTGTGGGCCGCCATAATCGCGCGGGTACAGCCTTGGGCTTTGACCGCCCGACGCACAGCCTGCAGCAAATCGGGTAGCGCCATTTGTTCGGGATCGGCCAAACGGTCGGGGCACTCCAGATCAATACCGGTAAAATCCAGCGCCGCCTGTTCCACATTAGCCCCTTCGAAGGGTTCAATATGAAAGGCGATGGTCTGGTCGGGAACCAGTAGCCCTTGCGCATCCATTTTCACCGTCACCGCCGCGATTTCCAGCAGGGCGTCACGGCTGTTGTCAAAACCACCGGTCTCCACGTCCACTACTACGGGCAAAAAACCGCGAAAGCGTTGCGCCATCGGTGAGGAAAGGTCTTTTTCAAACTCTGGTGGGTTCACGCATTCTCTCCTTGAGCGTGCGGCTTGACCCGCCAGTGCAAGATCTCGCTGGCCCGCAGTGGGACCAGTGAATGTTCGCCAAAGTTTAAGGTGGCGGGCAATTGCCAGGGCTGGCGCACCAGCGTAATGGTGTCGTGATTACGCGGCAGCTCATAAAAATCCGGCCCATAGTGACTGGCGAAACCTTCCAGTTTGTCGAGCGCACCGGCGGCCTCAAAAGCCTCCGCGTAGAGTTCAATGGCAGCGTGAGCGGTATAGCAGCCAGCACAGCCACAGGCGGCCTCTTTTGTGTGCTGGGCGTGAGGCGCCGAATCGGTGCCGAGAAAAAACTTTTTGCTGCCGGAGATGGCGGCGGCCATCAGCGCCTGTTGATGAGTCTGGCGCTTGAGAATGGGCAGGCAATAATAATGTGGGCGAATGCCACCGGCCAGCATATGATTGCGGTTGTAGAGAAGATGGTGCGCGGTAATAGTGGCCGCCACTTGGGGGCCAGCATCTTGCACAAAAGCCACGGCATCGGCGGTGGTGATGTGCTCCAAGACAACCTTGAGATCGGGGAAGTCCTGAATCAAAGGCCCCAGGGTTCGTTCTAAAAAGCGCTGTTCGCGATCGAAGATATCAATTTCGCTGTCGGTCACTTCGCCGTGTATCAGCAGGGGCATACCCTCGCGCTGCATGGCTTCCAGCACCGGATAAATACGCGAAATAGAGGTGACGCCGGCATCCGAGTTAGTGGTGGCTCCAGCGGGATAAAGCTTGGCCGCCACCACACCGGCGGCGCGCGCTTCAGCAATGATGGCAGGGCTGGTGTGATCGGTGAGATAGAGCGTCATCAGCGGGGTGAAATCCGCTTCTGCCGGGATATGCGCCTCAATGCGCTGGCGATAGGCCACGGCTGTTGCTGCGTCCACCACGGCTGGCACCAGATTGGGCATAATGATTGCACGTGCAAAAGCTCGCGCCACATCGGGCACTGTGTAAGCTAGAGCGGCACCGTCACGCAGGTGAATATGCCAGTCATCGGGGCGGGTGAGGGTAAGTTCCTGCATTATGAATCGGCCTACTAGTTTAAAGGCAGCATCCTAGCAAAATTGCCGCTAAAGCGCA
>Ga0079223_10002188_pt1 | contig 12034 bp, 11 predicted proteins | sample Stecom2011_FD_75072 | JGI IMG/M metagenome (GOLD analysis project Ga0079223, IMG submission 75072) | Agricultural soil microbial communities from Utah to study Nitrogen management - Steer compost 2011 | ecosystem: Environmental > Terrestrial > Soil > Agricultural land | place: USA: Utah...
CCTGCCGCGGCTGGAGGAGCAGCGCTGGGCGCGGCATCCGCTGGTCTACCTGATGGAGGCGGCGGACGACATCTGCTATGGGCTGATCGACCTGGAGGATGGCCTGGAAATGGGCCTGCTGGACTACGCCGAGGTGGAGGCCCTGCTGCTGGGGCTGGTCGGCGACGACCTGCCGGAAACCTACCGCCAGCTGGGGCCGAACGATTCGCGGCGGCGCAAGCTGGCCATCCTGCGCGGCAAGGCCATCGAGCATCTGACCAACGCCGCCGCCCGTGCTTTCGTGGAACAGCGCGACACCCTGCTGGCCGGCACGCTGCAGGGCGACCTGGTCGAACACATGCAGGGGCCGGCGCGCTACTGCGTGCAGCAGGCCAAGGCGGTGGCGCGGGAGAAGATCTTCCAGGACAAGCGCAAGACCCTGCACGAGATCGGCGCCTACACCACCCTGGAGATCCTCCTCAACGCCTTCTGCGGCGCGGCGCGCGAACAGCACGGCGGGCGCACGCCCTCCTTCAAGCACCGCCGGGTACTGGACCTGCTGGGGAACAACGCGCCCGATCCGCACTGGCCGCTGTACCGTTCCTACCTGCGCATGCTGGATTTCATCGCCGGCATGACCGACAGCTATGCCAGCGACATGGCGCTGGAGCTGACCGGCCGGGCACGCCCGATGTGACGGAACGTTGCCGGGGCGAGTCAGTCTACTCAGCGCAGGCAACCGCCTCGCCACCCGGGAATTCATCTGCCGCGAATCCGAACCATGCGCCTTCGTCTGCCCCATGCCGTGCGCCACGGCTTTTCCGCACCGGTCTGGGGCGTCGCCACCGTCGCCATGCTCGGCTGTGCCCTGCCCCTGGTCCTTGGCGTGGTCAGCGCGCACAACGGCTTCCTGTGGGCGGCGCTGGGAGCCTTCCAGGCCTCCCTGGCCAACCCACTGCACCGCTACGGCATGCTGCGCATGCTGCTCATGGGCACCGGCGGCGCCCTCGCCGCCGCCCTGGGTCACACCGCGGCCAGCCATCCCCTGGCCAGCCTGCTGCTGTTCGGCGCCATGGGCCTGCTGCTGGCGCGCCTGCAGCGCTACGGCAACGAAGCCGGCAAGCTGGGACTGGGACTGGCGGTCTGCCTGTGCCTGGGTCAGGGCAGCCACGTGCACAGCGATCTCAACAACGCCGCCGCGGTGGCCATGCTGTTCCTGCTGGGCGCCCTGTGGGCCACCCTGCTGGCCTTCATCCTGCGCGGCCTGCATGCCCTGCGCACCTGGCCCTACATGCCCCGTCTGCTGGCGGTCCTGCGCGTCATGCGCCGCCAGGCCCGCAGCGTGCCTCGCCAGACCTGGCGCCTGCATGCGCTGGGCTGTGTCCTGACCCTCGGCCTGGCCGGACTCTTCATCGACCTGCTGGAGCTGGCCCACGGCTACTGGCTGAGCCTCACGGTGGTGATCATGCTGCAGCTGGACCTGGTACGCGGCCTGCGACCGCTGCTGTACATGGCCCTGGCCGTGCTGCTGGTCGGCGGGCTGATGACCGCCGTCGGCCACAGTCTGCAGCGGCCGCTGCTGCTCAGCGCCCTGCTGCTGCCGGTGATCTTCTTCAACCGCGCCTTCCAGGCGCGCCATTACCTGCTGTTCGCCATCCAGACCACCCTGGGCTGCCTGCTGCTGCGCGAGGGACTGGCGACGGACTGGCAGCAACCCCAGGGGCGCCTGCTCAACCTGGTGCTGGGCATCGTGCTGGTACTGATGGTGGCCAGCCTGGTGCAACGACTGCAGGGCTGGAGGCGGCGGCCGGCATGACACCGGCCGCCGGAGGGATCACTCGGCCGTGAAGGTGCGCGGCCTGAGCACTTCGGGCTTGAGGAAGGGCTTTTCGCCGGTGTTGGCATGGTCGCCGAGCAGCTTGCCGTTGACCGTCAGGCCATAGCTGGTGTGCTTGTGGAAGGTGGCCTCGTACCTGGCGCGGGTTTCCTTCACGTCGCCGGTGTAGCGCGGGTCCTGCGGGCGCTCCCGGGTGTCGATGTAGTAGGCCACATCCCAGGCTTCCTGATCGCTCAGGGTGCCGCGCTGGCCCAGCGGCATGTTGTGCTTGACGAACGCCGCCAGGGTGAAGTGGCGGGAAATGCCCGCTCCCCAGTTGTAGGACTGGTCGCCCCACACCGCCGGGAACACCACCTTGCCGTTCTGCACCAGGCCGGCGCCATCGCTGCCGTGGCAGATGCTGCACTTGGCCTCGTACACCTGCTTGCCGCGCGCCTGGTCCGGCTTCTGCTGCGGATCCGGCAGGCGCGGATAGCCGCGGCCGTAGATGGGCGCGCTGGGATACATCTCGACCCCCTTGGCCAGCCACTGGTGATAGGCGGCCAGGGCCAGCATGTCATCGCTGCCGTACTCCGGCGGCGTGCCGTTCATGGAGTAGCTGAAGCAGCCGGCGATGCGCTCCTCCAGGTTGTTCACATGATCGTTCTTCGGCCGGTAGTCCGGCAGCACCACCGCCGCCGGCCACACCGGACCGGCATAGGGCAGACGGCCCTCGCCCATGTGGCAGCTGCTGCAGTTCATGTTGTTGAACACGTTCTTGCCGCGCAGCTGCTGGGTGTTCATGAACAGATCGTAGCCACGGCGGATGACCCGCTTGAGCTCCGGATGCAGGCTGCTCTTCTCCAGGTCCTCCATGGTCGGCGGCACATGCACCAGCTGACCGTCCTTGGGCTTGGGCATGTCCACCGGGAAGCGCACCTCCCCAGCGGCGGCGTTCAGGCTCAGCAGCCCCACGGCGAGGGCGGCCGACAGTTTCGACAGGTTCAGGGTTTTCATCGACTCACTCCTCACTTGGCCGGCTGCCGGGACAGCCACAGGGACACCGCGCGGATATCTCTCTCATCCATGCGCTCGGCAATCGCCAGCATCAGGTGCAGCGGGTCGTTGTCGCGGGTACCGTTCTTCCAGGCGCGCAACTGATCGGCGATGTAGCCGGCATGCTGGCCGGCCAGCGCCGGGAAGTGGCTGCCCACACCCTGGTTGCCGGGGCCATGGCAGCTCTGGCAGGGAACGATGTAGCGCTCCCAGTCACCGACGGTGGCCAGCTTCTCGCCGTGGGCCAGGTCTTCGGCGCCGGCCTGTTCGCCACCCTTGCCGGCGGTGGCCGGCAGCTGGCTGTAATACACCGCCACATCGCGCATCTGCCGGTCGTCGAGCATGCTCACGAAGGGCATCATCACCGGGCTCTGGCGGCTGCCGGCCTTGATGTCGCGCAGTTGCTTGTACAGGTAGGCGGCATCCAGGCCGGCCAGGCGCGGCCAGGATTGGCCGTTGGCGATGTGCATGCCGCCGCCATCGGTCTGGTGGCAGGCAATGCAGGTGGTGGCCACCTGCTGACCGGCCCTGGCGTCGCCTTCCAGGGCCTGGGCGGCAGACGTGGCGCCAAGCGCCATGGCCAGGCTCAGTGGAGTCAGTAACTTCCTCATTGGGCTCCCCTCATCGGTTGGATGTGCGTCGGGAACCGGGAGCGCCACGCGGGCACCCGCCCCGATGTGGGGCAAAATGCCGCACGCCGATTAAGCGGACATTAACTGGCCGGGCCCTTCGCCTAAAGTCTCAGCGTCCCGCCAACTGATCCGGATCAGCCCGTCCGTGCCGCGGCCCGGCATAATGCCGGCATGTGGTTGCAGTAAGTGGTCGACATGCTCGTTCTCCTCATCGAAGACGATGCGCTGATTGCCAGCGGCATCGTGGCCGGTCTCCATGTCCAGGGAGTCACCGTCGAACACGTGCGCACCGCCGCCGCGGCCGAGAGCGCCTGCCGGGCCGCGTCCTTCGACGTGCTGGTGCTGGATCTGGGCCTGCCCGATGGCGACGGCCTCGCGCTGCTGGAACGCCTGCGCCGTCAGGGCTTGGAGACGCCGGTGCTGATTCTCAGCGCCCGCGACTCGGTGAACGACCGGGTCGCCGGCCTGCAGGCCGGCGCCGACGATTACCTGCTCAAGCCCTTCGACCTGCGCGAGCTCGCCGCCCGCCTGCACAGCCTGCAGCGGCGCGCCAGCGGACGCAGCGTCAACCCGGTGCGCCACGGCGCGCTGCAATACGACCCCAGCACCCGGGTCGCTCTGCTTGATGGCCGCCCGGTGGAACTGACCCGCCGCGAGCATGCGCTGCTCGAGGCACTGCTGCGCAATCCCGGACGCATCCTCAGTGGCGAGCAGCTGAAGAACGCCCTCTACGGCATCAGCGAGGAGGTGGAAAGCAACGCCCTGAACGTGCATATCCACCATCTGCGCCGCAAGCTCGGAAACCGCATCATCGAGACGGTGCGCGGCCTGGGCTACCGCCTCGGCGATGCCGAGGGGTGCGAATCGTGAGCCTGCGCCTGCGCCTGACGCTGATCCTCGGCAGCGCCTTCCTGCTGCTCTGGACCCTGACCGCCACCTGGCTGCTCTTCGACCTGCGCAACCAGACCATGCTGGCCCTGGACCAGCGCCTGGCCGCCTCGGCGCGCATGGTGGCCGGCCTGGTCGCGCAACTGCCGCCGGAGCTGCTCAACGGCCTGCACGAACAGCGCCTGAGCGCCGAGCAACTGGGTATTCCCAACGGCCTGCGCTGCCAGGTGGCCTCGCTGCGCGGCACCGTCCTGGCGCGCAGCCACCCCGCGCTGAACATGGCGCTGCCGGCGGAGCACAAGGGCTACGGCGCACAGACCATCGATGGCCGCGTCTGGCGCAGCTACACGCTGATCAGCGACAACGGCCTGCGCATCACCACCGCCGACCCCGTCGAGGAACGCTCGCAGCTGGAGCGCAGCATCTGGCTGAGCGCCACGGTGCCGGCCCTGGTCGCCCTGCTGGGCAGCCTGGGCATTCTCGCCCTGGGCGTCCGCAAGGGCCTGGCGCCGCTGACCCGCATCCGCGAGGCCCTGCTGCGCCGCAGCGCCGACGACCTGAGCCCGCTGCCGGAGCAGCATCTGCCCCGGGAACTGCAACCCCTGGTGAGCTCGCAGAACCGCCTGCTGGAGCGCATCGCCCAGGCCATGGAACGCGAGCGCTGCCTGACCGACAACATGGCCCATGAACTGCGCAGCCCGCTGACAGTGATCAAGACCAGCCTGCAGGTGGCACGCATGACCGGCGGCGCCACCGCCGAGCAGGCCCTGGCCAACGCCGAACAGGGTGCCGATCGCCTGCAGCGCACCATCGAACAGTTGCTCCTGCTGGCGCGCCTGGAAGGCCAGCTGCCACTGGAGGACGACGAGCCCCTGGCGGCCGAGGAGATCGCCGAACTGGCCATCCGCGACACGGGCGACGCGCCCATCGAGCTGCACCCGGGCGACTCGCTCTCGCAGCGCACCCTGGCGGCGCCTGCGGTGCTGGCCATCACCGCCCTGCGCAACCTGCTGGAGAACGCCGTGCGTCACAACCCGCCGGGCACCCGCGTCGAACTGTGGATACGGGAGGACGACGGCCAGGCGCAGTTCACCGTGCGCGACCACGGCAGCGGCGTGCCACCCGAGCAGCTGCCGCGGCTGACCGAGCGTTTCTGCTCGTCGGGCAAGGGCACCGGCCTGGGGCTGGCCATCGTCCGGGCCATCGTCGAACGCAGCGCGGGGCGCCTCGAATTCGACAGCCACGCCGACGGCCTGCGCGTCACCCTGAGCCTGCCCCTGCGCCCCTGAGCGCCTCCAGGCAGCCGACTAAGCTATGCGGTACCCGCCGCAGGCCAGGGAAATGGTCTGCTCTGGAGCGTCGCCCATGTCCAAGGTCCCGCGCCGTCTGCCCCTGCACGTGCTGATCGCCCTGCTGTTCGGCAGCCTGCTGCTGCTCAGCGGCTTCGTGCTGGGCGTGTTCCACTACCGGCAGGCCAGCCAGATCATCTACGAAAGCAGCGCCCAGCTCTCCCAGCAGATCCAGCACGCCGTCGAGCAGGACCTGCAGAACACCTTCACGCCGATCCGCCGGCTGCTCCATCTGCTGGCCCAGGCGCCGGCGCTGCAGGGTCGCAGCCTCGACCAGCGACTGCCGCTGCTGCGCGCCTTCAGCCAGGCGCTGAAGGACAACCCCAAGCTGGATTCCCTGTACATCGCCTACCCGGACGGCGACTTCTTCATGGTTCGGCCGCTGCGCGCGGAGCGCATCCGCAGCCTGCTGGACGCGCCGGACGGGGCCTACCTGCAGGTCTGGTCCATCGAGCGCAACAGCGGCGCGCTGCTCTCCCAGCATCTGTTCTATGACAGCCGGCTGCAGCTGATCAGCCGCGTGCGGCAAGGCGAGGAGGACTACGATCCCCGGGAGCGCAACTGGTTTCTCGCCGCCCAGGAAAGTGCGCAGCTGATCACCACCGAACCCTACGTGTTCTATTCCAGTCGTCAGGTGGGCACCACCCTGGCCCTGGGCCTGCCCGACCAGACCGTGCTGGCCGCCGACCTGACCCTGGCCGACCTGTCCGCCACCCTGGCCCGTCACCATGTCACCGACGACACCCAGCTGGTCCTCTATGACCGCCAGGGTCGTGCCGTGGCCTATCCCAGCGATGCCGCGGTGGTGGACCAGAACACCGACGAGCTGATTCCGGCACGACGCCTGAGCCCAGGCCTGGCCGCGCTGTTCGACAAGCCCACCCTGGACCAGGGTCGCATGCGCCTGGCCGGACGCGACTGGCTGGTAACCCGCAGCCGCATCGCCGAAGGCGGGCCCCAGGGTCTCAACCTGGCCATCCTGGTGCCCGAGGACCAGCTGCTGGCCGATGCCTACCGTACCCGCTGGCAGAGCGCACTGATCACCATCGGCGTCACCGCCCTGGGCATGCTGCTGGCCTGGCTGGCCTCGCGGGTGGTGGTCCTGCCGCTGCGCAGCCTGGCGCGCAGCGCCGAGGCCATCGGCCGCTTCGATTTCCGCCAGACCGTGGAGAATCACTCGCCGGTGCTGGAGATCGACCAGCTGGCGCGGGTCATGCGGCACATGCGCACCAACCTGGCCAGCTTCCTGGAGATCAACGCCTCGCTGGCCGCCGAAACCCGCTACGAGGCCCTGCTTGAGCGCGTGCTGCGGGAAACCCTGGGTATCGCCGGCGCCGACGCCGGCCTGCTGTACCTGCGCGACGCCGACAGCGGCCGCCTGGAACCGCACGGCTGGCTGCTGCGCGACTCCCACGACGCGCCGGTCCGCGGCGGCCTGCTGGCCTACGCCAGAAGCGCCAGCGCCCCCATCTGGCTGCGCCAGCCGGCCGAGGGCGGCGAAAGCCTGCTGATCGCCCTGGGCTACCCCCAGGCGGGTGATCTGCGCGAGCTGATGGAGCGTCTGGACTGCCGCCAGCTGCAGCTGCTGTGCGTCGGCCTGCACAACCGCCAGGGCGATACCCTGGGTGTGCTCATCCTGCTCAACCGCATCACCGGCGGGGAGAGCGACCCCAGCCTGCTGCAGCCGGCGCGCATCGCCTTCGTGGAAGCCGTTTCCGGCGCGGCGGCACTGAGCATCGAGAGCCAGCGCCTGCTCAACCATCAGAAGCGCCTGCTCGACAGCTTCATCCAGGTGATCGCCGGCGCCATCGACGCCAAGAGTCCCTATACCGGCGGACACTGCCAGCGGGTGCCGGAACTGACCATGATGCTGGCCCGCACCGCCGCCGCCAGCCACGAACCGCCCTTTGCCCACTACCGGCCCAGTGAGGAGGACTGGGAAGCCCTGCATATCGCCGCCTGGCTGCACGACTGCGGCAAGGTCACCACGCCGGAATACGTGGTGGACAAGTCCTCCAAGCTGGAAACCCTCTACAACCGCATCCACGAGATCCGCACCCGCTTCGAGGTGCTCAAGCGCGACGCCTGGATCGACTACTGGCGCGGCCTGGCCGAAGGCGGCCAGCCGGGCGAGCTGGCGGCGACACGGGACAGACTGCTGGCCGAGCTGGACGCGGACTTCGCCTTTGTCGCCCAGTGCAACCTGGGCAGCGAGAACATGGCCGAGTCGGATCTGCTGCGCCTGCGGCGCATCGCCGACCGTCGCTGGCTGCGCACCCTCGACGATCGCCTCGGCCTGTCCTGGGAGGAGGCCCAGCGCCGGGCCCGCCGGCCGAGCCCGCCCCTGCCGGTGGAGGAGCCGCTGCTGGCCGACCGCCCCGATCATCTGATCGAGCGCCCGGACGCCGAGCGCATCGCACCGGACAACCCCTGGGGCTTCCAGATGGACGTGCCCGAGTACAAGTTCGATCTGGGCGAGCTGCACTGCCTTTCGGTGCGCCGCGGTACCCTCACGGACGAGGAGCGCTACCTCATCAAGCACCACATCGTGCAGACCCTGATCATGCTCAGCCATCTGCCGTTCCCGCCGCACCTGCGCGAGGTGCCCGACATGGCCGCCAGCCACCATGAACGCATGGACGGCAACGGCTACCCGCGTCGCCTGCGTGCCGAGCAACTGAGCCTGCCGGCACGCATGATGGCCATCGCCGACATCTTCGAGGCGCTCACCGCCGTGGACCGGCCCTACAAGCGCGGCAAGACCCTGAACGAGTCCCTGCTGCTGATGGCCGGCATGTGCCGCAACGGCCACATCGATCCCGACCTGTTCCGCCTGTTCGTGCAGAGCGACCTGCCCCGCCGCTATGGCGAGCGCTTCCTGCAACCGGAACAGATCGACGAGGTGGACGAACAGGCCGTGCTGGCCCGGGCGGGGATCAGGGTGCAGCCATAGGCAGGGGGATACGTCCGGGCTAGACTCGGGCGCGCATCAAGGAGGACTGCCATGACGCGTTATCCCCTGCTGATCATGCTGGCCCTGCTGGTCCTGGTGTGGCTGACCGACCGATTGCTGCCAACCCCGCTCCACCTCTGGTGGCTGCAATGGCTGGGTCTGGCCCTGCTGCTGGCCGGCGTGCTGCTGCTGATCCTCGCCGCCGGCCTGTTCCGGGCCCGGGGCACCACCGTGGACCCGACCCGCAGCCCCGACGTTCTGGTCTCCGACGGGCTCTACCGCCTGTCCCGCAACCCCATGTACCTGGGCATGCTGCTGGTGCTGCTCGGCTTCGCCCTGTGGCGCGACGCCTGGCTGGCCCTGCTCTGCCCGCTGGCATTCTTCCTGTACATGGATCGCGTGGTGATTCCCCGCGAGGAACGTCAGGTCAGCGCGCGCTTCGCCGAGCAGTTCGAGGACTACAGCCGGCGTACCCGGCGCTGGATCTGATTGCGGTCAAGGCGCCTCGCGCACCCGGGCGCAATGCTGTAAGCGTACGATCAGTCGCCAGGAGCCGCCCATGTACGAGCTTGCCCTCCTCGCCCACGTGCTGGGCGCCACCATCTGGACCGGCGGGCATCTGGTGCTGGCCCTGAGCATCCTGCCCGGCGTGCTGCGTGACGGGGATACGGGCTTCCTGAGCCGCTTCGAGTCCGCCTACGAAAGGGTCGGCATCCCGGCGCTGATCGTGCAGATCGCCAGCGGCCTGTACCTGGCGATCCGGTATCTGCCGGACCTGACCGCGCTGGCCGATCGCGCCAATCCGGCCGCCAACCTGCTGCTGATCAAGCTGGGCCTGCTGCTGGCCACCGCCGCGCTGGCGCTCGATGCCCGGCTGCGCATCATTCCCCGACTGAACGCGGGCAACCTCCGGGCTCTGGCCTGGCATGTGTATCCGGTGACACTGATCGCGGTCCTGTTCGTGCTGGCCGGCGTGGGCTTCCGCCTCGGCTGGCTGGCCTGAGCGCCCCCAGGTGTGCGAGCATCCGGGCATCCGCTCCACAGAAGAAAAACAACATGATCCGACCCTTTGTCCCGACCGACATGGACGCCGTGCTGGGCGTCTGGCTGAACGCCTCCATCCAGGCCCACGATTTCATCGCCCCCGACTATTGGGTGGCGCGGGTGGATGATATGCAGCAGGTCTACCTGCCCGCCTCCGAGTCCTATGTATACGAGGACGATGGCGAGGTACTGGGCTTCCTGTCCCTGGTGGGCAACACCCTGGCTGCGCTGTTCGTCGCCCCCGGCCACCAGGGGCGGGGGATCGGCGCGCGGCTGCTGGAGCACGCCAAGGGCCTGCGCCAGATGCTGGAACTGCGGGTCTACGCCGCCAACACCCGCAGCATCGCCTTCTACGAGAAGCACGGCTTCCGGCGCCTGACCCGTCAGCCGGACACCCATACCGGCCACGACGAGTGGACCATGGCCTGGCCCGCCCAGGACGCCTGAGTTGCGCACCCGTGCCGGTTCCCGACCGGCACATGCCGTACCCTGTCGCCGCCCCTTCCTCATTTGGAGTTCATCGGATGAATGCCGCACTGATCTTCTGGCCGGTCCTTGCCCAGATCGCCCTGACCCTGGCCGTCTACATCATCCTGGCCCGCCGCAAGGCCGCGGCGGTTCGCGCCCACGCCGTCGACCTGGGACGCATCGCGCTGGACAACCGGGCCTGGCCCGAGGCGGTGGTCAAGGTGTCCAACAACCTGGCCAACCAGTTCGAGGCACCGGTGCTCTTCTACGCCCTGGGCCTGCTGCTGCACGCCATCGACGGCGTCACCCCGCTGGCGCTGGGGCTCGCCTGGCTGTATGTGGCGCTGCGCCTGCTGCACGCCGGCATCCACATCGGCTCGAACCATGTGCCCCACCGCATGCGGGTGTTCGTGCTGAGCGTCGCGGTGCTGCTGGCGCTGCTGGCGACCGCCGGTTGGCAGTTGGCCAGCGGCTGAGGGTGACGTTTTTTCGGCGTCAATGGACGCTGTTTGAGCCTGTTTCGCTTGAGTTGAGACAACCCGAAACGAGATAGTCGGCCGGCGGCCTTCCAGTCCGCGTCGGTTATCGGCACAATGCGCCCCCTCCCGGGGGGCCAGCCGGTCTCCGCCAGCCGATTTCGCACGGGTTTACAGATGCTCAAGACGCCCTACTACCTGATCGACAAGCAGAAACTGCTGCCCAACCTGGAAAAGATCGCCTACGTGCGCGAACACTCCGGGGCCAAGGCGCTGCTGGCGCTCAAGTGCTTTGCCACCTGGTCGGTCTTCGACCTGATGCACCAGTACATGGACGGCACCACCTCCTCCTCGCTGTACGAGGTGAAGCTCGGCCGCGAGAAATTCCCCGGCGAAACCCACGCCTACAGCGTGGCCTGGGCCGACGACGAGATCGACGAGGTGCTGGCCAGTTCGGACAAGATCATCTTCAACTCCATCGGCCAGCTGGAGCGTTTCGAGCAGGCCTCGGCCAACCATGTGCGGGGCCTGCGCGTTAACCCGGGCGTGAGCAGCTCGGAGTTCATCCTGGCCGACCCGGCCCGCCCCCACAGCCGCCTGGGCGAACACGACCCGGCGAAGATCGAAGCGGTGATCGACAGGATTTCCGGCTTCATGTTCCACAACAACTGCGAGAACGGTAGCTTCGAGCTGTTCGACCAGATGCTCACCCACATCGAGGAGCGCTTCGGCCATCTGCTCGAGCGGGTACAGTGGGTGAGCCTCGGCGGCGGCATCCACTTCACCGGCGAGGGCTATCCGCTGGATGCCTTCTGCGCGCGCCTGAAGGCCTTCGCCGAGCGCTACGGCGTGCAGGTGTATCTGGAGCCGGGCGAGGCCGCCATCACCATGAGCGCGTCCCTGGAAGTGACCGTGCTCGACACCCTCTACAACGGCAAGCATCTGGCCATCGTGGACAGTTCCATCGAAGCCCACATGCTCGATCTGCTGATCTATCGCCAGAATGCCAAGCTGGAGCCCGATCAGGGCGAATACACCTATATGGTGTGCGGCAAATCCTGTCTGGCCGGAGATATCTTCGGCGAGTACCGGTTCGATCGTCCGCTGACCATCGGCGATCGTCTGTCGTTCATCGATGCGGCAGGTTACACCATGGTCAAGAAAAACTGGTTCAACGGCCTGAAAATGCCGTCCATCGCCGTGCGTCAGCTTGATGGCAGCATCGAGCTGGTCCGTGAGTTTGGTTACGACGACTACCAGTCCAGCCTTTCCTGAAGGCCGGCTGCGAGGGAGAAATAATTGAAGAAGAACGTACTGATCATTGGTGCAGGGGGTGTTGCCAAGGTAGTGGCTCACAAGTGCGCGCAGCACAA
>Ga0079223_10002189_pt1 | contig 12033 bp, 12 predicted proteins | sample Stecom2011_FD_75072 | JGI IMG/M metagenome (GOLD analysis project Ga0079223, IMG submission 75072) | Agricultural soil microbial communities from Utah to study Nitrogen management - Steer compost 2011 | ecosystem: Environmental > Terrestrial > Soil > Agricultural land | place: USA: Utah...
CGCTATCCTATTTACGTGTATCCAAGGATTTCAGAAGGTGTCATAGATAACCAATTCTATACTGCTGTTGAAGGAGGTAAAGGGGTTTATCACGAAAAGATAACTATGGTTAACGCGCCGATAATTGAGCTATCTTCTACTTTAATTAGAAAAGGTGTAAAAGAAAAAAAGAACATACGCCCTATGCTTACTAAAGAAGTATGGAAATATGTGGATGAAATGAATTTTTACCGAAAATAAGTCTCCTTTCGTTTATTCACTTTTTCATAAACTAAGGGCTGTACTTAAAATTTCACAAGCTGCTTATACAATGTGCTTGACAGTTTCAGTAAGAATTGTGTATTTTTGATTTATCATTAAATTCCATCCTATTTTAAGGGTATAATAGTGAGAAATAAATCACATTGGAAATAGGCTCATAAGCCTACTATCTCAAACCCAAAACCAATGGGTGTAAATTTCCAAATTAATATAATTTTTAAATTATCTAGATGTCAGACAAACCAAAATTTGCAGTGTTTGGAGGAGGAAGTTGGGCCACTGCCATTGTTAAAATGCTATGTGAAAACGCAAAGGAAGTGGGTTGGTATATGCGCAGCACTTCCGCAATAGACCATTTAAAGAAGCACGGTAATAATCCTAATTATCTAAGCGCTGTAGAGTTCGACCTTGGCCAGTTAAAACTTAGCAACAATATTGATGAAACTGCTTTATGGGCGGATTACCTCATTTTTGTGATTCCCTCTGCGTTTCTACATCAGGAACTTGAAAAACTAACAGTTTCATTAGAAGAAAAAGTCATTTTCTCTGCTATTAAAGGGATTGTTCCGGAAACCAGCCTGATTGTTGGCGATCATTTTAATACGTATTACAAAGTTCCCTTTAATAATATTGGCGTTATTTCTGGTCCTTGCCACGCAGAAGAGGTTGCTCTTGAAAGATTATCATATTTAACCATTGCAAGTGCCGACAATGAAAAGGCTGAGGTAGTTGCCGATGCTTTGAGAAGTGATTACATTAAATGCACCACCAGTGACGATGTATTAGGAACGGAGTACGCAGCCATGCTTAAAAACATTTATGCTGTAGCAGCGGGAATAGCACACGGACTTGGCTACGGAGATAACTTTCAGAGTGTACTAATGAGCAATGCCATTCGGGAGATGAAAAAGTACGTGAAAAAAGTGCATAAAATGAAACGAGACATCAATGACTCCGCTTATTTAGGTGATTTATTAGTAACCGGATATTCAATCTTTAGTAGAAATAGAATGTTTGGAACCATGATAGGAAAAGGCTACACTGTAAAAAGTGCTCAAGTTGAATTAAGTCAAATTGCAGAAGGATATTATGCCACGAAAAGTGCCTATCAGCTAAACCAACAAAAGGGTAAGAAAAAAGCTAAAACCCCAATAATAGATGCTGTTTATCAAATTCTTTATGAAGGCAAAGACCCTAAAAAGGTGTTTAAAAAATTAACGGAAAAACTGGATTAATAGACGGAAAAATTACTCTCCATTAATTCGTTTTAATGCTTCAAAATCTATCCTGTCTTGTATGTTTTGAGATTTTGATTTAGAAACAATCAAGTCTTCTAATGCGAGAACTCTCCATTTTACACCTGAATTTTGTGACGAAAAAATTTTAACACTATCGTCATAAGCCCAAGAAAAGGATTTGTTAACAATAAAATTTGCAATCAACTCAAGTTTAGGTGAAGTAGATGAAAACTGAAGTGATATATCTTGTTTTCGGATTAATACAGGAGCAGAAAAACCCGTCAAGTTAGTGCTCATTTCCTTGAAAACCAACATTAGCTTACTCAAGTTTTTAGAAGTATCGGCTATCCAGAAATGCACGTCTGAAGTATGACTTTTTATACCATAAAAGCCCATTGCTCCGCTACCGACCATAATCATTCTTACCTCATGATTATTGGCCAATTGAATAAAGGAGCTGATATTTTTATCCCAATTCGATTCCATCTTTATATTTTTAGAGCATCACTTCAAATTTGATTAATAAGTTTAAAAACCAATATTTTTCGTGGGGAACCGCTTGGTTTATTGTAAAGAAGAAAAAGTTAGAAAGTGCATTTAATCAAGAGGCATTTTCTAACTTTTTCAAATTACTTCATTAGCGCTATATTATTTTTTTACTTGCTAGTGCTCGGCAATTCTTTATACCCCATATTGAAAAGGGTAAATCCGTAAATATCTGCGTACTGTTCAATAGTTTTACTCACTGGAGTTCCTGCACCGTGACCAGCATCTGTTTCAATTCGGATTAAAACTGGGTTGCTTCCTGTTTGTTTTGCCTGTAATTCGGCAGCAAATTTAAAACTGTGTGCTGGCACTACTCTATCATCATGATCGGCAGTAGTTATAAGTGTAGCTGGATACTCCACTCCTTCTTTTACGTTATGTAGTGGCGAATACCCTTTTAAGTATTCAAACATTTCTTTACTGTCTTCTGCAGTACCGTAGTCATACGCCCAACCTGCTCCGGCAGTAAACGTATGGTAACGAAGCATATCTAAAACCCCAACAGCAGGAAGTGCTACTTTCATTAAGTCTGGTCGTTGAGTCATTGTTGCTCCAACTAGTAAACCTCCGTTAGACCCTCCTCTAATTGCTAAGTAATCGCTAGATGTAAAGTTATTGTCGATTAAGTATTGTGCTGCTGCTATAAAGTCGTCAAAAACGTTTTGTTTTCTCATCTTTGTTCCAGCATCGTGCCATTTTTTACCGTATTCACCACCGCCACGAAGGTTAGGAACTGCATAGATACCGCCTTGCTCCATCCATACAGCATTGGCAATACTAAAACTTGGAGTTAGACTAATGTTGAACCCTCCGTAGGCATAGAGGATTGTTGGATTTTTACCATCCATTTTTAGGCCTTTTTTGTGGGTAATAATCATTGGTACTTTTGTTCCATCCTTGGAGGTATAGAAAACTTGTTGGCTTTCAAAATTATCTGGATTAAAGTCAATTTCAGGCTTTATAAATAATTCTGAGTTACCACTTGCAATATCGTATTTATAAATACTACCTGGAGTTACGTAGTTAGTAAACGAGTAATACAGTTCGGTTTCTTCTTTTTTCGCACCAAAACCACCTGCAGAACCTACTCCTGGAAGTTCAATTTCACGAATTAATTTTCCGTCATAATCGTATTGTTTCACTTTTGAAACAGCATCGACCATATAGTTAGTGAATATATTGCCACCACCTGTACTTGGCGAAAGCACATTTTCAGTTTCAGGAATTAAATCTTTCCAATTTTCTGGTTGCGGCGTTGCTGCATCTACAGTAACAATTTTCTTGTTAGGTGCATTTCTATTCGTAACGATATATAATTTTGAACCTACATTTTCTAATACATAAGAATCGGAATCGGTATCATTCAGGATTGTTACAAATTTTGAATCTGGTTTACCAAGATCTTTAATAAATAGTTTGTTTCCAGATGTTGAAACACTTGCGCTTATTACCAGATATTTATCATCTTCTGTAACCGAAGCTCCAATGTAGCGATGCTTTTCTTCAGGAGTACCGCCAAAAACTACTTTATCTTCACTCTGTGGAGTTCCCATTTTGTGGTAATACACTTTGTGTTGATCTGTTTTTGCCGAAAGCTCACTGCCTATTGGCTTATCGTAGCTAGAGTAATAAAATCCGTCTTCGCCTTTCCAAGAAAGACCACTAAATTTGATATCTTTTAATGTATCTCCAATTAATTCACGAGTTTCAGCATCCATAACTAAAACTTTACGCCAGTCGCTTCCGCCTTCAGAAATACTATATGCTAATTTACTTCCATCTTTAGAAAAACTAGTTTCACCTAATGAAACTGTTCCATCTTCTTTAAACGTGTTTGGATCTAAAAATACGGTTGCCGAATCTGGGTTTTCTCCTGTTTTGTAACGATATAGTACAAATTGGTTTTGCAAGCCATCGTTTTTATAAAAATAGGTGTAAACCCCTTTTTGAAATGGTGCTCCTACTTTTTCATAATTCCAGAGGCCCGAAAGGCGTTCTTTTAATTCTGCACGAAACGGAATAGTATTTAAGTAATCATAAGTAACCTTGTTTTGTTCTTTAACCCATTCTTCAGTTTCAGGGCTTCGATCATCTTCTAGCCAACGGTAGGAGTCTTTTACTTCAACACCAAAATAAGTGTCTACTGTGTCGACCTTTTTTGTCTGTGGATAGTTCAAGGAAAGTGTTTCTTTTTTAGGCTCTTCTTTACAGCCAATAAGTGCAAGTACCAAAATTGCCGGGATAATTGTAATTTTCATATTTTTTTCAACTTAAGTAGGTGTAAATGTACTGTTTTTTATATTGAAAGTAAATAAGGTTAAATTGAAAAAAGGCTTCCTTAATAGAAGCCATTTTTAAATTACTGTACATTTTTTCTCATCTAAATAACAATCGGTACACCCTCCAATGTTTATAGATGAGGATAATATTTAATACTATTACGACCATAGCTATTAGAAGCCCTGGGGTGTCCAAGAACAGGTGAAAAAGTAAAATATTTACTGAAATTGGCGCCAATAAAAGCAGTGCAAAGGGCACCCATTTTCCAAATACTAGCATTAAGCCGATAAAAACTTCAAAAACAGCAACAACTTTTAAAATATAACCTGAGTTACTAAGGGAGTCTATAAAAAGAGCTGCATCACCAGTATAGATATGAACTGGCATGAAGTTAAAGTGAACTAGCTTACTAATTCCAAAGAAAAGTAAGCCTAAACCTAAAATGAGCCTGATAATTTTTGTAAAAGTAGAGTTCATGAGGGATTAGTTTAAGGTTAATTCCTTAAATATAATCAAAATAACACCAACCCCTACTTTTTGCCTAAATGTTTTTAATAAAACATTAATTACCGCAATGGATTATTAATTTAATCGATTTAATCAATACTTTTTGCGAATTTACGAACTCAAATATTCATTAAAAATAAGGTCAGCTAGCATCACAGAGTTAAACCAACTTCTTTTCTATTAAGTATTCAGCAATTTGAATTGCATTTGTCGCTGCGCCTTTCCGAAGGTTATCGCTTACAACCCACATATTTAGGGTATTCGGTTGCGTTTCATCCCGTCGGAGTCGCCCTACAAATACTTCATCTTTCCCATGTGCATAAAAAGGCATAGGATACGTATTGGTGTCTGGATTGTCCTGCAGTTTAATTCCTGAGGTTTTATGTAGCATCATTCTAACTTCACTTAGGTCAAAATCATTTATAAACTCTACGTTTACGGCTTCGCTATGCCCACCTATGGTTGGGATTCGCACTGCGGTTGCTGTTACTGAAAAACTACGGTCATCAAATATTTTTTGAGGTTCGCGAGCTAATTTCATTTCTTCTTTAGTGTATCCGTTATCCTCAAAAACATCACAATGCGGAAGTGCATTTTTGTGAATAGGATACGGGTAAGCCATTTCACCTTTTGTACCAACGATTTCATTTTCCAATTGCTGAACTGCTTTCACACCAGTACCAGAAACCGATTGGTAGGTTGAAACCACCACTCTTTTCATTTTATATTTTTTGTGAAGAGGCGCCAAAGCCATCACCAATTGAATTGTAGAGCAATTTGGGTTGGCTATTATTTTATCATCTTCTGTTAGTAGATGCGCATTAATTTCGGGAACTATCAGTTTTTTATCGGGTTCCATTCGCCACGCGGAGGAATTATCAATTACGGTTGTTCCAGCCTCGGCAAATTTAGGGGCCCATTTAAGAGAAGTAGCACCACCAGCAGAAAAAAGGGCTATATCGGGTTTTGCAGCCACCGCTTCTTCTAAACCTATTACTTTAAAAGCCTTCCCTCTAAAAGAAAATTCCTTTCCTATAGATCTTTCTGAAGCTACTAATAACAATTCATCTACGGGAAAATTGCGTTCTTCCAAGACTTTTAACATTACTTCGCCAACCATTCCGGTGGCACCAATCAGTGCTAATTTCATATGTAATCTTTTAATTAATCACTCTTTAAAACGAATTACTAAGTATTCGAATATTTTACATAAAACAAAATTACATCTTGCATTGCTGATATCCCTGAATTAACGCGAAAAAAGAACCCTTCAAAACTATTAGCGATAATTTTGAAGGGTTTAGAGTTAAACTTGTGGTGTAGCGGATTGTGCTTTGAAATTAAGGATTTACTTTAATGCGTTATATAAAGCTTCGGCAATTCTGTGTTGTCCATATTCCGAAGTCAACAAATATCTATTTCCAGGGTTGCTGAGATAACCTAATTCAAGGGTAACTGATGCCGTATTTACATTTTTTAGAATATAGAAATTAGACTCCTTTATTCCATTGCTCGTAAACTCCTTAGACAGTGAGGTTTCAATTCTTTCAGCCAATTCTAATGATTCTAGGTTTTTAGTATTTTGAGGACTTACAAAAAGATCGAATCCATTAACACGAGTATTGGGATCTGCATTAATATGAAGCGAAATAACAAAATCTGGATTTAAGGATTTGATGTAATCCACTCTATCTTTAAGTGATAAAGAAACATCCGACTCTCTTGTTAAAATGATTTTAAACTCAGCATTGGTAGTTAGAGCTTGAATTTTCTGTGCGATTTCTAAAACTAAATCTTTTTCAAAAACGCCCTCTACCTCAACGCCATTATCTTTTCCGCCGTGCCCTAAGTCAATAACTATAATTTTTTCACCCGCATACGAAAATGAGAATGTGAAGAGCAATAATGTTAAACCGAAAATTTTTAAATAGTGTATCATAGGTGTAATTAATAAACTGCTCAATAAAAGTAATTGATTTTTAATCAACTAAAAACCTTCTTTCATATAAATTGAAAGAAGGTTTAGGATTATAGTATAAACAGCGTTAATACTGTATTATATTAACTAAGTTAAAAAAATTATTTTTTCCTGAGTTCATCACGAATTTCCATCAAGATATCTTTTTCGGATGGCCCTGGATCTGGAGCGGGAGCCGCTTCTTTTTTCTTACGTACTTTAGAATATCCTTTAACTATTATAAACAATACAAAACCAACAATTACAAGGTTTATAATAGAGTTAACCCATTGTCCCCACATTATAGCGTTTTCAGGTTTTGTTACTTCGCCATCAGCGCCAACTACGGCTTCATCTAATACCAACTTTAGGTCTGCGAAATCCATTCCGCCAGCAAAATGACCTACGATAGGCATAATCATGTCATTTGTAAATCCTGTTACAACAAGGCCAACGGCACCTGCTAAAATCACAGCAACGGCAAGATCAACGACATTGCCAGTCATAATAAAATCTCTAAACTCTTTTAACATATTATTTGGTTTTAGGGGTTATATTATGACAAAACTACATGAAAATAATCAAATAACTGAAACAAAGATAAATCTAACCATTTATTTTCGACATATCACTCTTTTAACTCGTTGAGAAATAGCGGTAATCAGTTCATACGAAATAGAATTGATTGCTGCAGCCAACTCATCAGCTGAAGCAGACGGACCAAAAACAATGGCTTCATCGCCTTCTTCGCAATCAATATGAGTTACATCGACCATAATCATATCCATACAGACATTTCCTAAAATTGGAGCTTTTTTGTCATTAATAGTCACCCAACCTTTTCCTTTCCCGTAAGATCGTGGGATTCCGTCGGCATGTCCAATAGGCAGTGTAGCCGATCGGATTGGTTTTGATGCAAAAAAACCTCGGTTATAACCAACACTCTCTCCTTCTGCCACATTATGAATTTGGGAAATAATGGTTTTTAGCGTGCCAATCGGCTTCAGGTGTTTATTGTGTTCTTTATCATTTCCAAAGCCATAAAGTCCTATTCCCGAACGCACCATATCAAAATGGGCTTCGGGATAATTTAAAATGCCCGAAGTATTTGAACAGTGAAGCAACGGTTTATATCCTATTTGGGAAGTCAATTGTTCAGATATTTTTCTAAAACTATTTATTTGTCCCACAGAAAAATCTTTTTCACTTAAATCTTCACTCGCGGCCAAGTGTGAAAAAGCTGATTTCACTTTAACACTGTTGGTTTTTGATAGCATTTCAGCAATAAAAGGAATCTCGTTTATCTCAAAGCCCAATCGGTTTAACCCAGTATCAAACTTTAGATGAATAGGGTAGTCAATTTGATTTTTCGATTCGGCAACAGCTATAAACTCTTTTAAAATTTTCTTTGAATAGATACTTGGCTCTAAACAACGGTTTACAGTTTCTTCAAAATTGGCAGGTACTGGATGGAGTACCAAAATTGGTGTTTTAATTTGAGCATCTCGAAGCACTACTCCTTCAGCGGTGTATGCAACAGCAAAATAATCTACATTCAGTGCTTCGAGCTCCTTTGCTATAGCGACCGAATCGCTTCCATAGGCGAAGGCTTTAACAACAGCCAACAATTTTGTGTTTGGGGAGATTTTGGAGACTAGGTATTTGTAATTATTATCAAGAGCATTTAAGTCTATCTCCAATATAGTGTCGGTGGCTTTGGACATTTAAAAATGGGGTATTTAATTTCAATTAACATTAAGGATCGATACAATAATCGCTTAAGTAGAAGGGTCGTCCTGAAGGTCTGTTTTTTCAGGAGTATTAGATTCAGAATTAGAAAAAAGATTCTCGGTTCCTTTTTTTTCTTGCTTTGCAGTTTTGTCTCGCATAGAAGCTTTAAAAAAGGCTGCTCGGCTTAATGGTTCATATTCTTCCGTTTCACCTAGAAGCACAAGAGCTTCACTTTTCGCTTTTCGGTAACTATAATGCGCGAGGTTGCCGGTACGGGTACAAACAGCGTGAACTTTAGTTACATACTCGGCAGTTGCCATTAAAGCAGGCATAGGTCCAAAGGGATTGCCTTTAAAATCCATATCCAACCCAGCAACAATCACCCGGACGCCACGATTGGCAAGGTCATTACAAACCTTTACAATTTCGTCATCAAAAAACTGAGCTTCGTCAATACCCACAACATCACAGCCATCAGCAAAAATAGGGATGTTCGCTGCTGCTGGCACAGGAGTAGAACGAATTTGATTACGATCGTGGCTAGTCACGGCATCTTCGGCGTAGCGAGTATCTACGGAGGGAGTGAAAATCTCAACTCTCTGACGCGCAAATTGAGCGCGCTTAAGTCGTCTAATTAATTCTTCAGTCTTTCCTGAAAACATAGAACCACAGATAACTTCAATCCAACCAAATTGTTCTTTCTGATTTACGGTATTTTCGAGAAACATAGTCTAAATTTACGCGAAACATTCAGCATCACATTATTTCTAAATGAATGTTCAACTTGAAGATTGTTTGCAACTAACATATAACAACACGTTTACGCAGGAAAACAAAAAAAGTTGACGTTTACATTAAGGATGCGTAAATTTATAAAAACAAAATAGAATTTCAGTTTAATTTAAAAAGATATGAGATGCCTTTTAGATTATAAAAATTTAATGTGGTAAATCTTATTTTTTAGAAGATAAATATTCAATCAAAATGAAAAAGAAACTCCGTGAGCACTTGATAATGCTAGCAAATCAGATTTTAGAAGAAGAAAGAACGTTCGAAACCTCCTCAATGAGAAAATTGGTGATAGAACTTCACGAAAAACTGACAGTGCTTGAATATCTCGAAAATCAACTTGAAGATATTCCCGAAGTAGGACATAAAGAATCACTTGATTCAAAAAGCTTTCGCGAAGAAAATTGGTTTACCGAGCCCGAACCTGTTCCACAACCAGAACATAAGGAGGACCTTATAGAGCCTTTAATGGAAAAAATAAAAGATATTGTGGCACAAATGCCTGAAGAAAGTGAACGTATTGATGGATTGTTGGACGAAATGCTTCCTAAAAGCAATAAACAAACTGCAGTAGAAGAGAAAGTTGAAGAACCAGCAGCTGAGCCTATTGAGAAGAAAGTTGAGGAGAAAAAATTCACGAAAAATGATTTAGAAGAATTTGCCGCAAATTATCAAACAACGCCCGAATTTGAACGAAAGCAGACTCAGCAGCACGCTCCGGCACCTACCGAAACAAAAGCGCCAACTAGTAATTATTCTGAAACAAAGAAAAAATCTTTAAACGACACATTAAACAAAGGACTAAATATTGGTTTAAACGATCGCTTAGCATTTATTAAGCATCTTTTTGAAGGGCAATCTGAGGATTACACACGGGTACTTTCTCAAATTAACACGCTCGATAATTATGAAGAAGCGCATAGTTTCATCAACCAAAATGTAAAACCAGATTATAATAATTGGTCAAATAAAGAGGAATATAGTAATCGTTTTATGGCTATTATAGAAAGAAGTTTTAATTAATAATATCCGTAAACTGATTTATGGGAAAGCTATATTTGGTACCCACGCCCATTGGCAATTTGAAGGACATGACTTTTCGCGCCATCGAAGTGTTGAAGGAAGTAGATTTAATACTTGCTGAAGACACTCGAACCAGCGGGAAATTGCTAAAACATTACGACATATCCACACAAATGCATTCCCACCATATGCATAATGAGCACAGGACAGTTGAGGGTATTGTAAAGCGAATTCAGGGAGGCGACAATATTGCACTTATCAGCGATGCGGGAACTCCTGCAATAAGCGATCCTGGATTTTTACTTACACGCGCCTGCGTGGAAGCAGGAATTGAAGTTGATTGTTTACCTGGCGCTACGGCTTTTGTCCCCGCTTTAGTAAACAGTGGCTTCCCCAATGATAAATTTATTTTTGAAGGATTTCTTCCCGTAAAAAAAGGACGACAAACAAGGTTTGAGCTTTTAGCTGAAGAGACCCGAACTATGATTTTTTACGAATCACCGCATAAGCTACTGAAAACCTTGGCTCAGTTTATTGAATATTTTGGGGCTGATAGACAAGTTTCTGTTTCGCGTGAAATATCAAAACTTCACGAAGAAACTGTTCGCGGAACTGCTGAAGAAGTTTTAAAGCATTTTGAAAATAAGCCACCCAAGGGGGAGATTGTGATTGTAGTTGCTGGGCAGAAGTAGAAATTCACTTTTCAATATTTAGAAATCTAAAATCGTAAATCACCCATGTTTCCCTTTGTTCCATCCTTGCTTTCCGAGATACTGCTCACCGCTTTCTAGATCACCCTCTTTTTTAACAACGCAACGGAAAGTTTTAAAAAATCAAGAAGAAAAAATTTCTTGATTTTTTAAAACAACCACCATAATCCATGGGAACTAAATATGTTTCCCTTTATTCCATCCGTGCTTTCCGAGATACTGCTCACCGCTTTCTACAGCACCCTCTTCAATTGAGGTTCCCATGGAGTCGTTCCATCGGTTTAAGTAACCGAAGAGTGAAATAACGCCGAGCATTTCCACAATCTCACCCTCATTCCAGTATATGTAAAGTCTTTGTTTTATTTCATCATCAACAGCATTTGGCACCTGGCTGGCTGCCAGAGAAAAGTCAAGTGCAGCGCGCTCAGCTTCTGAGAATGCTGGATGCGTTTGGTATTCCCAGATATTATCGAGTTGCTCCTGCTCTGCTCCGTAGCGTTCTGCCGGGCGAATTGCATGGGCTTGGCAATAGCGACACCTAGTAGCATTACTACTTACCCAAGCAATCATTCTTTTTAAGGCTGAAGTAACACGACCTTCATTTGCCATAACGGCTTTATTGAGATTGATAAACGCCTTACTTATGGCTGGGCAATGCTGCATTGTGAGCACACTATTTGGACAAAAAACAAGTGTTTCGTTGATAAATTCGGCTAGTTGTTTGTTGTCTGCGTCGTGGTTTGGGGACAGTGGAGTTACTAATGGCATCGGTGATTTTAAATTATTTTACCCGAAGATAGGAATTACCGATGGCAAATACCAAAAGACAAGCACCAAATTCCAAAAATGCATTTAAATATTCAGCATATTAAACACAAACTACTGAAAATATCAGCTCATTTTGTAAAACATCTAGAGAGCAAGCTATCCGCGGGAATATTGACATTGTGATTACTGGGAAGAAATGATTTGACCACCATATATGTTTTCA
>Ga0079223_10002190_pt1 | contig 12031 bp, 10 predicted proteins | sample Stecom2011_FD_75072 | JGI IMG/M metagenome (GOLD analysis project Ga0079223, IMG submission 75072) | Agricultural soil microbial communities from Utah to study Nitrogen management - Steer compost 2011 | ecosystem: Environmental > Terrestrial > Soil > Agricultural land | place: USA: Utah...
TGTGCATTATAAGCACAGGCACCGGCCAGTATAAAGCAAAATGAACCAAGCGCTAGAAGAGCCACTGTGGTGAAGAAAGCGGAGGTGAAAATCTCACAGACACTGTGCCTGTCTCGTAACAAATTGACGCGGCGAAGGGGAGAACGGCGTGAATCGAGGGAAGCTCCGCGCGGATGCGCGGAGCTTGTACCGAGGCGCTACTTATGCCCGAAGACAGGCTTCAGGCGCTTTGAAACTATTGCGAATCCTTAACCTGCTCGGCGATATCGTCAATGCTGGAGTGGCGGACATCTTCGCCTTTAACCAGGTAAATAACGTATTGCGCAAGGTTGCGCGCGTGATCACCAATGCGCTCCAGCGCGCGCAAGGACCAGAGAATATTGAGCACCCGGGTAATACTGCGCGGGTCTTCGATCATGAAGGTGATCATCTCGCGCATGGCGGTGCCGTATTCCATATCAACGGTCTTGTCGGTCTTGACCACATTCAGCGCCATATCAAGATCGAGACGTGCGAAAGAATCCAGAGCATCCTGAAGCATGCGTGAAACATGTCCACCAATATGCCGAACCTCAACATAGCCACGCGGAGCAATACCATCGCGGCTGAGGGCAATGGCCTGACGGGCAATTTTCGCGGCTTCGTCACCGATACGTTCAAGGTCAGTGATCGCCTTAGTTACAGCAATAACCAACCGCAGGTCACTGGCAGCGGGCTGACGGCGGGCAAGAATGCGCACACATTCTTCGTCGATGGAAATTTCCATCTGATTAACGCCTTTGTCGGCGCGTACCACCTGCTCGGCAATTTCCAGGTCTGCGTCAATCAATGCATGTATTGCATCGTTAACCTGACGCTGCGCAAGGCCGCCCATTTCCGAAAGATGCTTTCGAATATCGTCCAGCTCGATGTTGTACTGCTGGGAAATATGATGTGTATGACTGGTAATATCCATAACAAAAACCGCCTCCGCCTTAACCGTAACGACCGGTAATGTAATCTTCTGTTTGCTTTTTGGTGGGGTTGGTAAACAGTGCGTCGGTCGCACCGTATTCCACTAAATCGCCCATATACATAAACGCTGTGTAATCCGATACCCGCGCCGCTTGCTGCATGTTATGCGTCACAATTACGATGGTGTATTGGTTTTTTAATTCGTAAATCAGTTCTTCGATTTTCAACGTAGAAATTGGATCGAGTGCAGACGCAGGCTCATCGAGCAAAATCACTTCTGGCTCAATCGCAATCGCGCGCGCGATAACCAGACGCTGTTGCTGACCACCGGATAAACCAAATGCATTGTCATGCAGGCGATCTTTCACCTCATCCCATAAGGCCGCGCCACGCAGCGAATTCTCAACCACTGTATCCAGTATGCGTTTGGATTTCACGCCCTGCAGGCGTAAACCGTAAGCGACATTTTCATAAATGGATTTAGGAAAAGGATTGGGCTTTTGAAAAACCATGCCCACCTGACGGCGCAACTCGGCAACATCAACATCCTTTGCGTAGATGTTTTTCTCATCCATAAGAATCTCGCCTTCGATACGGCAGTTATCCACCAAATCGTTCATGCGATTAAAACAGCGCAGCAAGGTCGATTTACCGCATCCGGATGGGCCGATAAATGCCGTCACTTTTTTCTCTGGAATCGTCAGGCTAACGTCATTTAACGCGCGCTTCTGATCGTAAAACAAATTGAGGTTTTTAACTTCAAGCTTAATCGCTTCGTCGGACAATGACATAGTGCTGGCCTGTGCGTGAGAACGGATATTTGCCTTGTTGATTTCTGCCTCCCGCCGATCTTCAACGCGAGTGTCGGGCGGCTCATGAGTAGCTGTGGTTTGGATTTCTGACATAACTATTTACCCGTTATCAGTCTGACGCGCTGCGATATTTTTCACGCAGATTTGTCCGAATTTTGATGGCTGCGATATTCAAAATCACAATCAACATCACCAACACCATTGACGTCGCATAGACCAGTGGACGCGCGGCTTCCACACTCGGGCTTTGGAAGCCCACGTCGTAAACATGAAAGCCAAGGTGCATTATTTTCTGATCCAGATGAACAAAAGGATAATTGCCATCGATCGGTAAACTCGGCGCCAGCTTGACCACGCCTACCAGCATCAGCGGGGCAACTTCGCCAGCCGCACGTGCAATCGCGAGAATCAAACCAGTCATCATCGCCGGCGTTGCCAGAGGCACTACAACCTTCCACAAGGTTTCGGCTTTGGTTGCACCGAGCGCGAGACTGCCTTGGCGTATAGTGCTGGGAATACGCGACAACCCTTCTTCGGTAGACACAATCACCACCGGCAGGGTTAACAGCGCGAGGGTCAGCGAAGCCCAAAACAAACCCGGCGTACCAAAGGTCGGCGCAGGTAAGGATTCGGGATAGAACAACTGATCGATGTTGCCCCCCAGAAAGTACACGAAAAAGCCCAGCCCGAACACGCCGTAAACAATGGAGGGAACACCAGCAAGGTTATAGACGGAAATGCGGATGATGCGTAACAACAATCCCTGACGCGCGTACTCGCGCAGATAAATCGCCGCGAGCACACCAAAAGGCGTGACGATTATCGACATTACAATCACCATAGTGACTGTGCCGAAAATGGCGGGGAAGATACCGCCTTCAGTATTTGCTTCACGCGGTTCGTCGGTCAAAAATTCCCAGAAGCGCTCAAGATATTGCCCGGATTTAGCAAACACACCCATATCATTTGAGCGAGTAATGCGCACAATCTTTTCAAAGGGTATGACCACCTCAGTTCCATCCGCCGTGGTGGTCAGCAACTGATCCCGCTTGGTGCGTGTCAGGATTTCATTGCGCTCCTCAATGATGAGCAGGTATTGCGCGTCCAGCTCAGCGCGCTGCGCTGCAATTTCTGCCTGTGCTTTGGCCAGCTCTGCCCCACTCACTTTGTCCAACTGTAAACGCCGTTCTCTTAAACGCAAACGCTCAAGGCCGTTGTTGATACGACCAATCTGGCCTTTTTCGATACCGCGCAATTCTGCGTGAAGATCCCGGCTTCGCTCGACGCGACTATAGAGTTGCTCCCAGAAATCATCATCACCCAAGCGGCTGATGCTCTCGCCATTCTCTTTAATTTCCTGAGGAAAACCGTAGTAGTTACCCCATTCGCGCCGCTCAACCACAATGGCATCCGCCGGATATTGCCATTCATCCATACCGGTTTCGAGGTACCACATAAAGTCGCGCGAGTGGATGTCGCGATTGCCCTGCTTGATCAGATGGCGTGTTACCAGTTCCGCCTCGGCGGGAACGGTATAGCCATTGTCGCGAGCGATGGCGGCGGGAATTATCTCGCTGCGCACAGCTTCGCCCATTACCGCATGACGCTCTCCGGTACGATCAACAATCGTGGTTTGGAGAACATCTGCGGGCCAAAAATGACCGAAGCCGCGAACAGCAATCAAGGCGAGCAGGCCGATGACCATGACCATGGACAGCGTAACGGCGCCGCCATTTAACCAGATCCACGGAGAGCCGCTTTTGTACCAGGTGATCAGACTGTTTGATTTGGAACTCATAGAAGTCTCTCCGTGCATCACAGGTTGGCGTAACGTTTACGCAAGCGCTGACGCACAATTTCAGCAATAGTATTAACGATAAAAGTCAGTGCCAGTAACACCAGTGCGGCGAGGAACAATACGCGGAAGTGGCTGCTGCCCACCGCCGTCTCGGGCAACTCAACAGCGATGTTTGCGGATAAGGTGCGCATTCCTTCGAAGATATTGAAATTCACAATAGGACTGTTACCGGTGGCCATCAGTACGATCATGGTTTCACCCACCGCACGTCCAAAGCCCATCATCACCGCCGAAAAGATCCCCGGGCTGGCGGTCGGCAAAACGACCCCGATCATGGTTTGCCAGCGTGTGGCTCCGAGCGCAAGTGAACCGCGAGTCAAATGCTGAGGCACATTGAAGAGCGCATCTTCAGCAATCGAAAAGATCGTTGGAATCACGGCAAAGCCCATGGCGACGCCCACCACCATCGCGTTGCGTTGATCGTAGTTGATACCTTTGTCGGTAAACCACTGGCGCATGCTGCCGTCGAAAAACCAGACTTCAACGTGTGGACTCAAGGTCACGCACGCCCAGCCAGTTAGCAGAATCGGTACCAGCAGAATCACGGCTTCCCAGCCTTCGGGCACCAGATAGTGCAGTCTGGAGGGCAATTTGCTCCACACAAAACCGACGATCAGCATCATCACCGGCATCAGAATCAAAATACTGAACACTGCCGGCAGGTGATTTTCCATAAAGGGCGCAAGCCACAATCCCGCCAGAAAGCCCAGAATAACGGTGGGCAGTGCCTCCATGATTTCGATAGTGGGCTTCACCACTCCACGCAGTTTGGCCGTCATAAAGTAGGCGCTGTAGATTGCGCCCATGATGCCCAGAGGAATGGCAAACAACATTGCAAAGAGCGCTGCCTTGATGGTGCCGATAGATAACGGCACCAGACTCATTTTGGCTTCGGAGGCGTCACTACCCGAAGAAGCCTGCCAAATGTATTCGGGACCAGAGCGACCCTCGTACCAGACCTTTTGCCACAGAGAGCTAAAGGAAATTTCCGGGTGCCGATTCCAGACATCCAGCAGCGTCAGCTCCCACTCATCATTCATGGCAAGCATGCGGCCATTGATCGGGGAGATTGCCAGATGCTTGATCGCCGTATCAGTGATGGTTTCCATCAACAGTGTGCGTGAGGATGTGCCGTAGTAGGCTCCCACATTGCCACTGGTATCGCCTGCCCAAAATCCTCGACGACTATGCTCGGTGACAATCGTGGTTATCGGTGCTGGCAGGGATTCAAAATCGCGAACATGACGGATGTGATAGGTATTTAGCTCATCACGCACCAGGAACCATTGACTGATGCTGCCAGTATCGGTGCCTATAGCGAGCGAACCGGTTCCAATCAAAAACTGCATCGCAGTGACAGCGCCGCGCTCTGTAGCGACTTTGGTTTGACGCTCGATGGCCGCTGGATTGGAGATATCGAACAGATGCAGCTGAGCCTTGTTATCCGCAACAACGAGATGTTGGCCAGTTCCATCTACCTGTATATGTGTCGCGCGCAAACCGTCCGGCAATGCCGGTAGCGGATAGATTTCCTGAGTAATATTAGTTACGCCGAACAGATTGGTCTTGGCAGAAAAGACTCCGAGCAGTAGACGATTGTCTCGAGTTGCTGCGGCAACATAAATTTCGTTGCGCCCTTTCTGCACAGCTAACACGTCGATCGCTTTGCCAGATTCATCCAGAGTTACCGGTTCCTCACCCAATGGGAATTTCAAACTGGGTGTAACGACACGTGTGTCATTGGGATAGCTTAACGAGTAATGGGATTGGGCAATGCTGATCTGACCGTTATCAAAGCCGTAAGCAACCAGATTCTCTGCTGCGATGCCGGTAGCGAGCGTCGAGAAGGTCGCTCCATCCGGCACAGCAATCTGCTCAGCCAACATCACCGCCCCGTCGTCAACATTAAAGAAGCTAACTTTACCGCTACGATTGAAGCTGGCTCCGATCTGTTCGTAGCGCTCCAGGGTAAGATGTTCGCTGGCATCATCTGCACTCGATACAGATGAGGTATATGTTTGAGTAACGTCAACCGAGCTGCTGCGCAGCAAGGGAGCCACCTCAGAAAACAAATAGAAAAAGATTAATGCTAGCGCACCCACAACCGCCATCCCTGCCGCACCCACGCCATAACGCGAAAAGCTGTCGCTGGCATTGCGACGCTTGCGCAAACGGGCCCGCTGGTCCGCATCAGGCATTAAACTTTTAGATTCTATTGACTTGGATATTAACTCTGACATGTTCAGGGTCCTGACCAAAAAACGACGCGCCATCTTGTGGCGAAAAGCATGCTAACAACCCAAAATGACATTTTTGTTACAAAAAAGCGGAATGCTACAAAAATGTTTCAGTTAGATAACAATCGGTATTCGAAGCGACGACACAGAAACAACTACCGGAAAAAACAAAACCGCTGACAGCAATTGCCAGCGGTTTCGTTTACACAGGATCAAATCGTCAAGCAATTATAAATCCAGATCCTTCATCGCTTTGGCGGCCACTACCGCTGGCAGTGGAATATAGCCATCGCGTACAACAACCTCTTGTCCTTGTTTGGATAAAACCATTTTCAAGAACTCAGCCTGCAGCGGATTGAGTTTGCGGTTTGGATGTTTATTGATGTACACGAATAAGGTGCGAGCTAAAGGATAGGAACCATCCAGAGCGTGCTCGGCATCAGCTGGAGCAAAAGGGGCGCCTTCTTTAACCGCCAATGGAATAGCCCGCACACCCGAGGTGACGTAACCAATACCCGAGTAGCCAATACCATTGATCGACTCTGAAACACCCTGCACCACTGACGCAGAACCTGGTTGCTCGTTAATGCTCGCTTTGAAATCACCGCCGCATAAAGCGACATCTTTAAAGTAACCGTAAGTACCGGAAACGGCGTTACGGCTATAAATAGTGAAATCGCGATTAGCCCAAGTACCGGTCAAGCCCAGGTCTCCCCAGCGAGTTATATCCTTCTCACCGCCACACTTGCGAGTCGCCGAAAATATAGCGTCCGCTTGTTTGATGGTCATCCCTTTGATCGGGTTATCTTTATTGACATAAACAGCCAACACGTCGATAGCAACGGGAACCGCTGTGGGTTTGTAGCCGTGCCGAGCTTCAAACGCTTCGATTTCAGAGGACTTCATTTCGCGACTCATCGGGCCGAAGTTCGCTGTGCCTTCTGTTAAAGCTGGAGGCGCTGTTGAAGAGCCAGCGCCTTGAATCTGAATATTTACGTTGGGATAAAATTTAGCGTATTCCTCAGCCCACAGAGTCATCAGGTTGTTTAAGGTATCCGAGCCGATGCTGTTCACGTTGCCTGATACACCAGAGGTCGCTTTGTATTCCGGTAAGTCGCTGTCAACCGCAGCCTGTAAAGCCACTGCACAAGTCATTGAACCGACAAAAGCCAGTCCTTTCAAAAATTTTTTGGCGTTCATTAAGCGCTCCTGATAGTGGGTAAACGGTACGTTGAACTGATTAGCTTCAACCTTGGCGAGTACTCTATCGAGCAATTGTTACGTTTTTGTGACCATTGTGTAACATTAGCCCAGCGGGAAAGCTAAACACCGCCCAATAAAAAAGGCAGCTCGCGCTGCCTTTTTTATTCGTTCGTTTTACTCTTGCTCTGCGAATTTTATCAGCTGGTGTAAACGGGCCCGATCCCGATTCCCCAGATGATTACCGTAACAACTAAAACCACTAGAAATAATACTGATCCGACAGTCACGACCGAGCTTGCATAAATAAAACCGCGCTCTCTGGGGATATTCATCAGGATCGGAATCCCTTCGTAGATCAGATAGATTGAGTAGCAAACCGCCGCAATAAATACAGCTGCCACCACCCACAACTGAGGATAAAATAGTACGACCCCCGCCAACATCATTGGCGCTGAGGAATAGACAGCAAGAGCTGTTCCCGCGTAATGCCGCTGATTCACGTCATCAGCAACACCAAAGCTACGCGACATCCAGTTTATGTATTCACCCAGGATATAGACCGCCAATAACAATGCCAGGTAGGCACCGCCAGATAACCATAAAGCACTTTCGCTGGTTAATTTTACGACCCCGCCGTTTCCTATACTCCAGCCAACCTGCGTTACGCCGAAATAAGCGGCAATCACCGGAATCAGCGCCAGCAAAGGGGTGTGCACCATAAATACACGTAAGAAGGAATGCCGTTCTTCGCGAATTTTTCGCCATTCACGATCAGGATTGAGGAATACACCGAGAGTGTGTTGCAGCATCGCCATAAAAATACTCCAATTAATTCGTTTTTATTTGGAACATCTTTAGTATCAGCCACATAGGTGACACAGACAAAGAAGTTATCACGATATCAAATCAGGGGTAATTAGCTATAGTTCTTACAAAGAAGCTTAAGATCTAAACAACGAAATCGTTTAGATCTTAAAAGCTATCAGGACAGAAATTTGAAGAGATACGAAGTGTTTTATTTGACCACGCGCAAACTAGGACGTTTTTGGCTTGAATCTCCGCCACTGCTTGGCGCTGGATCCGGTGACGGCGGCTTGGTATTGGTCTCCACTTCAAACATCATCCCTTGACCATTTTCCCGAGCGTAAATACCCAAAACCGATGAACAGGGGATATAAAGATTAAAAGGAACACCGCCGAAGCGTGCGCTAAAAGAAATAGCTTCCTGACCCATGAGCAAGTCTTTCAACGCTGAAGGCGCAATATTAAGGATTATTTGACCATCTTTATTAACATGCTGCTGCGGAACTTCAACACCTTGCACGTGGGTGTCAACAAGAATGTAGGGGGTACAGTTATTGTCGACAATCCACTCATACAGAGCGCGAATCATATAAGGCCGACTGGATGTCATGGACATGGTATAGCTAACTCCATTTCATGAGTAATGCGAGGTTATCATTAATGCCATCCTTGGCGACATAGATTAACGGTGGAACATCTCATATTCAGGCTCGGATAAACTCGCGCGGAATGCTTCGCGTTCGAATAGGCGATCCATATAATCCAGCAGAGGCTGAGTTTGTCGATTTTTGGGCAAATCTATTTCCATCAACGGAAAGCGCCACAGAATGGGACCAAGACAGCAATCTACGATTGTAAACTCGTCACTCATGAAGAAAGGCTTTTCTGCAAAGATGGGGGCAATTCCAATAAAACTTTCTTTTAGTTCTTTACGAGCTTTTGCTACTTGTTCTTTGTTTTTACTATAGAGAATAGTGTCAACCTGAGGCGACCAATCTCTTTCAAGCCGATACATCCACAGACGGCTTTTTGCTCGCGCTACTGGATAGACAGGTAACAGAGGCGGATGTGGAAAGCGTTCATCCAGGTACTCCATGATTACTTTGGACTCATAGAGAGACAAATCATCCCGATCAACCAACGTCGGCAAACTGTTATAAGGATTCAAATCCGCCAGTTCTTCTGGCTTTTGCTTAGGATCGACGTCAATCAAATCCACAGCCACACCCTTCTCAGCCAACACAATACGTACTCGGTGACTGTAATGATCACGAGCATCAGAAAAAAGTGTCATGGCTGAACGTTTGGCAACCACACTCATTGTCACACCTCATTACCTAGCTTTAAAACAAAAACGGGCGGTAACAGTACCGCCCGCTAACATGTATATATCAATTTAAAACGCGATATTGTAAATCAGTTTTTATAAACACCGACTATTAATGAATCCCTTTCCAATATTCACGATTTAACAAATAGGTAAATACAAACAGTACCGAAAGAAATAGAAGTACGAATATACCCATCCGCTCACGTTTCAGTGCAGCTGGCTCACCCATATATTCAAGAAAATTCACAAGATCGTACATCGCCAGATCAAATTCTTCAGCTGACATTGAGCCTTTTATTTCACCCTCGCTCAGGGCTCCACAATGCTCATCGATCTCAGGATTACCAAGATTATCACGGAGCACGCCACCACCGGGCGCAAGTTTGGGGCCAGGACCACACTCCAATAATCCTTGTGGTCCAATCAACACGTGTGGCATCCCAACATTATGGAATACGCGGTTATTGACACCCCATGGACGCGTTTCATCTTTATAAAAGTTGCGCAAATAGGTGTACAACCATTCCGGCGAACGCGCCCGCGCAACCAATGTTAAATCCGGAGGCGTGACCCCAAACCAGGTTTTACCCTGGCTTGGGCTCATTGATGTTTCCATCAACTCACCGATCCGTTGATTAGTGAATACCATATTCTCACTCATCAATTCGTGAGGAATGCCTAGATCATCAGCTACACGCTCATAGCGTGAAAATTTGGCAGAGTGACACCCCATACAATAATTGATGAAATATTTGGCCCCGCGCTGTAATGATTCCTTATTATTCAGATCCGGCACCATCACATCGCATTCGATAGATCCACACTCATAGGCACCCTCAGCACCAACAGCCTTGATAGGAACAACCACGAGCACGACAAATAACGCAAAACCGCCCAGAGTTAAGGGAAGAGGTAAACCTTTACTCTGTACTCGCGTCGGTTCCGGTAAGGTTTTTTCACGTTTGGTCCAAAATGGCATAGCAATAAAGTATGCAAAATAGAGAACTGTACATACCTGCGCGAGAATAGTGCGACCTGGAGTTGGGGCTTTTACGCCGAGGTAACCCAGAATTACGAATGCGGCAGCAAACACCAACAGGGCAATGCGACTGAAATTGCCTTTGTAACGCATGGATTTGACTGGGCTTTTATCCAACCAGGGCAACACGAATAAAATCGCTATCGCCGCCCCCATAGCGATCAACCCTAAGAATTTGGAGTTTAAAGGTCCAATGTCGAAGGTAACTGCACGTAAAATGGCGTAGAAAGGCGTGAAATACCATACCGGCGCAATGTGAGCAGGCGTTTTGAGGTTATTTGCTTCTTCAAAGTTGGCGTACTCGAGGAAGAAGCCGCCCATTTCGGGCATAAAGAAAAGCACGAAACAGAATACAAACAAGAAAACCGTAATACCAACCAGGTCATGAACTGTGTAAAACGGGTGAAAAGGAACGCCATCGCGCGGGATACCGTTTTCATCTTTGTTCTTCTTGATCTCAACACCGTCAGGGTTGTTAGAGCCCACTTCGTGCAGCGCCAACAGATGCAATACAACCAACGCTAAAAGCACAATGGGCATAGCAACAACATGAAGCGCAAAAAAACGGTTCAACGTGATACCCGAAATAAGGTAATCACCTCGAATCCATTGCACCAGATCATCCCCTACCACCGGGATAGCGCCAAACAAAGACACGATAACCTGAGCACCCCAATATGACATTTGCCCCCAGGGTAAGACATAGCCCATAAAGGCTTCAGCCATGAGAACCAGATAAATGGTCATGCCGAAGATCCATACCAGCTCGCGCGGAGCCTTATAGGAGCCATAGAGCAACCCCCGGAACATATGCAGATAAACAACAACAAAGAACGCAGATGCGCCCGTGGAATGCATATAGCGCAGCAACCAGCCGTAATCCACATCACGCATGATGTATTCGACCGAAGCAAAAGCACCTTCTGCCGTGGGAGTAAAATTCATCGTCAACCAAATACCGGTAATCAGCTGGTTAACTAAAACAAGTAAGGAGAGAACCCCGAAGAAATACCAGAAATTGAAGTTTTTCGGTGCGTAGTATTTACCCATGTGGGTATCCCACGCGCGCTGTACAGGTAAACGCTTATCAACCCACAGCCACAATCCAGTTAACCAATTCATTCTTATGCCTCCTGATCCACGCCGATAATAACCACACTATCGCTTTCATACGCGTGCGGTGGCACTTCCAAATTAATCGGAGCGGGTACGCCCTGATAAACCCTGCCTGCCAAATCAAATTTGGAACCGTGACATGGGCAAAAGAATCCGCCTTGCCACTCATCGCCGCCAAGATCCTGAGCGCCTACATCAGGACGATACATAGGAGCACAGCCCAGATGAGTACATAAACCCAAGAGGATTAAATACTCTTCTTTAACCGAGCGATGATGATTTTGAGCATATTCAGGCTGCTGCGGCGTTTCGGAATTGGGATCGCGAACTAACGCATCTGTTTTACTCAGACCAGCAAGCGCCTCAGGGGTACGTCGTACGATATAGACCGGCTTACCGCGCCACTCTACAGTGATCATCTGACCCGGCTCGATCTTACCAATATTTGCTTTAACAGGAGCGCCAGCTGCTTTTGCTTTAGCACTGGGATTCCAGGATCCCACAAAAGGAACAGCTACACCTATCGCACCCACAGCACCCACAATGGATGTAGCAGCAGTGAGAACGCGGCGGCGCGTTTTGTTTACTACGTCATTGCTCATGACGATTTCTCCCCTAACGGCTTGCAACGGTCAGTAAATCACTGAATTTCAATGATTTTAGAATATTTTTGAGAAA
>Ga0079223_10002192_pt1 | contig 12025 bp, 11 predicted proteins | sample Stecom2011_FD_75072 | JGI IMG/M metagenome (GOLD analysis project Ga0079223, IMG submission 75072) | Agricultural soil microbial communities from Utah to study Nitrogen management - Steer compost 2011 | ecosystem: Environmental > Terrestrial > Soil > Agricultural land | place: USA: Utah...
TCAGCCGTAACTAAAATAAAAGGCGTCTTATTCAACTTTTCATCGGCTCTTACTTTTTTAAGGAGTTCAATCCCCGAGCAGTTAGGCATGTTCCAATCGGAAATAACTAATCCGAATGGACTAGGGCTTTTAGTAAGGTGTTCCCAAGCAATCTGACCATCAGCTGCTTCTGTGATGTCAGTAAAACCTAGATCTTTTAGAATCTTTGCGACGATTTTTCTCATGGTTGACATGTCATCCACGACAAGAACTTTTGTTTTAGGGCTAAACATATAGACTTACTCCTGTTGAAGTACTATTCGTCATAACTTTAGGGAACTTTAGAAAAAAAACGATTTCAACAACTTAAAATGAGTTTCTTGGCGTATATGTAAGATTTTCCTGACCTTGGGACATAGTTTATGAAATTCGATAAAAGCTCTTTCATGAAACAAATTCTATTATGGTCCCTTTTATGGGCATCAGTGGCCAATGCACAATCTACACCAAATTCTTTTGAACAAAGAGTGAAGGAGACTTACCTCAAGACAGATAAAAACTATGCGCTCGACTGTCTTTATGGAAGTAATAATAGTTTTCAAATTGTTTATCCGATTACAGAAACAAAAAAGACCAGCAACACTCTAGAAAGATCTTTTATTATCGAGACAGATTCTCGGAAAATTCCCATGGATTTTATTCTCAGAAGAAATGGGAGAAGAATTGAATATGAGATTACCTTAGATAATAAAGAGCGCTCTTTCGGAACTCTTAAATATCGTGAGTTTCAGCTAAATCCTATTGCTGATAAAAAACTATCTGCCGAAATTGATTTGCCTAGACTTAATTGTCAGGTCAATATGGCCACCGAACATTCATATCCTCTGACTGATGGTCATTATCACATCAATGTCCACCCTCACTTGAGATATGATTGGAAAAAGAAAACACAAACTCTTACGGAAGCATATTTAAGAGATTCTCAGTATAAATCACTCATTCTTCTTGAGACCACAAACGGAAGAGGAAATTCCGTTAACTTGCATGACTTCTTTAATGGAGTGGACTACCGCTTAAAGCAGCCAGTAATAGATGTCGTGTTATCCGATGTCCCTGAGGACACTCCTATCTTAGTTTCTCCTGCCGGAAACTCAGAATATATTTTTGATGTTGAAAAAGAACTTAATATTACTTTCACCGGCGGAAACCATAATTATTGTATTTGGAATGTTACTAGACATGTCATCTTGGGACTCCTTAGATCCAATTCGACAGCTGTGATTAATTTTAACTATGATTCTTCGGCCATCGTTGCCCAAAGACGAGGGGTGGAAGGACTTGGACTAGATTTTCCAAAGAGTGATATTAATAAATCAAATCTTTTGAAGGATTTATTAGAGAATAAATCCATTGTGGATCGTTATCACCGAAACTGGCTATGGTATTTTCAAAATACTTTAGGGAAACGTTACATCGGTCAATTTAAGACTTATACAATTAACTATCAAGCTCCGGGTTGGCAGAGAACTGTTGTGGAAAAGGGTAATGGCACCCGGGACCTTGTTGTGAATATTACAATTTTTTAAAAAGAAGGCTTTCATAAGAAAGCCTTTTTTTTTCTATAGAACTTTAAGAAATTCTACTAAGTCTTGTTTTTCATTCTTCGTTAATTTAGTACCAAGAATCAGGTTAAAGTACTCAACAGTATCTTCTAATGTAAGAAGCCGACCATCGTGAAGGTAGGGAGGAGACTCTTTGATTCCTCTTAGAGGAAAGGTTTTAATTGGCCCATCGGCCTTGGTTACACGACCATTAATGTTTTGTAGATCATAGAAACGTTCAGCTCTTAGGTCATGCATTAAGTTGTCAGAGTAAATAGCAGTATTGTGACATTGAAAACACTGACCTTTTCCAAAGAAGATTTCTTGTCCGCGAAGTTCTGCTTCAGTAGCCTTGGATGGATCAAGTTTTCCATCAACAACATTTAACTTAGGAGCCGGAGGAAAATCGAGGATGGCCTGAAACTCTGACATATCATGAACCTGGCTACCTCTATCAAGAATGTTGATCCCTTTCTTGATTCCTATGACTGTATCACCATCAAAATAAGCTCCTCTTTGCTCAAACTCCGTAAAATCTTCAATCGTTTTTAAGGCCCTTTGTGATCCAAAAAGTCTTTGTTGATTAACACCTCGGAGAGTTGGTGTATCAATTCGGTTTCTAAATTCCTGTGGTCTAATATCACCAACCAGGTGAGTGGTAGCATTAGTATGACCATTGACGTGACAGTCAAAGCAAGTCACTCCCTGGCTCGCTTTAAGAGATCTTCTATCGTCAGTTGCATTGAATTGTTGTTGAGGGAAAGGGGTAACAAGAAGTCTTAGCCCAGTAAGCTGTTTAGGAGTAAGAATGCCGTTAAAGAGTTGAAAGAAGTTTGCCTGCGTAACTACTTGTCCCTGTGAAACATCTCCCAAATCTTTTCTTGTCGTAAGAAAGATAGCGGGTGGAAACTCCGGTAAAAAGTGGTCGGGTAAATCAAACTCCAGGTCAAAGCGAGTGAGGTCTCGGTTATCTTGTTCTTTGATTTTATTAATATGAAATTGAGGGAAGACCATTCCGCCTTCAGCATGGTTAGGGTGAGGCAGTGGTAGAAATCCTTTAGGGAAAAGTCCTTTCTTTTTTATTTCTTCAGGACTCATTTCCGCTAGTTCTTCCCAGGATTTTACCCCTTTAGGAAGTTTAACTCGAATTCCCTCTTGAATGGGTTTTCCGCGAAACATTTTTGTCTTACTGGCCTTGTTAGAAAGGTCGTATCTTTCTTGAAGAAGGGCCCGCTGTTTTTTTGCCAGTGGTTTCTTCTCTTTACTCATTCTCTTTACTACCGAATCAAATTTTTCAGTCTGATCAACTTTCATGTAGCTGGATACTTTTTCTGATTTTTGCCCATGAGCAAAGAGAGGAAGGCATAAAATAATTAGATAAAGTTTTTTCATTATCCTTTCCTTTGATAAAAAATAGTCAGAAGAATTTTGAAGATAGTGAGCGAATCAAGTCAAAGCTCTTGCCATCAATCTTCTGGAATTTTAAGAAATGGTTTAGATAGTGGAGAGTTTTTAGATAGGCCCAAACTGTAAGTACCGTATCTTTAAAGACCTGAGATGACTTTGATCAGAAAATTTCTTGAGTCTGTCTTTCTATCCTAATTATTTTATTTATTTTTAGACCTCTTATGTTTGGCTTGAGTTAACTAGGATAAGATAAGTTAATATTTGCAAAATACTAAATTTCTCTCGGCCCGTCGTTGCGGAGAGTTTTAAAGTATGTCAATTTAACTCGATGAATGTTTACGGAAAAAATCCAACTCCCCATGCCTATTCAGTAGAAGAGACTCAAAAAGTTCAGTTCGAGGTAGACTCCAAGTTCCAGCAAATGATGAGTTCGATGAGTGATTATGCCTTTTTCACACTCAACGGCTATGGAAAAGTAGAGTCATGGAATAAGGGGGCACAAAACGTTCATGGATATTCAGATGATGAAGTTTTAGGAGAGTTCTTTTCTAAGTTTTATTCTGAAGAAGATATTGAAAAGAATCTTCCTCAAAAACATTTAGAACTGGCCAATAGGTTTAGTGGCTTTGAAGAAGAAAGGTGGATGCTTCGTAAAGACGGAAAACGTTTTTGGGCAAAGTTCAACATCGCCTCTTTTCGCAATGAAAACAGTGTTTCTGGCTATGGGATCATGATCCATGACCTAACCAAGTATAAAGAAAATGAAGATAAGGTCAGGCAAAGCGAAGAGGTTTTTCGAAGAATCTTTGATGGCATAAAAGATTATGCCATTTTTACTCTGGACCTTAACGGTAATGTTACTTCTTGGAATGAAGGTGCTAAACGCATTAAGGGATATGAGTCTCACGAAGTCCTTGGTAAAAACTTTTCAATTTTCTATCTTCATGAGGATATTACGACTGGTAAGTGTTCTTATGAATTAGAAGAGGCTCTTACTACAGGACGTTATGAAGAAGAAGGGTGGAGACGACGTAAGGATGGGACATTCTTTTGGGCCAGTGTTGTACTTTCAGTCATTAGAAATGAAAAATTTGAACCAATAGGATTTACAAAAATAACTCGTGATATGACTGATCGAAAGAGAGCTGAGGATCTCTTGAAAATGTCATTCTCTGATCTGGAGAAGAAGATTGATAAAAGAACGAATGAGTTAATTACGACGAATTTGAAGCTTCAAGAAGCGATTAAAATTCGGGATGAGTTTTTAAGTGTCGCATCCCATGAGTTAAAAACACCACTGACTCCTCTGAAGCTTCAAACTCAAATGATCAGTAAGAGTATAAAGAGTGGCTTATTTAAAAATTATGATGAGAAAAAGCTACAAAAAATCATTGGTGTTTTTGAAATGTCCATCAACCGCTTATCTAGCCTGGTTGATAATCTCTTAGATGTTTCTAGACTTAGCCATAAAGAAATTATTCTTCAGAAAGAAGAAATGAACCTAAAGACATTTTTCGAACAGGTTATGGAGCATTACCGCTCAGCTATTGATTTAAGTAAAAGTGAAGTTCGACTTTTAGCTCCTGAAGATGTTGTTGGTCTTTTTGACTCTTTAAGAATAGAGCAAGTTTTTTCAAATCTTTTAACTAATGCTTTAAAGTATGGTGATCAGAAGCCTATTACTATAACTCTTAAGAAGATCAATGATCAGGCAGTCTTAACTTTTCAAGACCAAGGAATAGGAATCCCTGAAGACTATAAATCTAAAATTTTTGATCGTTATGAAAAGATCGAAGATCATCGAAATATTAGCGGTCTAGGATTAGGTCTATATATTATTAAAGAGATAGTAGTAGCTCACGGGGGAAAAATTGATGTTGAAAGTGAGGTCGGAAAAGGGACCTCCTTCGAAGTCGTCCTTCCTTTGTGTTAAATTGATTCAGAGGCCCTCAATGAGGGCCTTGTTTATTTTAGTCTCTTGTTAAAACCTCAAGTAGTTCAACATGAAAGATAAGGTTTGAATTTGCTGGAATGATTCCACCAACGCTTCGTTCTCCATAAGCCAGGTGAGAAGGAATGCGAAGTGTGCGCTTACCACCAACTTTCATCCCCATAATTCCTTGATCCCATCCTTTAATCACGCGACCAGATCCAATAACAAATTGAAATGGAGTTCCACGATCGAGAGAGGAATCAAATTTAGTTCCGTTTTCTAAAAACCCTTCATAATGCATTTTAAGAAGAGCTCCTTTAACTGCTGCTTTTCCTGTACCTTCAACTGTGTCGATAATTTCTAATTCAGTGATGCTCATAATGTCCTTTTATTTACAGAATAGAGGAGATTTAACTTCATAAGCTGGATTACACATGGAAATCCATTGTTTGTCATACCAAGCATACGAAAAAAACCATTCAATGTGATCCCCATCATTTAAATAAATTTCATCTGCAAAGCTTTCTGGAATTTTACCATTAACCTTGAAGCACCATCCGTAGCTTCTCATTTGTGTGTCTGAAAGAACTTCTAATGCATCAAGACCGACAGGAGTGTTAAAGATAGAGTTCATTCCTCTCTCAGTTCCTTGAAAAGGGATTTTGTTTTTTGTGAGGTAGTAAACAGTTAAGTCTCCCACTGTCTCAAACTGGTTTGAAGCATCAATGGAAACCAGTGGCTTCTTTGAACATGGGCCAATAATATCCAATGTCGCTGAGGTAGCAGAAAGAGAAATAAGAGCTGTGAGAAAAATGATATTTTTCATATTTATCCTTATGAGTTGATGGATACTCTGTTTTGAGTCACGAAGGTGAATTTGCCGTGAAGGGCAAGAATGCGCTCATCTGTGTACATGTCTTCACGATAAACATTAACGGCAATATCTAGACTGGTATTTCCCACACGAGTAACTTTGGCGTCTAATTCGACGAGACTTCCTGAAGGAATAGGGTGTTTAAAGTTTACTTTATCACTACTGACAGTCACAACTTTTTTACGGGTGAAGCGAGTAGCAGCAATGAATGCAACTTCATCCATCCACTGTAAGGCCACTCCTCCAAAGAGAGTATCATAATGATTGGTCTCTCCTGGAAAAACAGCTTTGAAAACTTTGGTCTGGGATTTGTTGATCCTTTCGATGATTTCTGGATCGAGTGTCATAAATTCCTCCGCGGGATAAAGGTTACACTTATTGAGGGATCGGACTTTACCGTTGCGGGACAGTGCTGGACTTTCACCAAGCTTCACCTCTATAACTATGTTGGCAGCATCTTATGGCATCTATTCTTAATTTGAAAGTATTTTAAGGAGGAATATGCATCTATTACTTGTGGGATCTACTGAACTGGTAGGAAGTCATGTTCTTAAACTTTCATTGCAAGATGAGCGAGTTACGAAAGTGACCGTTGTTTCTCGCAGGCCTCTAGAATTAAATCATCCTAAATTAAGGGTTGAGATTGTTAACTTTGACCTCTTGAATGAACAGGCTTCATGGTGGAAAGCAGATGCTGTGATTTGTACTCTCGGAACTACGATGAAAAAAGCCAAATCTAAGGAAGCGTTCAAAAAAGTTGATTATGAATATCCCTTGAAAGTAGGAGAGCTTTCCTATAAAGCTGGTACCAAGACTTATGTTTTAAACTCTGCTACTGGAGCAGATGCGAATTCATTCTTCTTTTACAACCAGGTTAAAGGGCAGTTGGAGAACTCGTTAAGGAAAATTAGATTTGAGTCTCTTGTTCTTGTTCGTCCGGGACTGATAGGTGGCAAGAGAGAAGAGTTTAGGTTAGGAGAAGAATTGGCCAAAGTGGTGACCAGAATTCTTACTCCTATTTTACCCAAATCATTAAAGATGAATCATCCGGAGCAAATCGCCAAATCTTTGTTAGAGTCAGCGATCTTAGCAGAACCGGGTGAGCATATCGTGACAGCTGCTGAACTAAATACCAATTTCAAGTTGTAATCGATAGGTCCAGTAACCATGATCTGGTCCGCCTTTCAAGGCATTTTCTGTGTAAGACAGATCACTTTGAACTTTGAGTGTGTGTTCATTAAGATACTTACTCACACCTAAGGTGTACTGTTTTATATCATTGGCAAAGCGTCTAACTTCTTTGTCACCCCAGATTTTTGTAAATCGAGTAGCGACTTCAATATTGTTGTCAAAGATGTAACTGGCCTGAGTATTAAAGCCCTGTCCTTTGTAGATGACGATTTGTTTTCCAGCGGCCACATCATTAAATACCGGATCTTCACTCCAACGTTTGGCATACTCTGTTGACCAGGCAAATCCACGATACTTAAAGAGAAAGTCTGCAAAGAAGTTCTCCATATCTCTAGTTAAACCTTCCGTTTCAAATTCTGTTCCTGTTTGACCTGCGGGACGAGAAGCCTTTTTGTTTTTAGAGAAAGCAGCTCCCATGGAGATTTTAGGTGTGATTTCTCGAGCAAGATCACCTTCGATAAAGTCGCCTCCTTCTTTAAAATCACCAAGTGGCAACCATTCAACTCTTGCTGTGTAGGCGAGCCCGCTGTCTGTATTGTTTGTAGAGCGCCCCTCTCCATTGGAAACAGCTAGTTTGATCCAAAAAGGCATGTCTTTACCTTGTTTATGGTTAAGAAAAATTCCTGTGTCGCGATCAATGTTAAACGTAGAGTTAAGAAGCGAGCGATCAACAAACTGTTGGCTTCCGGAAGAGATCAAACGCTGACGGTTTCCTGGCAGTTTAGTTTGTCCGTACCAAATAGTTGTATGATCAGTGAGTCTCCAGCCGACAGCGGCATCTCTTAAAATATTTGGGTATTCCGTGCGGTCGTAATCAAAATCTCCACGGGTAAAGGAGAGTTGAATACGATAAAGAAGACGTGGATCAAGAACTGTACCATCTAAACGTAAACGTGTTCTTCTCACTTCAAAGTTAGCTTCATCAGCAGCTAATCTCTCTGTATCTTCAGTTTGATAAGTAAATCTATTCTGCATTCTAAAGCGAAAGATGGCGTTGAAATGAGCAGGATCGTAACTGAAATTAATTCCATCTTTAAATTCAGTAAGGTAATCACCTGTATCTAACTCTTGGGCCTGTGCCTGAAAGAGTGTTGTGAAAAATAACAAAGAAATAAATAAGCGCATGTAAGACCCTTTTTTATAAATATAGGATCAGTTTACTTACTAAATTTTATTATTAAAAGAAAAAGCCCTGTCTATTACAGGGCCGTAATGAAGAATTACCAATCAATTGGAAAATAATCTTTGAGGAATTTGCCACTCCAGTGCTTACCAGTATTGATCCCATCAAAGATTGGGTCAACAACGCGTGCAGCACCATCAACGATATCTAAAGGTGGTTGGAAGTCATGAAGCTTTTGTTTTCTTGCAGAAAGTTCTGCAGGATCTTCATCTGTCACCCAGCCAGTATCAACTGCATTAATGTAAATTCCATCTTTAGCAAATTGAGTAGCAGCGGTATGAGTCATCATATTAAGAGCTGCTTTGGCCATATTGGTGTGTGGATGACGATCTTCTTTGTAGAAGCGGTGGAACTTTCCTTCCATGGCACTGACATTCACAATATGTTTTTTACCGGTGTAATCTTTGCGCATTAAATGAATCAATTCATTAATCAGAACAAATGGTGCTACAGAGTTAACGAGCTGCACTTCTAGCATTTCGACGGTATGGATCTCACCCATTCTTTGTCGCCAGCTATTAGTCTTACGAAGATCGACTTGCTGAAGATCTGCATCCAGTTTGCCTACAGGGAAAACTTCTTCGGCCACTAAAGAGCCATCAAAACTATAAGGAATTTGAGATAACTTTGCTGGAGCACGTAGACCAATTCCAGGAGCTTTATCGTTCCATGAAACCGGAAGGTTTTTATTATAACCCAAGTCAACGTCTTGCAGTTTATTTACACATTGCTGATATTCTCCTAAAAGCTGAGCGGCTTCTGGTGGAAGATCATTCATGGACTTCATCTCATTTTCCATTAAGTGAGCATAAAAGCCTGCAGGTCGACGAACTGTTTGAGCAGCATTGTTAATCAGAATATCCAGGCGCTGATATTTTGATTCAATATAACGACAGAAGAGTTCAACACTCGGAGTGTGTCTTAGATCAAGTCCATAGATACGCAGACGATCTTTCCATACTTGGTAGTCAGACTCTTTAGAGTAACGAAGAGCAGAGTCGACGGGAAAACGAGTCGTTGCAATGACTGTTGCTCCAGCTCGAAGAAGCATGAGAGTTGTATAGTAGCCAATTTTTAAGCGAGACCCTGTGATTAGAGCGACTTGTCCAGTGAGGTCTGCTGTTTGAAAACGTTTAGCATAGTTAAATTCAGCACACTTCGGACACATAGAATCGTAGAAGTGGTGAATCTTAGTAAACTTCTCACGGCAAACATAACAATCGTGAGGAGTATTGTAGTGTCTTTCTTCTTCAACCTCTTCACCCGGCTTGATAGGAGTAAACTCAATTTGAGTAGGAGCTGTGAAAACAGGGAGGTCTCGAAGAGTTCTGATTCCTGTTGCTTTACGAGCAAGTCTATTCTCTTCTTTTTGTCTTTGACGACGAAGCTTTTTAACGTCTTTATCACGCTTACGAGCTTCCTCCCGATCGGGACGAGAAATAAAACCACAGGCCTTAAACATAGCAATTCTTTGCTCATGACTAAGAAGGGTGAGTTGTTCTGATTTATTAGCAAAACTTTGGAGAACTTTGAGACAAGTTTCTACTTCTTCAGGACTATATTCAAATTCAATTTTATCATCACTCATAGAGTCAATGATTATCATTTTCCAGGGGATGAGGTCAAACGATTAAGCGAGGAACTCTTTAACCTTCACTTCAATGAGTTTTTCTACATCTCTTCTCTTAAGTCCTAGTTTTTCTTCAAGCCAATGAGCTAAATCCTGAGGAAGAGGAGCAATAAAGTAGGTCATCTCATCTTTAGGGTAGGTGAGTTTTAAAGCGGTAGCATGCAAGGCATGTCTTGGAATTTGCAACAATTCGTGATCTTCAGGAGTGGCTTCATGATCTTTAAATCTCATGAATACACCAGGGTCACCGTTGTAGAGTTTTTCACCTAAGAGAGGATAGCCGTTAATGGCAGCATGAACACGAATCTGGTGCTGACGACCGGTTTTCGGGAAGGCCATGGCCAGAACATAGTTATCTTTTTCTATGAGCAGTTCAAAATGTGTTTCACTTTCTTTTCCGAACTCAGAGTTTTCATCCCACACAGACATCATTCCTGCAGGGATTTTTCCTTCTTCGCGATCCATTCGTTGTTTTGCGGTAAAAGGAAAGGGAAGAGCACCCGGTTTTTTATGAGCAATAAAAAAGTAACATTTTCGAACTTTATCGTTTTCAAAGAGGCCAGATACCCGTTGAGCAACTTTAGGATTTTTACCGAGCATCAGAAGGCCTGAAGTTTCGCGGTCAATTCTGTGAATAGAGTGAATGGTTTTCTTGTAAATAGTTTCAAAGAAAACAGTAGCGCAGTAAAAAAGATTTCTTCCTGCTGGATGAGTGATCATAAATGGTGGCTTATTGCAGACAATGAGTTCGTCATCTTCAAATACCACATCTGGTTTTTGATCTCTCGGTATGGGTTTACCAAGCCAAAACTCATCTTCGAGCATGCCGTCATTATGAGTAGTGATAGTTACTTTTTCCCCATGATGAACTTTTACACTTGGTTTATGGGGAGATTTTCTTCCATGGATTTCTACTTCACCTTTTTCAATCTTTTTTTTGAGATATTGGCGAGAGAGCGTAGGCATACACTTCTGCACAAATTGATCAAGGCGCCATCCTTCCTCTTCCTGGCCAACAGGATAAGTCACCACGTATTTTTCAGTGGAAAAGGATTTTTGGATTTCACTCATGGCATCAATATAATGGAGAGTACAGGGTTTTACTAGACCTCTAATGAGGACAAAGAGTACCCTTACAAAAAGATAAAGGAGTAAATATGAACTCGATTAAAAACATTGTAGTTTCAGATATTAAGGGTCAGGAAGTGAAGCTGGGAGACTTTGAAGGTAAAGTTCTTTTGATTGTTAATGTGGCTTCTAAGTGCGGTCTAACTCCTCAATATGAAGGATTGGAGAAAATTTATAAGGCATATAAAGATCAAGGATTTGAAGTGCTGGGATTTCCCGCCAATGAATTTCTTGCACAAGAACCGGGCACGAATGAAGAAATAGCCGAGTTCTGTCAGTCAACTTATGGAGTGGGCTTTCCGATGTTCTCAAAGATTGTGGTTAAGGGAGAAGGTCAGCACCCGCTTTATAAACTATTAACTGAAGCTATTCCTGTTGCAGAAGAAATGGAGGATGGGAAATTTAAAACTCTTCTAAAAGAGAAAGGTCTTCTGACAGGTGAGTCTCATGATATATCTTGGAACTTTGAAAAGTTTTTAGTTAACAAAAAGGGAGAAATCGTAGGCCGCTTTGCTCCGGATATAACTCCCGAAGATGACATGATCATTTCAGCAATCAACTCAGAGCTAAGAAAGTAGTATGAAACCTTATTCGGCAGCATGTGATCGAAATAAAGAAGCGATACTTGGAGTTCTACAAGAAGTTATTAATCCTAAAGATAGACGGCTTATTGAAATCGGTGCAGGGACTGGTCAGCATGCCGTATTTCTTGCTCCTTATTTTCCATATCTTGATTGGCACCCAACAGACTTGGGAGATAGACTTGCGGGGATGAAAGAATGGTTTGATGAAGCTCAAATTTCTAACATCCAATCTCCAGTTCGACTTGATGTAAGTAAGGATGATTTTCCAAAACTTAAATTTGACCTGGCCTTTACGGCCAATACTTTTCATATTCTTCATTGGAAAGACTGCAAAAGTCTCATGAAGCTTTTTGGAAAAAGATTACGGGAAAATTCACGAGTTATTATTTATGGGCCATTTAAGTATGGAGGAGAGTTTACTTCAGAAAGTAATGCTCAGTTTGACGAAAGTCTAAAAAGTCGAGATCCATTAAGTGGAATCCGAAACTTTGAAGATGTTAACAGTAATATGGAAA
>Ga0079223_10002195_pt1 | contig 12017 bp, 8 predicted proteins | sample Stecom2011_FD_75072 | JGI IMG/M metagenome (GOLD analysis project Ga0079223, IMG submission 75072) | Agricultural soil microbial communities from Utah to study Nitrogen management - Steer compost 2011 | ecosystem: Environmental > Terrestrial > Soil > Agricultural land | place: USA: Utah...
ATTGGTTGAGAGGTGGGACCGGGAAAATCCCGTAATCACTGTAGAAGTTGAAGTAGTTGAAGTAACCCTGGATTTCTTACGGGAACTGGGGATAAAAAACCCGGCTTCACCGCAGATGAAAGCCTACCCGTTACCGGAAAAATTGGCGGCAATGATCGCAGAGGATACAGAGAAAAACTCCTTGGCCAGACATGAAACGAGAAACCTGAATAACCGCGAGGGGAACCTATTCTTCGGTGACCGGATACCAGGGGTCTCTGAAAAACAGATGGCCACAACCACCGGTTACCAAATCGACTATATTGATGTGGGAACCACTGTTGATTACCGGTTTAAGTTCATTCCCCATCAAGAAGACGAGTTACTTCTGGAACTTCTGGCTAAGGTGGAGATGGTTACCGGTCCCAACCTTGATCCCGTGCGAAGAGAGCTTAGGGCTACGGTCGGCTTAGTCCCGGAGCAAACCATTATAATAACAGGCGTCCTCAAACGCACTGAATACCTGCAAATGAAGACGCCCTCATACGAATTTCCTTTTTTAGGTTCTCTGTTCGCCGCAACAAACGGTGATGCTCAACCGGATGAGGTGGCCACCGTGATCTTCCTGACCCCGTCTTTTCAGAAGAACGCAGAAAAAACGGCAGGGCGGCAAGATTCGCCCCAGGCGGAAGCCGGACCCGACCTGGAACCCGAACCCCTGAAACCTGCAGTATCATTAGTGCCGGAAACAGCATCTGAAGTACAAACCGTATCCGAAGTGCCGGCGGTGTCATTAGTACCGGTAGTGCCGGAAATACCGGAAGGCGCCGGAAAGGAACGGAAAGATACGCCCAAAGCGAATACCACCGATATCCCGTATACTGTTAAAAAATCCGAGACATTATACGGGATCGCCAAAAAATTCGGGGTCAGCGTGCAACAGCTTACCATAACCAATCGCCTGGAAAACCCCGGGGAAATAAAAGCCGGCGCCACGCTGATCATTCCTGTTCCCAACGAGTTTATCTATACAGTAAAGACCAACGAAACCCTCTGGCGTTTGGCGAAAAGATACGGGACAACAGTGGCGGTCTTGAAGGACCTGAACAGCCTTGCGGGTGAAGAAATAAAAGTCGGGCAGAAGCTGGTTCTGCCCGTCGCTGCGGCCAAGATCGCCAATCCCCAGTTTTGAGCCACGCGGTTGTTCACTTCCCGGCCAGGAAGTTTTCAACCTTATATTCCTGGGTCAACTCCTGGATCCAGGAGGCGTATTCCGTCTGCATTTTTTGGGCGAATAAAAGGTCGGCGATTTTTTCTTTGTTCTCTTCGTAATCCCCGGTCATCTCTTCCTTGTTCTCTTCGAAATACTCCTTTATCTCCTCTTCGCTGACGGAAATCCGCGGGGTCAACAGTTTTTTAACAGTAAGATCCTTGGCTAGGTTCTTTTTGATCTCATTAATGGAATAGGGGCTCTTCTCTAAAACCTGGGTAAATTCTTCTTTTCCGCCATAATATTCGTAATAATCAGCCAATTCCTCTTCGATCTCTTCCTCCGAGATCACAATTTTTTCTTTCTTTGCTTCCAGGTCAACGAGTTTCTCCGCAATCAATATACTCAGACCTTGTTCTCCTGCTTGCGCCAGTAAAAGATCGGTCAGTTCATCCTTGGTAATTTCTTCTCCTGCCACCGTGGCCACCACTTCCGGGGTCCGGCCGGACCTGTCTTTAAAGTTGACATTGGCATAGGCAACCGCCAAACCGGAGATGACAATCAAGATGACCAGACCCATGGCAATACGCCGTTTCATTTTTGTTCTTGGCGGGTTCCATCGCATTCCTCAAACCACACTCCTCATTTTTTTATGTTAATTGTAACAACCTAATAAGTCAAATGCGTGTCAAAGCCAATAGTAATTAATAACGGGATTTGCAAATTTGACCGCATTTCAGCGTAGGTGAATGCGGTTCCGGCGCTGCCTGGTATTTCCTGTTCATTTTTGTTCATGGACAGAAAGTTGGTATCCCAATCCCCGCAGGGTTTTCAATTCTCCTTCGGAAACCGGCCAGTTCCGCAAGGCCTTCCTAATCCTTTTCACCGCCAAGTCCACCGCCCGTTCGCTGCCCGCATAATCAAGGCCCCAGACCTCTTCGATCAATTGTTTCCTGGTAAAAGTCCGGTTGGGATAACGGGCCAAAAAAAGAAGTAGGGAAAGGTCCCTGGGGATGAAGGATAGTTCGACGCCGTGCAGATAGACCGTATGCGCCTGCAAATCTACTCGCAGGCTCCCATACTGCCTGATATCGCCGGTAAAAATATGGGCGGGGCGCCTTAAAACCGCATTAACCCGGGCCACCACCTCCTCGGTGGCGAACGGCTTGGCAATACAGTCGTCGGCGCCTTGATTCAGACCGGTTAATTTCTCTTCCAGCCGTCCGGAAGCGGTCAGCATAATCACCGGGCATGAACTCCGCTTCCGGATCTCCTGCAAAACTTGGCAGCCGTCCATCCCCGGCAACGTTGTACCAAGGATCACCAGGGCCGGGTTGAACACTGAAAATTTCCCCAAAGCCTCCTCCCCGTCAAAGGCCTGCTCCACCCGGTACCCGGCCTCATTGAGGCAGGCCTTCAAAACCTGGGAAACCGGAGTTTCGTCCTCAGCCACCAGAATCGTTTTCTCCTTCTCCCGGTTCATCGATCCGCCGCAAGCCTCCATTCCCCGTCCCGGCCTTATGCTTCCTTGGGTAATGGGTAACCCTGCCCGCCTAAAAATAGGTTTGCCCGGTAAAACCGGAATATACCGGGGTTTATTCGTGCAGGTTTGTACGTGCACAAACCTGTACGTGCACAAACCTGCACGTGCACAAACCCGCACGTACATAAACCTGCACGTACATAAACCTGCACGTACATAAACCTGCACGTACACAAACCTGCACGTACACAAAACCTGCACGTACATAAACCTGCACGTACACAAAACCTGCACGTACATAAACCTGCACGTGCACAAACCTGCACGTGCACAAACCTGCACGTGCACAAAACCTACACACACGTAAAACCTGCACCTATAAAAAAACCGGAGGGACTACTGTTTGCGGCGGTAGTCCCTCCGGCCGGTCGGGTGCTGAAGACCGATCTTTTCCTGGGTTCAATTCTTCCCGGCGTAGAGAACCGGGCCCCCTTTGACCAGGTATTTTTGTTTTTTTGCTGTTTGTGCCCGCGCCGTATGCCTTCCCGGCCACAAAGAGAGTTCGCCGCCGGCCACGGCCGGCAGGCATAGATGCCAAAACCATTGAAAGGTTGCATCTTCATTCTTAAGAGCCGGCGCCTGTTTCTCACCGCCGGATTTTGCCAGCTCCACCCGGCCAAGGAAATGGCAGCGGGAGCCATCGTAAAAAAGACCGGTATTCCGTTTCCTGTCATGCAACAGCCATTGTCTCTTCCCGAAGCGCGCCTTATAATAAGGGGCAAGGAACGGGAGGATATTATAATCCGGTTCCAATACCCCGTAATAGAGCCCGGCCTGGAAACGACGAAAACGGGTAATCTCCTGGAAACGCCGGATTTCCCTGGCGACACGACCAGCCAGTTTCCGCACGGTCTGAATCCGCCGGTCGGCAAAAGCGTCCCGGGCGGAAACGGGTTTCTTAAACAAAAGCAGGATATAATGGAGGATCAGATCCTCAATCCCCGGTTCTTCCGAAAAAAAGGCATAGAGTAGATCCCGCAAAACATGGGCCGGTAATCTGGCAGTCAGGGCTGTCCATAGTTTAGCTGCCGTCCGGAAAGATGAGGGGATTATTTGGTGTTCCGGGAAAAGCCCGGACTGGCGGCTGTTTTCCCGGAGAATAGAAATCGTCGCCTGTTCATCTTCTTCCCAATTGCGAACTGCAGCAAAAAGGGCACAAAGAAAACCGGTAAACGTCCCGTCATAAAGATAGCAGATCATTGCAAGTCTCCCTCTTGTCCTGCGCACACATGCGCATAGTTACCGGTACTGCTTAAATGGAAATCCTGTTTATTATAGCATAATAAAAACCGGATTTAAAGATCCTGTGAAAAATCCCTCGCGGTAAAAAACGGCCTTTGCTTGTGAGACGCTATCGCATTATCATAATGCTATTGCATTATTTATACTGCATTATTGGAAATTTTTTCTCGGACTTTATTATATATGTTACGATAAAAAACCTGCTTGCTGTTCCAGATTGGCGGGAAGCCCCAACGCCCAAGGATTACCGGTTCAAAAAGAAAAATCGATTGCGCCCAAAACAGCCAAAAGAGCCAGTAAAACCGGCTGATGCAGGAGGTAAATAACCAGCGAGTGCCGGCCTAAAAACATGACCCCGCGTAACAAAGGAAACCCCGGGCAGTCCGGCAACGAAAAACGGCGCAGTCCGGAAGGATAGAGCAGGCCGCCCAGGAAGAGGCCGAGGAGAAACAGGCCGAACCAGGGGAGAAGCGGGAAATAGTCGACGGTATAGAACCGTTCCGGAATAAAGCCCAACCAGAGAAGCCAGGGAAAGGAAAACGTGAAATTGTCAAGGTAATTCCCGATAATAAGGCAGAGGAACCCCACAGGCAAAGCCCACAAAGGCTGTTTTAAAAAGGGATAGGCCAGAATAATCGAGACCCCGATACAGTGAAGCACGCCAAAGACGACATAGCCTTCCCGGAGAAAAAACCAGGTAACGACAGTAATAACCATTCCCCAGGCAAAGATCTTTCCCCCCCTGCAAAAAAAACGCCAGAAGCTCCGGTCGCCCGCCCGGGCATTGCTTAGAGCACGCGCGTGCGTTAAGGTCAACGCCACCCCTGCGATCAAAAAGAAGAGCCCCGCGGTGGCCTGCTGAAAATAAAACCAGAACCCGGTATCCAAAATGAACGGGTATTCACCAAAAAATTCCAGGTTAAACAGGGTGTGAAAGGTGATCATCATCATCACCGCCAAACCGCGAAGGAGGTCGATCTCCCAGTACCGCTGTACACTGCTTTTCCGCAATTCCCTTCCCCCTTTCACCCTCTGCGCGCGGTTGTAGGCCAGTTCCTTCTATACGTAGTTGCCATACGTATTCTGATCTGTCCTGATCAGCTCTGACCCTTCCTCTCTTTTTCTTCCTCTCTATTACCGGCACAGCGCCTCTTTTCTGCTTTATTCTTGATTTATTCTTGATCAAATAAGGCTTTCCTTTTTCTTGCCGTCATTTGTACACACACACAAGAAAACCATAATTCGAAATCATTCTGCAAGGGACTTGTTTTTCCCCCGGACCCGGCATAGTTCGCGCGCGCGCGATTAGCAGGTGATTCTAAATACGAAGGGGAATTATTATAAAGGGAACTATAATGGGGAGTGAGTAAAATGAAAGATCCACGCCTAACCAGGCTGGCCGAGAACTTAATTACCTACTCTGTGCAACTGCAGCCGGGGGAGAAAATTCTCCTGGAAATAACCGGCGACGCAATACCGCTCGCGGCGGAACTGGTAAAAAAGGTTTACGCGGCCGGAGGCTTTCCTTTTGTCAAATTGAGCCATCCCAATCTCACCCGGGAATTACTGAAGGAGGCCTCTGCCGGGCAATTGCAAACCATGGCGGAATGGGACCGGTTGCCTATGAGTGCAATGCAGGCTTATATTGGGATCCGTGCCGGAGAGAACATCAGTGAATTTGCGGACCTGCCCGGTGAGAAATTAACACTTTATCAAAAAGAGTATATCCGCCCGGTACATATGGAGGTCCGGGTACCGTGCACCAAGTGGTGCATCCTCCGTTACCCCAATGCCTCCATGGCGCAACTGGCCAATATGAGTACTGAAGGCTTTGAGAACTTCTATTTCAACGTCTGTAACCTGGACTACGCAAAACTCTCCAAAGCCATGGACCCCTTGGTGGAGTTAATGGAAGCTACGGACCGGGTGCGGATCACCGGTAAAGACACGGACCTCACCTTTTCCATCAAAGGGCTTCCCGCCATCAAATGCGACGGACATATGAATATCCCCGACGGAGAGGTTTTTACCGCCCCAGTAAGAGAGTCGGTTAACGGGGTGATCACCTTTAACACCCCCGCTCTCTACGAAGGTTTTACCTTTGAAGGGATCCGCCTGGAGTTCCGGGGCGGGAAGATCGTGAAAGCCACCGCCAACGACCAAAAGCGCCTCGAACGGATCCTCAATACGGATGAAGGCGCCCGGTATACCGGCGAATTTGCCTTGGGCCTCAACCCATATATCCTCAACCCGATGAAAGATACGCTTTTTGATGAGAAAATAAACGGCAGTTTCCATTTTACCCCCGGTTCCTGCTATGATGAATGCGATAACAGCAACAAATCAGCGATCCATTGGGACCTGGTCTTTATCCAACGGCCGGAATACGGCGGCGGGGAAATCTACTTCGACGACCGCTTAATCAGAAAAGACGGGCGTTTTGTCCTTCCGGCCCTTGAACCTCTAAACCCGGAAAACCTGGTTTGATATTTTTTCCAAAAATTGGCGATTAGACGAGCATGACGCCAAAGAACAATAAAATAATAACATAATTTTCACTTCTCCGGTCTTCCGTCTCTTTTACCAAGTCATTTTTTGCAATATAATAAATAATATATTAAACATTAACATCATATAACAGACCAAGTATAACCCGGATAATCTTCGGGCGTTTTCTGTACTTACCTAGAATTGGCAATGAATATCCGTTGTAGTCAGGTGATATAAAATGGAGAAACCAGTTGTTGCTGCCGGAGAAAAAACAAATCTTGACGGGTTCGTGCGCGCACGCGCGTTCCCGTTGTCATCCGAAGTACGCGCGCGCGTTACACCGGGCGAAAAGGGGCCTTCCGCTCCCCTGAGCAACCTGCGGCAAATACCGCCGATCGAAACCGGGAAGTACCTGGCGTATATCAGAAATAATCCGGTGGCTTCCTGGGATAACATCCCCCGGACCGTAAAAAGAGAGGTCCTCCTCCGGGCCTGCCGGGAACGGGAACGCCGTCACCCGCTGTTGTTGACCTTTGAAGATTTTGCCGGCCCTTTCCGGTTTTTGAAGAACAAAACCCTGACCGGTCTTTATAACTACTACAATAACCTATGCCGGGGTCCACGTGGCATGGTTATCAGGTATATCTGCGAGGATCTGGACATTGAGATCACCACGGAAGACTGGATCGCTTATCTCACCGCCGGCGCCACCGTGCCTTCATGGCAGATTCTTCCGGAACAGGTGCTGAAAGACCTGTTGATCAGGGCCGCCGCCTCCCTGGGTTATAGCAATCCGCGGATGATGTCAACGGAGGATCTGAAAACCGGAATCGATTTCTTGCAGGGTCTTTCCTTGTTTAGTTTTGTCGCCCGTTATTCCGGCAATACCGCCGCGGACGTCCGGGCCTTGGACCATCTCTGCGATGAATACGGGATTCCGCCCCTTTCTTTTGCCGAATGGCTGGTGCTCGCCGCGCGCCCTAATTTCCGCTGGCAGCGCTTTCCCCGTCCACATCTACACCGCTTGTTGCAGTTTCTGGCAGAAGAGGCTGGAAAAGATACCCCTCGTATGCTGAAGCATAAAGATTTTTGCCGGCCGCTGCCTGCCTTGAACAACCGCGACCTCACCGGTTTGTACCACTGTTATGCCCGGTTAAAAAAGGATAAGAAGATTAGCACTGTGGAGTTTTTGTGCGATGCAGCCGGTATCCCCGGTTATAACCTGCCGCAATGGCTGGCAACCGGTCTCCCCGGCGCCCGTATCCCCTGGGAATCCCTTTCTCCCCAGTTAATAAAGGAGATTCTTGGGAAGGCCGCGGAGGAATTGGGGTTAAAAAACCCGCGCTTAATGGATTCCACCGACTTTAACCGGAGTTTTTCTTTTTTAAACGGAAAGACCCTTTCCGGACTGTACGCCCGTATTAAAGCCAACCCCGGTCTCTGGGATATGCTTGGGATCGAACGGCCAGGCACTGAGGATTGGCTGGAGTTGATTTGCTCCTCCCCCCAAATACACTGGGAGAGAGTACCTATAAAGATCCAGCGGGAAATTATCCTGAAGGCCACGGCGGAAACCGGCCGGCCTCACCCCAGCCTGTTAAAGACCAAGGATTTTATCGCCACCCCGCTCCGGTTTTTGGGCGGCAAAAACCTGAGCGGCCTTTATTTTCACTATGCGACAAAGAAAAATCAAAACGCCCTTTCCGTAACGGAATACATCCTGAACACACTACAAATCCCGTCCGCCGGGATCAACCTGAAAACTGGCAGAATAGAGACGATCGACAGCCTTAACCACCGAAGATATTTTGACAGCAAAGCCAATTGCCGGGCCTTTCTCAATGCCTACCTGCACCACTTCTCTTTGGAAAGCCTGATCAAAAAGGATTCCATGCTCCGTAACGCCAAAAAGGCCGGTATCTACAAAAAAGGCCTGCTTTCCCTGGTCGGCCCCATGAGGCAAAGAGAATACCTGGATTTTCTGTATGAGTTGTTAAAAAATACGCCCCTGGATTCTTTGGGTCTGCCGGAACCCGGCCGCGGCGACTACCGGTTCTTACGAAGCCATCTCTATGCTTTGGCGGGAATTAAGGAAAAAGAGGAAAAAACGAAAAAAACCGCCCCGGCCGGGCTTGACCCGGTAAAACCCCGGACTAAAGAGGCTGTTCTGCGCGAACTCCAGCAGCACCGGGAAATTCTTGCCTTGAAGGAGAAGAAATACCACCGGGTTGACTGTGTCTGCCTTTCTACCGACGGAAACGGGGCAGTTTTCCGGGTGCCCGCCCCCTTCTTGCCCGGTGACATTTTAACCGCCTCTGCCGGTGAGGAGTTCAGGGTTGGCGAATGCCATACAGAGACCACCGGTGACGGGTATGTTATTGAAGTGGAAGCCGTTTTACCGCTTCCGGCGGAAAGAATCACGAGCATCCAAAGGCTGGTGAAAGATTCCAACGAGGCGATCCTCAACGCCCACCTGGAAAAATTGGCAGGGCAGGTGGAAAACGGGACGGTTTCACCCCTACCCGCCGGAGTTTTAGGGTTACGCAAGGAAAAGCAAGTTAATCCGGAACGGCTACAAATAATCCCGAAAAGAGCCTACTTTAATAAAGCCCTTGCCAAGAATAAGGCACAGACCGAAGCATTGAACCTGGCTTTGGCCCTTGATGGCCATACCCATACCCTGGTTCTGGTCCAAGGCCCGCCGGGTACCGGAAAAACCACCTTAATCACGGAGATCGCCCTCCAGTCTTATCTCAGGGGGGAGAATATCCTGATCCTGGCCAAGACCAATGTGGCGGTGGATAACATCTTGGTGAAATTGATGGATAGAAACATCCGGGTTCTACGTTCCGGCAACAACCTGCACTGGAAGTCCAGCCTCCCCGGTGTCCATACGGTTTCCACTGCCAACTCCTTCTACCTGGCCGCCATGGAAAGAGGAAACAAAGTTGTTCTTGGCACCCCCCTCGGGTTCTACCTGGACCGGAATCTCCCCCCGGAAGAGTACGATCTCCTGATTATTGACGAGGCTTCCCAGATGGATACCACAGAAACCCTTTTTTCGCTGGGTTTTGCCAAGAAATGTGTGATGATCGGCGACCACCTGCAGATCCCCCCCTACCCAATCGCCCAGGAAATTCTGGCCGAGTATAACCCCAGGCTCACCCCGGCCGAAAAGGAGAAACTGCAAATGAGCCTCTTTGAACGGCTCATCACCAACGGGAACAGGTTTAACCGGATCTTCCTTGATATTAATTACCGTACCGCCCACCCGGAGATGGTCTCTTTCATCTCCGACCTGGTCTATGATGGCCGGCTCTCGCCCAATACCGCTTCGGATTATTACAAACTCTCGCCGGCCGGCCGGAAAAAATTTTTCCCGCATCCAATTGAGATCGTTGATACCGCCGGGATCTCCGACCCCAAACTGCGGGCGGAGACGGAGATTAACTCCACCTATTACAATTTGACCGAAGCCATGCTCTGCGTCCGCCAAGTCCTGAATCTTCTGGAAGACGGTGAAAAACTTACGGATATCGCTGTGATCACGCCCTACAAAGCACAGGTGGAAAAGGTTAAAGAAGTGTTTAAGGAGAATTTTCACTACTTTTCCGTGCCGGAAAGTGTCTTCCAGGAGTTTATCGAAAACAGGATCTACACCATCGATTCCTTTCAGGGACGGGAAGAAGAGATCGTCATTATCAGTTGGGTACGGAGTAACTACGAGCCCGGTCAACCCCGGAAGACCGGCTTCTTAAAGGATTTCCGCCGGGTAAACGTCTCCCTTTCCCGGGCGCGGAAAAAAATGATCCTGATCGGAGATTACGAAACCCTGACCAACTCGGATAACCTTGTTGTCCGTTACATCTTCCGCCAGATCAAAAACCTCCGTGCGCAGCAGAAGATTATTCTGTAGACAGCCACAACGCACTTCCGGCACTCCCCTGCATATTCCTACATATCCCCGGCTTATCTTACCTTACCCAGTTTGTGTAATATGAGGTTATTTGCAGATAACAGATTCTGTGGTAAAATGACAGATAGTAACTTGGCGTGCGCGAGTATGCCAAGGGCAGCGCTGGGCAGATCTTTTTTTAGCAAAATCTTTACTTTGGGTAGTTACTGGTAAAATCTCTACTTGAGGTGGGAGGGATCCTTTTTGGTAGAAATAGATACGGAGCGTTGCAAAGGTTGCGGCCTTTGCGTAGAGGCCTGTCCCCGGAAGATCCTGGCTTTAAGCACCGCGGAGTTTAACAAGGCAGGCCATCACCCGGCCGTTCTTTTGGACCCGGATAGATGTATTTATTGCCTGGCTTGCGCCCGGCTCTGTCCGGATCTGGCCATCACCATAAGTAAGGAGGCGGAAACCGTTTGAAAGACCAAGTCGAACTTGTCTCCGGGAACCGGGCTGTAGCCAGTGGTGCACTTGATGCCGGTTGCCGGATGTATTTTGGATATCCCATTACGCCCCAAACCGAGATTGCGGAGTATATGTCTGCCGTCCTGCCGGAGATGAACGGCGTTTTCCTGCAGGCCGAAAGTGAACTGGCAGCCATTAATATGGTCTACGGAGCTGCCGGAGCAGGCCGGCGGGTTATGACCACCTCTTCCAGCCCGGGAATCAGCCTGATGATGGAGGGCCTTTCTTACCTGGCCACCGCGGAACTCCCGTGCGTGATCGTGAATGTCATGCGTGGCGGCCCCGGGCTTGGGAATATCGCCCCGGCCCAGGGCGATTATTTCCAGGCGGTTAAGGGCGGGGGACACGGGGATTACCGGACACCGGTCCTTGCCCCCTGGTCGGTCCAGGAGATCTACGACCTGACGCGTACCGCCTTTGATCTGGCCGACCGTTGGCGCAACCCGGTTTTTATTCTCTTTGACGGTCTCCTCGGCACAATGATGGAACCCCTCCGGACCCGTGAGCCAATCCCGGAACGGGCGGCCCCTTCCTGGGCGACAACGGGAATCTTTGCCCACGGGGCCAATGACCGGGCCCCCAGATCCATCTATACCCTGCATATGCCGGAAGGGGCTCTGACCGAGGTAAACCGCAGACTGCAGGCGAAATACAGGGAGATCGCCCGGGAGGAAGTACGTTACGACGAGCATTTTACCGGGGACGCGGAGATCCTGGTTGTGGCCTATGGTTCCGTGGCCCGTTCCGCCCTGCAGGCGGTACGGGTTGCCCGGCAGCAAGGCCGCAAGGTTGGCCTTTTCCGTCCAGTTTCCCTCTGGCCGTTTCCGGAAGAAGCCCTTCACGCCCTTTCGGAAAAGGTCCGGAAGATCCTGGTGGCCGAGATGAGTTCCGGCCAGATGCTTGAAGACGTCCGTCTGGCCGCGGCTCCTTCCTGTAAAATAGATTTCCTTGGGGCAATAGACGGTGAACTCATTTACCCCGGGACCATCCTCTCCCGTTTGCAGGAGGAATAGTGGCGCAAGCGCGCCATGCGCGCCTGCGAAGAAACAACCCATATCTTATATGGACGCAGGTAAGTACTGCATTACGCATTACCAGGGTCCAGCATCCAAAAGGAGGGAATATAGATGGCG
>Ga0079223_10002198_pt1 | contig 12009 bp, 7 predicted proteins | sample Stecom2011_FD_75072 | JGI IMG/M metagenome (GOLD analysis project Ga0079223, IMG submission 75072) | Agricultural soil microbial communities from Utah to study Nitrogen management - Steer compost 2011 | ecosystem: Environmental > Terrestrial > Soil > Agricultural land | place: USA: Utah...
GAGTTTTCCTCATTGTAGTTTACCATACTATCAGCTACAATCAAACCCTTTCCGTGGGGACCAAAGACCTGACCTTCTTTGAAATAATGATCCAAACCAGGATTTCTCTCAGCGTGGAAGCAGGCCCTGGCATTCATAACACCTAAACCATAGCCTATGATTTGATTTGGTGCAAGGCCCATGTAATCCAATTGTCCCATGTCATTTGTATTGGAATCCAGATAGAGTCCCCTACACAAGAGATCAACAGGATCACTGACTACAGCAAATATGCCTTTGAATCTCTTCTCGCGTGCTGCCCGTGCATGTTCCTTGAGGATCTCTCTGTTACCTTCGAATTGAACCATCCTAACATCCACATTCTCAGACCCTATTGGCGGTATTCCCTTTGATGCACAAAAAACCACCATATCACAATCAAATAGATTTTTCTTATCCACCGCCTCTACAATAGGGAAGGATTTTTCATGGAATGGTCGCCTTATTTGACCCAGCTCATGAACCCATCTCTTAACCTTGTCTGGAGATCTATCATAGATTCCTATGGTCATGTTGGAACCTAGGAGCCTCAATCCTATGAGTAGTGTACTACCCACATCCCCCAGAGCTATGACATTGATTCTCCAGTGGGAGGGAAGGTCACCAAGCTCATCCTTCCAGTGGGGAAAGGAGATGTTTATCCCCTTAACCTTTTCTTCTCCTATCTTTTCATCAATCCAGCCAGGCAATTCATATTTGTTCCCGTCTCTTTGAAGAATTTCAAGACCCTCCTTGTTTTCTTCAATTTGGGATGCTGATTTAACCAAAAACCCCCTCCTGGAAGAAAAGGGGTCCATGGCTTTAAGAAAGTAAATCGTGTCATTTGTATTGACTAGTTCATCTACACTTGCTTTATCCATATCTTCAATATGGATTTTGGAAAACATTAGTTTGTTATTATATTTATAGTAATACATTTCAATCACCTCGTATGTCCCCTAAGAGTATGTTCCAGTCTCTTTAGGTAGTGTAAATCCATCTCCAGGAATGTTGATGGCTTTTGATGCCTTTTTTGAAGAACACTTCTTTCAAGGTCAGGATACCTAGGTGTGAAGATTACCTCGCCAAGAGAGGCAAGGGTGAGGTTCTTCTCGTTAATCTCCTGATATACCTCCTCAATGACCCTTAATAGGTCCAATGAATTATTCAGACATATTTCAGATAGATTATAAATTGCATCCTGAGTAATATTCTTTATGAATCTAGGGGACACGTAAGGAAGTATAAAATTAATGCTAGGAATCAGATTTGATTCAAGATAATCCTTACGTACCATGTCACCGCCCAGAAAGGGGTATTGGCTACTTTCGTTGAACCACAATCTCAAGTTGGGAACAAAATAAGCATATTCCACTTCGAGGTTTCTTATTTGGGCGATTTCTTTGCCTTTTCCTGACAGGATCCCAACAAAGAGCTTGGAAATCTCAATGCCTTCCTTTCTAAGCAGAGGTTCAACAATCTTTATTCTGTAACCCTTGTGAAGAAGGTCATCCATAAGCATTACTGGCCGTTCAAATGACTTTATGGTTTTACATTGGCCCTCAAGGGATAAATAGTTGGGGAATTCACCAACTGTGAAGCTGTGTATGTCCGGCGCGAATATCCTTTCAGTATGAAGTGTCTTTGTTACAGTATTTGGAATTATTGAGTTGTTCAATATTATACCAAAGGGCACGCACATCTTTTCGCCCAGCGACTTCTTCCTGTTGTCCAAGATCGATACTCCATTTTCATCACAAAGCTTCTGGATGAGCTTGCTGTAAACCATGTCCCTGTTGAATGAAATGAGAAGCTCATTGGGATAGAGGTCCGCCAGGGCTCTCTTAAGTTTCTTTCTGGTGTCTGTAATGACCTTTTGAATTCTTGGATCGCTATCATAGGGTGCCTTCAGAGTATTTTCCAGATCGAGATTAATACTTATGGGATTATTCATATCAACCATAAACATTGGTGAATCCTTGTGATCAAATGGCATCTGGGAGAAGCCCTGCATTAGCAAGTACTCTTCGGCCTTTTTGTTCTCACCTGAAATCATGGTGTTACAATAGAGGGCATAGTTGTAGTCCCTATTCAAAGCAATGGACAAAGTTTCGTTGAGAACCATATCCATAAGGTTGTCGTTATCATCCCTTGCATAAAGGCAGGTTATGAATGCTGTTCTCCCCTTGGCGTAGTTTCTGATATATTGGGTTAGGTCCTGGTCTTTGAATTCATCATAAAGCATACTGTGCCTGACCCAATAGAAGGCTGAAAAACCTAGTGGTAGACCGGTCTCCATATCCTTTAGAAGTATTATCCTATAGCTTAGCTTGTTTCTAAGTTCAAGTATTCCCTCTTCCAGTATCTGATTGCCAAAGTTGTCCATAAGGTATATCAGTATTTCACTACTTAGGTTTCTGTGAACCTCCACATCCAATGTTTTAGTCTCAACCAGGGTTTTGTAAAGAGGTTCTCTAATATAAAGACCATAATTGTATATATAGTCAGCAGCCATTGGGTCAATAAGTTTTGAAATATCCCGGTTCTTATCTATATTATCCCTTATCTGAGTTGAGCTTATATCCTCATACTGGGTTGGGAGTGTAAGCTGGATCACCTTGCCTCTTATTCTGGAAATGGCTTCATCTGAAGCGGAAAAATCAACCGTATCAGACTGATCTGTCCTCCTATCGAAGATAACATGTGAAAAATCCATAATTTCCTTGTTTTTCCTGTACGCTGATGCATTGGCAATAACATCTGAGCCAACGGCTATATATATTTCCCTGTCCCCAAAAATTTCCCTTAGTTTAACCATATCCCGATCTGAACCGATGTTTATTGGAATTTCCTTTGGGAAGAGGTAGATGCCATCCTCCTTGGCTATACTCATATTTATGATATTACGTCTGAATTGATGGGCTTCTGTTCGCTTTGACCATGAAAACTCATCCACAGCAAGGTATACCTCAAAGCCCTTTCTTCTTATTTCCTTTGCAATCTCCCTGTGGCCAAGACTGAATGGGTCAAAGGAGCCAGGGAAGAAGACAACATCTTCATCTGTTGTTACATCCAGCATCCCATGCTCAAATTCAAAATCGGATATATACCTGTATATATGATTTAAAGAAGCTGCATTGTTGTAGAAGACGAAATTGTTTTCACGTGAATCCTCGATTAGAGTAAGTATTTTCTTTCCAATGCGTCTAAATACTGATTGCTTCTCATGGTGGGTAAGCTTGTCAGAATTAAAAACCGTTGAAGCGATAACCCTAAGGGCTTCTGTCTTAAGTTCGACATTATAGGATGCAATGGGAACAAGTAACAGTCCCAACAGCCTATTAAGACGCTTCATATTAGTCACTTCATCCTCATGGAACAAATCCTTATATTTGGGATAATTTACTATTGTTGTACCAATGGTATTGAGCAATAGCATTATGGTTTGTGGCCTTGCAATCTTGATTTTCTCCTCAAGGTCCTCAATTACCTCCTCCAGTTCCTGAGGCGGTAGGTATAGGAAAAGATGTCCCAAATACTCAGGTATGAACTTGGTGAACTGGTAATTCTCCATTTCCAGAGCCCTAAGAAGCTCTATTGCAACATCATTTCGCTGTTCCAGTGAGAGCATAGGAATAATGTTTAGCAGAGTATATCCGCTGTAATTTCTAACCCTTTCCACAGCACTGACCTTTAGCACGTTGCAAAGATGTATGGCTGTGTGAATACCAGTCTCTTTGGGATTTTTACGCACCTGATCGTATAGGATATCAATGTTTATCTTCTTTGTTGTCCAACCTGTTGCAGTCTTAAGGTTCTCCAGAAACAATTCGGACACATTGGCCTGGTCCTGGATATAGTTTTCCCTGAAGTTACCAACTATCTCATGGTTCATTGATAGCTTGTTTGAAAGGATATACTTAAGGTAGTTTTCAGCAGGGATGGGGGACTTAAGCGGCCTGGCCTCAAGATAATCTCTCATAGGGGAGTAAAGGCTTCCGTCATTTACCTTGCTTATTACCTCAGATGCCCTGTCAAGCGCACTAAGTCTGATGTTTGAGATATCAGAAGAAACCATCTTTAGGATGTAGGTGTAGAAGAGACTTCTTCTATTTTCGTCCAACTTCTCCAAGGGAATGTAGTTAACTGTTTGAACAAGATAGAACTGAGAAACAGGGATTAACTCCTCTGAACGTTGATAGAAGTAGTTCAAGGCATCAAAATACTCCCCGTAGCTATCTATGCCACAGGTTTCAAACAATGACTTTACAATCAGCTTAAGGTTGTACAGCCAGATATTGTGAGAATCAGTGATTTTATGGCTGGGTAACAAGAGAGATTCAAGTATCTCCTTGAATACAACCGTGCTGGTCTCCTCAGGTTTTTTTCGTGCTATTGAGGAAGGGAGTTCCTTTCTGTACTCCTCATCGTAGTTTGCCAGGAGTTTACCTATCAATTCGGCTGATTCCTTTCGGACATCCTCCTCCTTGTGCAGAAGGAGGTCTGTTAGAAAGCTTAAGACCATTATTTTCTGTTTCTGGGTAAGATAGGTCGAGTACTCCTTAAGAACCTCAATATATAGCCTCAAAATCCTCCAATTTGATTCTCCCCTTGCATCCTCCAGGATTTCAAGGAATCTTTCCTGATTCATAAGGTTTGTCATAAGGAATATATTGTTTTCCATGGCCTTGTATTTGAAGGAATCTACAATATCTTCACCTCTAAGCAGGCTCCAGTAGATTTTTTCCTGTCTTTCCAGAGTTCCCTGAAGGCTTGTATCCACCCCCATTGACTCCATATAATCCTCAAAATCCTTCAGCTTGTTGTAGACCCTCCTATATCTCATCTCTTTGGCTTCATCAACATTGTCTAGCTTGTCCAGAATAACCTGGAAGGATTCATTCAGGCTATATGTATGCATGGCATAATTGCCGTCCACTTCTTTATTCTTAACCTTAAAGTCTGCATAGATCAGGATCAGAGACTCCAAGGGAAGTGTTTCCAGCTCCAGGTCCCATGTTGAATGATTCGTCGCAATGTGGCCAATTTTCTCCAGTCTCAGCTGTTTAAACCATTGCTCGGTGTAGTAGTAGTGAAGGTAGGGTACCCTGGCTTGCTCATCCTTTACCACGCCATACTTTCCAACATCATGACCAAGGCTGGCGCCAAGAACTATTCCAAGGTCAACAGGAAGACTCAACTCCTTAAGCTGCAGTGCAACATGCATGGCCACATCCTTGACTCCTATGACGTGATCAATTGTGTTGTAGCCATTGATGACCATGTCCAGCTGCATGATTTCATAAATGAAAAGCTTGTTGTAGGCCTCCTTAAAACGTTGGAACTCATCTATGGATCCGGATAGGTCATAATCAAAATGATCATCGCCATTAACATATCTAAGTAGATTTAGAATCTCTTCGTAAAGTGCAATTAAATCCATATCAATCCTTTCACTCCACTTGTGTGGAAAGGACTTATACAAAGCGTAGTCATAAAGTGTTTGAATCCACTCATTTTTTTCAACAGGTTTAAATTCTACAAGGAAATCATGAATGATCTCCATAAAAGAAAGGACAGAATTATCTCTGTCTTCCCTTATATCTTCTATTCTTTCTCTCCTGTTGCTGCTATCAAGATAATCCTTTAAACGTAGCCCAATATCCATGGTCTTCCTCCTCGTTGAGTATAAATGGAATGTAAATCCTAATCCATGTTTAGAAATTCAGTCCTTATAAATTCAATGGAGTGAAGGAGCTCTTCCTTTATATCCTCATCCAGAACATGGTCAAAATCACATTTCATTGTTGCAATCTCACCTTCTCGTGTTACTGTAATACTGGCTATATTAATATCATTCTGGGCGAGAATAGAGCTTATTTTACTTATTACACCCTTTTGGTCAATGTATTCAAAAATAAAACCAGGCTTCTTGTCTTCTCTTGACAATTCCATCTGCTTTTCCATGGAACCCCCATTAATATTATCCATCATAGAATACCCCTCCTTTGGTTACTTCAATTATATAATTAAGAGTCCTGCTTTTCAATGATGAATTGGTAAAGACAATTGCAAGATACAGGCATATAAGGGTATAATAGAAAGCGATGGGGGTGGAGGAAATGATACTATCTATAGATTTAAGTCCTTCAGTATACAAATGGCTGGAAATCAATGGGAATTCAGGAAATGCTGAATCCTTCAATGCAGAAAACACAGGTATGATACCAGGGGATGGAGGTTCATATCTTTCCTTGATTCTAAGGTTGATGAATGAGGATACTACAATTACAGGCTTCGCAGGAGGACACACTGGAAGCTTCATACGAAGCTACCTGGAAGGGGTCGGAGTAGTTGATAGATTTGTTGGGATAGGAGATAGGAATCCTGAGAGGTTAATTTTAACCTTTGATGATAGGGAAATTGAAATCAACCAAAAAAATGTAGAAATAAACAGAGATGAAATAGGTCTTTTTCACAGGGAGCTTAAGGAGGGCCTTAACAACTGTGAAATAGTATGCCTGTGCGGTGGCTACCCCTTGAATATGCCAGACGACATGCCAACAGACATCCTGCACCTATCCAGAGAGTGGGGTAGGAGAATCCTGATATCACCAGGCATGGACGCATTGTTGGAGGTTGTTGAAGCTGCACCATTTCTGATAGTTTTGGATATTGAAGGCATGGAAAAATTAACAAATCTTAAGCTTCAATACGAAGGTGAATTAATAAGGGCAAGCCAATACCTTTTTCAGAATGATATTGCATATGTACTTGTAGACATGGGAGAAAATGGGTTGCTGGTCATGAATAGCGAAAATGGACTCAGCATGAGTCTGGCCGAGAGTGGCTTGAAGTCAAAACAGTTTATGCATGGTGGTCTATTGGCAGGCTTCGCTGCTGGAATGAAGAGAAAATATGATTTGGAGACAACAGCAAGGTTATCATTTGCATGTGGTTCACTTGATATCAGGAGTCATGATGGGAACCCTGATATGGCTGATATCAAGGCTCTGATGAACAAGATTGACATAAGGAAGTTTCATAATCAATAGGAATGGTGATATGATGGTTAGCTTTATACATTCTGGAGATATTCATCTGGGAATGAAATTTAATAAATCAAGCTTCGCAGGGGAGAAGGGCAAGGAAAGAAGAGAGGAAGTCTGGAATACCTTTAGCCAATTGATTCAGTACGGGAAAAGCAAGAACATTGATATAACACTCATAACAGGAGACCTTTTTGAAGGGAATAATCTTACCCTTAAGGATATCAAGAGGCTCAAGGACTCCTTTGCATACGCAGGGGAACAGAAATTCATAATATCCCTGGGAAATCACGATATGGTATTTAGGGAAACGGTTTATGCAGAAACTGACTGGCCTGATAATGTAACAATACTGAGAAAAACGGGTCTTCAGCATGTTCAACTTGACGCTTTGAAAACAACAATCTGGGCAATTGATGCCAAGAGGGACAAGGAAGCCATGTTAAATGAGCTTGACAATATAGAGCCCACCAGTGGACACTTTAACATTCTAATGCTCCATGGTGAGTTTGGGGCAAATGTGGACTATCCACTTCCTGATTTAAAGTTTTTAAAGAAATTATCCATGGATTACATAGCCCTTGGGCATATACATAAACCTGAGTTTTTGGACCATAACATAGCATATTCAGGTTCTTTGGAGCCCTTGGATTTTGGAGAAAGGGGAAAGCGGGGCTTCATTGAGGGCAAGCTTTCTGATGCCAGCACTTTCAGATTCATTCCATTTTCTAAGAGAGAATTTAAGATACTTGAGTATCAACTGAATAGGGAATCCACAATTGAGCATGTAAAATCTGAAATCATGAGTTTGATTGGCGAGGATGGGAAGGAGGACCTTCACAGGATAATCCTAGAAGGGATAGCTCCGACACTTTTTCACAAGGAGGCCCTGGAGACTTCCTTGAGAAATGAGCTCTACTATCTTGAGCTATTTGACAAATCAAAGCCAGATATTGATCTTGAAGGATTGTTTGATGAAAATAGAAACAATATTCTAGGGATGTACATAAGGAGCTTCAGGGATGAGGACCTGGATAACCCTATTCTAAAGGATGCATTGTATGCGGGAGTCTATGCTCTTTTGGAAGGAAGTGACCGGCCATGGTAATTCGGGAACTCCATCTTCATGGATTTGGCAAGTTCAATGACTACACCCTGAAACTCCAGTCAGGACTCAATCTAGTTCATGGTCCCAATGAAAGTGGTAAATCAACCCTTCACAGCTTTATAAACGGTATGTTTTATGGGTTTAAAAAACCATACACAAGGAGGACACTTTATTCCAACGACCACAACAGGCTATCCCCTTGGTCAGGAACACATTACAGTGGCAGCATCGTATTTGAGAAGGAAGGTCAACTGTATAGGATATTCAGGGTCTTTGAAAAGGGCAGAGAAGAAACAAAGGTTTACCAGGAAGAGACAGGTGAGGATATAACAGACAGGATCTCCAAGGGAGATAATTCAAGGATTTTACAGCCTGGTGAGTACTTCTTTGGTTTGAACAGTGGAATATTCAACAATACACTTTTTATTGAGCAGAAGAACATAACACCTTTAGGCTCACTGGCACATGAAGTCAGGGAAAGATTGGTTAATGCATCAACTGGTGGAGATGAGAAAATCTCAGTGGAGAAGGCCCTTTCGTTTTTGGATGAGCAACTGAAAGAAATTGGTACTATTAGGGCATCCACATCACAATACGGTAGGCTTGTGGCAGAAATCGACAAAGCTGAAAAAAGCTTAATGGTTGTTGAAGCGGATGTTGCAAAGTATAAGGAAAAGGCAAAGAGGAGAAGACAGATTCTTGACCAGGTGAAAAACCTTGAGATTGACATTGAGAAGAGTCAAACTATCATTGGTGAAATGGAACGGCAAAAAAAGATAGGAAAATATCAAGAAATCCTGGCCTTGAGGAAGAAAAACAATGGGCTGGGTGAAGAACTGGAGACATTGCTGGTTCATGATACAAAGGACCAGGATGATTACAATGAAGCAATGAAAATAAGTGAAGAGATTGGTCTTGTGAAGTCAAGGATAGGGTCCATGGAGGAGCAACTTGCAGAAATTGAAGGAAGGACCAGAAGATTGTATGGAAGTAAGAATCATGGAAAAGAGGAATTCAAGGAGATACTGGAAGATGAACAAAGGTTTCAGAAATTGGACTACCGGACCACTGGGGAGGATGACCTGGAATCTTTGGTAAGAGAATTGGAAAAGCAAAAAAAGAGACGAATGTCATTAAGACTGATTCAAATGGTATTTGTTATTGCATATTTAACCTCAACCATTTATTCATTTAGTCAAGTCAATTATTTGCTTCTAGGCATTGCACAAACATTACTGATGCCAATTTTATATCTTATGGTAAGGGCACGAACCAATAATGGACAGATTGATAAATTGGAGACTGGAGTAAATCTTGAGTTGGAAAAGGATAGCATATTGACAAAGTATAAATTATCCAATGGATTCGAATTTTATGAAATGCTTGAAAAAGCCAAGGTAGATAAGATGAAAGCCGAGCAGGAGGCTGAACTCATGGCAGAACTCAATGAATCAAGGGAATGCTTAACCGCAAGGGTTAGTAGCCTTGGCACAGAGTTGCTTGCATTGGAAAAGGGGCTGGAGGGCTTGTTGAGCAAGAATCATGCCCATGATATGAACTCCTTTAGACAAGGTTTGGAGAAAAAACTTAGGTTAAGGGAGATCAAGAGGGAGATTGAATACAACCAGGAGACCATAATGAGAATTCTTGAGGGAGAAAGTATTGAGGAGCTTGCTAGGCTACACAATGATTACTCAAATGGTAAAAAGGACATGAACTCAAGCCCCTTGAATGAAGTTGCTGAAAAACACCAAATGTTGATTCAGAGGAAAAGCGACCTTCTTTTGGCTGTAAATCAGTTGGATGGTTCATTGTCACAGCTAGAAAGCTCCTTGGAAACAGAGATGATATTACAGGAAAAGATACAGGCACTGATTGTCAAGAAATCCTACCTCACGAAGAGGAAAGAGTCACTTGAATTGGCTAGAGCTAGGATCAAAGCCCTATCAGGTGAAATACACAGGGAATTTGCACCTTCCTTAAATAAGAGGGTTGGGGATTTCATTGGCAGGATTACATCAGGTAGATATTCAGACGTGAAGATAGACAGAAATCTTGGTTTTAATCTGGTCCAATCAGATGGAAACAGGCTAATTCCCTTGGAAAACCTAAGCGGTGGAACATTGGACCAAATGTACTTCGGATTGAGAATGGGTATTGTTGATGAGTTGATTTCAAGTAATTTACCAATATTTCTGGATGAATGCTTTTCGCAGTATGATGATACGAGACTTGAAAATATACTGAATTATATAGCAAGTTTTGAAAATAGGCAGATTATAATATTTACCTGCCAGATGAGGGAGGAAGAAGCCCTGGAGAGGTTAGGCAAAAGTTACAACAAGATTAACCTGCAATTTAGCTAAGAGAGGTGCGTATATGATTTATGCAATAGGTGATCTTCACTTCGATCATTCCGAACAGAAGCCTATGGATATTTTTGGAGAGAACTGGATAAACCACAAGGAGAAGATTGTCCAGGATTGGAAATCAAAGGTATGCGACCAGGATCTGGTTCTAGTACCGGGAGATATTTCTTGGGCCCTAAAACTTGAAGAGGCCATACCGGATCTTGAGCTGATAGACAGCCTCCCGGGGCATAAGCTATTTATCAAGGGCAATCATGACTATTGGTGGGAAAGCATTTCTAGACTTAAGGCTTTGAATCTGGAGTCCATAACATTTATAAGGAACAGTTCCTTTATCTACAAAGACGTGGGGATTGGGGGCACAAGGGGATGGATGAGCAGAGACTCAGATGGCTTTGACGAAGGAGATGAAAAGATATATAGGAGGGAGCTACTAAGGCTTGATGCATCCCTATCATCAATAGATAAGGGAGTGTCCAAAAAGATAGCCATGCTTCACTATCCTCCCTTTGATGGGAAGTTAAGACCCAATGACTTTGTGGAAGTTCTGAAGAAACATGAAGTGAACATATGCATTTATGGTCATTTGCACGCTGAGGGACACAGGTATTCCGTTGAAGGGCTGATCCAAGGGATAGACTTTAAGATGGTAGCCTGTGATTTCTTGGATTTCAAACTTAAGAGGATTGATTTTTGAAAATATTATACAAGGGGGACTGGCATGAAAATTATTGTGACTGAGTCATACAAAGAAATGAGCAGGGTGGCTGCTGAACTATTTGAGGAAGAGATATTGAAGAATCCCAAGGTTGTCCTTGGCCTGGCAACTGGATCAACTCCTATTGGGACTTACGGGGAGCTGGTAAGAAAGCATAGGGAGGAGAAACTGGATTTCTCTCAGGTCACCACATTCAATCTGGATGAGTATGTAGGTCTTGATGATGAGAATCCAAACAGCTACAGGTTCTTTATGGAAAAACACCTATTTGACAAGGTGAATATAAACAAGATGAATTGCCATGTCCCAGATGGAAAAACAGACAATCCAGATGAATACGGTAAAAAGTATGACAATATGATTGAAGCTGCGGGAGGTATAAGAATTCAATTGCTTGGGATAGGATCAAATGGTCACATAGCCTTTAATGAACCAGGTGATTATTTACCTGTTGGAACAGGATTGGTAAATTTAACCAGACAAACCGTAGAGGACAATGCCAGATTCTTCCAGTCAATAGACCATGTTCCTACCCAGGCGATTTCAATGGGAATGGGATCTATAATGAAAGCTGAAAAGATCGTCATACTTGCCAACGGAAAGGGAAAGGCAGAAATCATAAAAAAATTTGTTGAAGATGCTAGGGTAAGCACTCGAATTCCAGTATCATTTTTGCTTCTTCATCCCGACGTAACCTTGGTTTGCGATAAGGAAGCATATTCATTGGTAGCAGATAGTTAGGAGGAA
>Ga0079223_10002199_pt1 | contig 12008 bp, 8 predicted proteins | sample Stecom2011_FD_75072 | JGI IMG/M metagenome (GOLD analysis project Ga0079223, IMG submission 75072) | Agricultural soil microbial communities from Utah to study Nitrogen management - Steer compost 2011 | ecosystem: Environmental > Terrestrial > Soil > Agricultural land | place: USA: Utah...
TGATTCACGCCTCCCACGAACTTGGCATATCAAGCCGCGTAGACGTTCTCTATCCCAGCCACGGATTGACCGATCACACACTGCTGTGTTCGTTTTCCATTACCCCGGAATTGCGCAACACGGAAGCCTTTGAACTCTTGTCGAGAGCCCGAATCCTGTTCATTGCCGGGCATCGCGACTGGTTCACCCAGCGCGTTGCAGTGGAAATTCAGGGCGTTCAGCATGCAGATGGCAGCGTGCCATTCTGGGACAGCCTGGGGCGTCACTTTTTCAATATGGACTTTGAAACGGCGGACCAGCACTCGGGTGCGCTCAGTAAAACTTTTATTGCGGAGCTTATGCCGCCGCATCCTGTGTATGTCACTTTGCTTTCCGAGGCAGCGCAGGAGGCGTTAGGGCAGCCCCATGAACTGACAGTGCCAAACCTTGAACTGCTACAGAGAGAAGGGTTCCAGGCCGGCTGTTATCTGGACATTTTTGACGGCGGGCCAGTGCTGGAAGCGCGCACTGATGCCTTACACACGCTGGTGACCAGCCAGCTCAAAGCTCTCCATGGTGCTGTGGGTGATGCTGACGATGGAGGTGGGGATCTTTGCCTGATTGCAGCGGGTGACGGCGCCGGATTCCGTTGCACTCTGGCCCGCGCAGCCGGCACGCTTGAGGGTACCCTTAAGGTACCTGTGAAGGTCTGGAGTTTACTGGAGAAGACCGCTGGTGATGAAGTGAGGGTAGCGCCATGTTAGTCATCCGACCGCTCCAGCAAAGCGATCTTGAAGATCTCTATACTATGGCGCAGAGAGCGGGCAAAGGACTGACTTCGCTGCCAGCCGACCGGGACATGTTGCAGCGTAAAATTAACCAGGCACAGGAAACCTTCAATCAGCGCTGTGCACCGGAAGCGGGCCTGTACCTGTTTGCCCTGGAAGATACAGATACTGGCAAAGCTGTAGGGATTAGCGGTATTCAGGCCCGTGTGGGCCTGGATGAGGTGTTTTATAACTATCGGCTCAGCGTTACCGTAAACGCCTCCAAAGAGCTGGGTGTGCATGTGCGTACGCCCACACTGCACCTTTCAAACGATATGACAGACACCAGCGAGATATGCTCGTTGCTGCTATCCAGCGATTACCACGGCGGTGGCAATGGTCTGCTTTTGTCCCGTTGTCGCTTCATGTTTCTTGATGAGTTTCGAAAGCACTTCTCTGAAAAAGTATTTGCAGGAATGCGCGGCGTGTCTGATGAGCAGGGAATGAGCCCGCTTTGGGATGCGCTGGGCAGCAAATTTTTTGATATGGAGTTTATAGAAGCCGACATGCTGTCCGGGCTTGGCAATAAATCGTTTATTGCTGAGCTGATGCCCAAGTACCCAATTTACCTGCCCATGTTGCCGGATTCGGCCCGGGCAGTTATTGGGCGGGTTCATGGCAATACGGCTCCGGCGCTCACCATGTTGAAAGCCGAAGGATTTAACTTTAATGGCATGGTCGACATCTTTGATGGTGGCCCGGTAGTTGAGGCATTCGTGCACACCATTCGCACAGTTCGGGACAGCTTCAACCGCTATGCCTCGGTGACCCGCAAAGCCATTGATCTTGATGTGCCAGCTGATAAGCGGGTGATGATTTCCAATCGTTCGTTCCGTAACTTCCGGGTAACAACGGTGCCGGCCAGTTGCGTTGGCATAGATACGGTCAGTCTGCCACCGGAAGTGGCAGAGGCCTTGCAAATCGAATCTGGCGATCCGGTTCGGTTGGCGCCTCTTAAGGAAAGGTCTCAGGCACCGGCAAAGGCCGCAAACTAAAAACTTATTATTCCAGCAGCAGGAGAGTTAGTGATATGGCAAACCTGACAGGCGAACTGTTTATTGGCGGGCTTTGGCTTCAAGGCCATGGCGCCGCATTTGAGTCTGTTCAGCCCGTTACCGGTGAGGCCGTATGGGAAGGCACCGGCGCGAGCCTGGCCGATGTGGATGCAGCCGTGCGGAGCGCGCGGGGCGCCTTCCTGAAATGGCGACGCAAGAGCTTTGCCGAACGCCTGGCGGTTTTTGAAGCTTTTGCTGAGTTGCTGGACGCAAACAAGGAAGATCTGGCCCACCAGATTGGCCTGGAAACCGGCAAGCCCCTGTGGGAGTCCCGCACGGAAGTGGCTGCCATGGCGGGCAAAATCGGCATTTCGGTGAAAGCCTATAATGATCGCACCGGGCATTCTGAATCGGATGTCGCCGGTGGTCATGCAGTACTTCGCCATAAGCCCCACGGAGTGGTTGCTGTATTTGGCCCGTACAACTTCCCCGGCCACCTCCCTAATGGCCATATTGTGCCTGCACTGTTGGCGGGCAATACGGTTGTATTCAAACCCAGTGAGCTGACCCCCGGCGTGGCGGAACTGACGGTTAAGTTGTGGGAAAAGGCGGGACTGCCGGATGGTGTAATCAACCTGGTTCAGGGTGCTGCGGATACAGGCAAGTCGCTTGCGGGCCACCCTGCAATTGATGGTTTGTTCTTTACGGGTAGCTCAACGGTAGGCCATAAGCTGCATGAGCAACTTGGCGGTCAGCCGGAGAAGATCCTTGCCCTGGAAATGGGCGGCAACAACCCGCTGATTGTGCAAGATGTTTCGGATGTTGATGGCGCGGTCCATCACGCTCTGCAGTCCGCATTTCTGTCTGCTGGCCAGCGTTGCACTTGCGCGCGAAGGTTGCTGGTTCCAAAAGGCGCGAAGGGCGACGAGTTTCTGGATCGCCTTGTGACTGTGTCTGCCCGTATCCAGGTGGGGGAGTTTGATGACAAACCCCAACCGTTTATGGGGTCGGTAATCTCCGCACAGGCGGCGGAAAAGCTTTTGGCGGCTCAGGCCAGCATGCTCGAAAAAGGCGCAATATCGCTATTGGAGATGAAACAACTCAAGCCAGATACCGGCCTTCTTTCTCCGGGCATTGTGGATGTAACCGGGTTGGAACTGCCGGATGAGGAGTTCTTCGGGCCCCTGTTAACCGTCTACCGGTACAAGAGTTTTGATGATGCCCTGGAGCTGGCTAACAACACCCGTTATGGGCTTTCTGCCGGCTTGCTTTCAGACGACAGAAAGCTCTACGAACGATTACTGGAAGAGGCAAGGGCGGGCATTGTTAACTGGAACCGCCCTCTGACTGGCGCCAGCAGTGCCGCACCCTTTGGAGGCGTAGGCGCCAGCGGAAATCATCGGGCCAGTGCCTACTATGCGGCTGATTACTGCGCCTGGCCTATGGCCTCTCTTGAAGCGGGCAAAAGTGAAGTGCCGGAAAGCTTGTCGCCGGGCCTTAACTTCGATTCCTGATAGGCAACGTTGAGTTTTATTCCCTGAATCCGGATGGACGGAATTCCCAGACATGGCAAAACATGCGGTAGAAGCAAACTTTGATGGCCTGGTTGGCCCAACCCACAATTATGCGGGCCTGTCCTGGGGCAATGTTGCATCGAAGTCCAATGTGAATGCGCTATCCAACCCCCGGGAAGCTGCGCTTCAGGGGTTGGCGAAAATGAAGCGCCTGGCAGATCGGGGCTACGTTCAGGGTGTATTGCCACCCCATGAGCGCCCTCATATACCTTCTCTGAAAGCGCTTGGGTTCAGCGGCACGGATGCACAAATTCTGGCGCGAGCAGTCAAATCCAGCCCGTCGATCTTGGCGGCTGTGGCCTCGGCTTCGTCCATGTGGACAGCTAATGCGGCTACGGTTTCACCCAGTGCCGATACAGACGACCACAGGGTGCATTTCACCCCCGCCAACTTGAGCGCCAAGTTCCATCGCTCCATTGAGCACAGGGTAACTGGCCGCATGCTCAAATCTATCTTCGCGGACGAAGGGTATTTTGCCCATCACCCGGCGCTGCCTTCGGTCAGTCACTTTGGTGATGAAGGCGCAGCCAACCACACCCGTCTTTGCGGCGGATATGGTGACCCGGGGGTGGAGCTATTTGTGTATGGCCAGATTGCATTCAACGAGCAAGCACCGGCTCCGAAAAAATACCCGGCCCGGCAGACTCTTGAGGCCTCACAGGCTATCGCCCGCCTGCACGGCCTGAAAGATGGGCATCTGGTATTTGCTCAACAAAACCCGGCAGCCATTGATGCGGGAGTGTTTCATAACGACGTTATCGCGGTGGGTAACGGTAATACGCTCTTCTATCACGACCTGGCGTTTCTTGATGAACAGCGGGTGCTGTCAGATATTCGTGCCCGGTTGACTGGCGCTGAGCTGGAGGCTGTTCGTGTAAGCAGTGCGGAAGTGCCTGTTTCAGACGCGGTGGCTTCTTACCTGTTCAACAGCCAGTTGCTGAATACGCCCGATGGCATGTTGCTGGCGGTTCCGGGGGAGTGCAGGGAAGTGCCCTCTGTGAGCAAGTACCTCGATAAGCTGCTGGCCTCTGGCGGGCCTATTACCTCGGTGGAAGTGCTTGATGTGAAGCAGTCCATGCGCAATGGCGGCGGCCCTGCTTGCCTGCGTTTGCGAGTGGTTCTGAATGACGACGAACTAAAGGCCATGCATCGGGGCGTGATTCTGACCGATGCGCTCTATGAGCGCCTGACAACCTGGGTTGAAGCCCACTACCGTAGCGAACTTGGCAGGGAAGACCTGGCCGACCCCATGCTGCTGGAAGAAGTGCGCAAAGCGCTGGATGAACTGACCGGAATTCTGGGGCTGGGTTCTATTTACGATTTCCAGATGTAGCAGCCTTCCCCGTTGCTCAGAAAAAGCATGGTGAGGGTGCCGCAATCGAAGAAGCCAGCATATCCATCGTGTGTCGGATAAGGCTTTCGGCCGGGAAGTTATCGCCACTCTCGCTGGCTTCGGATTGGCACAACAAGAGAGCGCCGTGCAGTGCCCCGCGCAGATAGAGCGCGGTCTGCTCCGGGCTGTGGATACGTTGACGGCTCATGGTGCCATCTTTCAGCCCCAGTTCTATGGCCTCAGTCATCAGCGCCATCAGCTCTGTCTTTGAGCAAAGCATTTCTTTGGCTTGGGTTTCATCTGCCTCAGCCATAGCGGTGGAGGCTTTGGTGAGGGCAGAGAAATAATCTGGCTCATCCAGATAGAAGCGATAATAGGATTCCCCCATAGCGCGAATTTGCGCCAGCCCCGTATCGGCAGTCAGCCGTGCCTTTCTGAAGCGTTCATACAAGCTATGCCCTGCACGCAGCATGATGCCCCGTTGAATTGCCGCCTTATCCTTGAAGTAGACATACAGTAGAGCCCGGCTCAGGCTTGCCGTGCGGGCAATGTCATCCATGGAGGTGCGTTCGTAGCCCTTCTCTGAAAAGACCCGTTCAGCGGCGTCCAGAATCGTGTCGTAGCGGGCCTGTTTTTCCCGTTCACGGCGTGTTTTCAACGGTTCAGTCATCGGGTTCTCTCGTCAGGCTCTTTCAACGGTTAATTTTTCAATTGGAGAATGAAAGCTGATTATTGACATAATGTCAAAGAATGACATCATGTCGGGCTTAACGCCCCGGATTTCCGCAGGAAGCGGTATCAACAACAACTTGAGCACGGACGAAAGGATACTTTATGACACCATCGCGTACCCCTGTTGCCCTTTTATTTCTTGCTGCCTGCGGCCTGTTTTTATCTGGTTGCCTGGCTGATGATGCCCCCGCTGCCTCGGGTGGGCATGTGGTTTCGGTGCGTGTTTCAGAGGTTACGGGTGGCGAAGCTCAGGAAATAACCCTGCGTTTTTCCGGCATTGTAAGGTCAACCCAGCGTGCAACGCTTACCTTCCAGGTTAGCGGAACGCTTCGGGAACGGGCAGTGGAATTGGGCCAGACCGTCGCCGCCGGCGACTTGTTGGCGCGAGTTTACAATCCGGCGTTGGAACCGGCGCGGGATTCGGCAAAAGCCAAGCTGGACGAGTTGAACACCCGTTATGATCAAGCCAAGCGTGAGTCGGAGCGTTCGAGTCGTCTGCACGAGCGGGGTGTTGTTTCAGAGCAAAACCTTGAGCAGATTGCGGCTCGCCGGGATTCGTTGAAGGCCAGCGTAGCAACAGCCCAGGCCGCATTGGCTGAGGCCGCTCAACTGTTGGAAGAAAGTGCTTTGCGAGCGCCGTTTGGTGGTCGTGTGGAAGCGCTACTGGTCGAAAGAGACGAGTTTGTAGCGGCCGGCCAACCGGTAATGCGCCTGTCTTCTCCTGAAGGTAAGGAAGTAGAGGTGCGGGTGCCTGCCTACCTGCTCGCCCATGTCGCGGTAGATGAAGAATTGCCGGTATGGTCTGTGCAGAATCGAATTGAGGCTCCGGTACTTGGCTCGGTTGTTGAAATTGCTCAGGCGGGCGCTATCCGGGGTGAGTTGCATCCGGTTCTGGTTAGCTTGCCGATCAATACCCTGGATACCGGTGAGCCTGTTGAAGTGGGTATTACACCCACTCGGGAATCAGCCATGACAGTGCCGCTTTTGTCCGTGCTCCGCAGCGCGGATGGCATGACGGTATTTCGGGTACGTGAGGGCATTGCCCGGCGAGTTCCCATACAGGTTGAGCGTGTTGTAGGTGAGCGCGTTGTGGTGCGGACAGGTGAGCTGGAACCCGGCGATCAAGTGGTTTATGCAGGTATGACGCGCCTTGCAGACGGTGATGCCGTGGAGGTGCGCTGATGACGCGCCGTTTGCTCAATTACCAGCGATTGTTGGGCATGGTGGTTACCATGCTGTGTTTGCTGGGTATCGCGGCATACAGCACCATGCCGCGCCAGGAAGATCCCTCATTTCCCTACCGGGCCGGGCTGGTCTCGGTAAGCTACCCGGGGGCCAGTGCCGATGCTGTAGAGCGACTGGTACTGAGACCTCTTAGCGATGAGCTGCGCCAGGTTGAAGAAGTGGATGTTGCCCAGGGCACGGCGCGCACCGGCGTTGCCCTTGTAAGATTGCGCCTCAACGATAACATCTACAATACAGACCCTGCCTGGGATCGAGTTCGCCAAGCAATGGAGCGTGCACAGCAGGACTTCCCGGACGACGTTGGTCAGATGGCTCTTGATGATCGCCTGATCGATAACCCGGCCATTGTTCTGGCTATTGGCGGCGCGCCTTCGGTGAGTGATCTGACGGGTGTGGCGGAACGCCTGAAAGAAAACCTCTCCGATCTCAGCGGTGTATCCCGAATTGAGCTGGAAGGTGATGCCGACGAGCAGATTACCCTGGCTCTGGATGATGCGGCGCTTTACCGCCTGGGCATCTCGCCGGCGCGAATTCTGCAAACCCTTGCCCAGCGCAACCAGACCACCCCCGGCGGTTTTGTGGTTGTCGACGGCCGGCGATTGTCAGTGCTCCCCAATACCGAGTTTGCGGATATTGATGCCATTCGAGCGACACCGATCGAACTTCCGGACGGCTCTCAGGTGCCGCTGGCGGCGGCGGCCGATGTATGGCGTGGCCCCGCAGAGCCACGCCAGCCAGAAACCTGGTTCGATGGTGAGCGAGTTGTATTGCTCTCGTTGATTATGGAAGAAGGTTCGACTGACGCGATCCGCTTTGGTGAACGGGTGCGAGAACGGCTTGCCCAGATTCGCCCTGATTTCGAGCCCTACGAAATCCGCGAGATGTTCTTCCAGCCGGATAAGGTCTCGGAGCGCCTGGATAATCTGGCCTGGAGCCTGGTGCTTTCGGTGTTGATCATCGTGGCTGTGGTGTTCACCGGCATGGGTATTCGAATGGGCCTGCTGGTGGCTTCCATTCTGCCGATGGTGGCTTTGATCAGCGTTGGGCTTTACGATCTTGGCGGTGGCGTGCTGCATCAGATAGCCGTTATCGGGATGGTTATTTCCCTGGGTATCCTGATCGACAACGCCATTGTGATCGTGGAGAACATTCAGGGCCATCTGGATGAGGGCATGCGCCGTTTGGATGCTCTGCGCAAAGCGGTTAGTGAGCTTGCGGGACCACTGGGAGCTTCTACCGGCACTACACTCGCCGCCTTTGCTCCGCTTTTGCTTGCCAAGGGCGGTGCGGCAGACTTCACGCGGGGCGTGCCAGTGATGATCATGCTCACGTTGTCTGTGAGTTACCTGTTGGCGATCTCGGTGGTGCCCCTGCTGGCAGCACGCTTCCTCAAGCCCCGCCGCAATGCCGAGGCCGACCGGCTGCTAGGCCTGGCGCGTTTTCTTGGTGGCATGGTGTACCGCCATCCAAAGCGTCTGATTGCTGCTGGCGCTTTTCTGGTTGTGATCAGTTTGTCCATGACGACATTTATGGCACAGCAATTTTTCCCCAATGCCGATCGGCCTCAGGTGATTGTCGAGCTCTTTATGCCCGAAGGCACAGATCAGCAGCGCACTGCTGAAGCGGCCGCCAATCTGGAGCACGCCATACGTACTCAGCCCAAAGCGCTACAAATTCACCGGTTTGTTGGCTTTACCGGCCCCGCATTCTATTACAACCTCCAGCGCGCACCTCAAGCACCAAACAGAGGCCGGCTAGTGATAGCGACACCAACGCTGGAAGACACAACCGAAATGATTCGCTGGATTCGTGCCCACGTAGATGAACAGATGCCCGAGCTGGATGTTGGCGTAGGTGTTCTGGGACAAGGGCCGCCAAGCATTGCCCCCGTGGAGGTGCGCGTTTATCACGCCGATGAACAGACCCGCACGCACGCGGTGGAACAGTTGTTCAGTGCATTGCGCCAAGTCGAAGGCACCGTGGATGTGCGGCACGACCTGGATATTGGTGTGCCCAGCATTGCCATAAATGTGGACGATGCCACCGCTGCAAGATACGGGCTTACCCGTGCGGATGTGGCCCAGAGCCTGTATGGCCAAAGCTTTGGTGTGGTTGCCGAGCGTTACCGCCAGGAGAAAGACCCCATACCACTGGTGCTGCGATCCCGGGAAGGCACGTCGCTGCCACTGGAACGATTGCTTTCGGTGAATATCTATAACGATCAGGGGCAAGCTGTTCCACTTTCTGCTGTTGCCAGTGTGGAGACCACTTGGGAGCCCGCCGCCCGCTATCTGCGCAACGGTACCCGACTCAATACAGTTACGGCTAACCTGCTGACGGGCTACAGCTTCAGCCAGGCGCTGGACGGATTGCAGCGCGCGCTGGAAGATAATCCTCTGCCTGAAGGTACCCGTTTGGAAATGGGTGGTGATGCTGAAGGCTCCGGCGATGCTAATGGCGCACTGCTAACCGCAGCACCCATCGGCATACTCTTGCTGCTCTTCTTCCTGCTGCTGCAGTTCAACTCATTCCGCCGCGTGGGCATCATTCTGCTGACCGTACCCTTGGCCACTGTGGGCATAATCCCCGGCCTGGTGCTTTCCGGCTCACCCTTCGGGTTTCAGTCGCTGTTGGGTGTGATTGCATTGGTGGGTATTGTGGTGAACAACGCCATAGTACTGCTCGATGTGATGGACAGAGAATTGGAAAACGGCGAGAACATTCACGAAGCCATGCGCAAAGCCGTAATCCAGAGAACCCGGCCCATCCTGCTGACCACGGCAACCACCGTAGCCGGCCTGCTGCCACTAGCCTTCTCCAGCTCCACACTCTGGCCACCCATGGCTTGGGCGATCATCTCAGGGCTACTGGCTTCAACTGTACTGACCCTGCTGGTCATCCCCGCGGTGTGTACGCAGCTGATCAAGGTGAAAGTGGCTGAACCGGAAAACGCTCCGGCGTAGCGTTGTGCCGGCGGGGCTTAACGGGGCCTGATCAACAGGCCCACCCGCTGGCCAACCGGCACATCCCGGTTTGGAAACACAATCGCCTCTGGAATCTCGCCAACCTTGTAACAGGTATCGTCATCCTCCCAGATGACGGTACCCGGGGCGTACTCGGTAAAGTTGGCCACATCATCCGGAATGTGAAACTGAAAGTTTTTCCCTGTATTCAGAATCTCGTACACCACCTCAAACACCGTGAGATGGTCAAAGGGTGGTTGTGTGGCAGGAGCGGGTTCACCACAAAACCGCCGCCGAAGTGCATTTTTAACACCCTCGAATCGAGTGAGATCATTCATACCGAAAGGATGAACCTTGCCCAGCTCCACCGTAAAACTTTCAGCGTTCAGCACGGATGAAGAAAACGACGAAAACGTAGTGCCCACCTTATGCTGCAACAGCAGAGTTTCCACCTCCGCCTCCAGCAAGAAATCACACTGCACCTCCGGCACCTGCCTGCCTTCAACAAACGGATAAAGCGCAAACTTCTCCCGCTGGGAAGGCCTTATGGCCGTATGCAAATCATAGTGGGAAAGGGCATGCGGATGCGCTGTAGCAAACTGCCGACAGGCCTCCTCAAGAAACTTCGCCCGACCCGCTTCCGGCAGCCCGTCATACTCCGGTTTGCCATGGGCACCGTTAAACAAACGGTTAAGGTTCACATCCAAAAACCGCTCCCCCGCCACCATGGCTGGCGGGTTTCCCATAATCAGCAACAGCGGACAAGCCAACTGCCACTCTCCGTTCACTAGCTCGCTGAGCAGCGCGTTAAGAACTTCTATGGGAGCGGTTTCATTGCCGTGAATTCCGGCTGAGACAATCAGCGCCTCTTGATTCGGATTGGTGCGATCGGTTGGCGGCGTCAGCTGTAAAACACCAACAGCTTTGCGGCTTATGTGGGTGCTATCGGGGAGGGAGGTAGTGACTTCCGGAAGGTCGGCTGTGGCATTGGCAAGCGTGTGAGCTAGCCAGTCAGGATTGGTTTCAAAAAGATTGTGGTTGTCCGCCATTGAATCCCCGAACATGGTCTGGGGGCTGGCAGGGTATTGCCTCCCGGGAGTGTCTGAGGCCAAGGATGGCCGAAGTCAAGCGCACATGGATGTGCTTGTAGCGTCTCCCGGGAGGCAATACCCTGCCAGCCCAGGCACCGAAGCTAGACAACTGGGTAAATCAGGAGCCCACAGGCCGCTGATGCCGCAACAAATGATTCTCAAGCTTGCGGAACGCAAACACCAGAATAAAGGTCAGCACCATGTAGCAAAGCGCCACAAAAATAAACGCATCAAACGGCGCATAAAACCGGGAGTAAATATTCCGCGCAGCCCCCGTAAGATCCACAATCGTAACCACACTTGCAATCGCACTCGAGTGCAGCATGAAAATAACCTCATTGGAATACGCCTGCACCGCCCGCCGCGCAGCACTGGGCAACACAATACGCCGCATCCGCATAAACCAATTCATACCGTAAGCCTTCGCAGCCTCAATCTCACCATGGGGTGTCGAAATGATCGCACCGCGAATAATCTCAGTGGTGTAGGCGCAGGTATTCAAAGTGAATGCCAGCAGGGCAGGGTAGAAGGGCTCCCGGAAAATCTCCCACCAGAAAGTTTCCTGAATGCCGGGAATCTGGGCAACGCCATAGTAAATAATGTACAGCTGAATCAGCAGCGGCGTGCCACGGAAAAGATAGGTGTAAAGCCACACCGGGCCAGACACAAACGGGTTCTTAACCGTACGAAGAATTGCCAAAGGAACCGCAAACGCCAACCCGATAATCAGGCACAGAAATACCAGTTGAACAGTCGTAACCATCCCATCCCAGTATTCCATGATGGTCATGGCTGTAAAAATATCGTTTTTGTTGAGCCAGGCAGCAATAAAGTCGGGTGGCATCGTCAAGTCTCCTGAATCACGCCGACATTGGCTCGTTTGTCGAGCCACTTAATGAAAAGCTCGGAGCCTGCCGTGAGGGCGAGATACACAAACGCCACCGGAATGAAAAAGTGAAAGGGCATGCGCTCCGCCTTGGCCGCCTCCTCCGCTACACGGACCATATCCGTGAGGCCGATAATAGACACCAGAGCTGTGGTTTTGAGCAGTACCTGCCAGTTATTGCCGATGCCTGGCAGGGCATGGCGCAGCATTTGTGGAACCATTACTCTGCGGAAGGTGTGCCAGGTACTGAATCCGTAGGCGCGGGCGGCTTCAATCTGCCCGGTTTCAACCGCCAGAAAAGCGCCCCGGAAAGTCTCGGTCATGTAGGCGCCGAAAATCAGCCCTATGGTTATTACGCCGGAAATGAACGGATTAAACTGGAA
>Ga0079223_10002201_pt1 | contig 11998 bp, 8 predicted proteins | sample Stecom2011_FD_75072 | JGI IMG/M metagenome (GOLD analysis project Ga0079223, IMG submission 75072) | Agricultural soil microbial communities from Utah to study Nitrogen management - Steer compost 2011 | ecosystem: Environmental > Terrestrial > Soil > Agricultural land | place: USA: Utah...
GAAAGAAGTTATTGAGATTACGCAACCTAAAATCTTCATTGCCGAAAATGTAAAAGGTCTGGTTAATCTTTCAAACGTTAAAGAAATCATTCAAAGTGATTTTTCTAACGCTGGAGACAATGGATATTTGGTTTTGACACCACGTGTATTACACGCAGCAGATTATGGCGTTCCACAATCAAGAGAACGAGTTTTCTTTATTGGCATCAAAAAATCGGCGTTAAAAAAATCGGCGCTTGAGCAATTAGAAAAAGAAAATATCCCAGACAAATATAATCCGTATCCAAAACCTACCCACGCCTATACTACAGATGGAGAGGATTTAAAACGACACGTAGATTTGAGGGAACTTTTCGCAAATGTTGAAGAACCTGAAAAATCAACAGATTTATCCCAAATGTTTTATTCAAAAGCAAAATTTATGGGTAAACATTGTCAAGGTCAAATAGAAATAAAACCGGATGGAATTAGCCCTACAATAAGAGCAGAACATCACGGGAATATTGAGTTCAGAAGATTATCCAAAAAAAATGGAGGGATATTAATTGATGAACTTTCCAAAGGACTAAAAGAAAGAAGATTGACACCAAGAGAATGTGCTTTAATACAAACTTTTCCGCCTGACTATGAATTTGTGATTGCCAATAAACAAGGTCGTAAAGGCTCGTATTTGGTCAGTCCTTCAAAAGCGTACAAAGTAATCGGGAATGCTGTCCCACCACTACTCGCCTACAATTTGGCAAAGAGAATAGAAAATGTTTGGGATTTATATTTTAAAAAATAATGGTAGTATCAGTCAATTCAGAACCACAAAAAAGTGAGTTCAACGCTTTATTAAATTCCACAATTGCCGAATTAAATGCACACGCAAAAAAAGCACCCAAAGAAATTGAACAGCTAAAGGGAAACAAACTTGAACCCTACGTATGTGGATTAATGTCTGAGTTAGCACAAGGAACGAGTTTTGAAGGAACAATTGTGGAATGGGGCGGACAAAAATTTCCAGATATTGTTGCCAACAAATTTTATGGGATAGAGGTTAAGACTACAACCAAAAACCATTGGAAAACAACTGGAAATAGTGTTTTAGAATCCACAAGAATAGAAGACGTCGAGCGGATATTTATGCTTTTCGGTAAACTGGGAAAACCAATTGAGTTTAGAGGTAGAGCATACGAAGAGTGTTTGTCAGAGGTTGTAGTAACACATTCGCCAAGATATTTAATCGATATGAACTTGGAAAAAGGGAAAACGATTTTTGACAAAATCAACACCTCATACGATACCTTAAGAAAAAAGAAGAACCCAATTAAACCGATTACAGATTATTATAAAAGTAAACTAAAACCTGGTCAAGATTTATGGTGGATTCAAGACACCGAAAAAGCAAGTAATCTCATAATAAACATTTGGAGCAACTTGAGTTTAATAGAAAAACAAGAGATTAAAAACAGAGCAATGGCTTATTTTCCAGAAGTTTTTAGTAATCGAGGAGATAAATTTGCTCGTCTCGCAATTTGGCTGGTCACGCAAGAGGCTGTTGTTTGTCCAAATGTAAGAGACTTGTTTACTGCTGGTGGAAAAGATGATTACTTGATCAAAAACAAAACGTATCGAAACAATCCAAGAGTGTTCGTGAAATTATTTGATAGTATACCCTTCATTTTAGAAATTCTGATAGATACTTCAGCAGTAGAATTGTCCAAATATTGGAAAGAAAAAACAACCGAAAAGAAAAAGATTTTGGATTGGATTGATTTGGTTTCAAGGAATTCAAAGTCTGTTCAGGGCGCAAAACATTTGGATATAAAAAGAATGTTGACCGAATTAATATTTTGAATTGTTATCGCCATATTTGGAAAGAATAAATATTTCGAATCCGATAATAATGTTCATTTTATGACCGCAATTTTATACTTTTCCTTTATTGGTTAAAAATCAGATCATTTCAACAATCCTCCCAAAAACCCCGTGGCCATTCCACCTAATCCACCTGATCCGCCCCCTAGGATTTCACTCAGGAAAGAGGTGTCATCTTTGTCACTGCTGTTCTTTTTCTTTGTTATGATACTGATCAATGCCGGCAATGCCACAGCAGTAATTTTTTTGGCCTGATCTGCGGTAATACCCAGTTTGCCCATCAGCTCGCTCATAAGATTCGAACTCATGTCGGCCTCCAATCTATTGGCATCTTCGTCATTCGGATTGTCTGAAAAGAGACTGGTGAGCGCTGGAAAATTGCCGCCCACAAGTTCTTTGGCTGCCGTACTCTTTACAACATCTCCAACAATGGACAAAATCCCATCCATTTTTTCGTTTGGCACATCAGTTTGACTGTTCAATTGCCCGCTAACTTCGGTTTTTAACCTTCCAATGAGTTCTTCTATCATGATATAATTATTTTAGTTTTCCTTAAACTGTTGAGTCAAAAATATACACATAATATGATTCCGCCAAGATATTGGGTTTTATTGGAAGATTTTTTAACAATTGATTTGATATTGTATCTTTTAGGAAGGATGAGTTTTTATTTCCAGCGACACTAGCGGTGGACTTGAGAATATTATTAAGAAGAAAGCCATTTTAACCAATATGAAAAGTATTTTTACCAACAGATATGCCAGACATGAAACCACCATCAATCATTGCCATCAAACTCAATAAAGCCGCAGAAAAGGCCGTAAAACAAGGCCATCCTTGGGTATTCGAACAGAGTCTTGAAAAAGGGACCAATAATGCTGTATTGGCCGGAAGTTTATGCGTTCTTTTCGAGCAACGAACCAATAAACCGTTCGCTTTCGGTCTGTGGGATCCTGCAGAAATCATTCGTATTAAAATTATTGCAAGAGAAGGAAAATTGCAGTTAAATACTGACTTCTGGACTTCCCAGCTTAAAAAAGCTTATTACAAAAGAGCAGAATTAATTAGTAATGGGGTCACTGGATACAGGGGAATTCACGGTGAAAATGATGGTTTCCCCGGACTTGTTCTTGACGTTTATGGCCAAGTGGGGGTTGTGAAAATCTATTCAGAAATTTGGAAACCGTATTTGGATGAATTAATAGAGCTCATTCAGAAGCAATTCGATCTAGAGACCGTAGTGATAAGATTTAGCAGGAAAATAGCTCAAAGAAATACGTTTCCATATCAAGAAGGGGACGTTGTTGGCAAAGATCTGACTTCTGAAAAAGTGGTTTTTGAAGAATATGGAGTGCAATTCTATGCCTATACAAAATCTGGCCATAAAACAGGGTTCTTTTTGGATCAACGCCCCAATAGGGTATGGGTTCAGGAAAATGCCAAAGGGAAAAAAATCCTAGATGTTTTTAGTTATGTTGGCGGATTTGGTATTCATGGGTTAAAGGGGAATGCCAAATCTGTAACTTCAATTGATATCAGTCAGCAAGCCATGGATGTGGCATCCGAAAATATTGACCTAAACAATTTTGGTAAAACCGGATGGACCCCGTTGGTGCAGGACGCCTTTGTAGCCTTGGAGAAATTGATTCAAGAAAACAAACATTTTGATATTGTTATTATTGATCCTCCTTCATTTGCAAAACAAGCCAGCGAAGTTTCATACGCCTTAAAACAATATGAAAGATTGGCAAGACTGGGGCGAGAATTAGTAGCTCAAAATGGAACTTTGATCTTGGGTTCATGTTCTAGCCGGATCTCCTTGGAAGATTTTTTGGAAGCCCACCAAAATGCGAAGATTACACCTTCCCACGGATGGAGACATTTGCACACTACTTTACACGATAATGACCATCCTATCACATTTCCTGAAAGCAATTATCTAAAGACGATATTCTACAGGAGAAGTTAACTGGTTTGCATTCAGTTCGATATGGATTTATAAATGAAATCCGATTACCTTGCTTTTTATTGTTTCACAAATCGCTCCGTATGCGTATAAGTAGATGGATATGCGCCAACTTGAGGCAACATCTGTCTAAGCACAAATTCAAAATCCAAAGCTTCTACAGCGCCATCTTTCCCGAGATGAAACTGCATAAATTCCATGCCTTGGGCCGGGTTTTTCCAGATCGCCCTAAAAGTATCATAATGCCAATGTTCTAATTTTGACTCCAGTCCTTCTGTTTCCCAAAAATGTAAGATCAAATCATTATTTTTCTTTTTGACTTCAATTTTTCCATATCCAGGAGATTTGTAAACGCCTACGTAATTATCGACTTCCAAAGCAGGTTTTGTGTCCAATATTCTCGCTTGGTGAATTTTGTCTCGCACCTTTGTAGCTCGCTCAAAAGCGGCGTTATATCTTTCCAAATAGCGCTTGTTCCAATCCACATCGCTACTTCCCAAATAGGCGTCCATCACCTGATACGCGACTGCATTGCCCAACGAATTAAAAGTATTCCCCACAACAATAATTCCGAGTTCCAATTCCGGCATCAGGTACATGGAAGTATTAAAACCATCGGTGGCACCGCCGTGCGTAATAACACGCTTTCCCTTATAATCGGTAATGTTCCATCCAAGGCCATAACTGCTTTGTGCCGCCATAGCATTTGACGGGCGTTGAGCCATCTGAGGTTTGTGGATTTCATTCATCTGTTTTTCGCTGATGATGGTTTTCCCATTATAAGACCCGGAAGTTCCCAATTGCATCAACATCCATTTGATCAAATCGTTTACTGACGCATTTACACCGCCCGCCGGGCCAGCGTTATCCCAATTTCTTCTCTGGATAGGAATAATTTTCCCATCGATTTCCTGATGCGGATAGGCTTGGTTGTCAGTGCTTTTTAACTGAAGGATACTGGTGGAAGCTGAGGTCATTTCAAGAGGAGTGAACAAACGCTGGATTAAAAACTCATCCCAAGTTCGGCCATCCACGTGTTCAATGATCTGCCCTGCGAGGGAATACATCACGTTATTATATACAAATTCCGATCGGAATGGTTTTTCCAATTCCATATACCGCATTTGATATAAAATGGTATCCCGCGGACTGGCGGTCATAAACTGAAGCCTATTCCCCAAAATTCTGCCAAGACCAACTCTGTGGGTAAGCGCATCGCGAATTGTGATCTCTTGGGTCACCCAAGGATCTTTTAACTGAAACCAGGGAATGTGTTTGGTGATTTTATCGTCCCAATCTATTTTTCCCTCATCCACCAAAATTCCAAGGGCCGCCGCGGTTATGTTTTTGCTTACGGATGCAATGCTAAAAATGGTATTGGCATCAACTGGAGTTCCGCTGCCAAGACGTTTTTCACCAAAACCTTTGGCATAGACCACTTTCCCGCCTTTTACAATCCCAACGGCCATTCCCGGAATTTTCCAATCTTTTCTACTTTCTTCAACCCATGAATCGAAATTGTTCGGTAAGGATTCTTGCGCAAAAAGAGATGAGAATGCAAAACTTAAAAAAACGACGAGCGATAAAGAATATCGATTAAAATGACTTCGATTCATGTGAAAATGGGATTTTTTCAAAGATACTCACATCCTTGCAATTTTGCACATTAACTGACTATTGCGCTAAAATGATGGCCGAAAAAATTTCTAATTTCAATCCTGTAATCTGTAAAGCCTTGTGGGTCTATATTTATTTGACATCTGCATTTCTATTTTCAGAGAACCGCTCCGATCTATAGAGTAAACTCCATTAAAGTTAGGAGAAATAGCATTCGGAACTACCATAAACAATTTGTCGTCCACAATGTTGAAAACATTCATGCGTGAAGCGGGGTTTGAAGTCGGAATATCGAGCTTTGAGTATTTTTCTGGACGGGTCGTTTCAAATTCGTAGTAGGAGAGTTCCAATCCGTTTCGGGTTTCTACTGCTTCACTAGAATCGAACAAATAGGGTTCTTCTGAAATGTGCAAATACAATTTGTTGTTATAGGCGGCGATGGACTGGGCAATTCTTCCTTCGCCAAACAACGCTTCGATATCGATTTCCCAAGTAGGATCAAAATCGGTTTCCCCAACCTTGATTCTAAATATTTTTGAAGGTTTGTGCGCACCAAACTGGTTCCAGCCCCACGAGCAGAAATAAAGATTTCCGGCTTCGTCCTTGGTTGTAGAACTATTTTCTGAAACAAAAAATCCAACAGTTTGAACCCCGTGGTATTGAATTATTTTCTCAAAACTAAAGCTGGGAATATCGATGACGGCAAGATAAAAATTCTCCTCCTCCTCAGAGATGAGATTAAAACCCGCCTCTTCCAAAAACACCACACTCACATAAAGTTTGTCATCCTTAAAATCCATCACCAAAGATCCCGTTCGGATCAGGTTATTGCCATATTCATCTTCAAATTCTGCATTGGGACGGAAAGCTTCTATATAAGGTCGCAAATCCAGCGCTTCCCTTAATTGCATAGTCAAAGGATCGAAAGATTGAACGGTCTGCCCGCCGATATCCTCATTATAGTAAAAGCCGAGATGCTCATTTACCAATGCCAATTTTCGCGACGAAAAAAGATTGTCCTTCCCTATATATATTTCACTGTCGATAAAAACTTGGTTCGATGTGTTTAAAGTCAGCCGAAACAGGCCGGGAGTAGAGGAGTAGCCCCTTTTATCCTTGGCCATACTAAAAATGTAATTTTTGAAGGTTTGATGGCCTGAAGAAGTAGAGGGATCTGAATTGACAAAGATTTGGTTTTCTTGAATCAAATCATATTGTCTGTCAGCATTTAAGGCACCAAGGTTAAAGCTAAAAAATCGAGTAATATCTGCGGTGGATGCATCTTCGGTGGCCAGCACATAATTGAATGACGAATAATCCGTTTTTGGGTTCTTGTTTTCATCGTCCAAGTTATTTACCTGGCATCCAGCCATTCCGAACAACATCAAAAACACAAAGGTTCTATAAATAATCGCAAACTTCATAATCAAAAACTATACATTATTTTCACTCTAAAATTTCTTCCCGCGCTCTGCATTTTGAATTCGTTGTAAATATCCTCATCAAAAGCATTTTTCAGTTCTGCACTAAAAGATACGCTTTGTTTGGTGAAATCGCGGACATAAATAAAGCCAAAATTATGACTGTGCTGATTGGGAATAACGCGGCTAGTATTGATTTTTGAAGTGCCAAACAACCCTAGGAACCCATCGGGTTCAAATTGTTTTTCTATATAATCCAGATAATATTGGTGTACGTAGGAATAATCCCAAAAGAAAGAAAAATCACTCGTCAATTTCAGAGCATCTTTTAGGTTGTAGGACGCGCTCAGGTTTCCGAAGTAAAAAGGGATGTTGGCGATACGAGCATTTTCGAAATGTTGGTTGTTTAAATATTTCTCTCGTGACGATTGCAACCTGAAGTCATTAAAAGTCAAGTTTCCAGCCAACCGTAAATGTTCCAAAGGTTCATAATGTGCTTGCAGCTCTACGCCTAAACCTTTTACGTTATCAAGGTTGAGGTGGGTGGCTTGGTATTGGTTCAAATCTTTTAAACGAATTAAATTTTTTGTGTCTCGATAGTAGGTGTTTATCTCAAAACCGTAAACAGAGCCTGAAAAAGTGTATCCCACATTGAAGTTTTTACTTTCTTCGGGCGTCAGTTCATAATTTGCCACAATAAAGTTATTATCTCCAAACAACTCCTGCTGTTCGGGAAGTCGGAACGTGTTTTCATAGGAAATCCGGAAATAATGGTTTTCCTTAATATTATATTTAAGTGCTTGCGAAAAACTCAATCCCGTATTTATCACAACTTTATCCACAATATTTTCTTCCAGTGGACTGTCTGATGAATCATATTGTCCGGCGAAATTTCCGTATAGATATTTGAATTGGGTGCTGGATTCCAATTTTTGATCCAAGAATTGAGCATTCAAAGCAAAATTCGTAATAAGTTTATTATAGGAAGTCCCATCAGTATTGAGATTTCCGACGTTTGAAGTTCTGTTGTAATGGCTAAAGACCGTATTGTTTTCTATTTGGAAATAGTTGTTGACTAAATAATTAAGATGGGTTCGCGAAGTGAATTGTTTGAGATTGTTGTGAAGGTAGCCGTTGTCCAAAAGTAAATTCCCCATTTCGGAACTAGAATTGGTTGCATGCGCCACTCCTTTCCAATCATAATAAACATCCTTGGCCTCGTCGAAAATTTCGAAATCAATTTGGCGATATACCCGAAATTGGTTGAGGCTCAGTTTATTATTGAAAAAGCGATTTTTATATTTTATGGAAGGGATAAAATCCCCGCTTTCCTTTCGATATACTTCCCCAAAAGGTCGTGCTCTGGAGAAAGGATCGTTCTGGATCTCTCTTTTTAAACCATACGAATTCACTTTCAGCTCTATCGATTCTGCCCAAGATAAATCTCGCGCCTGCAAAGAAAATTCCAAAGAATATTGATTGAACCCGTTGTGTAACAGCCTTTCCCGAATATAGGAAACCCGACCCGTATTGGGATCTTTATAAGGAAGGTTGTCCACCTTATAATCGTTGTCTGAATAATTATAGAAACTATTGATCCCAGCAAAAAGATGTTTACTCAGTTTGAATGTAGCATTCGCCGTTGCAATGTGCGTATTGAAGGATCCCGTTTCATAGGAAACAGTGCCCGAGTTTTTTTCACTGGTTTTCGGAACGATATTGATGGCACTTCCCAAGGCATCTACCCCAATTTTTGTAGGGAGTACGCCCTTGTATATTTCCACACGGCTGATGGCGTTTGTCGGAACCTTTGTGAGGCCGAAATTGGAGCCAAGATAATCGATGGGAATGTCATCATATAAAAACTTGACAGCATTTCCAGAAAAACCGCCTACGATAATGTCGCTCGCAGATCCTAGACCGCCCACATTGCGTATTTTCACGCCCGGACTTTTATCCACCAGATCCTCTACAGAATTGGCACGCCTTGTATTGGCTTCCACCGAAATTATATCCGCTTTTATGGCACTATTTTTTAATTTTTCACTTAAAGTAATCGTGCGGATTTTTACCTCGTCCAAGCTATAATTCATGGTTCCAATATAAAGGACCACTTCCTTTATTTCATTGGATTCAAGGTGCACACTTTGGATAGGGGATTGAAATCCGTCGTGAACGGCATAGATAGTATAATTGCCTGAGGCGAGATTTGTAAATTGAAACCTTCCTTCGAGGTCGGTAATTACTTTGGAATTTGTTTCCATCAGGTAGATTTCAATATTCTCTAATTGATTATCCAGGGAGTTTTCTATCTTTCCTTGAATAGTACCCGAATTTTGGGCTAAGGAAAATAGGGGAAACATCATGAAGGCGAGAGAATGATATCTTTTTAACAGGATAAATTTCAGCATTTTGAAGCTTTATATGTATGGTCTGATGGTGACAAAGGCCATTTTATAACAGTTTCCTGTTTAATAGCGAATGCAATAAAAATAATTTATTGCATCCGCTTAAACTTGATATTTTGAATCAGTCAAAAAATCCACAGTAATAAGTAGAGCCGTCAGGCTTTGTCAATACAGGTGTTTTTGTCTGATCGATCGCTTCTTTTATCAGCGTAAATTTGGCTGCAGATCCGTTGGACATTTCGGAATTAAAAGTCATTGTTACTACCCCTTCAATTCTCTTAACTTCGAGGTTGCTTGGGCTTAAGCTAAAGTTGTATGGAGGGCTCATCGGATTGGTCTGTACAATTTCAAAATCTTCTGTATTTCCTTCCCAAGTCCAGTAATCAGCAGCATAAGGATCGAACAAAGGTCTGTCCATTTCTTCCAGGATAAAATAAAATTTAGAATCTGCGCGGAATTCGTAGCCAGAAACAAGTTCAACAATACAAGCATCACTGGCGGGTCTGCCACCTTCGGTCATGGTTGTAAAATCCACATTGGTCAGGCGCCATTCTCCCACTAAACTAATGTTTTCTATTGGAGCACTGTCGTCATCGCTGGAACACGAGGATAGAATAAGGCCAAAGATTAGGGCGCTTACTAGAACTAAATTTTTCATAAGATTTGCTTTTTTAAATTTTGTGCAAATTTACGGCTTATTTAGATTAAGAATAAATAAAACACAGCTAAATACCAAGATAATAAATATTATGATGTCAAACTTCGTTGGGAATTATCTTCAGAATTGTAACAATTTGAGCGAACTACCTGCTAAATTCAATTCATAATTGTAAAATTCCCAACATTATGATAATGACAGCAGTGTTATATAATTAGTAAGAGGTTTTAAATTTAATATATTTGTTAATGTAGCTTTTGTATTATTGTTATATTATTGAATAATTTGTTGATTTTAAGTTGATGGAATATTTTTATGGTAAAATAAATGTGTTTGTTCTAAACATATTTTTCTTTTTATTGAAATATGTTTATTATTGCGACTTCAACTATGGATTGAAGTGACTATCTAACCCCTGAAAATTCTAATTTTATGAAAAAAGTAAAATTCTTCCTACCATTGCTAGGAGTAACAGTTTTATTGGCTTGTGGAAGTGTCAGTGAAGCTTCAAAAACCAACTTAAGCTCGGAGCAGGACAAAACGGAGATAGTTGAAAAGGATTCGGTTACTTTGGCCAAGGAACGGAACGAGGAGCAGGCGCGAATTGATCGGATTTGGATGGAGAACGATCAGTCAAAAATTGGAGATCTCTTTGAATCCCTCAGAATGAGCGAAATTCAGATCAATCGATTTGTTGTTGAAGCGAGAAACAACGAGAGGGCTTGGAAGGAAGATAACCCAGATGAGATTATGACGCTGCCCCAAAGAAGGGCGCTTCGGGATAAAACTATGCACAATATTTTGAATCCATCGCAAATGAATGAATATCTTATGTGGACCCAGAAAATTGACGAGAAATAAACGAAATTTTATTTTTTGGTATTTCAATTTTTATCAACAAAAAAATCCAGCCGTTATAGACTGGATTTTTTTGTTTTCCTAACTTTTTCTTTCCGGGTCGATCCCCAATGCTGATTTAAAACACGACTTCAGGATGGATTCCCCAACGGGTCTTATCTGCATACGCAAAATCCAATTTGTATTTCTCAGGAATTTCACCATCGAGCATACATCCTGGTTTGATAGATGGAAAGAGCTCTTCGTAGGTAATCATGTCATTGAAAGAGATACGGCGATAAATATGGGAACGCGTTAAGTTTTTGCTTTCATCCACGCCGGTTGCTCCCAAAAGCTCTACAAAATTCTTAATAGTCGATTCGTGATAATTGGCAACACGGGCCTTTTTGTCTGCGGGAACCAAGCCCTTGGTCAATCTAGGATCTTGGGTCGTAATTCCGGTGGGACATTCGTTCGTGTTGCACAATAAAGCTTGGATACAGCCCAAAGCCAACATCATGGGTCTAGCTTGGTAACAAGCGTCCGCACCCAGAGCAATGGCCCGGGCAACGTGAAATGCCGAAGATATTTTTCCTGACGCAATAATTTTGATATGCTTTCTTATTCCCATGCCGTTAAGGATATTGTGCACAAAATCCAAACCGTCAATCAATGGTGCGCCCACGTAGTTGCTAAATTCTGGTGGTGCTGCCCCGGTTCCGCCTTCTCCTCCGTCCACAGCGATATAATCTGGATAGATGTCCAGCTCCACCATGGCTTGGCAAATGGAAATGAATTCTTTTTTATACCCAATACAAAGTTTGAATCCAACTGGTTTCCCGTCCGATAGCTCTCTAAGAGTTTGGATGAATTTCACCATTTCAATAGGCGTGTTGAACGCAGAGTGGTACGGGGGCGAACTAACTTTTGTAAATGGTTTGATATGTCTGATTCTCGCAATTTCCTCGGTATTTTTTTCAGCAGGAAGAATTCCACCATGACCTGGCTTTGCGCCTTGTGAAATTTTGAGTTCAATCATTTTCACACTTGGATGTTTGGATTTTTCGGCAAAGAGTTCGGGATTGAATTTCCCTGCTTCATCTCTACAGCCAAAATACGCGGTTCCTATTTGCCAAATCAAATCTCCGCCATGTTTTAAGTGATAATCACTCAATCCACCTTCCCCTGTATTATGGGCAAAATTGCCAATCTTGGCTCCTCCATTCAAAGC
>Ga0079223_10002204_pt1 | contig 11991 bp, 9 predicted proteins | sample Stecom2011_FD_75072 | JGI IMG/M metagenome (GOLD analysis project Ga0079223, IMG submission 75072) | Agricultural soil microbial communities from Utah to study Nitrogen management - Steer compost 2011 | ecosystem: Environmental > Terrestrial > Soil > Agricultural land | place: USA: Utah...
ATATTAAACTGAGCCATGGATTCTTCCTCCTCGGTTTGGTATTTGTTCACTTTTATATTATAACCGAGGGGAATGAGTTTGTGGCTCATTTCCTTTTTACACAATTATATAGACTTAATCAGGTATTTTTCTGTTATCTTATCTTTTACAAAAGGACCAATTTAAAATCTATCAAAAAGCAGATGGCACAGGATTATTTCTCTCTGCAGGATTAACAGCGCCATTTGCGGTTGGTATGATCCTGGTTGATCTTAATGTCGTCTTTCCTAAAGATTTAAACATCCTCTATCCTCAATCTTTATTATTCTACCCGGCAATTGGTTATACTGTTGAAATTCTCTTCCATGTATTACCCCTTTCAATAATATTCTTTCTTTTAACAAGGCTATTCACAAAAATGAGCAAGAGAACGATCATTTGGATTAGCATATTACTTGTTTCATTATTAGAGCCGATTTATCAAACAGTATCTTACATTGGACAGCACCCCATAGGGACCGTAGTCTATGTTGGGTTACATGTGTTTTTAATTAATCTAACACAATTAATAATATTTAAACGCTATGATTTTATGCGCATGTATCTATTCAGGCTTGTGTATTACTTACTTTGGCATGTTTTATGGGGGTATATACGCCTAAAACTATTTTTATAATTAAAATAAATATATTAATCTAAACGGATAGTCTCCTTATCCAGATCAACGTGAATTTCTTTGTCGTGAAAGTCCAGGTCGGGCAGGTGTTTTTCCAGTATTTCCTGCCATTCGGGTTGGGTGAGAGCATCATACACTTGTGTAGTGACTTCATGAAAGCCGTTTAGTTCAATTAAATCCCTCTCAATTTTCTCTCGGATACCGGGCGCTTTGATGATTTCTGGCATTAAAATTCCTCCTTATACTAGCCTACACCTTGAGCCACTCATTTTGGTTTTTGCCTGGTGGGTGGATTCTAAGACCGAAGATCTTGTCGTCATTAAGTCCACCTCGCAAGTTTTAAAAGGGTGCCTTTTTAGTATGGTTTAAAGATGGAGAAATACACCCAGTCATTTTAAAAAAGTGCTTTTGCCATGTTCCTTGGGGTGTTTTGGATTCATATGATAAAACTGAAAAACCTATCATTGTCGGGTTGAATGAAAGGAGGCCATAAGATGGGCACAATCGGCGGTGGCTATGGCAGTAGCTATTTTCCGTTTCTGATTTTCTTAATCCTCATTCTTCTGGTATTGGGTGGTACCGGAATCAAATACTAGTGAATAATAGTACTGTATTAACACCACTCTATACTGTAAAAAACCCCAGCAGGATTAAAAGGGTATAGACTGCATAAATATTTAATAAGCAAGTTAGAGAGTGTTGAAACTGCTTTTAGTAGTCTTTAACACTCTTTTCTATTAAATAAAATGATTTTCCCCAAAGCATAATCCATTAACTAGTGGCGAACTTTATCTAGTATTGTATTCTACTGTCTGTTGTTTTTTTAGAGGGTTCGTATTTATTTATGGGTGTGGGAAATACTGTATGAGAAAATAGCTATAGGAGGTAAGGTCTTGTTTTGCAATCACTGTGAGCAGACAGCTAAAGGAGTGGCTTGTACAGTTAAAGGGGTATGCGGCAAAACCGCAGAAGTGGCTGAATTACAGGATCTGTTGCTCCATGCCGTAAGGGGCATGGCTCATTTTGTCCAGGAGGGACGGAGATTTGACCTGATTGATCAGGAGGTAAACAGGTTTTCATGTAGAGCCATTTTTAGTACATTGACCAATGTTAACTTTGATGAAATCCGTTTTCAAGAACTAATTAAGGAATGTGTTACCCATCGCAATCGTATAAGGGAGAAGGTTAAAGCCGCCGGCGGAGAAATTGACTTTGATGACCCGGCAACTACTTTTCAACCCGCCTCCACACTTGAGGGTTTACAAAAACAAGGTAAAGAAGTTGGTCAAGTTTGGAACTCCCAGCTTGATGAGGACTCTCAATCTGCTCAACAAATTTTAGTCTTTGGGCTGCGAGGGTTGGCCGCTTATGCTGATCATGCCGCAATCTTAGGAGAGGAGGACGACCGGGTCTACGTTTTTATTCATGAGGCCTTGGCTTCATTAACCAGAACCGACTTTACCCTTGACGACTGGGTGGCCATGGCTTTGAGGTGCGGTGAAATAAATTTTTTGGCTTTGGAATTGTTGGACCGGGCTAATACCGGCGCTTATGGACATCCTGTTCCCACAAAGGTTCCATTAGGGCATAAAAAAGGCCGGTGTATTTTGGTCTCCGGCCATGATTTGCAGGATATGGCGAATTTGTTGGCGCAGACTGATGGGAAGGACGTTTACGTGTATACCCATGGGGAGATGTTACCCGCGCATGGGTACCCGGAGATAAAAAAACATTCTCAACTCTACGGTCACTTCGGTACGGCCTGGCAAAACCAGAGGCAAGAGTTTCAAGGATTTCCAGGAGCGATCCTAATGACTACCAATTGCCTACAAGAACCGCAAGATGTGTACAGAGAAAATATCTTTACCACAGGGATGGTGGGCTGGCCCGGAGTAAATCACGTCAAGAACGGGAAATTTGCCCAGGTAATTGAGAAAGCTTTGTCCATGCCGGGGTTTCAGTCTGATCAGGACCGGGGTAATGTGATGGTAGGGTTTGGCCATAACACCGTTTTAAGTATTGCCGATAAAGTTATTGACGGAGTGAAGACCGGCGCCATACGCCACTTTTTCTTAGTTGCGGGTTGTGATGGGGCCAAGCCCGGGCGGAACTACTACACGGAACTGGTAAAGAAATTACCTAAGGATACAGTGGTTTTAACACTGGCTTGCGGTAAGTTCCGGTTCTTCGATCAGCAGCTCGGTCAGATCGGAGAAATCCCGAGACTGTTGGATGTTGGGCAGTGTAATGACGCCTATTCGGCAGTGAAAATCGCCCTGGCCTTGGCAGATGCCTTTAATTGTGACGTGAATGACCTTCCCTTGTCTTTAATTCTCTCTTGGTATGAGCAGAAGGCAGTGGCAATACTCCTCACCCTATTGCATCTCGGGATTCGAGACATTCGGTTGGGACCAAGTCTGCCTGCGTTTATCTCCAGGAATGTCTTGAATGTGTTGGTAGAGAATTTTGGAATTAAACCCATCGGCACACCGGAAGAAGATATCAACGCCATCCTTGGAGTTGCAACATCTCAGTAAAACAGGAAGACTCAGTCGAGGGAAAGAAATACGTCGATTGTAAAGACTAGGATTATACATGTTTACTACAGAGAGAGTATGGGATAGAGTAAATGGAACAATTTATTGAGGTGTTTTGGAAATCACTAGTAGTTTTTCTGCTCTTGATTGTCTTGACCAGGGTGATCGGGAAGAAGATTCTCTCCCAAATGACTTTTTTTGATTTCGTGATCTCGATCACAATGGGGACAATCGGTGGCGCCTTTATTACCACAACCATCGAGGGGATCTGGGTTTTACTCAGTCCCACCCTTTTAGCAATTTTCGTGATAGGCTTAGGTTTTCTAACCATGAAGAGCCTGTTCTGGCGAAAATTATTTGAGGGGGAACCAGTAGTGGTAATCCAAAATGGAAAGATATTGGAGAAAAACCTAAAAAGGCTCCGCTATCACTTGGATGACTTAGAAATGCAATTGCGAGAGAAAGGAGTCTTCGATTTTGGAGAGGTTGAATTTGCCCTTCTAGAACCCCACGGAAAGCTAAGCGTCCTCAAGAAAACACAAAACCTGCCGTTGACTCCGGAGGACATTAAGAAAGATACCCAATACAAGGGAATAGCTACGGAAATAATTAAGGACGGAGATATCCTAGAACAAAATCTACGTCAAAATAAGCTCACTTTTTCCTGGCTTTACACGGAGTTATGCAAACAACAGGTAAATGATGTTTCAGAAATAACATATGCTGCTTTGAATACTAATGGACAACTCTATATTGACAAAAAAAAGGATAAATCTGAATATATTCAAGAGGTAGAGGATAAAGAGTCATAATCCTTCGCCTTAGTTCCATGCTTTAGATTAAGCTCGATATCCCCTAAAAGACATAATGAGTAGAAGTGGTTGAATTCGGACAATAGCCTTAATCTATAGATTCCATGGTTAAGGGTTCCTGTTCGCGATTGGCCAGAGCTTCATATTCTTGAATTAAAGAGCCGATGAGCTCTTTGACTGAAAGAATCTCCTTAACTCTGTAGGCATTTTGCCCGGCAAAGGCGAATCCCTTGTTAAGTCTGCCCTTTTGCGCGTTAATTAAGGCATGGGCGATACAATAAGGGCTTTTTTTAAAATCACAGGTTTTAATGCAGTGGTAAACACAGCTAAAAGGGGTGGTCTTTCCGGCGGAGACCTGCTTCAAAAATGAATTGTTAATCGCTCTTCCCGGTAACCCCACCGGGCTTTTGATTAAGACGATGTCGTCGGCGTTAGCTTTCAGATAGGCGGTTTTAAATTCATCCGCGGCGTCACATTCCACTGTGCCCACAAAACGTGTGCCCATCTGCACCCCATCTGCACCCATTTTCATAAACTTATAGATATCTTCTCCTGTAAATATACCTCCCGCAGCAATGACGGGGATTTTATGTCCGGGGATCTCCGCTTTTCTTACTTCGTTAAGCACTGCGGGAAGGAGTTTTTCCAGTCTATAATCAGCATCATTTATTTGTTCTTCTTTAAATCCCAGGTGACCACCAGCCAATGGGCCTTCGACAACTACGGCGTCTGGAAGACGGGAGTGTTTATCTCGCCAACGGTTAATGATAATCCGGGCGCTGCGGGCTGAGGAGACAATGGGAACCAGTTTTGTTCTGGTGTCTTTAACCAATTGAGGGAGGTTGAGGGGAAGACCGGCGCCAGAGAAGATAATGTCGATACCTGCCTCCACCGCCACCTTAACCAGATCCGTATAATTGGATAAAGCCACCATAATATTAACGCCCAGGATTCCTGTTGTTTTTTCCTTGGCTTTTTTTATTTCTTTCTTTAGAGCTCGGACATTCGCCTCTTGGTAGTGGTGCAAAAAATCCGGTTCATCCATACCAATGGCTGGCGTAGCGATTACTCCGATTCCACCGGCGTTAGCCACGGCGGAGGCCAGCCCGGAAAGGGAGATCCCCACCCCCATCCCACCTTGGATAATAGGGATATTGGCTATCAAGTTACCTATCTTCAGTTTTTGTAATTCAGATCTTTGCATTAATTACCTCCTCAATTTGATGGGATACTTTTTAAAGTCTTTATACACAGTTAGACGTAGAAAGTGAAAAATAGTGTCAAATAAGTTGTTTATATTATTTGCCATTAGAATTAATATATTAGGCTACCAGACAAAAGTTTTTCTTCAAAATTGTCGCGTTGCGTAGCAGGAAGAGAAGGGATAAAGTTGAAAATTAATTTAAACGATACTTTATCTTCCACCCAAACGGAATGTAACTATTAATGATCTTAGTGCTAATTAGCACACGCACATGGAAAAATTGGGGTGACAACAATGTTGACGGTGATTATAGGTCCGATGTTTTCTGGAAAAACTACCGAGCTGCTGCGGCGTTTAGAACGCTATGATCTCGCGGGGAAAAAAGTTATATTGGTTCGTCCGCAGACTGATACCAGACTTTTTTTATCCCATAGTAAACTAGAGTTTGAAGGAAAGACCATTGATGTTAAAGAGCTGAAGGATCTTCCTGACCTTGTTGACGGCTATCAGGTGATCGGGATTGATGAGGGTCAGATGTTTCCGGAGTTGGTCCCGTATATAAATCAAATGTCGTTGGCAGGGAAACACGTAATTATTTCCGCCCTCAATCTAACCTCAGAGGGTAAGCCGTTTAACCAAGTTTCTGTGGCCATGCACTATGCGGATGAATTGACTAAACTGACAGCAGTTTGTATGGTTTGCGGTAGTGAATATGCCACCATGTCTTTTTATAAAGGGACCCAGGCGAAAACCGCAGAAATTCTTGTTGGAGGTTCAGACCTATACGAGGCTCGGTGTATGAAATGTTGGATCGAGGGGATAGACGTCTCGTTGCTTGAGGCCTTCGAACGCGCAGTAGAAACCAGGGGAATTAAATAGAAACAAGTAAATATCTACATAGAGTACTTATTGGAAGATTATTACATAATACAATTAAACAGTTGCTTAATTGTATTATGGAGGTGGTTCAAATTTCTGCAGATCAACATAGAATAAGCGAACAATCTACCAACATCTGCGCTGCTTTTTCTTCATCCGCTCAGCTTGATCAGTTGAGGGAGAAGACTCTGGAAGTAGAGGGTTTATCGGAAATTTTCAAGGTTTTAGGAGATGAGACCCGTACCAAGATCCTATATCTCTTATCCCAAACAGAACTATGTGTCTGTGATTTGGCGGTGATTTTGGGCATGACCCTTCCTGCGGTCTCTCATCACCTTCGCCTGCTAAAAGCCCTTCGTCTGGTTAAACATGAACGTGCGGGGAAAATGGTTTACTACTCATTAAGTGATGATCATATACTAAATTTAATTCACGAAGCACAAGAACATTTCGCTGAGGTATGATAGATTTGAACGAGTGCGGAGGTTAACGAGATGCATAGGGATTTATAAATGAAAGGGGGACTTGTAAAATGCGTTGTATAATGGAGGGACTTGATTGCCCAACTTGTGCCGCCAAGATTGAGCGGGAAATAAAGAGAACGCCTGGATTTGAAGGAGTTAAGCTCAATTTTACTACAAAAAGTATAGAACTTCCCCTTGATAAAATTACTGCCGCTCAAGAGTTGATTAATCAGGTGGAACCCGGTGTCAAGTTGGTTCGCAGCGGTGAAGTTCCTACCGATCAGGAAGGTAAAGGGAGGTTACCCCTGATTATTGTAGCTGCGGTCTTGTTTTTGTGCGGGCTATTCTTTAATGAAGTCCTTCATGAAACATATTATTCCTGGGTGGAGTATGCGGTCTTAATCCCTGGTTATTTACTGGTGGGATGGCCGGTGATTCGGAAAGCGTTGACCAGAATCATCCGAGGAGAGCTATTTGATGAGAACTTTTTAATGACAGTCGCCACAGTCGGGGCGATTATCATTCACCAACTACCGGAGGCCGTTGGTGTCATGCTTTTTTATGCAGTGGGTGAATACTTTCAGGAACGAGCGGTTAAACGTTCACGTCGCTCCATCAAGGCGCTCCTGGATATACAACCGGAGTATGCAAATGTGTATGAAAACGGGGTTACAGTTCGTATCTCTCCTGAACAGGTTAAAGTGGGGCAGAGCATAATTGTGAAACCCGGTGAAAAGGTCCCTTTGGACGGAGAGGTAACGAGCGGTAATTCTTACGTTGATACCTCCGCGCTAACAGGTGAGTCCACACCCAAAAAGGTTGAGGTGGGAAAGACTGTCTTAGCCGGGATGATCAATGGTCAGGGACTGTTAACCATGATGGTGAAGAAGGCCTATGCCGAATCTTCAGTTGCCCGGATTTTAGAATTGGTAGAAAGAGCCGCCTCCAGAAAAGCTCCTGTAGAGCAGTTTATTACCGTATTTGCCCGATATTATACCCCGGTTGTGGTGGGGCTGGCCGCGGCGATTGCCTTGTTTCCGCCTCTGCTCCTTCCTGGGGCGACCTTCAACCAATGGTTTTATCGGGCGTTGGTGCTTTTGGTAATCTCCTGCCCCTGTGCGTTGATGGTCTCCATTCCCCTGGGATATTTTGGGGGGGTTGGGGCCGCCTCCCGTCACGGGATATTGGTGAAAGGCGCTAATTTCTTAGATGTTTTAGCTAAACTCCATACAGTGGTCTTTGATAAAACCGGTACATTGACTAAGGGAGAATTCAGGGTAAGGGAGATTGTACCTAAAAACGGATTTGGAGAGGACGAACTATTATCAGCGGCGGCCGGGGCCGAGGTTCACTCGAATCATCCGATTGCCCGTTCCATTCAGGAGGCGTACGTTGAGAGATTTGGAGAAGTAAGTGCGCGCTCGGGTTCGAGCGCGCGCGAGTACAGGGAGATTCCGGCTCATGGAATCAGCGCGGTGGTGGACGGTCGTCATGTACTGGCTGGAAATGATCGTTTGATGCATAGAGAAAATATAGAACATGAGGATTGTAACCTGGAGGGGACCAGTATCTATATAGCCATCGATCGCCGTTATGCTGGGTACATCATTATCTCCGATCAGATCAAAGTCCAAGCACAGGCAGGCCTTACTCAGCTGCGCGCTTTGGGCATTAAGAACCTGGTCATGCTAACAGGCGATGAAGAAACCGTAGCGCAGAGGGTGGCTTTAGAGCTGGGACTTGATCAATACTACGCTCAATTGCTTCCCGAAGATAAAGTGGCTAGAGTTGAAGAATTAGAACAGGCAATGGCCAATCGCGAACGAGAAAAGTTGGCCTTTGTTGGAGACGGGGTGAACGACGCTCCTGTGATTGCCCGGGCGGATTTGGGAGTAGCCCTTGGTGGTTTGGGACGCGATGCCGCTATAGAGGCAGCAGACGTGGTTTTAATGGATGACGATCCCAAAAAACTGGTGAAAGCGGTTGAGATCGGGCGAAGGACGAGGCGGATTGTGAGAGAGAATATCTATCTGGCCTTGGGAGTGAAAATCTTCTTTATTCTTCTGGGCTCGGTCGGGGTGGCCAGTATCTGGGAGGCGGTCTTTGCCGATGTCGGCGTGACCCTTTTGGCTGTATTGAATGCAGCCCGCACTATTCGGGTGAAGTAATGATGAAGTAGTTAAAAACACACCTACCGCGGCGCGGGTAAAGCAGAGTAAAAAGTAAATAAAAAGAATAAAGACACTAAATCTGTGTCCACCTGTAAGAGAGAATAAGCCTTTCTTTAAAGGTAGTTTTGGAGTTGTTCCGCAAAGAGAGCGGAATTTTTTTCATATTGTTCAGTGATCGACGCTAGTTGATCGTAGAGCGCCTCTAAGTCCTCCTGAATTTTCATGTTGCGTTTGGCATAGACAGCAATCTGTTCACCCTCGCCGGTGGAGGAGAATTCCACTAAAAGCAGGTTGTTCTGGCTCAGCTCCGTTTCCAAGTCGGTAATGCCCTTTTCCACGCGGGCAATTTCCTTTTCCAACGGGCGTAGAACCTCTGACTTTTCCTGAATAATTAAAGCCTTTTCCTTCCGTAAAGTTTTTTTATCCAAGATTTGGCCTAGGGATGCTCGAGAGTCGTCTCTGGGTTCATTGTCTCCTTCGTCACTCTCCCAACCCACTTGTTCCAGGAAGGTTTGATAGCTGCCTTCGTAAATAAAAATACGGTCCCGGTCAAAGATAATTAACCGGTTGGCCAGGGCATGTAGAAACATTTCATTATGGGTGACAATTACTACCGCGCCTTCATAAGCGTCAATTGCCTCCATTAAAGAATCACTGGACTCCATATCCAGGTGATTGGTGGGCTCATCCAGAAAGAGCAGGTTAGATGGGGAGACCAGAATTTTGCCTAGGAGCACCCGGCTTTTTTCTCCACCGGAAAGGACGGAGATTTTTTTTAAGCCTAGGTCACCTTGGAACATTAAAGAACCCGCTATATTCCGTGCTTTCTGCAGTGAACAATCGTTTCCGGTGGACATGATTTCCTCAACCACAGTATGCTCAGGGTTTAGGCGCATGATATTGGTTTGACCAAAATACCCGGGTACCAGCTTTGGATGTTCTGAAATTCTACCTTGCTTCGGAATTAATTTATGCGCTAATAACTTGAGGAGAGTTGATTTACCCTTACCGTTTTTTCCGATGACCGCGATTCGGTCCTCCTTCCCGATGGTCAGGCTGAAGTCATCAATCAAAAAACGGTCCCCACCTTGATAGGAAAAGCAAAGATTTTCGGCGGTCAAGATAGTTTTAGCGGGAATAGGGGCATAGGGAAAAGTGAACTCCAAATTCTCTAAGGCCGCTAACTTTTCCATTTCGCCTTTTTTCTCTAGAGCCTTGACTCTGGATTGGACCCGACTGCTCAAAGTAGCTTTGTAGCGAAAGCGTTCGATAAAGGTTTCCACTTCTTTACGTTTCTTTTCTTCATTGAGACGGGTTTTTTCATAGATCTCTTCTTCTTTAGCGATCTGTTCATAATATTTTTCCGTTTTACCGGAGATCTTACGAATTTGCCGCCTGTGGATACCCACGGTATGAGTGATGACACTATCCATGAACCCGCGGTCATGAGTAATCAGAATTAGCTCATTTTTCCAGCTTTTTAAGAACCGGATTAACCAACGGATGGAGGAAATATCCAGATAGTTGGTGGGTTCGTCCAGAAGCAGTAAATTGGGTTCCGCGACCAGAACTTTGGCCAGGTTGAGCCGGACCTGGAACCCGCCGGAGAACTCCCGGGGGGAGCGGGAGAGGTCTTCACGGGTAAACCCCAGGCCAAAGAGGATTTTCTCCCCTCTCCATTCTTCGTACTTGTATCTGGTAGGCAGGCCTAAACAAACCTCCTCCCGGAGGGTGGGTTTAGTAAACTTTAAATGTTGTTCCAAGTATCCCAGGTAGTAGTGGTTAGGAAGAGAGAGCTCGCCCTCGTCCGGTAGCTCCTCCCTTTGAACCAATCTAAAAAGGGTGGTTTTACCGTGTCCGTTTCTTCCCACCAGTCCTATTTTTTCACCGGGATTGACCGTGAAAGAAGCGCGGTCAAAGAGTACTTGATCCCCATAGGCTTTGCTCAGGTTTGTCACTTTCAGCATGTTGATAAATCACATCCATATAAATTAGGAGACTATCATCTAAATTTTTGTATTTTAATTCAGATGGGTTTTTTATCGGCAACTTGAGTATGGATAGTACCAGGGAATGATAGCAGAAGACCTAAACTTGAGTAGTTTACCTTTAATAATTTAATTCATTAACCAGATTAAGTCAAGGGAGAGAAGGTTTTTACAAGCCTCTTAGTTCTCAATTGCCTGGGGTTGAACCGAAGGGAAATAATAAAAGAAAGGTATCCGGTTTGGTCGGATACCTTTCAGTTTAATTTTAATTCAACCTTATCCTTCACCTAAAATTGCCTTGAGGTCCTCATCAGGGGTACTGATCGGTTTAATCCCGAATTTCTCCACCAATACCTCCAGGACATTTTGTGAGATGAAGGCCGGAAGGGTTGGGCCAAGATAGATGTTTTTAATCCCTAAGGATAAGAGGGTTAATAAGATACATACTGCTTTTTGTTCATACCAGGAGAGCATCAGGGTGAGGGGGAGGTCGTTCACCTCGCACTCAAAGGCTTGAGCCAGAGCCACGGCTACCTGGATGGCAGAGTAGGCGTCATTGCATTGTCCCATATCCATGAGGCGAGGGAGACCGCCGATTTCTCCCAGGTTAAGGTCGTTAAAGCGATATTTGCCACAGGCCAGGGTGAGGACGATCGTGTCTTGAGGGGTCTTTTGCACGAATTCGGTGTAGTAATTTCTGCCGGGACGCGCGCCGTCACAGCCGCCTACTAAGAAGAAATGTTTAATGGCGCCGGACTTTACTGCTGCAATCACTTTATCGGCTACTCCTAAAACGGTGTTGTGGGCAAAACCGGTCATAAGTTCAGTACCGCCATTGATCCCAGTTAATCTTTGTTCTTCCGGCCAGCCGCCGAGTTCTATGGCTTTGTTAATCACGGGAGCAAAGTCTTTTTTTCCATCTTTCTCAGGAATGTGAATTAAACCGGGGTATCCTACCACTGCCGTGGTGAAAACCCGATCGGCATAGGATGGTCTTGGCGGCATCAGACAGTTGGAGGTAAAGAGCACGGCGCCGGGAAGCCCATCCAGTTCTTTTTGTTGATTCTGCCAGGCCGTACCAAAATTGCCTTTTAGGTGAGGACATTTTTTTAGTTCCGGGTAAGCGTGGGCAGGGAGCATCTCGCCGTGGGTATAGACATTGACTCCTTTTCCTTCGGTCTGGTCCAGAAGTTGTTTTAAGTCCTCCAGGTCGTGCCCGGAGACAATGATAAAGGGGCCCTTCTCTATAACAGTGGTGACCGTGGTCGGCTCCGGATGACC
>Ga0079223_10002205_pt1 | contig 11987 bp, 10 predicted proteins | sample Stecom2011_FD_75072 | JGI IMG/M metagenome (GOLD analysis project Ga0079223, IMG submission 75072) | Agricultural soil microbial communities from Utah to study Nitrogen management - Steer compost 2011 | ecosystem: Environmental > Terrestrial > Soil > Agricultural land | place: USA: Utah...
CCTCGAAGACTTAAACATCGGAGGAACGACGATTAACAGCTCGGATCTGGTTCGCAGGCGCTGGTTAGACAACCATTTTTATGGCGCGACCTGGTCACTCACCCACCATTTATCGCAAAAATTAGATTTGACGCTGGGTGGAGCCTATAATGACTACATAGGCGGGCATTATGGGGAGGTTATCTGGGCCCGATTCGCTTCGGATGGTAATCTGGGTGACCGCTATTACGAGGATGAAGGCTTGAAAGATGACTTCAATATTTTCGCGAAGGCTGAATATCAGGCCGCCGACTTTTCACTTTATGCAGATGTTCAATACCGAACCATCCGTTATACCTTTGTGGGTTACGACCGAAATTTGGTTCAATTGGATCAAACGGACCACCTACACTTCTTCAACCCCAAAATCGGCATGACGTATAGACTCTCGGATCAAAGCCAGGTTTACACCTCCGTGGCGATCGCCAATAAAGAGCCGATTCGCGATGACTACGTGGATTCATCGGTCAGCAGCCGTCCGAAACCCGAACAATTAAGAAATATAGAGGCGGGATACAGAATTTCGGGTAGTCGTTACCGTTTGGGTGCCAATGTTTATGGCATGTTTTACAAAAATCAGCTCATTTTGACGGGAATGATCAATGACGTGGGTGAAGCAAATCGCCAAAACGTGGAGGACAGTTACCGTATCGGGCTAGAATTAGACGCTCAGTGGCAGCCGTTCCGCCAATTGACCTGGTCCGCTACCGCAGCGTTCAGTGATAATCAAATCCGTAATTTTACGGAGTATGTGGATCTGCATGATTATTCGGGTCAACAATCCATTTCATACGATAAAACACATATTGCACTTTCTCCGGCTTTCGTAGGTTCGAGTGAAATCGCGTATCGCCCGGTTAGTTCATTCGAATTGGCCCTGATCAGCAAGTATGTTTCACGTCAATACCTGGATAATACCACTTCGTTGGATCGCAGCTTGGACGCCTTTTTTGTCAATAACCTACGGGTGGCTTATACGACTTCCTATCGTGGAGCTAAGGAGGTGGGTTTGACACTGGCATTGAACAATATTTTTGGGGAAAAGTATGCCGCTAATGGCTATACATGGGGACACTTGAATGAGGACGGAAGCCGGGCATCTTATAACTACTACTACCCGCAGGCGACCGCCAACTTTTTGCTGGGCCTGCATTTGAAGTTTTAGTAGGTAAATTTTGTATATTAGCTGAACATTCAGAATGATTAACCATGAGTGAATTCAGCAAGTTGGCGCAGCAGGCCATGTTACAGACACAAGAGTCGCTGCAGGAGATCGGAAGAAAACAACAAAAACTCTATATTGGTATTCCAAAAGAGTTAAGTCATCAGGAAAATAGGGTCCCACTCACTCCCTTGTCGGTGGGACTATTGGTCGAGCACGGGCACCGGGTCGTTTTGGAAAGCGGCGCCGGGGCCCGTTCTAATTTTCAAGACCGTCATTATAGTGAAGTCGGTGCCGAAATCGCTTACGGTCCGGAGGAGGTCTATAAAGCGGAACTGTTGATTAAAATCGCCGCGCCTACCTTGGCAGAAATCGAATGGATGAAATCGGGACAAACCCTTTTATCATGCCAGCCACCAGCATACCTTGAAACGGCCTGCCTGCAGGCATTGATGAAGAAAAAAGTCACGGCCCTTTCTTATGAATACTTGAGGGATGAGGGCGGCACCTTGTCGGTAGTGCGGGCGATGGGTGAAATCGTCGGCACCACTTCGGTATTGATCGCTGCGGAATACCTCAGCAATGTTTTCGAAGGAAAGGGCTTGATGTTAGGTGGAATTACCGGTGTTCCTCCAACGGAAATGGTGATAATCGGAGCCGGAACCGTTGGAGAATTTGCAGCTCGGGCCGCGCTAGCTTTGGGGGCACAAGTCAAGGTCTTCGATCGTTCCCTTCATAAATTACGCCGCTTACAAAGCAATGTCGGCAGCCGGGTTTACACCTCAGTAATCCAACCTGTTGTCTTAAAGAAAGCGGTCATGTCCAGTGATGTGGTCATCGGTGCAGTGCGGTCCAATCACGGTCGAAGTCCTTGTTTGATCAATGAGGAGACCGTTTCCAGAATGAAACCGGACTCGGTCCTGATCGATGTGAGCATCGATCAGGGAGGCTGTTTTGAAACTTCCGAAGTGACGAGCCACGACCAGCCGATCTTCAGAAAGTACGATGTGATCCATTATTGTGTGCCCAATATCGCCTCCCGCGTGGCGCGTTCGGCCACTTATGCATTGACCAATATTTTCACGCCCATTTTAGTGGACATCGCGGACAGTGGTGGTTTGAACAACCTGATTTGGAAGAAACCCGGGGTCAGAAATGCAGTTTATCTCTATCAAGGACACCTCACCAATCAAGACATTGCAGAACGTTTCGACCTGCCACTGAAAAGCTTGGAGTTATTAGCCATGGCCAAAAACTAAAATACAAAAGTTCAAAGGTGTAGGTGTTAGATGAGCCTTTTGACTTTAATTCCTTCATGAAACGCTAAAGACTCCGCATTCGTCAATAAGTTCAACCCTGGTTTTTTGCCGACCTCTATGGATCCGAATTGATCTGTAATCCCCAAAAATTCGGCTCCATTCCAGGTGGCCCACTTTAACATTTCAAGGAGTGTAATCTCTGGAAAGTGTGCATGGTAAGCGCGCATTTCAGACAAAATACAAAGTTGATCATTGGAAGCCAAACTATCGGTTCCTATGGTCACGGGACGCTCATAATGGTTTACCATTCGAATGCGAGGCAGCTTTCCTTCGATGTACAAATTAGCATTTGGGCAGAGGCACCAATAGACGTGCACGCCTGTACGCGCCAAAAAGGCCGCATCTTTTATCGAAGTATAGGTGTTATGAACCAATTGTATGGGCCGGTCACGCGGGAATGCCATTCCCATGGTGCGAAGGGAGTTCGTAGATTGGGCCTTAAAATGACTGATATCCTGACCCAACCATTTATAAAAATCGACGAAAGGGCCCTCTAATTTCTTAAAGAAAACATTTTCCTCCTCGCATTCCTGATTATGATAACTGAGCATGGGAATTTCTTCCTGAGGCGAATCGCGGATCTGAAGCATCAATTTCTTAGACGTGGAATAGGGCGCATGGGGCGTGATGCTCACCGAAAGGCCGTCGAATTTCTTCTGGGTGCTCCTAGCATCCGACATGATCTGCGCTGCTTTATCCGGGTCAAAACCCATCACTTCCAAAAACGTATGGTAATAAAGTGAGCTTTTCTGTTTCACCGATTTCGAAATGGTCGTATTGGCATGATCACCAACAGCCACAATGCCGTTTCTATACATTTGGCTATCAGCTTTCTGCATGGCTTCCATCACCACCTCATCGGGCGCATTTCGCTGACTGATAATCGACTTCACAAACTCCACTAAACCCGTACCGCGCGGCACCTTCCCGAATAAATGAGACAGTTCTAAATGGCAGTGTGCATTTACAAAACCGGGTACGATAATACCTTTAAAAATTTGTACATCCGCACCTAAAGGCAAGTCACTTCTGGATTTCCAAATTTTAATTATCTCGCCCCTTTTACTGGTCTCCACGACAGCTTCCAGCAAAGGCTCACCTTTTATAGGCACAATAAAATCCGCTGAATAAAAACGATTCATAATTAAGTTTATTCAAAATGGTTGATCTCACAAAGATACTCATTTCGTTAAGGATTTGCAAATGTGTATCTTTGTGCCGTGGAAAGTCCAAAAAAAATAGATATTAGAAGTCTCTCCCTGGAACAATTGGTAGAGAAAATGCAGGAATTTGATCAGCCTGCTTTTCGTGCGAAGCAGTTATTCCAGTGGCTTTGGGAAAAATCCTGCGTCGATTTTGACGCCATGACTAATTTACCTAAAGCATTTAGAGAAATTCTGAAATCACAATTCGTCATCCGTCCCGCCCAAGTAAAAACTGCCCAAATCAGCTCGGATAAAACCATTAAAAGTAGTTTTGTGCTCCATGACGGGAATTTGGTCGAAGGCGTTTTGATCCCAGCCGATGATCGGATGACTGCCTGCGTCAGCTCTCAGGTCGGATGTAGTTTGACCTGTAAATTTTGCGCCACAGGATACATGGACAGGAAACGTAATCTGAACGCCGACGAAATCTATGATCAAGTCGTTTTAATTAGCCGTCAGGCAGAGGAGCAATACCAAACACCGCTCACCAACATCGTTTATATGGGTATGGGTGAGCCCCTGCTCAATTACAGCAATGTTTTACGTTCCATTGATCGGATCACTTCACCGGACGGCTTACACATGGCGGCGAAGCGGATCACCGTTTCTACTGCAGGAATTGGAAAAATGATCAAAAAGTTGGGAGATGATCAAGTTCGATTTAACTTGGCATTGTCCCTACATGCAGCAGACGATGAGAAGCGAAATCAGATCATGCCGATCAATGAGCAAAACAGTCTGTCCGCGCTGGAGGAAGCACTCAAATATTACTACGCAAAAACAAAAAACCCGGTCACTTACGAATACATTGTGTTTCATGGTTTCAACGATGAACTAAGTGATGCGCAGGATTTGGCTAGGTTTTGCCGTCATATTCCCTGCAAGGTGAACATCATTGAATACAACCCCATCTCTTTTGCCGACTTTACGAACGCGAGTGAAGACAAAATCGATGTCTTTGCAGACTTTCTAAAGGCTGAAGGCATCACGACCAATATCCGCCGCAGTCGCGGAAAAGACATTGACGCGGCCTGTGGTCAATTGGCCATTAAGGAAGAAACCATTTCGTAGGCTCGGCAAATCAACTAAAACGAATTATCTTCTTAGGATTAATTTATTTTCTTTATATTTGATAAATAATCAAATTGGAGAAAAACTATGCGTCTTTTGAATGACTTTCTACGTCCCATCAGGTACTACACAGACACCACCATGGACTTGCTCTTCCCCTCGTGCTGCGCGGGATGCCGCAATCCGCTGGTAAATCATGAAAAATGGTTATGCACGGTATGCCTTTATTCCCTCCCTGAGACCCGTATGCACATGGATTCACAGAATGAAGCCCTTCGTCTTGTCGGGGGACAGATCCCAGCCAGGTATGTGTTGTGCTACCTGTACTTTAATGAGGCGTCCATTGTCCAGCAAATCGTTCATCATTTTAAATATTTAGGGATGAAAGAATTGGGCCAATTTTTAGGTCAACGTTATGCTGAAACCCTGCTCAAAGATCAGCATCCCATTCGGGAGGCAGATGTGCTGATACCCGTACCTATTCAGGCCAGTCGTCTCCGGAAACGCGGATATAATCAAAGCCTTTATTTTGCTAATGGATTAGGGGAGAAACTAAAGCTGGAAGTTTGGCCTGAAGCCATGAGAAAAGTTAAAAATGCCCGATCACAAGTCGGAAAGGGCCGAATGGGACGTTTTGAGAATTTAGAACGTAACGTGGTCGTCAATCCGGAGTATTCGACCATCTTAGCGGGCAAACATGTGGTTATCGTCGATGATGTACTCACTACCGGTGCCACGGTGATCGGTTGTGCGCAGGAATTAGAAAAGGCGGGTGCCGCACACATTAGCATTGTGGCCCTAGCCCGGAAGCGAAACTAAGGTTACCGGTTTCGGCTACGCAATAGTAAAAAAGAGAAGGAGGCCATCCCAATACCCACCACATCAGCGAAAAAGTCCCACCAATCTCCGTTGCGATGGGTGGAGATCTTCCATTGTAAAAGTTCGGTCAGCGCCGCAAAAACGACTGAAATGAGCACTACTTGAAAAAACCGAGGCCACAATTTAAAATGATTACCATCGATTTGAAGATAGGCATGAAATAATAAGGTGCTAAAGACAAAGAAAAAACCGAGGTGTACTACCTTATCCGCTCCCTCGAAAAAACGCGGCGTTCCTTCTAAGCTGCTGGGCGGCAAAAGACAAAGAATGAGAACAATTATGGCCCAAAGAAACGGCAAAAAATAATATCGCATAGCGGGTTTGCTATATCAAAGAGGTCGAATTAAAAGAATCCTGGAAAATCTGGTATTCCAGATTTTCCAGGCTTGTGAGCAATTTTGCAGAAATTGTCTAAACCGCTCTTACGCAGAGACAAGGTCTTTATACTCCTGAGCACTCAGTAAATTTTCCACTTGGGCAGGTTCACTTAGTTTCACCCGAATAATCCAACCTTTACCGTAAGGATCCTGATTGATCAGTTCTGGAGAACCGTCAATTTCACCGTTCACTTCCAATATGGTACAGGTTACTGGAGAAAACAGATCGGACACTGTTTTTACGGCTTCTACACTGCCGAACACGTCGTCCTGGCCGACTTCATCACCAATCGTGTCCACATCAACAAAAACGATGTCACCCAGTTCGCTCTGAGCAAACGAGGTGATACCAATAACGGCTTCTTCGCCTTCTACACGGATCCACTCATGGTCCTTTGTGTATTTCAGTTCTTCAGGGAAATTCATACCTTATTTTTTTCCAAACATAACTATCTTAACTGTTATTTGCAAGCGCAAAATAAGAATAAAAAACTCTTATATTAGACCAATGAATAGACAAATAGCTAAACTTTTCTCCATTGCTCAACAAGAAACACGCACCATTCTTGGCCTAATGTCAGGTACTTCATTGGATGGATTGGATCTGGCCCTGTGCAAGATAAGTGGTTTCGGCACCCGAACATCTCTAAAGCTTGTACGGTTTAAAACAAAGGAGTACACTTCTTCCTTCAGGGCATCCATTCTTCGGGTATTCGCGCAGGAACAGATCCAACAGGCTGATCTCAGTGGCCTGAACGCCTTGATCGCTGACACCCACGCAGAGATGGTTTTGAGCACGCTAAAATCCTGGGGCATTCGGCCCGACCAAATCGATCTCATCGCGAGTCACGGTCAAACGGTATATCATGCACCTCAGTCGCTCAGCCAAAGTGAGTTGTACCCAAACAACACCCTTCAAATCGGAGACGGAGACCATTTGGCCGTCAAAACCGGCATCATCACCTTATCTGATTTTCGACAAAAACATGTAGCTGCAGGAGGAGAGGGAGCTCCATTGGCATTATATGGGGACTATCTGCTCTATTCTGACCCTACAGAAAACCGCATTCTACTTAATCTGGGCGGCATCGCTAACTTCACATTTTTACCTTCAAGGTCGGCTTTTACAGCAGGACACACGGCTTTTGCGACGGATGTAGGTCCGGCAAACACCCTCATGAACCAATTCATGCAGAAACATTTCGGGCAGGATATGGATAAAAATGCAGAAATAGCCCAATCCGGAACGGTACTCCCTGCTTTGTTACATGCGTTGCTGGATCATTCATTTTTCCAGGATAAAATCCCAAAAACGACCGGGCCCGAGCTATTTAACCTACATTACTTGGGGGAGGCGATCAACCGGAGTGGTATAGAAGAGCCAACGCCAAACGACATCATGGCTACCCTTTGCGCGTTTTCTGCCCATGGGATCGGCCAATCCATACGTGAAACCATTCAGAACCTTCCGAATCATAATCCGACGCGCATCTTGGGAAGCGGAGGGGGAATTTCTAACCCCTTGCTCATGAAATTGATCAAAGAATCCATAAGTGAACTGAACCTAAAACTCGAGACATTTGATGCCCTGGGATTAGATCCCGACGCTAAGGAAGCGGCGCTATTTGCGGTATTGGCCAATGAAAGTATAGCCGGCAGTCCTGAATATGTTAAAGGACTCTTCCGAGCTCCAGCGGTTTGCATGGGAAAGATTTCGCTGCCAGAATAAACTCACTCATCACCAATGGCTTGATGAATGAAAGTTTTAAACGGCAACATTTCCTGGTAAAAATTTAAAACATACGCGACTGCCTCAGGCCCCATTAATGCATGATTCTCAAGGGGACGAGACAGGGTAAAACTTTTCAGTTTCAAGTACTCAATCTGGGGATGATCTGCGGTAAAACCTGCTGGAGGTCGTTTTAAACTGTCTTCTCGATCGGGATACAAGGATTCACCAGCCTGCTCACTAATTTGGCGCAACATCTTTTCCCACTCCTCTCCCTGGTAATCAATCTCCTGTCTTATCGCTGCCAGGTGCTCTTTTTCCGGTCGCCAGTAACCTACGGCCAAAAAACTACGATCAGGCTGGACATGAATATAATATTCCGGCCCCTGCAATTTGCGGCCATTGATGGAAATTCCCGCACCCAACCAAGTCTTGTAGGGCGTCTTATCCTTTCTAAATCGAATATCTCGATAAATTCGAAATAAGCATTTACCTGGATCGATGTCCTTGTGAATTTTAGGGTCAAAACGGGCCAATCCCTCAATGATTTGGCCGACAAAACGCTTCATTTCCTGCCAAGATCGGTCATAGCGGTACTTGTTCTCCGAAAACCAATCTCGATTATTATTGGAGTTCAGATCATTCAAGAAATCAAAGGTGTCTTTTGTGAGGCTCATTCAGATATTTCAATTAACTTTGTGCGCAATAAAAGTAATAAATTTGCGCATGTCTCCCACTATACATCATCGATATTTTGTAGAATTGGCCTTTCATGGGGGTAATTTTCATGGCTGGCAAATCCAACAAAATGCCGTAAGTGTACAACAAGTGGTCGACAAAACCCTCAGCACCATCACGCGTCAAAACGTGCAGACCACCGGCTGTGGGCGAACCGATGCCGGTGTTCACGCCCTACAGCTTTTTGCTCACTTTGATTTGACCGAGCCGATTAATAACACCACAGGATTTTTACACCAACTCAATTCATTGCTGCCCATGAGCATCGCGGCGAGGTCCATTGTTCCCGTCGATACTACTGCGCATGCCCGGTTCGATGCCACCAGTAGACGCTACGAATACCACATTCATCAGGGGAAAAACCCTTTTTTACAAGGACTTTCATGGCAGATCCGAGACTTGCCTGATGTGAAGCAGATGAATGAAGCCGCCGAGCTATTACTGGAATATCGTGATTTTAGCTGCTTTAGCAAATCAAATACCCAGGTTTTTACCAATAACTGCACTATTTTTGAGGCGTATTGGGAGCAATCGTCAAAACTCGGAAATTCAGAACGGCTCATATTTCATATCGAGGCGGATCGATTTCTACGCAACATGGTACGAGCAATTGTAGGCACATTATTGGATATCGGACACGGTAAATTCAAACCCGAACATATGCGGACAGTGATTGAAAGCAAAAACAGGTCAAGGGCCGGGGCCTCGGTGCCGGCAGACGGATTGTATCTCAGTCAAGTTAAATATCCAGAAAGCATTGTTCCAAAATTGAATCAATTAAACACAACTCTATAAATCTCAACATTATGAAACTAAAAAACGGCTCACTATTAGGCATCCTAATTCTTTTACTCAGCGCCTGCGGCCAAAATGAAAAATCAGGATCGACGGAACTCAGCCTTCAACAGTATGTACCACAAACCGGTTCAGCTCGAATTACAGGTTCATTCGAAGATATGGGGGACCTTAACTTTATCCTCTTTGGGGACAATCAGCGAGACACATTACAGACTTTTACAGCGCCAGGAGGTCAACTGGACCATTCATTGTCGGAATTGCCGGTTAATGAGGTGTATTTCTTAGAAGTGGAAGGAGCTCGGGCGGATGACCGAGGAGTGGACATCAAATGGTGGTACACCTTCCCGATCTTTTTGGAAGACGGTACAGAATTGACATTGGGCCAAAGAGATAACCCCAATACAGATGTGTATGTGACTCCTTACCATTTTTATGTGGACAATGCGGGTGAAGAACAACAATTCTTGGAAGAATGGCATGCAGATCATCACTATGATGACCAGATCGAGACTCGGACTGCACAACAAATCGCTGAAATCAATCAGGATTACATCTCAAAAGCTGATCCAGGGATCGGAAATCTCTACCTCATCTATAGACAAACAGATCATCGATCGAATATGGACCGCTACCAATCGGTGTATGAAGACGCCCCGGAGCAGGCCCAAAAATCTAAATACGGGATCGATTTGGCGAACCGCATTTATCGCATACAAAATCATACCCAAGAAATCGATGTGGCCAAATTATTGGCTTCCAGAACGAGTCAGCTGCATCCTTTTAATCCGGACTTATATTCGGACAAAAGCTATTTACTATTGGTTTTTTGGGCTAGCTGGGAACCCACGGCGGCCAGCCAGATTCCAACCATAGCGGATGTGATTAGTGAAAGTGGCAAGACCGATGTGGAGGCAATTTATTTATCTCTAGACACGAAAATGAGCTTATGGAAACCCATGACCGATGATATGAATTTGGACAATAGCTTTTTGCTGCGTGCGGAAAATCGCCAACAAGCCATAGACGAGCTCTATCTCACTGAATTGCCGAGGTACATGATTATCACGCCCGATGGGAAGATCATTGAAAACGATTTGGCATTCGAGGACTTAGAAGCAACGATCGCTGGACTTGAATAAAAAGTAAAATTGATTCGGCTCTGAATAAATCGTATTTTTGTACGATTTGAAAAAAGAAAATAAAGCTGTTGATACTGATTTATTAAGGAGGGTCATGCGGTACCTGAGACCGTACCGCATGACCTTTGTCATTTCTGTGTTCTTGACCATTCTGATGGCAGTCATCGCGCCTGCTATGCCTCTTTTGGTGGAATTCACCTTGGACCAATTCATCTTAACGGATCAAATTTCTAATCTGCATTGGATGCTCGTGGCCATGCTGGGTCTATTACTCTTACAATCCATTGTGCGCTATTTCCATTCATTGATGACCAATACCTTGGGACAATCCGTGATTCGGGATCTGCGAATCGATGTCTTCAATCACATCGCCCGTTTGCGATTACAATATTTTGACAACACGCCGATTGGGAGGATTATCACGCGGACCGTCTCGGATTTGGAGACCATCGCGAATATCTTTTCTGAAGGGTTGATCCAGATTATTGGAGACCTACTGCAACTCGCCGTCATTTTAGGAGTGATGTTTTACACCGATTGGAAACTGACCTTGATCGTGCTCATTCCCATGCCGGTGATGATTGTCGCTACGCTGATCTTTAAAAATGCGATGAAATCTGCGTTCCAAGATGTTCGGAAGTGGATCTCTAACCTAAATACATTTTTGCAAGAACACATCACCGGGATCAGCATCATCCAATATTTTTCGCGCGAAAAACAGGAAATGGCGAAGTTTAAGGTGGCCAATGCCGAGCACAGAAATGCGCATATCCGTGCGAATTGGTATTTCTCTATCTTTTTTCCGGTGATCGAAATCATTATGGCCATCGCTTTGGGCCTCTTGGTTTGGTATGGCTCAAAATCCATCCTCGCCGAGGAAATTTCTCCAGGGGTGGTGGTCGCTTTTATCATGTACATCAATATGATTTTTCGGCCCATCCGTGAATTGGTGGATAAATTTAACACCCTCCAAATGGGCATGGTCAGTGCCGAAAGAATATTTGAGGTGTTGGATACTGACGAAATCACGCCGAATGATGGGAACCTGCTACCCGAGAAAGTTCGGGGAGAGATCGTTTTCGATCGGGTTTGGTTTGCCTATCGGGATGAAAAATGGGTTTTAAAAGACATTAATTTCCGGATCAAACCGGGCGAGACCCTCGCGCTGGTCGGAGCTACTGGAGCAGGAAAATCCTCTGTTATCAATATTCTCAGTCGCTTTTATGAGATCAATAAGGGCTCCATTCTCCTGGACGGAGAAGATATCCGAAATTATGAGCTCAATTACCTGCGTAGAACCATCGGAACAGTTTTGCAAGATGTGTTTCTTTTTTCGGATAGCATCGCCAATAACATCAGCCTCAATGACCCGAAAATCACACGTGAAAAAATCATCGAGGCTTCTAAACAAGTAGGAGCGCATGAATTCATCATGCAAATGCCGGGTGGATATGATTATGTGGTCCAGGAAAGAGGGGCTACCCTTTCTTCCGGCCAAGCGCAACTGATTTCCTTCATTCGGGCATTGGTC
>Ga0079223_10002206_pt1 | contig 11987 bp, 11 predicted proteins | sample Stecom2011_FD_75072 | JGI IMG/M metagenome (GOLD analysis project Ga0079223, IMG submission 75072) | Agricultural soil microbial communities from Utah to study Nitrogen management - Steer compost 2011 | ecosystem: Environmental > Terrestrial > Soil > Agricultural land | place: USA: Utah...
ATATAGAGATACTCCTGAAATTCTTCAGTCCATAAATCATCTGTGGTACCATGGTATCCTTGTAAAGCACCAGCGCCAAACTCTGTAACAATTACTGGCTTATCAAATTCAATTTCAAACTCAGCACTGGATAAGCTTTCGGGTGAACCTCCATACAAACCCAAATATTGATTAAAGCTGATTACATCGACATATTGTTGCATGGGATCGCCAATAACCTGAACATTTTCAGTACCTGATTTGGTATGTCGCTCTAAAGCAGCACTCACCAGTCGAACAGGATCCATTGAACGAGTAGTATGAATCATCTTTTTCAAAAATTCTGTTCTCGCCTCCGAAACAGGTGTTTCATTGGCTACACTCCAAATAATTACTGACGCACGGTTTTTGTCACGGCTAACCATATCTATTAACTGATTTTGGGCATTTTCAAAAGTGGCTTCATTTTGCCATTGAATCGTCCAATAAACAGGAACCTCAGACCAAACCATCAATCCCATTTCATCAGCTACACGCACCATATTCTCATTGTGTGGATAGTGTGCCAATCTTACAAAATTGCAGCCCAACTCCTTTGCCCATCCCAACAACATCCTGGCATCTTCAACTGAATAAGCTCTTCCGCCACGTATTGGATTCTCTTCATGAATAGAGATGCCTCTTAGAAATACTGATTTTCCATTCAGTAATATATCAGCTCCATCCGTTTTTAGAGTTCTAAACCCAATTCTATCATTCAACTTATTGCCCTGATGAGACAATTCGACATCGTACAGATAAGGAGTTTCGGGAGACCAACGTCGAAGCTTTTTTGCTTTAATTCGACCTTTTGCAACTCCAAGTTCATTGGTGATAAAAGTCGTTGTAACCTTCGCTTCTGGAATATTAACTTCTACCTCTTCACCCGCTTTTTGTTTACCATCTAACTGCACGGTAAACTCAATATAGGAAGCATCGTCCGCAGCCAATTGAAGATAATAGTCTCGAATAAAAGTTTCGGGAACCTCTACCAGTTTAACATCTCGGGTAATTCCACCATAATTCCACCAATCGGTGTTAATAGTAGGAACCTCATCAACTCCTCTGGTATTGTTTACTTGAACAATTACAAAGTTACTTTCTGGTCTAATTTTTCCAGTGATCTCATAATTAAACGGGGTAAAGCCTCCTTTGTGTTTGCCTAATTTTTTACCATTTAGATACACATCAGACTCGTAGTTAGCAGCTCCAAAATAGATAAATTGACGTGTACCTTCTTTTATATCGTAATCAAAAGCTTTATAATACCAAACTGCTCCTTCATAATAAAACAGCTTTTCTTTCTGTGAATTCCAGTCGCGAGGCACCAAAATATTATCGGCTTTATCAAAATCATATTCCACACGATCTCTGGAGTTTTGAGCTTTATACCCCAAGAAAATGGACTCTGATCTATTTGGATTCTCCTCAAGATCTCGAACTTCTCGTCGATAATCATAATATCCAGTCTGATAAGGATCTACAATATACTTCCAATACCCATTTAAGGTATGAGTATTCCGGTTTTCAATATTAATAATTTGAGTATCCTGAGCCACCAGGGAATTAAAGCCCAAATAAAATGACAAGAGAACTACTACAACTTTCCAAAATCGATTCATAGAACAAAACTTTATTGACAGATTCATAAAAAACTCATAAAACTAATCAGTTTGAGCACCTTTAGAGCCACTGCATTAATTTAGAATAAAAATACTAATTTTAATGACTAATTATATCAACGATAGAAGACTTTGATCTTAGTATTTAAATTGGTGAGTTAAGAAGAGACAGCAAAACAAGAGTTGTTTATTTCATCACACTCGATACTTAAGATGCCCATTCTCCACAAACAATGGTGCTTCAATATTATTGACAAAAACCTGACCAGTGCCCAATCCTTGGGGTAAAGCTGAGTTAAGTGTGGCCGTCCATTGCGCAATAGCATTAAGTCCCACATTACTTTCAAGTGCAGATGTTACCCACCATTGCGCATTTATTCTTTCAGCCAATTGAATCCACTTTTCAGAAGAAGCAAAACCACCCAAAAGACTGGGTTTTAAAATGATGTATTGGGGCTGGATGGTTTCAATCATCTCTTTTCGTTGATCCTCACCATATATACCTATCAACTCTTCATCCAAAGCAATATCAATGGGTGAATTAGCACATAATTGAGCCATCTCCTTCCATTGTCCTGCGCTAATGGGTTGCTCAATAGAATGAATATGAAGTGGAGCTAACTGATCCAAAACAGCAGATGCTTCACGAAAAGAGAAGGCACCATTGGCATCCAAACGCAACTCAAGATCAACTGGTGTATATAATCTCCTCAACTCTTCTAAAAGCTTTAACTCTTCCTGAAAATTGAGCGCTCCAATTTTTAATTTGAGACAGCGATAACCTTCAGAGAGTTTATTCTCAATACGATTTTTCATTTGATCAATACTCCCCATCCAGATCAACCCATTGATGGGAATGAATTTTTCGCCAGAAGTAAAATCTGATTTGAAATAGATGCCATGTCCTCCATTATTTAAATCCAACAAAGCAGTCTCTACTGCAAATAAGATGGCTGGCCACTCCTCCAGATCCTCAAATTTTCCATCAATAACTCTTTGGATGTTTTCAGCTGTCCAATGAAGTTTCTCTTCCAATTCTGGTTTGTCGTCTGGACTCAACTTAGGGAGAATAGAGCACTCCCCCACTCCAACAGTAGAAGGTTTTGATTTTTTCCAGATATGTATAAAATAGCTTCGTTTTGTGGTAAGCACCCCTCTTGAAGTGCCGCCAGGCTCTTTAAAAACAAGTTCGCGAAAATCTACTGAAGCTTTCAACATGGTCAACTATTTTAGAATCAAATTACAACGCCTAAAATAATAGATTATTGAAACAGTGCAAAACAACTGAGTGCAACAAATAAAAGCGTCGTCAGCGAAAGATTGCGTAATTCTCCATCTAACTTATGAATTCTTCGCACAGAGGAAACCATCCAAATGTTTCTGATGAATAAAGGCAAGGAGATGAATACGGGCCAAAAAGAAAGGTTCTTCGCATCCAACAGCATAAAAATCACCATTGACAGCCATCCCATGAAAATAAGAAAAAAATGGTACCCCACAGCAGTTTTACGTCCCATCTTCACTACAAGGGTGATTTTACCAACGTCTTGATCTGAGTTGATGTCTCTAATATTGTTAATAGTAAGCACGCCTGCACTAAAAAAACCAATGGTAGAAGCTGGCAAAAGAATTTGCCATTGCCACCCGTTGGTATGTAAAAACCAAGTACCAGCTACCCCCAACCAGCCAAAAAATAAAAAGACCGACAAATCCCCCCATCCACGGTAACCATAGGGATTTTTTCCAACCGTATATTTTATAGCAGCTCCAATGGATACGAAACCAAACAGTAAAAACAAAAGCTGAACGATAGTAAAATCTTCAAAAGAAACATACAAAAGATAGATTCCAGAAATAAGTGCCAAAGAGGCACAAACAAACATAGCTGTTTTCATTTCCTTCAAAGAGATAACCCCACTTTGAATCATCCTTTGAGGTCCCTCACGATGTTCATTATCTGCCCCCGAAATGGCATCTCCATAGTCGTTGGAAAGATTGGAGAGTATCTGCAAAAAAAGGGTGGTAAGAGCAGCGCCCATAAGTACCTGAAAGTTAAACAATCCTTGATGCGCAGCCAATATGCTTCCCATAAAAATCGTGGATAGTGCCAATGGCAAAGTACGTAGCCGGAGAGATATCAACCAAGCATTTATATTACCCATAATAGAATTAGATATCAGTTTTGAACAAAAATAACAATTCCTTGGGCATTTTATTCTTTATCTAAAGGATTGTAACCAAATCATCCTGTTTTTTTCTTTTTTCTAAACATTAAAAAATGGCGTAAAATACCATAGAGAGCATTAAAAAATGAGTAGATGTTCATACTAACCTACACACAGAAAAATAAGTGATAGAAGTCCAAATTTTAGGCCTACAACATTTGACAATCCACTTATTTTTTTGTAAATTAGTTAGTAAGAGGAATCAAACCTAAATAACATTGACTTAGCAACAGTTTTACTATGAAGAATTTGATTCAATGTTTTAACTAAAACTATATTATTATGAAGTTTGTAATTTCGAGAAAGAATGAAGGGGTTTTTCAGTTTTTATTGAAAGACACGGAGGATCGACCAGTTCTATGGAGTACTCGATATCCTACAAAAAGCCAATGTAAGGAAGGAATTGACCAATTACGACGACAAATAGTGGGGGATTTAAGCTTTGATAAGTGGCGGACGCAAAGTGGTCGTTATGTATTTCATTTAAAAAGCGATGAGGGACGTTTATTGGCTATGAGCGCTCCTTTCATTAGTAAAACAGAATGTAGCAATTATATCTCCAAAATCATGAATATGGTAGGAGGAGCTACAGAAGAAGATCTTGCATTTTAGTTTGTCTACCTAAAATTAAATAAAGAAAAATTAATTGAGCTTTTGTGTAGGTCTGTTCCAGTAATGGAGCAGACCTTTTTTATGCAATTCAGAACTGATATTTATCAAAAAGTTGAGAGACCCAACCTCATTAATACTATTTGCTTTCCTAAATTATGATTACGTTATTATATCAATAGTAATCACTATATTATAGCGGTTTAACAGAAAGATTACCCTGTGTTGTATTTAATAATAAAACACCTATGGAAAATAAAAAAAAAGAGCCCGATTGGGATCAGATATTCATATACGACGGTCTTACTATAGCCGATGACATTCCAGAAGTCTGCGATCAAGAAAGTTTTACTCCGCATGCAGAGGAGCTTTACATCCAATTAGATTCACTTTCAGATTCATTTATAACAAACTGTAAAAAGGAGAGTCTGAAAGTAGATTGTAAAAAGGGTTGTTCGTGGTGTTGCTACCAAGCTGTATTTGCACTCACGCATGAAATGCTGTTGATTGTTAATTATATTCGTAAAAATTTCGATCAAAAAAGAATAAGTGAGATACTGGCAAAAGCAAAAAAGAAGTCAGCGCTCACAAAAGAACTTTCCAAAGAAGAGTTGTTGAGATTTAAACATCCATGCCCTTTATTGAAAAATGGGGTGTGCACGGTTTACCCAGTGCGCCCTTTGGCATGCCGCATCTACCTATCCTCAGATGTTAACACCTGTAAAGCTCGCTATAATAACCCTGAAGACAAATCCTTAAAAGCAGCCTTATTTGGATTTATGATGGATGCAGGGAAAAACATGAACTACGGATTTGTCAATGGATTAAAGCAGAAAAACCTCCTCTCCAATGAAGCGCCGCTTGAATGGATCTTAGAGCAATTTCTTGAAGATAAAAACGCCTTTGACAAATGGCTGTCTGGCAAAGAACTACACGAGAACTTTGATTTTGAAGAGTAGTTTAAGGCATTTGGTAATATAAACCTGCACCAGGTCCCAAAGGAATTTCTAACAAAATCCATGCAATTAGAAAGAGACTCCAACCTATAAAGAAGATGATGGAGTAGGGAATCATCGTCGATATGATGGTTCCCATGCCTGCACGATGGTCGTATTTCTGAAAATAGGCGATGATCAATGCAAAATAACTCATCATAGGTGAAATAATATTGGTGACTGAATCCCCTACCCTATAAACAGCTTGAGAAAGCTCTGGAGAATAACCCAACAGCATAAATATGGGGATAAAGACTGGAGCCATAATTGCCCATTTGGCTGAAGCGCTACCCATCACCATGTTCACCGTCGCAGCCAATACAATAAATAGTAGCATCAATGGAATCACCCCTAAATTAGCATTAATGAGAATATCCGCCCCTGAAACAGCCATAATAATACCCAGGTTGCTCCACTTAAAATAGGCTACAAATTGGGCAGCAAAAAAGACCAAAACAATATAAGAAGACATGGTTTTTAAACTATTGGCCATACTGTCTGCCACATCGCCATCGTTCTTAAACTTCCCGTTGATTGATCCATATACAACACCCATACTTCCAGCTATAAGTAGAAGAAAGGTTATAATCCCTTTTATAATTGGTGAATTTAACAATCCCCCATTGGGGCCACGAAGAATACCATTGGGTGACCATAATCCTATAACCATCACCACAATCCAACCTGCCAATAAAACCAGACTCCACTTTAAACCTTTTTTTTCAATAGGAGATAGCGGTTCAATGGCTTCAGGAGGAACAGAACCTTGATAATTCCCAAACCGAGGAGCAACAATTCTTTCAGTAATCCAAGTACCCAAGCCTGCAATAAGAAAAGTAGAAGCAAACATAAAATAGTAGTTGGCTGTGGGATTCACCATATAAGTAGGATCCAAAATATGTGCAGCCTCTTCAGAAAGACCTGCCAAAAGCGGATCAAGCGTTCCAATAATTAAGTTGGCACTAAAACCTCCAGAAACTCCTGCAAAGGCAGCGGCCATCCCAACAAAAGGATGACGACCCATGGCGTGAAAAATAACCCCACCCAATGGAATGAGAAGCACATAGCCAATATCGCTGGCCACGTTGGATAAGATACCTGCAAAAACAATAACAAAAGTTAGAATCTTTTTATGCGAAGAGAGAACCAAAATACGAATCAAAGCACCAATTAATCCACTTGCTTCTGCCAAGCCAATTCCCAACATAGCAACCAGCACAATTCCCAAAGGAGCAAAATCTGTAAAGTTCCTGACCATCTCTACAATCACTTTATTGAGTCCTTCCTTTGAAAGTAGGTTAACTGTGTGAATAATCTCTCCTGTACCAGGATGAACGGCCTGCCAATTAAGCCAGTAACCAACCACAGACAATAGCAAAACAGATAATGCAAACAATGCAAAAAGAGTAGCAGGATGAGGAAGCGCATTTCCACCCTTTTCAATTATATTTAAAAAAACATCAATGTAATTTCTTTTTTTCTTGGTAGATGAAACCATAGAAACACTATTTTAAAGTTGATAAATACGATGCCGTAAAGAGTTCTGGGTAGTTTCCTGAAAAGGATGTTTGCAAAAATGGTGAAAATAAATGGATGAAAATAATCTCTTTGCACTACATCTAAGATTTTACAGACTATTCTATCTGAAAACAAACTATAAAACTTCTTTCTCATTTGGACTCAACTACTATCAATAAAAATTATAGAATGTCAACTTGTAATTCTTCTAAAATTGGGCAACTAGCCGAGTTCAATAGTTTAGTCTGATCGTCACAATTTATATTAAAAACAAATTAGCACAACAGAAGTAATATTAAATCAAAAACAAATAGTAATGAGAATATTCTCATTACATTTGTATAAATAGAATTTAGATGGCACGACCAAAACGACTAAGAAAAATTGTAGAACCTCCTGCTTTTAAAGGATATAAACCTTATGGTGTAAATCAAATCAATAACGATGTGGTGGATCTGCTATATGAGGAGTACGAAGCATTAAAACTGGCCGATTATGACCGCTTAGATCATCTGGAAGCATCTAAACTTATGGGCGTTTCGCGTCCTACTTTTGCGAGAATATATGAAAGTGCCAGACGTAAAATAGCGCAGGCATTGGTGGAGGTAACTGAAATAAAAACCGTGTTCGGTCATGCACAATTTGACAAAGATTGGTTCCATTGTCGGGATTGTCATGCGCGTTTCTCCATGCCAGAAACGGCGGAAGAAGAAGGATGTCCTCTTTGCCATTCGAAAAATACCACAGCATTACAGAGGAAATCAAAACCGCCCCTCTCCTCAAAAACAAGATTTAAAGAAAATTTAAAATAACAATACAATGAAAACAGTTATCACATCCACAGGAAACAGTATAACCTCAACTTTCGACAAACGATTTGGAAGAGGTGCCTGGTTTTGCATCTATGACTCGGCCACAGATGAAACCTCATTTATAAAAAATGAGTTTGCCGAGCAACAAAGTGGAGCAGGAACCAAGGTGTCAGCAAAAATGGTAGAGTTGGGGGTTACAAAAGTCATATCTGGTGATTTTGGTCCCAAAGCCAAAGAACTTTTAGACCAATTTAAAATTCAGATGGTAGTCACACAAGAAGAGACGACTGTAGAAGAGATCATTAAAAAACTTAAACATAAAAAATAAATCATGCAGAAAATAGCTATTCCAGTAGATGAAAGTGGTATTTTAGATGCCCATTTTGGTCATTGTAAATATTTCATTCTCGCACAAATAGAAAACGGTTCAATGATAGATACAGAAAAGATAGCTGCACCTCCACACGAACCTGGACTTTTACCACGGTGGTTGGCAGAAAGAGCTGCTACTGATATTATTGCTGGCGGAATGGGCCAACGTGCCATTGACCTGTTTATGCAACAAAAGATCAATGTTTACGTAGGTGCTCCTAAATTAGAAGCCAAGCAGTTGGTGGAGAAGTTTTTGAAAAAAGAACTCTCTTTTACTTCTAATCTTTGTGACCACTAACAACCACCTGTCATGAGCTTTAATATTGCAGTAGTAAGCGGAAAAGGAGGAACAGGTAAAACCACAATATCAGTTCAACTGGCTCTGTTCTTATCTCAAAAGGAGAAGAGAAAAGTTCGGTTGATAGATTGTGATGTAGAGGAGCCTAACGATGGGTTATTTTTTCCTGATAAAAAAAAGATAGAAAGTAAAACCATCTACCAAAGCATTGCAGAAATTGACATTAACAAATGTCGCTTCTGCAGAGACTGTGTTACTTATTGCAATTACAACGCTATTGTGGTCATCCCACGTGTTAAGTTTGCACAAGTAGAGAAAACGCTCTGTCACTCTTGTGGTGCGTGCATTGTAGCCTGTAGGCACAACGCTATAAATGAAATACCTGAACCAATCGGTCTGGTTAACTCGTATCAGATCAACTCTCGTCTCTCGTTGATGGAAGGGGAGTTAAAGATTGGTTCACCCATGCAGACTATGTTGATAAAGGCATTGAAGAAAGAAGCTTCCAATCAGAAGAGTATAATGATTCATGATGCTCCTCCTGGAACTTCCTGTTCAGTAGTGGAAACGTTATCGGATGCACAAGTGGTGATCGTAGTTACCGAGCCCACCCCTTTCGGGTTGCATGACTTAAAGTTAACGGCAGAGTTACTTCGGGATATGAATAAGCCATTTGGTGTGATAGTCAACAAAGCAGGATTGGGAAACAACGAGCTGTTTAAATATTTAGAAGAAGAGAAAATTCCACTTATTGATTCCATCCCTTTCAGCAAAGAGATAGCTGCAAAATATGCCTCGGGAGAATTGCTCAACAAGTTGGATGAGAAGATGATAAGCTTGTTTTCTATCTGGTGGAATCAATTGAAAGAAACGGAGGCGAAATGAGAGAAATAACTGTGTTAAGCGGAAAAGGCGGAACTGGAAAAACAACAGTAACCGCAGCTTTAGGAACTTTAGCAAAAAACACGGTTTTTTGCGACAACGATGTGGATGCCTCCAACCTTCACCTCATTTTCCAGCCAGAGCATATAGAAAAAGGAGTCTATTTAGGTGGTTGGAGTTCGACCTTACACACGGAGAAATGTAACCATTGCGGGATTTGCATATTGCATTGCCAGTTTGATGCCATCCACACCAATGAGAAGGGACAGTTTTACATCAACAAATTTCAATGTGAAGGATGCCGATTGTGTGAACGAATATGTCCAATGCATGCCATCACCTCCAAACAAAGTGATAACAATGAATGGTATATCTCCAAAACCAGATTTGGGAGCATAGTTCATGCCCACATGGGACCAGGAGAAGAAAATTCAGGAAAACTGGTCACCTTGGTACGAAAAAAAGCCAAAGAGCAAGCAGAATTATCAGAAGCAGAATGGATCATCAACGACGGCCCTCCTGGAATCGGGTGCGCCACCATCTCTTCCCTATCGGGTGTAAATGCAGTTTTAATTGTTGCAGAACCCACTCAATCAGGATTGCATGATGTCGAACGGTTAGTGAAATTAGCACAGAGCTTTGATACACCTGTTTTCGCCATCATCAATAAATATGATTTGCATCAAGGTCAAACCAAACTTTTACAAACTTATTTTCAAAAAGAAGAAATTCCAGTCTTGGCATTGTTGCCCTTTGACGAGGCGATGGTAGAATCTATGGTAGCGGGACAAACAATTACGGAGTTTGCACCTCTATCAATGATCTCATTAGAATTAAAAAAAGCTTGGCAAGAATTGGATAAATTAGTTCCCCACAGAAAAACGTAAGTAAAATCTCCTACTAAATAATATGTTACAAGATCAAACTACCCTAAGGCCAAGATACAACGAAGTAGATCAAATGGGTTATGTCTATCATGCCAATTACGTCACCTATTGTCATCAAGCAAGAACTGAAATGATGCGCAAATATGGAATCAACGATAAGTGGTTGGAAGATCACAATATCATGATGCCTGTGATAGAAATGAATCTTAAATATCACAATCCGAGTGGATACGACGAGCTTCTCACAATTACAACCACCATCAAGAAGTTACCAGTGGTAAGGTTTCATTTCAACTTTGAATTCCACAACCAGAAAAACGAGCTTATTTGCAGCGCCACCTCCACAGTTGTTTTTGTAGATAGTGAAACACGCAAGCCTATGAGAGTTCCTAAAATGGTAGAAGATGCCTTGAAAGAACAGCTAAAATAACTTTTTACTGTTTATACATCTGCTCTCGAAGTTCAGCAATAGCCTCATCGTTCACATAATCATCGTATCGCATCAGCTTATCAATAATTCCATTGGGCGTGATTTCAATAATGCGATTACAAACCGTGTCGATAAATTCATGGTCGTGAGAACTTAAAAGAATGTTCCCTTTAAAATCGATCAAAGTATTGTTGAATGCCTGAATAGTTTCGAGATCCAAATGATTGGTAGGATTGTCCAGAACCATAACATTGGCATTTTTCAACATCATTCGGGAGATCATGCAACGCATTTTTTCTCCCCCCGAAAGAACATTTACTCTTTTGAAAATATCTTCGCCAGAAAAAAGCATCTTACCTAAGTAACCACGTAAAAATGATTCACTTGTGTCGGATGAATACATGCTTAACCACTCTACCAAAGTTTGATTACTTTCAAAGAAACGACTGTTATCCATAGGCAGATATGCAGTGGTTATGGTTACGCCCCAATTGTAAGATCCTGAATCGGGTTTCATCTCATCGTTAAGTATCTCTAAAAGTGCGGTGGTTACTAAAGGATTACGAGACAAGAAAACCACTTTTTCATCCTTTTCGATGGTAAAACTCACATCGTTTAAAAGGACTGTGCCATCTTGCGCCGTTTTATTCAATCCTTTAACATTCAAAATAGAGTTGCCAGTCTCCCTTTCAGGTGTAAATATAATTCCGGGATAGCGACGTGTGGAAGGTTGGATATCTTCAATATTCAACTTCTCAATCATCTTCCTGCGGCTGGTAGCTTGCTTAGACTTTGCCACGTTGGCACTAAACCGCTGAATAAACTCCAACAACTCCTTTTTCTTCTCTTCAGCCTTTTTATTTTGGTTGGACTGCTGGCGCAAAGCCAACTGACTACTCTGATACCAGAAGGTGTAGTTACCCGAAAAGAGTTGAATCTTTCCAAAATCTATATCTACAATATGGGTACAGATAGAATCTAAAAAGTGACGGTCGTGAGAAACCACCAAAAGTGTATTGTCAAAATTGGACAAATAATTTTCCAACCAACGAACCGTTTCCAAATCCAAATCGTTGGTAGGCTCATCCAACAAAAGATTGTCGGGTTTACCAAATAGTGCCTGAGCTAAAAGTACTTTTACCTTTTCTTTACCATTCAACTCAGCCATCAGCTTATGGTGCAGCTCTTCTTTCACGCCCAGCCCACTCAACAACATAGCAGCGTCGCTCTCTGCATTCCAGCCATCCATCTCGGCAAACTTCTCCTCCAATTCTGATGCACGAATTCCATCCTCGTCCGAAAAGTCTGGCTTGGCATAC
>Ga0079223_10002207_pt1 | contig 11980 bp, 13 predicted proteins | sample Stecom2011_FD_75072 | JGI IMG/M metagenome (GOLD analysis project Ga0079223, IMG submission 75072) | Agricultural soil microbial communities from Utah to study Nitrogen management - Steer compost 2011 | ecosystem: Environmental > Terrestrial > Soil > Agricultural land | place: USA: Utah...
ACACAGCCAGTAGAAGGAGAGGAAGTAGTAGCTAACAGAAGAATCTATCCATGGGATGGTGCAAGCCTGAGATATCAAAAGCACAACAAGTATCAAGGTGCATTCTTAGCTAACTTTAAGAGAGGCCGAGGTGACTACATGGGACTTGCAGGCGCTCTCAATGACAAAGCTGATATCACAGCAGAAGTTAGCAGCAATATGCCAAACGATTTTGGTCTATTCAATATGGCAGGCAACGTATCAGAATGGGTAGAGGATGTTTACAGACCAATGACCTTTGCCGATGCAATGGACTTAAATACTTTTAGAGGAAACGTATTCATGAAAATCAAAACTGATGAAACCAACGTTCCTGAATTAGATGAAGTTACTGGTAGAGTAGTAAAAGTTATCCAACCTGATGAAGAGTTGGAAAACAGAAGAAACTACAGAAATGCTTATGCTATTGACTACGGTGATGGTGACGAACGTTCTGAAATAGTTTATGACGAAGCCAATACATTAATTAGCGATAAAGCTAGAGTTTATAAAGGTGGTTCTTGGGCTGACAGAGCATTCTGGTTATCCCCTGGTGCAAGAAGATTCCTTAACCAAGACCAATCTTCTGCTACTATCGGATTCCGTTGTGCAATGGTGAGATTAGGTTCGAGAGATGGAAGTAGAGATAGTGGAAACTTATTCCCTGAGGGTAGAAAAGCAAGAACCAACAATGCTAAGAAAAGAAGATAAATAGGTTTTTATTTTTACAATGTGTAGGATTACTAGTTAACTAGTAATCCTTTTTTTTGCTTACACCTCAGATAACAGTTCTGCATTTACTTCTTAGGCATAACTGTAATAGGTGAAAGTATTGGTCTTACATCAAAAGAAATAACAACTGTTTTGTAAAAAACAATTAGATGCAAAGCATGGAGCAGCACCTCAGTATCGCAAACATTAATGCTCTACCGATACAATCTCAAAGTTGCCTTTATTCACTCCTAGAGCAATCTCTTCCAAGACATCATTGATTTCCTGGGCATCCATAGTAGTTACCAATCTCGCTCTATACGGCTTTATATTTGCTATCCCTTTGAAATAATTGGTATAATGCCTACGCATTTCCACTATCCCAAGTTTTTCCCCTTTCCACTCTATAGACTTCTCTAAGTGCAACCTGACAGCTTCTACTCTTTCAGCTACTGTTGGAGGAGGTAGTATCGTCCTGTCTTTTAAGTAGGCTTTAATTTGATCAAAAATCCAAGGATAACCAATAGCTGCTCTACCAATCATCAGCCCATCTACACCATATTTATTCTTATACCCTAGAGCTTTCTGAGGCGAATTGATATCTCCATTTCCAAAAATAGGAATATGTATTCGTGGGTTGTTTTTGACTTCTCCTATAAGCGTCCAATCAGCCTCACCTTTATACATTTGTTTTCGCGTACGTCCATGAATGGATAATGCTTGTATCCCAACATCTTGTAGCCTCTCTGCAACTTCTACAATATTCTTAGAGTTTTCATCTCATCCAAGTCTTGTCTTCACAGTCACTGGCTTATTAGTAGCTTTCACAACTTGCTCTGTCAATCGAACCATCTTATCAATATCTTGTAGTATACCTGCACCTGCCATCTTACAGACGACCTTTTTTACAGGACAACCATAGTTGATATCGATAATATCAGGGTTAGCATTCTCAATAATCCTCACTGATTGAGTCATGGCATCTTCTTCTCCACCAAACACTTGTATACCCATAGGTCGTTCATAATCATAGATATCAAGCTTCTGTACACTTTTATATGCATCTCTTATTAAGCCTTCTGAAGATATGAACTCCGTATACATTAAATCTGCACCGTGTTTTTTGCATAAAGCTCTAAACGGAGGATCACTAACATCTTCCATTGGTGCTAAAAGAATAGGGAATTCCCCTAATGATATGTCTGCTATTTTTACCAAGTCTCTAAAAGTTAAGCAAATATACAGAAAAAGATTGCTCTTATATTTAAGTCGAAAATGCTTTAAATATTCTTGATGAAGTATTAATACTCTAACTTTACAGAAGTTTATGGAAAACACAACTAAATACAACCTATGGTTTTACATATGGTGGCTTATTGGTCTTTTTTTTATAGGTGGCTTTGTGAGTCAAATTATAGCCTCTGCTATTATTGAATTAAAGTTTAGCGGCTATGAAGCAAAGGACTTATTAGAACTAACTACAGAACAACCCCAAGCATGGCATTATGTAAGAGTTGTACAAATCATACATGCTATCTTTAGCTTTCTTATCCCTTCTCTCATTATATGGAAGATGTACTCTGGTAACCTTAACTTTAGTTATCCCAAAAATAAGAGAAGTTCAATCTTAGCTTTTACAGTCATCCCTGTTTTACTTTTCACATTTCACCCACTAGCGCAGTCATTTTATATATTCAATAAGAACATACAATTTTTCGAGCCTCTTCACAGTACGCTGTTAGAGATGGAGGTACAGATGGAGATGCTAATTACCGGAATGCTTGCTGACCAAACTTTGACAGTAATCATGGTAAACTTCTTTATCATTGCTATAGTTGCTTCTATTCTTGAAGAGTTGTTTTTCAGAGGCGTCTTGCAGAGAATATTAAGTGACCATATCGACCATCACTTAGCTATTTTTATTGCCGCTTTTGCTTTCAGTTTTATTCACTTTCAGTTTTTTGGATTTATCCCAAGGCTCGCTATCGGAATATTTTTTGGTTATTTGTACTGGCACACCAAACGGCTATCAATTCCAATATTTGCACACTTTCTATTTAATAGTATGCAACTAATAGCGCATTATTATATTTCACCAATAGGTAACGAGACAACTAAGGAAGGAATTGTCATGTTACCAATTTCTATAACTATCACTTCTACAATATTATTCTTTAGTTTGTATTTTGTCTTTTATAATTCTTTAATAAAAAAAAGAGCTAGTAGCTAATGCCTTCAATTAAATGGGTACTTTTGTCTACTTTTCAACAGGAGTATAAAACTAACATGCTTTTGGCTGCGTTAAAAGAAAAAGGAATTTCATACAGAACTATTAATAAATTTGACAGCGCATTTAATTTTATGGGAAGAATAGAAATATATGTAGAGCAGTCCAATTTTGTAACAGCCATGTATGTTAAAGAAAATTTAGACCTATGAATGAATTAGTACAGAGAATTATAACGGGTATCTTGTTTGTCATTATTTTGATAGGTGGCGTCATATGGAATGAGTATTCCTTCATGTTGCTTTTCAGTTTAATCATCATCCTATCCATCAATGAATACTACAATATCATACAAGACAAGCTCAATGCTGGGGAAGATTGGAAGACCTTATATAAGTTTTTAAGCACTATTTTCGGAACTGTAGTTTTCGCAATTATATTTTTAATTTCTAGCGGAAAGATTCCTTTAATATATCTCACATTAGTTGCAGCCTTTCCGCTGTGTTGGTTTGTGATTGAGATGTATCACGAGTCAGACTCCCCATTCACTAATGTATGTTACAACTCAATGGCATTGTTTTACATTGCAATACCTTTTAGTTCAGCAAGCTTTTTAGTCTTTAAAATGGGAGGTGACATATATGACTTTAAGTACTTGTTGGCTATTTTATTCTTTGCTTGGGCTAACGATTCTTGGGCATACCTCACAGGCAGATTCTTTGGCAAACACAAATTGTTTGAGCGCATCTCTCCCAACAAAACATGGGAAGGCTTTTTCGGAGGTGCAACAGTTGCCTTACTCTTTGCGTTCTTGGTCAACTTCATATATAATTATTACAATATTTCAGACATAGGTGTTTATCATTACTTAGCAATGTCAGCTATCACAGTAGTTACAAGTACTTATGGAGATTTAGCAGAGTCGATGATTAAAAGAAATCTCAATATAAAAGATACGGGACATGTACTGCCAGGCCATGGAGGTCTTTTAGATAGATTTGATGGTTTGATTTTTGCTATCCCAGCTTGTTCGCTTTATATCATAGCCACTGGATTATAGACAATTGATTATAAGCATTTGAATAAATAAAACTTAGAGATGTCATCAAATAAAATCATCATTGCTATAGACGGACATAGTGGTTGTGGGAAATCTACAACAGCAAAAGCAATAGCAAGAAAGTTAGGATACACTTATATTGATACAGGTGCTATGTATAGGGCTGTGACTTTATTCTTCCTAAACAATGAAGTCGATACAAATGATCATACTGCCGTATCAAATGCTTTAAGTCAAATCAAGATAGACTTCCGACGTAATCCAGAAAGCCAACAATTGGATACATATCTCAATGGAGAAAATGTAGAGCAAATCATACGATCACCCAAAGTAGCTAGTTCTGTATCTACAGTCGCAGCTATTAGTGATGTTCGAAAAACTTTAGTCCAATTACAAAAAGAAATAGCTAAAAATAAAGGTGTAGTCATGGACGGACGTGATATTGGCACTGTAGTTTTTCCAGAAGCAGAATGCAAGTTTTTCATGACAGCCAATATTGATGTCCGAGCAGAAAGGAGATTAAAAGAATTAAATGAAAAAGGGATAACTTCTACATTACAAGAAGTCAAAGACAATCTCGAGCAGCGTGACGATGTAGATAGCAATAGAGTAGACTCACCTTTGGTCAAAGCTGATGATGCCATTTTAATTGACACTTCATACATTACAGTAGACGAACAAATCAGAATCTCTTTAGATCATATACATCATCAACTCGAAATCATCTCTCAAAAACAAGAAAACTCATCTCTTTAAATCCAACATCCCCCATACAACTCTCTAAATATGTTTAGTAAAGTATTGGATATAATTTTTTAGCTTAGCGAGTCTTTTTATTTTACATCACTCGCTCAAAAATATATCAATACAGAATGTCTCCATTAGTTATTTTAATCTGCATCGCAATATACTTTGGGATATTGTTATTGATTTCTAAGTTCACTTCTAAAAACGCAGACAACGATTCCTATTTTGTTGGAAATCGCCAGTCTTCATGGATCTTAGTTTCATTCGGACTGATAGCAGAGTCACTATCAGGAGTCACTTACATCTCTGTTCCTGGCATGGTGGGAACAAGCCACTTCAGTTACTTACAGTTGGTGTTTGGTTACTTCTTGGGTTATATGGCAATCTCCTATGTCCTCTTGCCGATCTACTATAATATGCAACTCACCAGTATCTATGAATATTTAAGAAATCGATTTGGTATTATCTCTCAACGTACGGGATCCTTCTTTTTCTTATTATCCAGACTCTTTGGTTCGGCAGCCAGATTATACCTTGCAGCAATAGTGATGCAAACCTTTTTGTTTGATCCTTTAGGCATTCCATTTAGTGTAGCTGTAACTATCATCATAGCACTCATGCTAGCTTACACTTATAAAGGTGGTATTAAAACTATCGTCTATACTGATATTCTACAAGCTTCATTGTTGTTATTAGGAGCGATCATTACAGTCATCTTTATTATAAACGATTTAGATCTGAGTCTATCAGAAGCTGTAGCATCTATCTATCAAAGTGAGTATAGCAACACCTTTTTCTGGGACTACAGAGAAGCTAACTTTTTTGGTAAACAGTTTATTGGGGGAATGTTTATTGCTATTGCTATGACAGGTCTTGATCAAAACATGATGCAAAAAAATCTGAGCTGCAGAAGCTTGAAAGACGCCCAAAAGAACATCAATTTATTTAGCATAGTTGTTATTTTTGTCAATCTTTTGTTTCTAAGCTTAGGAGTACTTCTATATCTATTTATCGACCAAAATGGTATAGCTGCATTGGCAATGACGGATGAGCTTTATCCTATGTTAGCCTTCAATCACTTAGGTTTTTGGGCAGCATTAGTCTTTATCATTGGTCTATCAGCAGCGACTTTTTCTAGTGCAGACTCTGTACTAACAGCTCTTACAACTGCGTTTTATATAGACTTCTTGCAAAAAGATGAAACAAAAGAAGATGAGCATACACTCAAGAGGAAAAGATATATCATTCATTTCTTTTTTGCAGTTTTACTTCTTTTAGTCATCCTGGGGATCAGGGCTTTGAATCAAAAGGCAATCATTGATTTGGTCTTTTTATTAGCAGGATATACTTATGGCCCTCTTTTAGGTTTATTTTTTATAGGCATTTTTACTAAATTACAGATAAGAGATAAATGGGTACCTATAATAGCCGTCGTCTCACCTATGGTAGGGCATTCTTTAAAGACGGTGTTGAATCAACCGGCTTTACAACAACTTGTGGATACCGGGAGTATCAATTTATACAATCAATGGATGTATCAATTAGGACAATGGATAAGCTCGGTTAGTGGTTACCCTTTAGACTATAAGATTGGTAATGAGCTTATACTAATTAACGGTATAATTATGGCTTTAGGCTTAATGATTTTATCTAAAAAAAACACTAATGGAAAATCGAAAATTCAAAATCAAGAAACCTTATAGGGAGCGTTCCTGGACACAGATTAATGCATCAAACAGTTGGGCTATATTTAAAATCATGTCCGAATTTGTCGATGCCTATGAGAAGCTCAATAGAATAGGACCTTGTATATCTGTTTTTGGCTCAGCAAGATCTACACCCGATTCTCAGTACTATAAGATGGCAGTCGACCTCTCATCTCGATTAGTAGAAGAAGGTTACGGCATCATCACAGGAGGCGGACCAGGTATCATGGAAGGTGCAAATAAAGGAGCCTTTTCAGCTGAAGGTCCATCAGTTGGATTGAACATAAAATTACCTCATGAACAAGGCTACAACAAATATATAGATCAAGACAAAAACATTTTTTTCGACTACTTTTTTGTAAGGAAAGTAGCTTTAGTCAAGTACGCTCAAGCTTTTATATTTTTCCCTGGTGGATATGGCACGATGGATGAGATCTTCGAAGTATTGACGCTCGTACAAACTAAAAAGATGGATAGAGTTCCTTTAGTTTTTATTGGAAAGGAATATTGGTCAGGCCTTATACATTGGATAAAAGAAACGATGCTTGGGAAAAACAACTTTATCATTAGTGGAGATTTAGATTTGTTTTTGTTGACTGATGATATAGAAGAAGCTGTGTCGCACATCAATGCTTTCTATGACCAGCCGAATCAATGCTTAGCACCTAACTTCCAATAACTCTGTCTATATGTAGAGAGCCCCACTTGGCAATATCAACATCTCTTCATCAATACTAATTTGAAGAGTAAGTCTGTTGATGATTCTTCAACCTTTAATGGTAGAAACTATGACCAAACTATTTTACTTTTTGCTTTATTGCTTTAGCTCAGCAATATGTACCTCTCAACTATATGCTCAAACGATGCATAAGGAGACGCTCATGCAAATGGCTAGTTTTACTTCCCCATTAGACGGTAAACTATATATTAGTGGAACTTTTGGCGAACCACGGCCCAATCATTATCACTCAGGTTTAGATTTTAAAACAAACCAAGAGATAGGCAAAAAGGTTTATGCTGCAGATGCTGGCTATATTTCCAGGATAAAGGTAAGTGCCTATGGTTATGGACATGCGTTGTATATGAATCACCCGTCTAACTTGACGACTGTCTATGCACACTTAGATGAGTTCTCAGAGCCTATCAAACAATGGGTAAAATCTATACAATATGAATTACAATCTTTTGAGATAGATACAGTTTTAAAAGAAAAATTATTCCTATTCGAAAAAGGTGATCAGATTGCACTTTCTGGAAATTCAGGCGGCAGTGCAGGGCCACATTTACATTTTGAACTCAGGAACACCTATAGTGAAGTAGCTATCAATCCAATGGCATTTTTAAAAGTAGAAGATCAGACACCTCCTACTATCAACCAGCTTAGGATATATCCTATTCAAAATAGTTTTTTCGATCACAAAGGCATTCCCGTCAGGCTCAAACCTACCTCTAAAAACAGCTGGTCTGGTGGTTTTGTAGAAGTACCAGAAGGTGAAATCATTTTATCCTTACAAGCATTTGACCAACAAGATTTAACTCTAAACAAAAATGGAATACCTACAGTAAAAATGTTTGTCAATGGTCAATTGGTATTTTTAAGGCAAAAAGACTCTATCAACTTTAATGAAAGCAAATATGCTAATGCCACCATAGACTATCACCAGAAAGTAAAAAATGGTGTTGACTACTACCTCGCTACTCTACTCCCCAACAATTTTGAGACTGACTCATACAGCAACTCCCCTACTTCAGGCAGAATAAAAATCCAAGCAGGTGAAAAGAAGAAAATAGAGATTTATCTAATAGATTTTCATCAGAATACTACCAAAGTAACTGTAGAAGTAAAAGGTCTCCCACAAAAAACTTCTCCCATCAATTATTTAGCTGATCATTTAAGTTCAGGTATGAAAGAGCTAGACGGAGCAAGTATATATTGGAAGAGTCATTCATTTTATGACCTTATTCCTGACAAGTTAAATTTATCTCAAATCAAGAAAAGCTCTTTCAGCAAAACCTATGATATTTTTAGAGAGGAGTCTTTCCCTATACATAAAAACTTAGAAATAGTCTTTAATCATTGGACTGCACCACAACACTTGTACGACAAATTAATAGTAGTTGGAGAAAACATCAAGGGCAAAAAGAAAATCTACCCTACTACTCTTGATGGCAAGAATATCAAAAGTGCAATATCAGAAGCTGCTTTAGTCTATTTAGATGTAGACACTATAGGACCGAGAATCCAATTGCTTAATTTCCAAAATAGCAGCCAATCTTTTAGCCAAAACAAAATCAGTGTAAGAATCACTGATGATAAGAGTGGTATTCAATCCTACAATGGTTATATTGACGGACAGTGGGTATTGTTTGAATATGATGCTAAAAACGACTTATTAGAACACCATTTGGACAATAATCTTGTCGGATTTCATGAATTAAAGATAAAAGTCGCAGACCGAACAAACAATATCACTGAAAAGACAGTTAGGTTTAAAAAATAAGAATATGTTAGAAGTAGGAGATCAATTACCTGATGTTGCTATCAATGACCAAAACGGACAGCTTGTCAATCTTAGAGATTTTAAAGGAGAGAAAATGATTGTTTTCTTTTACCCTAAGAACAATACGCCTGGTTGTACTAATGAAGTGTGCAATTTCAGAGACAACTATAGTGTATTAAAAGAAAAAGGGTTTAAGATTATAGGCACTAGTCCTGATAATGAGAAGTCTCACACAAAGTTTAAAGAAAAACACGAGCTGCCATACACTCTATTGGCTGATACAGACAAATTATTGGCTAACGCCTTTGGAGTATGGGGACCAAAAAAGTTCATGGGGAAATCATACGAAGGTATACACAGAACAACTTTCATTGTAGATGCAGAGGGAGTAATTTCTCATGTCATCAAGAAAGTCAAAACTAAAGAAAGCACTGAACAGATTTTAAAGCTACTCGAAGAGTAGAATCATTTTGTATTCAAAAGGAATATTACTCCCCTAATATTTTTAAAAGTAAATGGTAGAAGGCCTCTGGTTGATTAATATGAACCATATGGCCAGCATTTTCAACTATATGTAATTGAGCATTAGGGAAAAACTCTTTATAAGAATTAAAATCTTCCTCTTGAATATAATCACTCTCTGCACCTTTAATAAAATCTGTTTTCCCAGAGAAAGTGTGGTCACCTAAGCTACTTCCCATGATGTCTTGATACACATCATACAAAAGTTGCAAGTTGGGTCTCCAAATAAATTCTTTATTCTCGTCTCTTCCCAAGTTTTTCATAATTACCTGGACTACCCAAGAAGATCTGATTTTCTTTTTTATTTCCGCCTCCACTTCCTTGCGAGTTGTATACTTAGATGCCTCTGTAGTCATCATAGCTTCTATATAAGGAAGGTGATCTCCTTCGTATGGTTTTGGTCCAATATCAACCACCACAAGATGATTAGTCATTTCAGGATATTTCAGTGCAAAGCTCATGGCTACCTTGCCACCCATAGAATGCCCCACTATATGTGTATGCCCGATATTGTGCTGTTTCATGAACTCCTTAATATCTTCTGCCATCAGCTCATAACTCATCTCTTCAGTATGAGGCGACCGTCCATGATTACGAAGATCAACGATCCAAACTCTATAAACATGTGAAAGCTCTCTAGCTATAGTTTGAAAATTATCTAGACTACCTAATAGACCATGTAGGATAATCACATCTTCGCCAAATTCTCCAAAAACTTTATAATTAAGCTCCATAAAACTTCTTTCTAACATACTTAAAATCAGGGACGTGTAAAATACTACTCTCTATGAATGAGTATTCGTGCGTTTGATTCGATCCGATAATCAGCAAACGCCCTTTCATATGATTAAGTAATAAGTCTTTATACCATTGAATGGCATTTTCATCCAAATAGGCCGTTGGTTCATCTAATAACAAAGCCTGAGTATCACTCAATACTGCTAAACTCAATTTCAGCCTCTGCATCATACCTGATGAAAAATTAGACAAATACTTATCTCTATGTTCTTCTAATCCAATGATATTCATCAGTTCGTCTATAGATTGGACTCTCATTTTTTTGAACTTAAAATGAAACTCCAACATTTCTTGTAGGGTAAAATCTTCTATCAAATGGATATATGGAGCTGTGAAAGCTATTTCACTCGCTATATTATATGGAGTCACCTCCTTACCTCCCAAACTAAACTCTATCTTGCCTTCACTGGGTGTTAAGCCTCCGGATAATATTTTAAGCAAAGTAGATTTACCTGATCCATTATGGCCTGTCAAAGTATAAGACTCTCCTGGCTCCAAACTAAAGTTCACCTTTCTAAACACCCAATTGAGTCCGTATCTCTTACCTATATTTGACAAAACAATTTTCATGCTATAGTATAAATGAAAAACTCGCCAATTAGTTGACTCCTGACAAAATTCCTCTTTCTGAACTTTTAATGAATTGAATTATTTCGTCACGGATTTCAGATGGTTCTATTTCTATTAGTATCTTCTCTAAAGCCTGTGTGGTATTCAATCCACTGTTATAAAGATAACGGTATATTCCTTGAATTAAATTTATTTCAGTTAGTTCAAACTTCCTTCGTTTGAGTCCTATAGAATTAACGCCTGTATAAACAGCAGGATTCCTAGCCGCCAAAATATATGGTGGTACATCCTTTCTCAACATAGTCCCACCTGCTATAAATGCATGCTTCCCAATCTTTAAAAACTGGTGTGCAGCACACATACCTCCAAAAACTACGTAGTCTTCTACTACTATGTGTCCTGCAAGATTTGTAGCATTTGATAATATGCAGTGATTCCCAATCTGACAATCATGCGCAACATGCACATAAGCCATAATAAGATTATTGCTTCCTATTCTGGTGACTCCTTTAGCTTGCGTTCCTCTATTAATAGTAGCACACTCTCTGATGGTCGTATTATCTCCTATTTCCACAGTAGAATACTCCCCTTCAAATTTGAGATCTTGGGGTATAGCTCCTATCACTGCTCCTGGAAAAATGTGACAATTCTTCCCAATCCTCGTTCCCCTATAAATAGTTACATTAGGTTCTATGCGAGTATTATCCCCAATCTCTACATCCTCATCAATGAAACAAAAAGGTCCGATATCTACATTAGCACCAATTTTTGCTAACTGACTAACATGATTTTTTTTCAATCTTTATGTATTTTTGCTGTAAGTTCTGCTTCTGCTACCAATTTCATCCCTACATAAATCACTCCTTTCATTTTCTGAAATCCTCTACGCATTTCATCTATGAGCTCCATTTTTATTACTAAGACATCTCCTGGCTCGACGGGTTGTCTAAATTTACAATGATTGACTGCTACAAGAAAAACTTGTAAGCCTTCTTTGTCATTTTGCCTACTGATCGCTAATATACCACCCGTTTGTGCCATTGCTTCAATTTGCAAGACCCCAGGCATAATAGGTTGCTGTGGAAAATGTCCAGTAAAGTAAGGTTCATTATACGTGACA
>Ga0079223_10002209_pt1 | contig 11976 bp, 8 predicted proteins | sample Stecom2011_FD_75072 | JGI IMG/M metagenome (GOLD analysis project Ga0079223, IMG submission 75072) | Agricultural soil microbial communities from Utah to study Nitrogen management - Steer compost 2011 | ecosystem: Environmental > Terrestrial > Soil > Agricultural land | place: USA: Utah...
ACGACGCCGAAGGCCAGAGCCTCCGAGGGATCTACCCGGCCTTGTACGAGAGGACGCTTTCGGGTCCGCGCCATGATGGCGTCGATGTCGCGGTCGTACCACATGTTGATGGCACCCGCTCCTCCCGCTGCCACGGCGATGCAGAGTACGGCCACCGCCGCGAGGAAGGGATGGATGTCTCCGGGCGCCACCAGCAAGCCAGCCAGCCCCGTGAAGACGACGAGGGACATGACACGCGGCTTCAACAGCGCGATGAAATCGCGCAGCTGCTCGCTGGCCGAGCCCGCTGCCCTATCTATCGTCACTTGCGCCACGTTCCGGCTCTCCTGTCGGTCAAGAAGTACGGCAAGATCGCGTTACTCTGGATCTTGCGATGGCGGGCCCCGCAGCGGGACCCGCCACCTGGTCATCACTGCCTCAGCGGATGTGCGGCAGCTTGTTGAAGGTGTGGAATGGCGGCGGCGAAGAAACCGTCCACTCCAGCGTCGTCGCGCCTTCACCCCAGTAGTTCGCGGTGACGCGGCGGCCCGCCGTGAACACCCAGATCATCATGCCAAAGAAGAAGAGCGTCGACGCAAACGAAAGGTAGGCGCCAAGGGAGGACACGAAGTTCCAGCCCGCAAAGGCGTCCGGATAGTCGATGTAGCGGCGCGGCATGCCCTGCAGTCCCAGGAAGTGCTGCGGGAAGAAGGTCATGTTCACGCCGATGAAGGTGGTCCAAAAGTGCAGACGCCCCGCCCACTCCGGGTAGGTCCGGCCGCTCATCTTGCCGATCCAGTAGTAGATGCCGCAGAAGATCGCGAAGACGGCACCCAGGCTCAGCACATAGTGAAAGTGGGCCACCACATAGTAGGTGTCATGCAGCGCAATATCGATGCCCGCGTTGGCCAGCACTACACCGGTGACGCCACCTACCGTGAAGAGGAAGATAAAGCCGATCGCCCAGAGCATCGGCGTCTTGAACTGGATGGAGCCGCCCCACATCGTGGCAATCCAGCTGAAGATCTTGATGCCCGTCGGCACGGCGATGATCAGTGTCGCAGCCGTGAAGTAGGCGCGGGTGTTCACGTCGAGCCCGACGGTGAACATGTGGTGCGCCCAGACGATGAAGCCGACGAAACCGATCGCGACCATCGCGTAAGCCATGCCCAGGTAGCCGAAGATCGGCTTGCGGGAGAAGGTCGAGACCACGTGGCTCACGATGCCGAAGGCCGGCAGGATCATGATGTAGACCTCGGGGTGACCGAAGAACCAGAAAAGGTGCTGGTAGAGGATCGGGTCACCACCGCCGGCAGGATCAAAGAAGGCGGTGCCGAAGTTGCGGTCGGTCAGCAGCATGGTGATGGCGCCGCCCAGCACCGGCAGGGCCAGCAGCAGCAGGAAGGCGGTCACCAGCAGCGCCCAGGCGAAGAGCGGCATCTTGTGCAGCGTCATGCCCGGCGCGCGCATGTTGAAGATTGTCGTGATGAAGTTAATGGCGCCAAGGATGGAAGAGGCACCCGCCAGGTGGAGCGAGAAGATCACCATATCCACCCCGGGCCCGGGATGCCCCAGGCTGGAGGAGAGCGGCGGATAGACCGTCCAGCCGGTGCCGACACCCGGCCCCACGAAGGGCGAAGCGATCAGCAGCGCAAAGGCCGGGACCAGCAGCCAGAAGGAGATGTTGTTCATCCGCGGGAAGGCCATGTCCGGCGCCCCGATCATCAGGGGCACGAACCAGTTCCCGAAGCCACCGATCAGCGCCGGCATCACCACAAAGAAGACCATGATGAGGCCGTGCGCCGTGACGAAGACGTTGAAGAGGTGCCCGTCCGGATCACCGCCGCTGGTCAGGAACTGAACCCCCGGATCCTGCAGCTCCAGGCGCATGATGACGGAGAAGAGCGCTCCGATAAGACCCGCGGCGGCCGCGAAGATCAGATAGAGCGTTCCGATGTCCTTGTGGTTCGTCGAGAAGAACCAGCGGGTAAAGAACCCGGGCTTGTGATCGTGATGATCGTGTGCGTGCGTTGCAGTCGCCATCGTTCCTAATCCTTAGGCGAGGGTCACTGGACTGAGCGGGCGTCGGCGAGTTGCGTAGCCTGCGCCGGAGCCGGCGCGGCCGCATACTGCTCCGCCATCTCATTGAGCCAGGCGTCGTATTCCTCTTGCGGAACGGCGCGGATCTGGATCGGCATGTAGGCGTGCGCGGTGCCGCAGAGCTCCGAACACTGCCCGAAGTAGAGGCCCGGCTGATCAGCCCTGAACCAGGTTTCGTTCAGGCGCCCCGGCACGGCATCGACCTTCACGCCGAAGGCGGGGACGGCAAAGGCATGGAGAACGTCGCCGGCTGTGACCAGCACGCGAACGTTCGTGCCGACAGGTACCACCATCTCCTGATCCACCCCCAAAAGGCGCGGAAGATTGGCCTCTGCCGCTTCTTCATCGGTCAGCATAAAGGAGTCGAAGGCGAAGCTGCCCAGCTCCGGGTGCTCGTACTCATAGTTCCAGTACCACTGGAGCCCCGTCGCCTTGACGGTGATCGCCGACTCCGGAACCCGATCGGATGCATAAAGCAGCCGGAACGACGGAATGGCGATGATCACCAGGATGAGCACCGGAATGGTCGTCCAGACGATTTCCACGAGCGTGTTGTGGGTGGTGCGTGACGGCTCCCGATTCTTGCCCTCGCGAAAGCGCAAGATAACGAAGAGCAGCAGCACCAGAACCAGCAGCACGATGCCGGTGATGATGAACAGAAGCATGTTGTGGAAGTCATGCATCTGAACCTTGATCGGAGACATCGCCGGCTGGAAGCCCAAGCCCCAGTCGGTCGGCTGCCCGATGATTTCCTGGGCGAACACCGGAACGGCACCGAGCGCCGTAAAGAGGGCAGCCCCCAGGGCGCCCAGGCGTGACATCAGCCTCATCATCCTCTTCCCGTCTCTTCATTGCCGGGCAGAACGCCTGACCGATCCTTCGGCCGGCGCCCTGTTTTCAGCCGCCTGCCAGCGCGTTTCGACGGCCCCCGCCTTTGTCGGGCCGCAACCTAACCGAAGCGCTGGACCCCCACAAGCGGCTGCTCGTCCTTTGATCCCGGACGGACAGCCCTGCGAGGGAGTAAAGAGTATAGCAGGCTCTTGTTTCGCCGCTGCGCGACCGTGTGCCGCACACCAAGGGCCCAGAACTACGGGGTTCCCCCACTAGTCACGCGCCCATTTGACGATTCGCCGCCGCACGCGGCGCATGCCGATCCAGACCAATCCGGCAACCAGCGGGATGGCCAGACCAACTGACACCTTTACCGGAACGTCCAACCCCGCTTCCTGAGCGGCCGTCAGCGCATAAGACAGGAGGCCTATGGTGTAGTAGGTGATGGCCGCGACCGAGAGGCCCTCCACCGTCTCCTGCAGCGCCAACTGCAGCCGCGCCCGCCGCTCCATGGAGGTCAGTAGGTCGCGATTCTGGGCCTCCAGCTGCACATCGATCCGGGTGCGCAGGAGCTGCGAAGTACGATTCACCTGGCGCGAGAGGCCATCCAGGCGGTCGGCGACAGCCTGGCAGGTGCGCATCGCCGGCGACAGCCGCCGATCCATGAATTCGCTGACCTTCTGCTGCCCCTCGATTCGCTCCTCGCGAAGTTCTTCGATTCGCCGCTGGACCAGCGCGTAATAGGCGCGCGCGGCGCCGAAACGATAGGCGGTCGCGGCGGCGATCCGCTGGGTCTCGGCGGCGAGAGCCGTCAGCTGCTCCAACAGCTGCCGCTCGCCCTCCACCCCCGCCGGCGCGCCATTGGAGATCTCCGCCATGGCCTGAGTGGTTTCAGTCAGCCTGTTGCCGATCTGGGTCAGCTCCGAGCCATGGCGGCGTGCCAAGGGCAGGGCCAGCAGCGCCATCATGCGGTAGGTCTCGACCTCCAGGAGCCTTTGCACCAGGCGTCCCGCTTGCCGTCCGCCAAGATGATGATCACGGACCAGTACCCGGCCGAAGCCATCGGGATTGATGGTGAAATTCATCCAGACCTCGGCAGCGCCTCCGGCCGCCAGACAGGCGGCAAAGGTCTCACTTTGCAGCAGGTCGGCTACCGCTTCCGGATTGGCCAGCTCACCTCCGGCTGGCTGCAGCTCCACATGCATCGCGCAGAGCACTTCGCCAGGCAAACGAGCCAGCCAGTCTTGTGGCACCCGGTCGATCATCCGCGCGGCAAAGGGCGAGCTATCCGATTGACCGAAGAAGCCATAGGTGGAGAATTCCGTATGGCGCTCCCACCGCAGGCGAAACCCGTCCAGCTGAACCAGATGAAAGTTTGCGTTGGCAGACGGTTCGGGTGCGTTCGCCGCGCAGCAGAGTTCTGCCAACAGAGCGCGCTCCTCCTCCGCCCCCTCCTCAGCGGTGAAGAGGGCCAGGTGGCTGGCTCTTTCCGGCGCTACCAGCCGCATGTATGGACGGGCGTGCACCTCATCAGACAGAAGCTGACGTTGAGGGTGATCCCGCAGCGGCAGTGGCTTAGCCATCTTCAATCCCTGCTGTCTGGTCCAATTTTTGCCGAGGGCGGTCGATAAAGCGTGCGGGACATTCTATATCAAGGCCTAGCGAGCTAGAGCACTTCGCATTTTGCCGGGGTCCGATGCGCCTCGGAAATGAAGCTGCTCTTGCGCCTGAAATTGAAGCGGATCTACGCGTTTGTTCTGAAAGATCTTTCCCTCTGAACCGAGCGCCCGCCCTCTCGAAGCCCACCGGAGGCCCGTAGCTTCATGTCCCCGATTGCCGAAACCGACTCCCTCTTCTTCTCCCGCGGCGAGTTGGAGCTCAGCCGCTTGGAGCGCCAAGTCGCTAACGCTCTACAAGGCGCCGATGATGGCGAGCTCTTTCTCGAGTATCGGCAAAGTGAAGCCCTCGGCTGGGATGATGGTCGCTTGCGCAGCGCTTCCTTCGACGCGAGCCAGGGCTTCGGCCTTCGCTCCGTTGCCGGTGAGGCGGCTGGCTACGCGCATTCCAACGAGCTGACGGAAGAGGCCGTCGCCCGCGCTGCCGAGGCGGTGGCCGCCGTGCACCGCGGTCATAGCGGCAACATCGATCTCGCGCCCGCCGGCACCAATGCCCGCCTCTATACCGATCAGAATCCCATATCTGCCCTGTCTTTCGACAAGAAGGTCAAGCTGCTCGAAGAGATCGACGCCTACGCGAGAGCGCGCGATCCCCGGGTGCGGCAGGTCAGCGTGTCGCTCGGCGGAAGCTGGCAGGCGGTGCAGATCATTCGGCCCGACGGCGAGCGCCGGGCGGACATCAGGCCGATGGTCCGCCTCAACGTCTCGGTGGTGATGGAAGAAGGCGACCGCATGGAAAGCGGAAGTCATGGAAGTGGCGGACGACTCGGCTATGACGGCCTGATCGACCCCGCCCACTGGCAAGCCAGCGTGCAGGAAGCCATCCGTCAGGCGGAGGTCAACCTGCGCTCTGTCGACGCGCCGGCGGGGGAAATGCCGGTGCTGCTGGGACCCGGTTGGCCAGGAATCCTGCTGCACGAGGCAGTCGGTCATGGACTGGAAGGCGACTTCAATCGGAAGAAGACCAGCGCCTTTGCTGGCCTGATGGGCCAGCGCGTCGCGGCGCCGGGAGTAACCGTGGTGGACGACGGCACCATTGCGGACCGTCGCGGCTCCCTCACCGTCGATGACGAAGGGACCCCCAGCCAACGCACGGTGCTGATCGAAGACGGCATCCTTACCGGCTACATGCAGGATCGGCAGAACGCGCGTTTGATGGGCATGAAGCCGACCGGCAACGGACGCCGCCAGTCCTATGCGCACATCCCCATGCCACGCATGACCAACACCGTCATGCTGGCCGGCGACCGGGACCCGCAGGAGCTTCTCGCCTCGGTGAAGCGTGGGCTCTACGCGGTCAACTTCGGCGGTGGGCAGGTTGATATTACCAGCGGCAAGTTCACCTTCTCCTGCACCGAGGCCTACCTGATCGAGGACGGGAAGATCAGCGCTCCCGTCAAGGGCGCAACCCTCATCGGTAACGGCCCGGAGGTGCTGACCAAAGTCACTGGCATCGGCAACGACATGAAGCTCGATCCGGGCATCGGAACCTGCGGGAAGGACGGCCAGGGCGTGCCTGTAGGAGTGGGCCAGCCCAGCCTGCTGGTCAGCGCCATCACCGTGGGCGGCACCGCAGCCTAATCGGCGGCGGCGCCGCTACTCCGCGGGTTTCAGGCGGCGCTGCTCCTCTTCCTCCAGGGCTTGCAGGTCTTGCTCGATTGCGTTGCGGGAGCGGGTGAAGCGCGCGAGCAGATCGTAGAGGACGGGGACCACAAAGAAGGTCAAGAGGGTCGCAAACAGCAGCCCGCCGATGACCACCGCGCCGATGGACGCTCGGCTTTCCGCGCCCGCCCCGCGCGCCAGCACCAGAGGCAGCGCGCCGAAAACCGTCGAAATCGCCGTCATCAGGATCGGGCGAAAGCGCAGCACCGCCCCCTCGACGATCGCCTCGCGCACCGTCCTTCCCTCGTCGCGCAGTTGATTGGCGAACTCGACGATCAGGATACCGTTCTTGGTCAGCAGCCCGATCAGCAGGATCATCCCGATCTGGCTGTAGATGTTGAGGGAAATGCCGCTGATCAAAAGCGCTGCCAGGGCCCCAGTGATGGCAAGCGGCACCACCAGCATGATGATCAGCGGGTGGATCCAGCTTTCAAACTGGGCGGATAACACCAGGAAGACGATCAGCAGCGCCAGCAGGAAGGTGACGTAAATCGCCCCTGACGTCTCCATGAAGTCCAGGGCCTGCCCCAGGTAGCCGAGCCGCGCTTCAGGCGGCAGCTCCTCGGCGGCCAGCTCCTGGAAGAAGGCCAATGCTTCACCCAGAGAGTAGCCGTCGGCGAGCGATGCGCTGATGGTGATCGAGGGTAGGCGATCAATGCGGGTGAGCCGCGGAGAGGCGCCGCGCTCCTCGATCGAGATCAGGCTCGAAAGCGGCACCAGCTCTTGATCGGAGGCCCGCAGGAAAATGTTTTCCAGATCCGTGGGGGTTGCGCGATCGGAGGGCTCGGCCTGCACGATGACATCATACTCCCGGCCACGGTCCAGGTAGCGACCCACGACGCGGGAGGCGATCATGGTTTCGATCGCCCGGGCCACGTCCTGGGCTCTGACTCCCAGATCCGCAGCCCGGCGGCGGTCGACACTGATGTCCAATTGCGGGCGGTTTTCATCGTAATCGGTGCTGATGTTCATCAGCCCCGAATTGCTCTGCGCCCGAGCCATCACTCGGTCGGTCCATTCTTTGATCTGGCTATAGTCGGGACCGCTGACGACGACCTGAACCGGCTGCCGGAAACTGGACTGGCCGAGACCGGGGGGATTCACGGCGAAAGCCCGCACCCCCGGCGCATTCCCCAGCAGGGGGAAAATCTGCTGCGTCACTTCCTGTTGGCGGACATCCCTCTCCTCCCAGGGCTCGAGGCCGACGATGGTGAAAGCCCGATTGCCGATGCCGCCAAAGCCGACGATGGTGAAGATGCGGTTCGCGATCCCCTGCTCCCGGAAATGCTCCAGCTGCTCTTCGATCACCTGGACGCTGCGGTAGGTAGCCGCAGGGGTCGTGCCTTCGGGCGCCGTGCTTGGAATGATGATGACCGAGCGATCTTCGACGGGCGTCAACTCCTGGGGCACCAGGGTGAAGAGTTGAACAGAGGCGAGCGCAGCAACCACGCCCAGCGCCAGTACGATCACCGGGAAGCGCAATGACACTTCGAGCACCCGCCGGTAGCCCCCCGCCATCGCGTTGAGGAGACGTTCCGACGCCCGGAAAAACCTGCTGCTCCCGGTCGTGGGGCGTAACCACTTGGAGCAGAGCATCGGCGCCAGAGTGAGGGCGACCAGGCTGGAAATGATCACGGCCGCGGCCATCACGAAGCCGAATTCCGTAAAGAGACGGCCGACGTTGCCTTCCATGAAGGCGATCGGCACGAAAACAGCAACCAGGGTCAGGGTGGTCGCGATAACCGCGAAGGCTACTTGTCGAGCGCCGCGCACCGCGGCGATCAGGGGCGCCTCCCCCTCATCGATCCGTCGCTGCACGTTCTCCAGCACGACGATGGCATCATCGACGACCAGGCCCACCGCCAAAATCAGCGCCAGCAGGGTCAGGACGTTAATGGAAAAGCCTGCCGGCGCCATGATGATGAAGGCGCCGATGATGGAAACCGGGATCGTGAAGGCAGGAATCGCCGTCGCACGCACTGAGCGCAAGAAAAGGAAAATCACCGCGATCACCAGCACGATCGCGATCCCAAGCGTGATGAGCACCTCCTCGACCGCGGCCCGCACGAACAGGGACTCGTCGTAACTGATACTGGCAGTCACTCCCGCGGGGAGGCTGCGGCGGATGTCCTCCAGCGCTTCGCGCACCAGATCGGAAACCTCGATCACATTGGCGTTCGACTGGCGGATGATGCCCAGTCCCACGCCCGGCTGGCCGTTGGAGCGGAGCAGCGTGCGCTCGCTTTCCACCCCTCGTTCCACACGCGCCACCTCACCCAGGCGCACCTGATACTCCGGCGTACGGGCGACCACGATCTCGGCAAACTCTTCCGGCGTAGAAAGGCGGGTCGCCGTTCGCACGGTCAGCTCGCGGGTGTCCGATTCAATCCGGCCCGCAGGAAGCTCGAGATTGTTTTCCCGCGCAGCCTGCTCCAGGTCCGCAATGGTGACGTTGCGCGCCGCCATTGCCTGCCGGTCCAGCCAGATCCGCATGGCATAGCGCCGCTCGCCGCCTATGTTGACGCTGGCGACACCGTCCAGCACGGAGAGGCGATCCACCAGGTAGCGGCGCGCATAGTCGGTGAGTTCGGCCGCATCCATGCGGTCGCTGGTCATGGAGATCCACAGCATGGGACGCGCATCAGCGTCCGCCTTGCGCACGATCGGCGCGTCCGCCTGCTCGGGCAGACGGTTCGCGATGCGGCCAATGGCATCGCGCACGTCGTTGGCTGCCCTGTCGACGTCCTGGTCCAGGTTGAAGTTGATGGTGATCCAGGCACGGCTGTCCCGGCTCTGGGACTCGATGTAGCGAATCCCTTCAACCGTTGCGATGGCCGCCTCGACGACCTCGACCACCTCGCTCTCGATGACCTCCGGCGAGGCGCCGGTGTATTCCACGGACACGGAGACGACGGGCGGGTCAATGTCCGGGTTCTCACGAACGGCCAGTTGCAGGAAGGAGGCCACACCCAAGACAACGATCAGGAGGCTGAGGACCGTGGCCAGGACCGGCCGCTTGATAGAAACGTCCGAAAGGATCATCTGCGGTCGCCTACACGCCGACAGCCTGCGGATTGATGATCTTGATCTCCGCGCCGTCGCTCAAGTGCTGCAGACCCAGGGTCGCCACCATTTCGCCGGCGGCCAATCCTTCAGCTATCTCCACTTGGCCATGCAGACGCTGGCCGATCACCACCGACCTGCGCTCGGCGCGTCCGCCTGCGATCACGAAGACATAGGTACTACGCCCTTCGCTCACCAAGGCGGCTTCCGGAACCAGGATGGCATCGCTTTTTTCGCCCACCTGCAGGCTGACGCTCATGAACATGCCCGGTCGGAGCCGGCGATCTGCGTTCTCCAGCTCGGCTTGAATTCGCAGCGAGCGCGTCACCGGATCGACGCGCGTGTCGACGCGCGACACGCGCCCCTCGAAGGTGGTTCCAGAAAAGGCCGCGCTGATCGCGCGTACGGGCAGGCCCGGCTGCACGCGGCTCAGAAAGCGCTCGGGCACGGAAAAGTCGAGGCGTAAGATCGAAATGTCATCTAGGGTCGTCAGCCGTTGATGGGGTTGAACGAAGGCCCCGGGACTGACGTCGCGCAAACCAACCACGCCGTCAAAAGGCGCGCGAATCTCACGATCGCGCAAGGCTGCTTCTATCATCGCAAGGCGCGCTTCCGCGGCAGCGTAGGCGGCTCGCAACTCGTCGAGGCGCGCCTGAGAAACGTTTTGCGATCGCAGCAGCCGATTTGCGCGCTCCAGCTGATTGGCCACGTCAGACAGCATCGCCTGCTGCTCGCGCAACTCCGCTTCCTCGCGGTCACGATCCAGCTCGATGAGCAGGCGACCTCGCTCCACTTCCTCGCCTTCTTCAAAATGGATCGCGATGACCCGGCCGGCGACGGGCGCGACCAGTTCTACCGACTCTCGCGCGAGCGTCGTCCCCACCGCTTCGACGGTATAGCTGACGATACCCGTCTCCGCTTCGGCAACGGCGACAGGCACAGCGCTTGCCGCGACGGCCGTCTCCTCTTGCGCGGCTGGCTGCCCGAGTGCCTGCCATGCAAGGTAAGCGCCTCCGGCGATTACCGCGACGGCAAGCAGCTGAATCACGCTTCGCTTCATTGTCACCTTGTGCCGTCCGCGCACCGGAAGCACGCAGAAGTTCAATCCCATCCGCGCCGCTGGAAGCAACGGCACTCCCCTAGCTTCGAAATACTATACGCGCCGCGCGCCGCAAAGTATCCCCAGACGATTCTTTCCGATGACACATCCGCAAGTGGCATCCTGGCACTGGAAACATGGGCGCGAGGTCGGCAGACTGTCGGTGCTGCGGCGCGGGTGGGACCGTGTGGCGAAATACACCGATCTCTGGCGAGGGGGATGCCGATGCGCGTTCTGGCTTATGTCATAGCACTTGGCTTCACTGCGCTGCTGGCTCTGCCTGCAGCGGCAGACGTGCCACGACCACCGCCAGCCAAGCCGGAACAAAGCCTCGTTCAGCAGAGCAATCTTACGCTCCCCGCAGCCCGCGAAGTGCAAGGCCCGCGGGCCGACTACATTCTGGTGAACAAGAGCGAACGCTACCTGAAGCTCTTTTCCGATGGGGAGGAAATTGCTCACTTCCCGATCCAGTTGGGAAAGCAGCCCATCGGCCATAAGCTTTATGAGGGAGACAACCGTACACCGGAAGGCGTCTACTACATCGACTGGCGCAATCCCGAGAGCCACTATTTCCGCTCGCTGCGCATCTCCTATCCTAACAGCGAGGACCGAGCCCAGGCCGAAGCTGCGGGCCTCGACCCCGGCGGCATGATCATGATCCACGGCATGCCCAACAACGTCGACTATAGGCTTGAGGTACAGGATCAGAAGGACTGGACCAACGGCTGCATCGCCCTCAGCGATGGCGACATGCTGGCCGTCTGGGACATGGTGGACGTCGGCACAGCCATTGAGATCCTGCCCTGAGCCACTCCAGAAACCGGCAGGCCGAGAGCCTCGGGAGAAGATGATGCCAGAGGGCGCCGATGCAGAAGCTGCTGTTGCGGGGGACGAAGCCGGCCCCCTCCCCCACACGGGACCTTTCCAGAATGTCATCGGCTACGAGATCATCCGCCTCACGGATGGCCGGCCGGCGGCTCGGCTGGAGGTGGGCGCCCACCTCCTGAATCAATACGAGATCGGGCACGGGGGCGTGGCCTTGGCGCTGCTGGATGTGGCCGGTGGTCTCGCGGTGTGGGACCACTGCAAGCCGCGTGGCGGCATGGCCACCGTCAGCATGAACACGGCCTTTCTTGATGCTGTCCGTCCTGGGACCCTTTATGCTATCGGCCGCGTCGAGCGCGCCGGCGGCACGCTTGCCTATAGCTACATGACGCTCCACGCGCAGGCGCCTGATGGCAAGCTGCTGGCGAGCGCCCAGGGCGTTTACCGTATTTTCAACGGTTAAAGCCGTTGACACTTCAGGGTCCGAGGGTATAGTCCCGGCTCTCGCGACCGGGCACCTTTCGCCCGGCGATGTTTTTCCACGCGCGACGCAGGCAAACAAATGTACGCAGTGATCAAAACCGGCGGCAAGCAGTATAGGGTCGCCAAGGACGAGGTGCTCGAGGTAGAGCGCCTGCCCGGAGAGGCTGGGTCCAGCCTGCAGCTTGAAGAGGTGCTGCTGGTGAGCGGCGACGATGGTGTGACCATCGGCACGCCGACCGTGGCCGGCGCCGTCGTGAG
>Ga0079223_10002210_pt1 | contig 11975 bp, 7 predicted proteins | sample Stecom2011_FD_75072 | JGI IMG/M metagenome (GOLD analysis project Ga0079223, IMG submission 75072) | Agricultural soil microbial communities from Utah to study Nitrogen management - Steer compost 2011 | ecosystem: Environmental > Terrestrial > Soil > Agricultural land | place: USA: Utah...
CAGTTGAAGCCATACAGCAGACTCATTGGGCATGAAATAAAAGGCAGGCAATTAGCAGGATTACCGGATTTAGAGGTACAATTTATAGTCAGAGACAACAAAATTACAGATCCCAAAAAAACAAAAATTGCGCTTCAGCAAAATGATGAAATATTGGTAACCGGACATTCCGATCAGCTGAATTATATACTCATGCATAAAGAAGTAAAGCTGAAAGGCATTGAATATTTAAAGGATGAAAAACAAGAAGACTTAAAACAATATGAAGTAGTTCTTTCTCCACGCTTCCCCTGGTTGGGCCAATCGGTTACAGAATTTAGTTTTTTTGATCAGTTTAATGCAGTAGTACTGGCTGTTCATCGCAATGGAGAAAGAATAACAGACAACATCAGGGACCTTAAATTAAAGGTAGGAGATAATGTAGTTCTTTTAGCAACCGAAGAATTTAATAAGACCTGGGAATCATCACAGATGTTTTATCTTGTAAATTATGTAAGTCCTTTTCACCGTGATAAAGGCACACGGGTAAAATGGATTGCTTTGGCGATATTGTTGTTAATGGTAGCTGCCATTATAGTAAATGAACTGGTCAATTACAGTTTTGGAATGGACCTGAATATATTTATTTATGTATCGATAGCAGCTATGCTAATGATTTGGTTAAAAATACTGCCACAACAAAATTACACGAAAGCAGTAAGCTGGGATATGCTGATAGCTATTGCTTCAGCATTTGCAATAGGAAAAGCAATGCAAAATTCAGGAGTTGCCAATCTTATGGCTGCAGATGTAATAAGTATTGTACGATCGATAGGCCCGGTAGGTGTTTTGGCAATTATATGGTTGATCACATCATTGTTAACAGAAATCATCACCAATAATGCAGCCGTAGCATTAGTATTTCCGATAGCTGAAATGGCAGCTCAGTTACTTGGAGTAGATTCCCGGCCATTTTTTGTTGCAATAGCCATTGCAGGTGCATCCAGTTTTATTTCAGCGAGGGGATATCGTGCAAATCTTATCATAAAAGCTGTAGGCAGATATTCGGGAAATGATTTTTTACGCATTGGAGCACCAATGCAAATAATATCTTTTGTATTAAGTGTTTATCTGATACCTTATTTTTGGGCGTTTTGAATCTTAATGTTAAATCTTCCTTTTCACATAATTTAGCTCTAACTCCCTAACACTTAGTAAATACTAATTTTATTTTTATTGATTTTAAATATCCTTAATAAATTTTTTTGATAGATAAACAAAATGTAATAATTTTGCCCCTGATTATAAACCTGTCTAAATTAAAACCAGATAGAATGTTTTTCACTGAACTGTTTCAAGTGATTATAGCCTCCACAATAGCATTTATAGTTTCTGTAGCTGTAATCCCATCCATATTAAAAGTTGCACGGGAAAAAAAATTGTTTGACCCGCCAGATGAAAGGAAAGTGCATACGGCCTCTATACCTCCACTAGGTGGTATCGCCATTTTCATAGCATTTAACCTGAGTGTAATATTTTCAATGCAAAGTCTTACTGATTATTCAATCCGTTATTTGGTAGGAGCTGTTATTATCATGTTTTTCCTGGGACTAAAAGATGATTTGATAAATATTTCAGCACGAAAGAAATTTCTTGTACAAGGTATTGCTGTCTTCATTTTGTTTTTCTTTGGAGAACAGAGCATATCTAATCTGCATGGATTTATGGGCTTATATGAAATTCCACTGCCTTTAAGCGGGTTTATAACATTTTTCGTAATGCTCTCTATCATAAATGCATTTAACCTGATAGACGGGATCGACGGATTAGCTTCCGGCCTGGCCATATTAGCATCTTGTACACTAGGTACATGGTTTTTAATTGCAGGCCATTCGGAATATTCTATTTTAGCATTTGCTTTAGCGGGAAGTTTAGTTGGATTTTTCCTATTCAATGTATTTGGAAACAGAAATAAATTATTTTTAGGAGATACCGGCTCATTGGTAGTAGGAATAATTATTGCAGCATTAATTGTAAGGTTCAATGAATTCAATATAAATAAATCGGTGATTCATTCCATCAATGCAGCACCATCACTTTCATTTGCCATAGTGATGGTTCCGCTTATTGATACTTTGCGAGTTATGACAATTCGTATTCTGTCGGGCAGGTCGCCATTCTCTCCCGATAAAAACCATATCCATCATAAGTTATTGCAATTATACCCCAGCCACTTAACTGTGACATTAATCATGTTATCATTTAATATAATAATGATTTCACTTGCCTTTATTCTGAATAAATATATGCCAAGTGTGACTTTGCAGTTTATGATTATTTTTACATTAAGCATATTTATGTCGTTCTTGCCATCTTATATGGTTAAATGGCTTCATGTAAACCAAATTCAAAAGGAAATAACACAAAATAGAATAAATTATAATTTCAAAAACCTGGAATCGAATCAAATAAGCTCCAGGAAAAAAATGCCACAAAATGTTTAAGCATTTTTAAGGCTCAATAAAATCTATAATTGTTACCTTTGCCAGCCAGAAAACTTTTAAATTGATGATTAGGAAACACATGAATTATACCATTATCTACAAACTTTTAATTGTATTGTTTGTACTTTCGGTAACCTCATGCAGTACGCCACTACATGAAGTAACGTATCTGAATAATATAGAAACAGATAAGATCCTAAGTAACGGGCCCGCACCTGAGGCATACAAGATAAGGCCGAATGATCAGTTATTCATACAGGTAATCAGCGATGACCCTTTAAATGCAGCCTTTTTAAACCTGACAAACACTCAGGGAAACACCGGCAATTTAGGAAGTTCGGCCAACAGTTTAGAATTGATAACTTACCTTGTTGATGAACAGGGTAATATATCTTATCCTCAGCTCGGGGATATAAATGTGGGAGGATTGACCACTGCAGAAGTTAGTGATATTATACAAGGGAAAGTGAACCAGTACCTTGAAAGTGCTTCTGTATTTGTAAAACTTGTTAACCGAAACATAACAGTACTTGGAGAAGTTCGCAATCCGGGTCAGAAATTGATGGTAAAAAACCAGCTGACAATTTTTGAAGCACTTGGCACAGCAGGAGATATTACAGATTATGGAAACAGGCAAACAGTAAAACTTATTCGTGAACTTCCGGAAGGAAAACATATAGCAGAACTGAATCTTACTGACCCCAACCTGATCGCATCACCATTTTATTACGTGTTACCTCATGACATTGTATATGTGGAGCACAGCACAAAGATTTATGGGGCTAAGAATATGCCATATGCTGCCCCACTTAGTATAACCGCATCGATAGTATCGATTGGGCTGCTTATTTTAAACCTTTTCAATTGATTCAGTAATGGAATTAAATTCACACAATACAAACAACAATAATGTTCAAACTACAGCTGTTGAAGACGACAGCATAGATCTGAAGAAAATCATATTTAATTTTCTCAGAAACTGGTACTGGTTTGTTATAACCGTAATGATTGCACTATCAGTAGCGTTGTTATATAATAAATATGCAACACCGGTTTATGAAATAAATTCAACAATTCTGGTAGAAGAAGAAAATTCAAGTTCTTCGTTGGGAGCCGGAATGGGTGGCCTGTCGCAGAACATATTCCAGGGATTGGGTGGCATGGGAAGCATGCAAAACATTCATAATCAAATGGTAATATTGAATTCAACTCCAATTGTATCACGCACTCTGGAGGAACTGGATTTTGAAGTAAGCTATTACACCCAAAACCGTATGCAAACAGTTGAGAATTACAAAACAACACCGTTTCAGGTTATATGGGACAATCAACATCCTCAATTGATTGATGCTGAATTTAATATTTTTATAGAACCTGGTGGTAAATTAGAAATTACAGTTGATGGCAAGGATCTAAAAGTTTATAGTTATGAGGAAGATGAAGTATTAAACGAACTACCGGAATATTCATTTTCCTCAAAAGTAGATCCGGGAGAAACTGTAAAAACAAATGAGTTCTCATTCAGGATACTGCTCAATAACAATTTCGATCCTGATGAAAGTAATCATTATAAATTCAAATTTAACTCAAAACGCTCGTTGGTTAAATCTTATAAAAACCGGTTACAGGTTTCGTTAAACAATAAAGAAACTTCGATTATAAACCTCAACCTGCGTGATTACAATGTTAGAAAAGGAACTGACTTTTTAAATAAGCTAACACAGATATACCAACTGGATAACCTGGAAAAGAAAAATGAAAATGCAAATCGCACCATTCATTTTATAACCAGTCAGCTTGAAACCATTTCCGATTCACTGAGTGTATCAGAAACAAGGATGGAATCTTTTCAAAGTGAACATCAGGTATTGGATATATCAATGCAATCGCAGCAATTGCTTGAGCAAATGAGAGAACTGGATAAGGAAAAGGTACTTCTGGAAACACAGAATAATTATTATCACTATTTGTCAGATTACATAAATGCAGGTAATAAATTAGAGAATGAAACAGTGATAGCACCCTCTGCTATGGGAATTCAGGATCCTTTATTGAACAGTTTGATCTTACAGTTAAATGAACTTATTACTGAAAAATCAAGTCAGACCTCAATACGTAAGGATTCAAAGCATCCGATAATTTTGCGATTAAATGCTCAAATTGAATCTGTAAAAAACTCATTAAAGGAAAACGTAAGTAATATCATTTCCCAATCGGACATGGCCCTGAAAAATTTGAATCTTCGAATTGGCCAGTTTGAAGCGCAAGTAAGAAGGTTACCCGCTACGGAACGTAATTACGTAAACATAGAACGGAAGTATAAACTCAACAATGAGATTTACACCTATATGCTACAAAAACTATCGGAGGCACAGATTGCGAAAGCATCAAATATACCTGATAGTCAATTAATAGAAGAACCACAAATGTTGGGAGAAGGGCCGGTTGAACCAAAGTCTATGATGATATATGCAATTGCTTTGTTATTGGGACTTGCACTTCCGGCGGGGGCAATTATGCTTAAAGATTTCTTCAATACAAAACTCACCTCGGAAGAAGACATAAAAGCAATCACACAATACCCGATTATTGGTTATGTTTTCAGGTCGAATGTTGCCAACAAAAAGAATACCTTAGTGTTAGACACTCCTAATTCACCAGAAAGTGAGCCATTCAGGGCTATAAGAACGAAGTTGAACCTGATCACCAAAGGAAAACAGAAACCGGTAATTGCTGTTACCTCCAGTGCTCCAAATGAAGGGAAATCTTTTAATGCTGTTAATGTTGCCGCTTCCTTTGCGCTGTTACGTAAAAAGACAGTTTTGCTGGACTTAGATTTAAGAAACTCAAAGGTTAAAGAAGAATTTGGATATACTTCTGACATGGGTGTTGTTAATTACATTATAGAAAAAGCCAATCTGGAACAAATTACCTTTAAGACAAAACATCCATGGCTGGATATTATACCCGCCGGGCCGATACCGCCAAATCCTGGAGAAATGCTAACAGACAATAAGCTTGTTAAGCTAATGCAGGAGTTAAAAGAGGTTTATGATGTAATAATAATTGATACTGCTCCTATAGGATATGTTACAGACTTGTTCCTGGTGAATGATTTTGTGGATTCAAATGTATTCATTGTACGACACAATCATACCAACAAAATAGCTCTGCAAATAGCCCTTGAAGAAATGAAAAAACATCATTTAACCGGTGTAGCAATTATTGTAAACGACATTAAACTGGGCAGAAAAGCAAATAAATATTCAGGTGGTTATGGACTTGGCTATGGCTATGGATACGGCTATGGGTACGGGTACGGTTATGGGTACGGTGATAATGGAAAATATAATGGCCATGTAAGTACCCGGAAAAAGTTGGAGGAAGTTTAATTTGATAAAAAAGGAGATTAAATAAATCAGATTGATTTATTTCTAAATATTTGTCATAACTACTGACACAAATTATTTAAAAAAAATTCATATGCACCCTGTCAATGATTTAAAGATCCAAGACAGAGGTGCATTTTTATTATAAAGAGTTTGTGGGATATAACCGGATTGAATCATAAACATCTTTTTGAATGAGGTTGGGCCATGAGTGTAAAATCATGAACTTTATGATTAAATTCATGTTCTATTTAACATTCACATTTTTTGAACTATAAATTTTATAATTTTACACGTTCACAGGTAAAAATCAAATAATAATGCAGAAAACCGCTTTGTTAACCGGTATAACCGGTCAGGATGGGGCATATCTGGCAGAGTACCTCATAAAAAAAGGTTATGTAGTTCATGGCATTAAACGCCGGGCCTCGATGTTCAACACTGATCGTATAGATCATTTATATCAGGACCCACATGAAGAGGACCGCAGATTAATCCTTCACTATGGTGATTTAACAGATTCGATGAATCTGACCAGGATTATACAGGAAGTACAACCTGACGAGATATACAACCTTGCTGCTATGAGCCATGTAAAGGTAAGTTTCGACACCCCTGAATATACAGCCAATGCGGATGGTATAGGAACGCTGCGTATTCTTGAAGCTGTAAGATTACTTGGGCTTTCCAAAAAGACAAGAATCTATCAGGCATCAACTTCAGAGTTATATGGGCTTGTACAGGAAGTCCCACAATCAGAAAAGACTCCCTTTTACCCACGTTCACCTTATGGAGTAGCAAAACTATACGGATACTGGATCACTGTTAATTACAGGGAAGCTTATGGAATGCACGCAAGCAATGGTATATTGTTTAACCATGAATCGCCCATCAGGGGAGAAACGTTTGTAACACGGAAGATTACCCTGGCACTTTCGCGCATAGCTTTAGGAATGCAGGAAACTCTTTATTTAGGAAATCTGTCGTCGCAGCGTGACTGGGGCCACGCAAAAGATTACATTCGTGCCATGTATCTAATCCTTCAACAGGATGAACCGGATGATTATGTCATTTCGACCGGAATTACCACACCCATACGTGACTTTGTAAAACTGGCAGCAGCAGAAGCCGGACTGGAGATTACCTTCACCGGAGAGGGCGTGGATGAGAAAGGATATCTTACTGCGGTTGACGAAAGCGTTTTTAAAGCGAAAGCAGGTGAAGAATACCTTGAAACTATTAAAAGCAGAATTACAACTTCATTGAGTTCAGCAAATGATAAAGATATAGTGGTTGCTGTTGATCCTGCTTATTTCAGGCCCAGTGAAGTGGACCTGTTGATTGGTGACAGTACCAAAGCCCGTGAAAAATTAGGATGGACTCCTAAATATGATCTGAAAGGGTTAATTGCAGATATGATACAATCAGACATTAACCTTATTAAAAAAGATAAATATTTGAATGACGGAGGATACCGTACCTTAAACTATTTTGAATAATAAGCTGCAGAAAGTTCTGAAAATTCCTACATATTCAGTATTTATGCAATAGAATAAACTTATACTAACAAGATGGCCAAAAAAGTTTTTGTGTCGGGCTGCTACGATTTATTACACAGTGGCCACGTAGCTTTTTTCAAAGAAGCATCGCAATATGGTAATGTGTATGTAGGCATTGGTTCTGACAAAACTGTTGAAACATTAAAAGGAAGACCAACAGTTAACAGTGAGCAGGAGCGTTTGTATATGGTAAAAGCCGTACGATATGTTACCGATGCTTTTGTTAATTCGGGCAAGGGCATAATTGACTTCGAAGACGAACTACGCAAGCTAAAACCGGATATATTTGTTGTGAATGAAGATGGGTATTCTCCGGCGAAACTTGCACTATGTAAGCAGTTGGGGATAGAATTAAAAGTACTTGAACGCATTCCTGATGCAGGACTTCCCGAACGTTCCACTACCGCTATCCGATCATCGGGAGTTTGTATGCTTCCCTATCGGATCGACTTAGCCGGAACATGGATCGATCAGCCTTACGTTTCAAAATACGGCTCCGGATGGGCCATCACATTATCGCTTGAGCCAATAATAGAATACAACGAGCGATGTGGGATGAGTACTTCTACACGCAATGCAGCAAAAAAGATATGGCCGCACACCCTGCCATTGGGTAAACCGGAGAAGCTGGCTGAAATGCTGTTTAAGTATGATAATGATCCGGGATCAAAAATTATTTCAGGCGCACAGGATGCCATCGGTATTTGTGTACCCGGGGTTGTTCGCCATTATTATGATAATGCATACTGGCCACTAAAAATTGAAACTGTAAACGACGATAACATTCTCGACTGGCTCGAACAGCACATTTATATGGTAATGCTTTGGCCGCGGCCCCAGGGACTGGATCTTCTAAAGAATACGAATATTACTACTGAAAATGTCCGAAAATTAGCCGATGCATCAGAACGTGCGTGGAATGGGATACTAGAAAAGAATCTGGACCAGTTTGCATCTGCATTTTTAGATTCTTTTAATGCACAAACAACTATGTTCCCGGCCATGATAAATGAAGAAATCCTATATGCCATAGAAGGCTATAAATCTGAAGCACTGGCCTGGAAACTTGCCGGAGCCGGTGGTGGAGGCTATCTTATTTTAGTTGCGGAAAAACCAATTCGGGGAGCAATGCGTATAAAAGTAAGGCGTAGGGATTCGGGAATCTAAATTTGAATAACGTCGTTCAGTAATTCAACTTATTAAGGAATAAGCAAAGGCGTTCAAACAAAATAGCTGAATATTTGTAAATAACAACAATGGAAAAACACAGTAAGATATTTGTAGCAGGCCATAAAGGTCTGGTAGGCTCAGCAATATGGAAAAACTTACAAGACAGAGGTTATACCAATTTGACAGGTAAAACCAGGCATGAATTAAATCTTCTGGATCAGGATGCAACAGAAAGTTTTTTTAAAACCGAAAAGCCTGAGTATGTATTTCTTGCAGCTGCAAAAGTTGGTGGGATTGTTGCCAACAATACTTACCGGGCTGAATTTATCTACGAAAATCTTACAATTCAAAACAACATTATTCATAATTCGTGGAAGTATGGTGTGAAGAAATTACTCTTTCTTGGGAGCACCTGTATATATCCCAAACAGGCTCCACAACCAATGAAAGAATCCTATTTGCTTACATCTCCGCTGGAATATACAAATGAACCTTATGCAATAGCCAAAATAGCGGGTATCAAATTATGTGAAAGTTATAATTTACAATATGGTACTAATTTCATATCGGTTATGCCAACTAACCTGTACGGCCCTAATGATAATTTTGACCTCGAAAAATCACATGTTCTACCCGCTCTGATCAGGAAAATTCATTTGGGAAAATGCCTGCATGAAAACAATTGGGACGACTTAAAGGCAGACTTAAACTATCTGCCCATTGAAGGAGTTGATGGCAGCGCTTCAAAAGAAGAAATACTGAAGTCACTGAACAAATATGGAATTACTCCAAATGAAGATGATGTTCCTGCTACTGTTGAAATATGGGGCACAGGAAGGCCTTTAAGAGAATTTCTTTGGAGTGAGGAGATGGCAGATGCCTGTGTTTATCTTATGGAGAAGATAAATTTCAAAGATATTGTTTCTGCCATGAATGAAGAGAAATCAAAGGAAGAGCAGGAATCAAATGAGGTTCGCAATACACATATCAATATTGGCACGGGGAAAGATATCTCTATTAAGAATCTTGCACAATTAATTTGTGAAACCATCGGTTTTAAAGGAGAATTATCATTTAATGAATCAAAGCCTGACGGAACACACAGAAAATTAACCGATGTAACTAAGCTTCATTCGCTAGGCTGGCAACATAAAATTGAGATAGAGGAGGGAATAAAAAAGCTATACGAATGGTATCTGGCGCAGCATTAGCAAACAAAGCATACAACACAGGCCTTGCAATAAAAAAGCAGGGCTGTTTTTTTAGTATCATGTATAGAAATGCTGAAAAAAAAATTATCCTTACCTTTATCAGGCAGAGGATTCACAACCAAGATTAAACCGCAATTTTCGGAAGGACAGTAATTCCATAATATGGTTTTCCTGTTAAGGTCAAAGTAATATTATAAGGACAATTTATTTGTATGGAAGCAAAGAAGCATCGATTAATCATACTTGCAGGGCCATCATGCGTAGGCAAGAGTCCGTTGGCCAAATCATTTGCCCGGTTTTACTCTGAGTTAAATGAATCTATAAAGCCTCTTGTTTTATATAACAGTCGTTCTCCACGTCCAGGAGAAGTTGACGGTACAGACTATCATTTTCGCTCAAAAGAAGAAATCGAAAAACTAAAAGATAATGATGGTTTTGTAGTGATGGATGTAAGAGGTGATATGCAGGCTCTTAATCTGAACGAACTGGCCAGTCATCTAAAAAACAATGATGTGCTTTTTGAAGGAAATCCTTTCATAGGAAAAGTGCTGGTCAACCACCCATCATTAAAGGATATTAACCGCTTGAGCATATTTGTTTCACCACTTTCAAAAGATGAGATTGAATTTTTGAAAGCACAGGAGGGCATTACTAAGCTACAAGATATTATAACAGATGTAATGCGTCGTAAGCTGCTCCGTAGAACACGCAGACAGAAAGGGAATCTTTCACTAAAGGATTTGGAAAATATAGAAAAAAGAGCATCAAGTGCTTATACTGAATTACAGGATGCTCATTTATATCAATATATAATAACCAACCATGATGGTGAGGATCATGAAAACTGGGATGCTTTTAATTACCCGCTTGGTGATGCCCGCAAAGCCCTTATTGCTTTTGCAAACTTAATTAGTGAAAAAGAAGCAGTAACCGAAAAATGGGATTCTCAACTACTGCAATAACCTGATTTACTTCTGCATTTTAAAGAATCACTACTTTCTTCTGGTACGGGTCACCTGTTTATTGATCTTATAAGCAAAACCAATTGTAAAGAATTCCTTTAGCTGGAGCTTTGGCTTATCATCAATTTTGACATCGTTTGCATCATAAACAGGGAACAGTACATTTTCATCGTAAATTAAATGAATTTGTAATCGCATATTTATGTGATCCGTAAGCTTCATGGTAAAAAGGTTCTCCCAGTTTATATCCAAATTACCTTTGGGTTGAAGGTAATTAATAAACATTTTATATTTTGTTTCATAGGTTATATCACCAGATATTTTTCTTCTATAGAAAATATCTGTGTTTAAACCAGGCTCCCAGGCACTTCGTTTGCCAGGTTCAACAATTCCGAATTTAGTCTGGTCAATCATCACAGTATCTCTAACGAATACATTCTTGGCTGTTATAGGAGAAAGGAACAATGAAAAATCATTATTTGGCTTGTAATCAAGACCAACTTTAAAGAAAGTACGAGCCGGTGCCAGGAAGGCAGAAATAGGATCAGGATTTGCCGAAGTAGGATAACGATAACCTCTGAACAACTGAGTTTCAAAGTTTAACTCAGAGCTATAGAACCACTTTTTAAAAGCGCTGACCCCTATTCTTGAAGTTATTTCAAATTTATCATCATTTTTTTGCAGCTCAGCCCCTTCTCCACCGGGCCTGATGTATCCATTTCTTATTTCAGCAGAGTTTTCCCATTTTACTTTTCCATCGTGCCGTGAGTAGTTGGCATATCCCCGAAGAACGATTTGCAGTGATAAAGCACTTTGACCACCCTTCTTCCAGTTCTCAAGATAGGTTTGTGTAAATCCTACAGATCCATCTCCTCCGATGCGCCAGGGAGTTAGCACCTGATATTTTTCCTGAACACCTGTAAGGCCTGAAACTCTCTGGTTCAAAGTACTAAAATCAAAATCTTTAGTTTGACGTGGTTTGAACCTGCTAAATGTCACCCCATCATCAATTAAAAATTGAACAGACCTTTTACCCGTACTTTTAACCAACATCCTCAACGAATCGTTTTGCTGATTCTTTAACCAAACTCTTGAAAAGTATGGATTCGAATCCTGCAAAAAAATAGCTGACTCATCCCCTATCAGGTTGGTCATAGTAATTCTTGTGGTATCAATATGATTCGCATAATCTACCAATTCA
>Ga0079223_10002211_pt1 | contig 11971 bp, 12 predicted proteins | sample Stecom2011_FD_75072 | JGI IMG/M metagenome (GOLD analysis project Ga0079223, IMG submission 75072) | Agricultural soil microbial communities from Utah to study Nitrogen management - Steer compost 2011 | ecosystem: Environmental > Terrestrial > Soil > Agricultural land | place: USA: Utah...
AAGTCTGCAATCGCTTGTATGCAATAGTCAGTGAATTTTACCCAACCTATTTTTTTGTGACTATTCGCTTTATCATGCTCCACTGTTAATACTGTGTTTAGAAGTAATACGCCCTGCTTAGCCCAATTTATGAGGTTCCCGTGATTGGGGATATTGAATTCTAAATAGTTGTTATTTAGTTCTTTATAGATGTTGACTAAAGAGCGAGGCGTCTTGATTTCTTTGGGTACAGAAAATGCTAACCCTTCTGCTTGGCCTGGTTGATGGTAGGGGTCTTGTCCTAAAATAATGACTTTAGTTTCTTGTGTTTTAAAGTATTCAAATGCGCTAAGGATATGTTCGAAAGCGGGGTAACAAGTGGTTTCTTGATAAGCTTCACAAACGGATTGATTTAAAGTTTCAAAATCAGACGTATTTACATATGCTTTTAAGAGCGATTTCCAGCTGGGATCGAGGTTTTTAATTAAATCATGTAGGTCTTTTGGAAAGCTTTTGGATTTACTCATGTGTCTTGATAAACTTGCAGAAATGATTTAGTATTTTCGTATGTTATAAAGATAATAATTTCAACCTTAATTAGAATATATAATGAGCACGTTTGATTATAAAACATTTTTAGAGGCCGCTTTTAAAGAGGATGTAGGGCCTGGGGATTATAGTACATTAGCTTCGATTCCAGCAGATTTGAAAGGGGAAGCTGTTTTTATTTTTAAAGATAAGGGAATTGTTGCGGGAATTGAAGAAGTGAAGCGATTAACTGAGTTTATGGATGGGGATTTGACGATGGAGTTTGAAATTGAAGATGGGACTTATTTAGAGACTCATACCAACTTAGGAGTAGTTAAAGGTTCGGTGCATGCCATTTTGAATGCAGAAAGGTTGTGGTTGAATATCATGCAAAGGATGTCTGGAATCGCTTCATTGACGAATGAGTATGTGCAATTAATGAAAGGGAGCAGGTCTAATATTTTAGACACGAGAAAGACAACTCCGCTGTTTCGACACTTCGAAAAACAAGCAGTGCGAATTGGTGGTGGGATGAATCATAGGTTTGGATTGTATGATATGATCATGTTGAAAGACAATCATGTGGATTTTTGTGGTGGGATAGGAAAGGCTTTAGACAAGACAAATAAATATTTAAAAACCAATAATTTAGACTTAAAAGTAGAAATTGAATGTACAGATTTAAAGCAGGTAAAAGAGGTGATTGCTAATGGAAAAGCAGATAGAATTATGTTAGATAATTTTACGCCTGAGCAGGTTGTTGAAGCTTTGAAAGTGATTGATGGTGCTTTTGAAACAGAAGCTTCTGGTGGAATTAATAAATCTAATTTGGCTTTATATGCTGCGACTGGCGTAGATTATATTTCAAGTGGAGCTTTGATTCATCAGGCGGTTAGTAAAGATATTAGCTTGAAGCCTGAATTTTAAAATTTCAAAATGATTAAGAAAAAGATTGTATTTATTGTCAATCCTAAAGCGGGTACTCAGAAAATCAAAGAGATTGAGGAGGCAATTCAAGCTTATTTAGATCTCGAAAAGTTTAGCTTTGAAATTGTATTTACTACCCATAAAGGCCATGGTTCAGAAATTGCAAAAGAGGCAGTTGAAAGTGATGTGGATTTAATAGTTTCTGTTGGTGGTGATGGGTCTTTACATGATGTGGCACAGGAAGTTGTGGGGACTGACTTACCTGTTGCTGTGTGGCCTTTAGGTTCTGGTAATGGATTAGCGCGCTCCTTAGGTATTCCTTTTAAGGCGAAGGATGTTCTTGACCTCATCAATCAGTTCCATATTATTGATATGGATGTAGGAGAGGTAAATGGACATTATTTCGTGGCCACTTTTGGTTTGGGATTTGATGCAGAGATATCTAAGCTGTTTGAAGGGAGTAAGATGCGTGGTTTTTGGAGTTATTTTTTATTGATTATAAAGCGTTTGCCAAGTTTTAAGCCTTTGCATGTAAAAGCAAAAAATCAAGGGGAATTAATTCATGATGGTCAGGCGTTTATTTTAAATGCTGCGAATGTACCTCAATTAGGTTATGGTTTTGAAATTGCTCCTTTAGCAGATTGGCAGGATGGGAAATTTGACTTGATGGTTATAGAGCCGGTTCCTTTTTGGAGGATGCCTTTTATTGCTTTAAAAGCATTTAGCAAGAGATTACATACCAGTAAAAAGGTGCAACGCTATGTCGTTGAGGAATTTATGATAAAATGTGATCATCTGCATGGTTATCAGATGGATGGGGAGTATGTCTCAAGTTCTGAATTGAGTTCAGAGTGGGTGGAAATAAAAATCCGACCAAAAGGTATAAAGCTTTTGGTCGGATAGTAATGGTGTTTATTGTTTTTTTACTTTATTCGTTCGCTCTAATTGTTTAGAATTTTTTCTAACTCTAGTTCTAACATAGACCCTCTTAAGTTAGTAGCTACAATATTTCCTTCTGGATCAATTAAGAAATTTGAAGGAATACTTGTTACATTATAAGCTCTTGCCACTTTTGATTGCCAACCATCTGTATCTATGACTTGTTTCCATACCAGTTGATCGTCTTTAACTGCTTTTAACCAAGCTGCTTTGTCTTCGTCAATAGAAACACCAAAAACAGTAAAATTTTGGTCCTTAAATTGGTGGTAGTTTTTTACCACATTAGGGTTTTCTTTACGACAAGGAGTACACCAAGATGCCCAAAAGTCAATCAATACATATTCTCCTCTAAAGTCAGATAGGGAAACCATTTCGCCATTTTCTTTCGGCAATGTAAAATCTGGAGCCTTTTCCCCAATTTTTAAATTATTTTCATTTTGAGTTTGGTAAGCTAGTTGTTTTTCAGAAAGTAGTTTTGAAAACTCCTTTCCTAATTCCGTTCTTTTTCCAAAACGCTTATCAATTGATTTATTAAAGTCTTCTAAATAAGTAATTTCTTCAGGGTTATTTAAAAAGTTTGCTGCTGCCATAATTGATGCAGTTTGGGAAGAAGTAGTGTCTAAAAAACTTTTTAAATAATTTTTGACAGCTCCATACTGAGCCTCTTGTTCTGTTTCAAGTTTTTTAAATTCTTCAGCACTAGCACCTTGAATCATCAAATCTTCTTGCTGTTGATTAAGTGTTAGAATATTTGCGGTAAAGACATTCATTTGCTCGTTGTACCCTTTCAGAATGCTGCTCCCTTTCGAACCTGTTATAGTTGCTTGATCTAAAGCACTGGCACTACCTTCAATAGTAATTGGTGAGCTATCTAAAATAAATAAAATATGCTGGTCATTAATTCTTAAACTGTATAAAGCTTCGTCTTTAAAAGGAACATTAACCATAAAATTGCCATTATCATCAACTACTATCGAGTCTAATAATACGGGTCCTGCAAAGCCCTGTTGCTCTATGTACGCCACCTGGTTTTCGGCACCAATGATTTGCCCATTCACTTTAGATAGTTCGGAGCTAGTGTCACAAGAAGCCAAGAATAGGCCTGAAGCAACTAAAAGTGTGGTTAATAAGTTTTTGAGTTTAGTTAATAACATGGTATTAGATATTTATTTAACGACAAATATAAAGATAAGAACTTAATAACCTTTACAGAAAGATGGGAAACAACAAAGAATTCACATTTGAAAAGGATTTACTGTCTTTTATATACCTTTGAGTTATGGAAAATAGGATTATTCAGGAAAATACTTTGCGATTCTTTACTGAAAATGTTTTTTTGAAAATGGGTTGTAGTCAAACTCATGCTAAATTAGCAGCAGATGTATTAATACAGGCTGATTTAAGAGGTATTGATAGTCATGGTGTGGCAAGATTAGTAGGTTATGTAAGACTTTTGGAGGCAGGGAGAATTAATCCTCAACCCAATATAAGGATTATTCACGAAACGCCTTCTACTGCTGTTGTTGATGGTGATAAAGGGTTGGGTTTAGTAGTAGCACCAATTGCAATGGAGTGGGCTTTGGAGAAAGCGGAACAAGTAGGAACTGGTTGGATAGCCATAAAAAATAGCAACCACTTTGGTATTGCAGCTTATCATGCGATGAAAGCATTAGAGCGAAATATGATGGGCTGGGCGATGACGAATGCAAGTGCATTGGTAGCGCCGACTTTTTCAAAACAACGTATGTTAGGTACGAATCCTATAGCTTTTGTAGCGCCAGCAGGTGAGGAAGAGGATTTTGTTTTAGATATGGCAACAACAACAGCAGCTAATGGAAAATTAGAGATTGCTTCTCGACAAGGTCAACTTATTCCTGAAGGTTGGGCCATTACAAAGGAAGGTACTTCAAGTTTATCCCCAAACATCTTAAAAGAAGATGGTATGTTGCTGCCATTAGGTAGTGATATTATTCATGGTAGTCATAAAAGATATGGCTTAGGTTCGATGGTTGATATTTTATCAGGTGTGTTGAGTGGGGCAGCATTCTCTCGATGGGTGCCACCTTTTCCTGCATATGTCCCCATGCCAGCCAATGCTCCAGGTGAAGGGTTGGGCCATTTTTTAGGTGCGATGAGAGTGGATGCTTTTCAAAAAGCGGAAACTTTCAAAAGTCAAATGGATATCTGGATTAGAAGTATGAAAGAAGCTATACCAATAGATGAACACCAAAAAGTATTGATTCATGGTGAACAAGAAAGAGTTTTCGAGGCGTTAAGGAAAAAGCAAGGGATTCCAATACACAGTTCCGTTTGGGGTCAATTACAAGAATTAGATCAAAAGTTTACTTTAAATATATTGCAAGATGCTTAAGACAATTCAAGGAAATGGACTTTTATTGAGTTTGGAAGGAATTAAAATTATGGGAATTGTCAATGCTACACCAGATTCATTTTACACACATGATGTGTACACTGATTTAAAAGGACAACAGAGTCAGGTATCGCAAATGATAGCAGAGGGGGTTGATATTTTAGATATTGGTGCAGTCTCTACTCGTCCTGGTGCGGAAGAGGTCGGTATAGAGGAAGAATGGAAACGATTACTACCTTTGTTAAAATGGGTACGTCAAGAGTTCCCCCAGGTATTTATCAGTGTGGATACTTTCAGGTCTGAAATCGTTAAAAGGGCCTATGACGAAGGAATTAATATGGTGAATGATATTAGCGCGGGGAAATATGATGATCAATTGTGGAAAACTGTTGGAGAACTACAGCTTCCATATGTATTGATGCACATGCAAGGTGATCCACAAAATATGCAAGATCATCCTCATTATGATGATATCAGTAGAGAGTTGATGGATTATTTCATGGCGCATATCCGCACTTTAACACAACACGGTATTCAAGAGGTTATTATTGATCCTGGTTTTGGGTTTGGAAAAACAATGACACATAATTATGAGTTGTTAAAAAATCTAAGTGACTTTAAATTATTGTCATTACCATTGATGGTTGGCATGAGTAGGAAGTCTATGATCTATAAATACTTGGAAATAAAACCAACGGAATCTTTAAATGGCACGTCTATATTAAATACTTACGCTGCGCTTCATGGTGCTAAGATTTTTCGAGTTCACGATGTGAAAGAAGCGAAAGAAATGAAATTATTATTAAATCAACTTGCTTAAACTTGAATTATTCAATCATTTGATTATATTTGGATTGCATAAAGGAATAAAATAAACATTATGAAAAAAGGAATATTATTAGGAGCTGCTACGCTTATGTTGATGACAGCTGTACCTTTAGTTTCTATGGCTTCAAACCAAAATAATACAGAAACTAATATCAATACAGATGCAGAATTTCTTGCTCATTTTAATAACAAATGGTCTTCCATTGAAAATCAATTAGAAGCTATAGCTCAGAATGGTCAGATATCTGCTTCCGCTGCAACCGTGCCAATGACGCAATTAATAAACCTTATGAATGAAGGTTATGATTTTTTGAAGATGCAATTTATAGGGAATGAAACATTGATGAATCAAAAAATGGACAATCTAAATACGAGGGGAGAGTTAAGAAGTGAAATCTATAAAATGTCGAAAAATGACACTTATTCATTAGCTATGGTAAAACAGATTGTAGCAGCATATAAAGCTGAGTTATAATATTTTTATGACCGAATTGAATACTTTAGTTGTGGGCGCCTCTTTAAAGCCAGAAAGATATAGTAATATGGCTATTAAAATGTTGCGTGAAAATGATTTCCCTACTTATGCTTTTGGATTAAGAGAAGGAAGGGTATCTGATGTTGATATCATGACAAGTTTGGAAGGACTTCCAGAGATTGATACCATTACTTTATATTTAAACCCTAAAAGACAAGAGGCTATCATAGAGGACTTATTAGCTTTAAATCCTAAAAGGATTGTTTTTAATCCCGGAACAGAAAGTGAAAAAAGCAAATCCCTCGCAGAAGCTAAAGGAATTTACGTACAATACGCATGTACTTTAGTATTGCTTAGAACTGAACAATACGCTTCATATTAAAATTTATTTTCTGACAAAACATTATGAATTACTGGGGAATCTACTAAGTTTTCCCAGTAATTTTTTTGTTCCAAAAGAGATTCTAAAATTGAAAGTTGGCTGTAATCTTGCACATCAACACGATTTTGAAGCCATTTGGAATTTGCGATATATTCTGGATCGTCAAAATGGATATATAGGCAATGACCATCTTTTATTGTTTCAATAATAAAAGTCCTGTCCTTTTGAGGTACTGCTGGGCATCCTAAGCTTCTTCCAAGTCTACTGTGTTGTTTTATAAAATCTTCATGCACATAGTCTGCGCCATGTAAAACAATAGCTCGTCTCATCGCTAAATCGTTATACATCGTGTCCAAACCTTCCAATCTTAAAGACAAACCATGTTTACCATAATAAGCATTCGCAGTTCTATAAAAACCAGGAGAACTCTGATAAGAATTGAGTTGATTAGAATGTTGTTTGGCAAATTCATTTCCTGAATTTCTGCCGTGCGCCACATAAGTATTTAAAAGTATTTCTTGGCTTGCTATATCTATGATCCACATTCTTTTTTTATTTGAAGACTGTGACATATCTATCACGGTTAAAATGGAAGCGTTTTGATCTATAGCTTGAGCTTCAATCATATTTCTAAAACCCACATAAGCGTTATTAAAAACCTCTTCTGGAAGTAAAGAATCTTGTAACCTTAACTTTTCATAAAGCTGAGTTTGAATAGGTTTTACAGGTTCTACCACTGTTTTGGGATGGAGTTCAGTAGCATTTCGAGCATTACTGCTACTCACAAAATATACGAATGGGATTAAAATTAAAGCCAACACTGAGAATCTCCCTACGACACTTTTTCTTTCTAATTTCATCATAATTAATGTTTCGTATACAAATTTACCGAAGTAAATGATGGGTCTAAAATAAATATGTGCTTCTTAACGATTAAATAATTCATTTTTATCATCTAAAATGATTATTTTTCGCCTTTCAATCTATATTCTATGCAATCAGTTTCTAAGCAACAATCTAATAAAGCCATGTGGCTCATTGGTATATTGTTTTTCATCTTTGGATTTGTTACTTGGTTAAATGGACCTTTAATCACTTTTGTGAAGTATGCATTTGATTTGAAAACTGATGCAGATGCTTTTTGGGTGACTACGGCTTTTTATATGGCTTATTTCTTTTTAGCTATTCCTTCGGCTTCTATTCTTCGAGCTACGGGTATGAAAAAAGGGATGGCTATTGGATTATTAGTCATGGCGTTAGGGACCTTTTTATTTGGAACTTACGCTACACAACGAAACTACACTTGGTCTTTAGTTGGACTTTTTACTATAGGCTCGGGGTTGTCATTATTACAAACTGCATCAAATCCTTACATCAGTATTTTAGGTCCTATTGAAACGGCCTCTCGTCGCATCAGTATCATGGGGATTGCCAACAAAACGGCGGGGATTTTAAGTCCGGTGATTTTAAGTTATGTGGCTTTTAAGGGGATTGATACTTTAGATGAGCGTATGGCGTCAGCGTCTGTGAATGAACAATCCGTGATTTTAAATGAATTTGCCGCGCAAGTTTATATGCCATATATGGTCATGGCGGTGATTTTAATATTATTAGCTTTATGGGTGTGGCGTTCAAGTTTGCCGGATTTAAAACCTGAAAATGTCAATGAAACTGAAGAAGAGTCGAATAAAAAAATATGGAGTTTCCCTCATCTTTGGTTAGGTGCTACTGCATTGTTTTTATATGTGGGTGTAGAAGTGATTGCCGGTGATGCAATAGGTGTTTATGGTCAAGGTTTTGGTATTCCTGTTCAGAAAACGACTTACTTTACTTCCTTTACTTTAGCTGGGATGTTGATAGGTTATTTAATAGGGATTGCTACTATACCAAAATATATGAGTCAAGAACAAAGTTTGAAGTATTCTGCGATTTTAGGCGTTGTATTCACTATTTTAGCGTTTTTAACTAAGGGCTATGTATCGATTACATTTGTTGCTTTATTGGGTTTAGCGAATGCTTTAATGTGGCCTGCTATATTTCCTTTAGCTATTCGAGGTTTAGGGAAATGGACCGAATTAGGCTCTGCAATTTTAATCATGGGGATTGCGGGTGGTGCTATAATTCCAAAGATATTTGCATTAGCAAAAGAGACCTATAATTTCCAATGGGTATTTTTATGGGTCATGATTCCTTGTTATCTTTATATATATTATTATGCAGTTAAAGGATATAAAAAATAATCACCTCTTATCGGCGCTCTTTCTGGCTATAGCTTTCTTTTTTGCTTCTTGTGAGAAGTATGAGGACAAGGCTAACAAAGATTGGGATGGAGATGAGTTTTATTGTAATGACCCAGAAGCAGTGAATTATAATTGGGGCTTCCCAGGAGAAATCAATGATTCACTTTGTATTTATCCAACCGAGTTATTCGTTGGTGATTGGATCATGATTGATACAGTTTTCAATGATACTTTAGCTATTATAGATATTCAACAGAGAGCAGTTTCCTTTGTTAATAAATCTGATGACTCATTGAACCATTTAATTGAATTGGAAGGTTATTGTGAAGATCATTCAACCATTATTTTTCAAGCCAATCGATTTATGTTGGCCTCAGTTTTAGATATATTAGTAGATGATTTAGGTCAGTTAGATTGTGATGGTGAAAGTATTATTACTGGCTTTATCAGGACACAATCCTTACAATCAGATACCTTATATTTGCAACTCATGAAGCGGACTGCACAAGATGAAAATTTTATGATTAAAGGAGTCGCATTTAAAAATTAAAATATGTTTACGGGTATAGTAGAGTCATTAGCAGTTATTAAAGACATTCAGAAAGAAGATACCAATTTGCGTTTTGTGGTTGAAGCTCCTTTTGTGAATGAATTAAAAGTAGATCAATCAGTTTCTCATAATGGTGTTTGTTTAACAGTAGACACTATCTTAGGTGAGCTATATACGGTAGTGGCTGTGGCTGAAACCTTAGAAAAGACAACTTTGGGGGATTGGAAAATTGGACAAAAAGTCAATGTCGAACGAGGTATGAAAATGACGGATAGATTAGACGGACATTTAGTTCAAGGTCATGTAGATACCGTGGTAAAATGTACTGAGATTTTAAATAAAGAGGGGAGTGTGGATATGACTTTTACTTTTCCAGAATCATTTGCTGCTTTATTAATTGAAAAAGGATCTATTTGCTTGGATGGCGTTAGCTTGACAGTGTTTAATGTGACGAATACTACTTTTACGGTCACCATTATTCCTTATACAATTGAACATACTAATCTACAATTTATCAAAGAAGGAGATCGTCTAAATGTTGAGTTTGACGTCATTGGTAAATACATTTTAAGACAAGAGTCCTTAAAATAATGCGCATACACCTCCCGTTTAGAAATGATTATGATATTACCGTTCGTGCTTCTGATAAAGGACAAGAATATTGGGATATCTTAAGAAGAAGATGGTTGTTACTGACTCCTGAAGAGTGGGTGAGGCAGCTTCTTATTCATTATTTCATAGAGGACTTGAAATATCCTAAAGGTCGTATTTCTATAGAAAAAGAAATTATTTACGGATCGCTTTCCAAGCGTTATGATATAGTTGTTTATGATGAATCTTTAAATCCTTGGTTATTAGTCGAGTGTAAAAGTCCTGAAGTGCCGATTAATGAAAAAGTCTTACATCAGTTATTGATATATCATCAACAATTGCAAGCTCCTTTTTGGTTGTTATCCAATGGAAATGACACTTATTGTGTGCAGTTAGAAAAAGGTGAGATGATTGCTTTGAAACAGTTGCCTTCTTATCCTAATTTATAGGTTGTAAGTGAGGTTTTGTTTTGAGTTGTTGTATAGCTTTTTGTAATCCTTTGTCCTTTTGATGTTGGTAATAAAAATACCCCTTAGGTCCGTATTCCATTCGAGCAATCAAGTTACTAATACGACCCCTAATAAATTCCTTGGCTTTTGTGTTAGGCCATTTTGTAATCGTATTTTGTGGGTTTTCCTTATTAAAATCAGCTAATAATTGGTCTAATACAAAGTCGGGTAATTTGAAATTTGTAGTAAAATCTTCTAAGCCTTTATATTTTTTAATATCAGAGGAGTGGTAGATATAGTATTTATAAGCAGCAGTTCTGATCGTATTGCTGATTAAAATATTATAAAGCTCTCCTAAATACTCTTCTCTGTTTTCAAAAGGAACTAATATATCTGGTTTGATTCCTCCGCCACCATAAATTTGTCTTTTGAGTGTTTTTGTTAAGAAGAGGGTAGTATCTTCTAAAATGATATTATTGGTTATGATAGAGTGGTGAACCTCATCTTTATATATAGGGAATTCTGAAGAAAAAGATGCTTCGGATTTCTTGTTTTTTAGATAAGGCCTTTGAATATCTCTTCCTGTAGGTGTTAAATACCTTGATGTAGTGAGTTTAATAGACGATCCATCATTTAAGTCAAAGACTTCCTGTACTAAACCTTTTCCGAAAGATCTTCTTCCTATGATCCATCCGCGATCCCAATCTTGAATGGCACCTGCTAATATTTCACTTGCTGATGCACTACCTTCATCTATTAAAACTGCTAAAGGCCCTTCCTCATATAAACCTTCCATTTCTGAAAAGTAATCTTCATTCCCATAAATTCTATTTTCTGTAGAGACGATCACTTTTTTATCTGATAATAATTCATCTGCAATAGCCACTGCTGCTTCTAAATAACCTCCAGGATTTTGACGTAAATCTATAATTAAGGACTCCATTCCTGTGCTTTGTAGTTCTTTTAACGCAGATGTAAACTCTCTATAGGTTGTTGCACTAAATCGATTGATTTTAATATAGCCCACGTTATTATCTAAGAGGTAATAAGCATCAATACTAGTTAAAGGTACATTTCCTCTTTTGGCTTGAATAGTTTGGGGAATCCTATTGGGTAGTCTTAAGATATCTAAAGACAATGAAGTTCCTCCTTCACCGACAATAAAATCAATGAGCTGATCACTATCCATACCTATTCCAGAAACGATCTCGTTATCCACTTTAATCAGCAAGTCACCTGCTTGTAATTGCGCTTCTTCCGCAGGACTATTGGGAATAATATGAGTGAATACAACCGTATCATTTACGAAAGCAAACTCCACACCTACTCCTTTAAAATTTCCATCTAAACTATTTTGAAAAGTAGTTTTTTCCGACAAGGGAATATAGGTAGAGTGTGGGTCTAAAGAACCGAAAATACTGTTAATAGCTAAGTTGAAAAGAGAATCTTGAGATATTGGCATAAAGTAGCCATCTCCAATGATGGATATTATTTCTTCTATTCTATCATATCTCTGTACTACTGTGGGAGTAACAAAAGTGGGGTTAGGTGATTGCGATTCTACTTCGAGATTTTTTATGAAATATCCGATAAGAATACCTAACGATAATAAGAAAAAAACCAATATTGGAGTCCAAATATTCCAACGCTTAGGACTATTTTCAGGCATGGTAGTTAAAGTAGAGTGTAAAAATACGTAAAAAAAAGAAATT
>Ga0079223_10002212_pt1 | contig 11971 bp, 11 predicted proteins | sample Stecom2011_FD_75072 | JGI IMG/M metagenome (GOLD analysis project Ga0079223, IMG submission 75072) | Agricultural soil microbial communities from Utah to study Nitrogen management - Steer compost 2011 | ecosystem: Environmental > Terrestrial > Soil > Agricultural land | place: USA: Utah...
CCAGCACCAGGAACGTCACCAACAGTTTGTATTCACCACCCAGGTACGCGCCGGCCCACGCCTCGAGCACACCGATCATCAGGCCGGCCACCAGCGCGCCCAGCACACTGTCGAGCCCGCCCACGATCACCACCACCAGCACCGACAGCCCGAAGATGCCCATGGAAGACGAAATACCCCCGATCGCGCCCACCGCAATACCCGCCACCGCCGCAAGTGCAGCCGCCAGAATCCATGCGAGCGAAAACACGCGCGGCACGTTGATGCCCATGGCATAGGCCGCCGCCTGATCGGTGGCCGTTGCGCGCAGCGCCACGCCGCCGCGCCACCAGCGGAACACCGCCAGGCTTACCGCCACCAGCAGCACCGCAACCAGGAAGCTGTAGAAAATCTTGGGCGAGACGAAGGCTTCACCCAGGAAGATCGGTTCGTTCGGAATGAACTCGGGCAGCCGGCGCTGATCAGCCGACCAGATCAGTTCGACCACGCCTACCATGATCGAACCCAGCCCTACTGTCACCATGAACACCGAAATCGGCGATTCGCCCAGCATGGGGCGGATTGCAACGCGCTCGACCACGCCGCCCAGCACGGCGCTGACCGCAATGGCGGCCACGATCGCAACGGGTACCGGCCAGTTCATGCCCGCGGCAAACGCAAAGAACGCATACGCACCCAGCATCAGCATTTCGCCGATGGCCAGGTTCACAACGCGCGTGGCTTTGTAGATCATTACGAATGCCAGCCCGGCCAGCGCATACAGCCCGCCACCGCCTATACCGGCCAGCGTGACCTCGAACAGAAAGAGCCAGTCCATCAGACGCCCTCCTGTGCCGGAGCATGCGCATCGCGCGGCGTAACACCGTGACCCGCGTTGGCGTTGCCGCCCGCTGCACCGTTGGCGCCGCCCGCGGCCTGTGCCTGCGCGCGGCCACGACGCAGCCGCTCGCGCAGCTCGGTCACGTCGCCCGAGCCCAGGTAGGCGCGTACCACCTCGGGGTTGCCCTGCACCTCGACCGGCTTGCCCTGGGCAATGACCTGACCGAAATTGAGCACCACCACGTGGTCGGAGAGATCCATGACCAGCCCCATGTCGTGCTCCACCATCAGCACGGTCACGCCCCACTCGGCATTCACGTCGAGGATGAAGCGCGCCATGTCTTCGGTTTCTTCCCGGTTCATGCCGGCCACGGGCTCATCCAGCATCAGCACGCGCGGCTGCATGGCCAGGGCGCGGGCCATTTCCACCCGCTTCTGCAGACCGTAAGGCAGCGCCGCCACGGGCGCATGACGAATGTGGTCGATTTCCAGAAAATCGATAATGCGTGCTTCGATGTCGGCACGCAATTCCATTTCTTCGCGCCGGGCGGCGCCCAGATAAAACAGGCTCTGGAAAATGTTGGTCTTGAGCTGGCAGTGGCGCCCCAGCTTGATGTTGTCGAGCACCGACATGCCGCGAAACAAGGCAATGTTCTGAAAACTGCGTGCCAGACCCAGGCGGGCGCGTGCGGGCGCGGGCAGGCGGGTAATGTCGCGGCCTTCAAAGAAAACCGACCCCGACTGGGGTCGGTAAAAGCCCGATATCGTATTGAAAAGCGAGGTTTTGCCGGCCCCGTTCGGACCGATGACCGTGGTGATGGAGCCCGGCCGGACATCGAATCCGACTCCATTCAACGCCTTCACGCCGCCGAATGCCAGCGTAAGGCCGTCCACGCGCAGGACAGGATCCACTGTCGCCACTGATGCCTCCTCGTTGTTATATGCCGCGATCAGCGCTGCTTGTATATGTGAGCGCGGGTGCATCACCCGATCAAGCGCTCGGTTGAAACAATGCCTTACAGCACATCAGACCGGCAAGCGCGGACTTACCCTGAGCTGCAATGCAGCATGGATGCGTTGCGGATAATCGGGATGATTCCGGCAGTAGCCGGCCGGAAGCTCGAGAACCATACGGGCGTGCGGGTCGGCCACCATGCGCCATGGCGAGACGGCGTGTATACAGCTTCGGACGCCGCCTCGGGCGTCGATGAACACCACGTCAATCGCACGACGCATGAAGAACGTGTGTACGGCGCGACACGGCACCAGCAGCAACCCTTCATCGGGCGCGAGCGACCGCCCTGCGTGCAGCCCCAGCAGCCGCTTCGAAAAGGTGTCGGCGACGCGCAGGCGCAGCGGCGCTGTCATGGCATCAGCCGCCGCTGTCATGGCATCACGCCAGCGCCATGAACTTGGCAGCGATGGGCACCGCAATGATCAGAAACGAACACGGAAAGATGCAGGTGATGAGCGGAAACATGAGTTTCACGGGCGCTTCGAGCGCCAGTTTTTCCGCCCGCTGAAAGCGTTCACTACGACGCTGACCGGCCTGGGCGCGCAACACCGGCCCCAAACTCATGCCGGACTGTTCGGCCTGCGCCACCGCCGAGACGAAATAATGCAGCTCACGCAGTTCGCAGCGTTGAGCCCACTGCAGCAATGCGGTGCGTTGAGGCGCACCGGTGCGGATATCGGAAAGCATGCGGTGCAGTTCGTCGTACAACGCTCCGCCCGGCCCGTGGCTCGCCACCTGCCTTAGCGCACCGTGCAGGTTCAACCCGGCCTCGACGCACAACGTGACCATGTCGAGCATGAACGGCAGCTGGCGCAACATGGCCTGCCTGCGCACCCGTATGCGGCGCCGCAGCCGCGCAACGGGCCACAGTGCGGCGGGTGCCGCCGAAGCAGAAACGAACACGAGCAGCGTAGCTGCAGAAAGAGCTTCGTGCAGCATCAGCATGGCAAGACCGCCGGCCATTGCGCCAAGAATGATCTGAAGCGCGCACAAGTGCTGCGGCGACCATGGCGCGTGGGCCCCGGCCCGCTGCAGCAACTGCTGCAAGTGGCGGCGCTGGCGCCATGTCATGAAGGGGCCGCACGCGTGAGCCACGGCATCGACCCAGGGCCACATCAGGCTCAATGCCATGCGCTTTGGTCGGGCCAGCGATTCGTTGGCCACGGCGTAAGGTCTGCCCAGCCACCAGGCCAGCAGGTACAGCGAAAGTGCCGCACAAGCCATGCTGATCCATATCCACATCGTAGCTACCTCCTGCCGGGGCCGAAATCGGACGTCTCAACCGACCGCGTCCACACTCTGGATTCGGCATCTGCGCTGGCATGGCTCAAACGTCGATGCGCACGATGCGCCGCACAAGCATGATGCCGGCCACTTCCAGTACGCCAATCAGACCCATTAACGCCCAGCCTTGCGCAGTGCGCCACAGCAGTGACATTGATGCGGGATCGATGGCATGCAGCGCGACGGCAAGTATTACCGGCAAGGCCGCCATGATCCAGGCCTGCATGCGCCCCTGGGCGGTCAGTGCGCGTATGCGCCCCAGCAACTGATGGCGAGTGCGCAGCGTGGCCGAGATGCGTTCGAGCGTTTCCGCAAGACTGCCGCCCGTTTGCCCTGCCACCTTGATGGCCGCCACGACCAGCCCCACGGCTTCGGTGTCGACGCGTCGTTGCAGGGCGTCAAGGGCGTCGTCGAACGTGAGCCCCAAGCGTTGTTGCTTGAGAAGCAGATGAAGCTCGTGCGCGATCGGCGGCGATGTGTGTTGCACGACCAGGCGCAAGCCCGACTGCAGGCCCGACCCGGAACGCAACGCTCCGGCCAATGCGAGCAGAAAGTCGGGAAGCTGCGCGTCGATGCGTGCCAGCCGCCGGCGGCGCGCCCAACCGAGGGCGACGCGCGGCATGGCAAGGCAGGCCGCGGCGACCAATGCTGCCAGCGAAAACGGCAGCCCCACGGCAAATAGCAACACACCGGCCGCACCCGCTAACGCGAGGGTGGCCAGCCATAGCTGTGCCGGATCGAGAAACAGGAAAAAATCGGCCAGCCCACGCTCTGCCTGATGCCGGAACCGCGCCCGATAGCGCGCGTACTCGTGCTGCGCCCGCTGCAAAGCCACCCACGTGGCCAATGCAACAAGGGCTCCGGAAGCAAACATGAGGATCACGAGTGCCATGACTGTACACCGCCTCTGACGTTGATGTGGGTGGTTTGGCTGAGCCACGCAAGCGGCACGCCCGCTTCGTCATCGGGGAAGCATTCGGGCCGAATGCCGCGCCCTTCAAAACGCGGATTCGCGTCGTTGCAGTATCGGAAGAGTTCCTGGGTCTGAATGCGCCCTGCTTCCATGCCGGTAACTTCCACGATGGAGGTAATGAGACGGCGGCCGTCGGACAAACGCGCCTGCTGCACGATGAGATCGACGGCCGAAGCGATATGTTCGCGTACGGCAGCCAGCGGAAGATCCATACCCGCCATCAGCACCATGGTTTCCAGGCGCCCCAGTGCATCGCGTGGCGAATTGGCATGCAGCGTGGTCAATGAGCCTTCATGCCCGGTGTTCATGGCGGAAAGCATGTCGAATGCTTCGGCGCCGCGGCACTCACCGACGATGATGCGATCGGGGCGCATGCGCAAGGCGTTGCGCACCAGATCACGAATCTCGATCCGGCCCCTGCCTTCGGCATTGGGCGGACGCGATTCCAGAGCCACCCGATGCGCATGATTCAGGCGCAGCTCGGCCGCATCTTCGATGGTAATGATGCGCTCGCCCGCGGGGATGCAGTTGGACAGCACGTTCAGAAGCGTGGTCTTGCCGGAACCGGTGCCGCCCGATACCAGCAGGCTCTTGCGCATCGCCACGCAAGCCGCCAGAAATGCGGCCATATGTCGGTCGAGACTGCCGGCTTCCAGCAGATCATCCATGGAAAGACGTCGTTCAGGAAACTTGCGTATGGTGAGGCAGGCGCCACGCAGTGCAACGGGCGGAATGACGGCGTTTACACGCGAACCGTCTTTCAGCCGGGCATCGACCATGGGCGAGCTTTCGTCGACACGCCGCCCCAGCGGGGCCACGATCCGGTCGATGATTGCCACGACAGCCTGCTCACTACTGAATCCCGCTGCATGACGAACCAGGCAACCCGCCCGCTCGACATAGATTTCTTCGTGGGCGTTCACCATGATTTCCGTGACGCTGCGATCGGCAAGCAGCGGTTCCAGAGGACCCAATCCGACCGCCTCGTCAACCACCTGCCGCAACATATCGTCGCGGTCGATGTCGGGCGGTAGCGTGTCATCGGCTTCCAGTATGCAAGCCAATACCCGGGCGGCTTCGGCACGCAGCGCCGCGTCGCTGAGCTGCAGAATGTCGCGCCGCCGCAGATCCAGAGCGTCGACCAGCGCCTTGTGCAGCCGGCAACGATGCTCGAAGAAAGCGGGATTCGTGCGTGTGCCGTCGACGCTGCCCACGGCATCATCGGCATTCCCGCTCTGATCAGGAGCCCGTTCTGCAGGCGTAACATGCACGACGGGCGGCTCTGCCAGCACACACTCGGCGACTTCGGGCTGACTTGCAGCGGCTTGGTCGGTTACGTGCACGCGCAACACCATAATGCGGCAGGGGCCGATGATCAGTTCATCGCCGACCGACAGCACAATTTCGTGGGCAAGACGGCTGCCGTTCACGAACGTGCCGGCCAGGCTGCCGAGATCCTGCAGAAAGAACAGACCGCCGCGCACCTGCAGCTTCGCATGCCGGCGTGCCACGCGCCATGATTTCAATCGCAGCCCGCAAACCGCATCACGGCCGATGAGCAGGGGCAAGGCGTACGCAGCGCGGCTCGCACGGCCATCTTCGTATGAAAGCTCGAGCTCCACCATAAACGTGCCTCCGGTCAATTCAGCGAAACAGGCATTGCCTGCACAGCACCGTTCCCGTTATTGGAATCTGCATCAGCGGATGCGGCCTTGCGCCATTGCCCGCCCTCGCCCTCCCATGGCAACCATGCCGGCCCGGGGTCGCTGCCGGCCGCGGGAAAGAAGTCACGATTGCGTATCGGAACATTGAGCGCCGCAGGTTGCGGGAACTGCTGGCGGGTGAGCGCATCACCCCGGCGAACACGCTGCACGATGTCGGGGTGATCGGCCGCCACGACCACGGGAGTGACGAACACAGCCAGTTCCGTGTCGGTGTGCTGCGTCTTCACCGACCTGAACAATGCCCCCACCACCGGCAGGCGCCCCAGCCCCGGCACCGCATCAACGTTGCGCGCGTTATCACGGGAAAGAAAGCCGGCCAGCACCAGTGTCTGGCCCGACCGCGCATTGAACTCGGTCGAGGCGCGCCGCGTCTTGAGGGCCGGCCCGTTCTCGACCGACAAAGCGTGGTCTACCGAGCTCACCTCAACCTCGATGCGCGAGCGCACTACGCCGCCACGCTCGATGCGTGGTGTGATGCGAAGCGATACACCATACGGTTTGAATGCTGTATTCGTGGCACCGTTGGCGTCGGCCGTTGAATAAGGCACCTCGCCACCGGCCAGGAACTCTGCCGTGGCACCGCTGCGAGCCACAAGCTGTGGCTGGGCCAGCACGACCGCCTGACCAGCCTGAGCAAGCGCATGCAGCTGGGCCGACCAAAGCACACTGGCGCCCAGATACCCGGCTGCCACACTCGTGGGAAACAATGCCGGCACGACGTTCTCGCCGGGGCGATCAGCCAGGCGACGGCTGCCGGCGTCCCAGGCGAGTGCCGCATTGAGCCCGCCGGCCGCAGGCGACTGCCACCGGATACCCAATTCGCGGATGAAGGAGCGTGGCACCTCGAGCACCTGAACGTCGAGCAAAACCATGGCGTCCCATCCCACCCTTCCCGTGAAGTTGAGCAACTGCGGATAACGCCGTGCGAGCTCGTCCACCCGCAGCAGATCGTCGTCGCTCAGGCTGTCGCCTTCAACCAGAAGCTTGTCGCCGACCACCGACACACGTGTGCCCGGTATGCGAGCGAGTACTTCGCGCAGTTCTTCTTCAAGCCGGCGTGCGCCCTCTGGCGCCACTTCGATGTCGTAATGAATGCGGCTGCCGTCGAGTGACCAGATCTGCAGGGCACTTGAGCCTTCGTTACGGGCAAACACGATCACTTCTTTTTCTTCGGTCGTGACGGCGTTCAGAACGTGGCCGTCGCCCACCGCAACACGGGCGACATCCGGCACGGCAAACACGCGCACCTCGCCGACCTGCATGCGCAGCAATGAACCCACGGCCTGGGCATGAGACAACACAGGCAGGAGCAGAATCAGGCAGCTCGCCACACACTGCATGAAGGGCGAAAGCATTGATCGACCGGAAATTGCACGATGCCGCATGGTTCAATCCATTGTGACCGGAGCCATACCGGAATCCGGGGCCTGCCCCGCTGCCTCCAGCACTTTTTGCCAGGCGCTGGCCAGCTGCTGTTCATGCGGCAGCTCGAAAATGCCTGAGGGATTGCGCACCGCCGGCTGACGTGGCGAGAGGCTGGGCACAGTGCGCACGCTTCGATTTCCGTAAAGCACGGGCGCACGTGATGAACGCTGTGGCACCGGCTGCGCGACGCCGAGCAGACTGGCCAGATCGCCCCGCACGGCTGTGCGGGTCGGACGGTCGTCGTCCGGATGCCGCAGCACTGCGGTGATCGACCCGTTCTGTCGCGCGGCGACGAGCTTTACGGCATCCTCGGGCGACGCATCCAGCGTGACGGCGGAATAGCCCTGCTGCGGCAGGTGCGGCGCTTCGGCCAGCGACTGAGTCTGACTGCCGGTGGCGAGCACCAGCACGCCTTGAAGCAAGGGTGCCGTGATGCGGCGCCGCTGGTGATCGAACGAAACGTATAGATCAATGAGGTCGCCGGGTTGCAACAACCCTGATACGGAATTGATGGCGTCCACGGGCATCGTGATCGCCCGCCTGCCCTCGCCCAGGTAACTGGAAAACGCGCTGGGCTGAACGATACGGCCGTGTGCCGGCAGAATGAGGTCACCGGCCCGCAGCCCCGTTTGCAGCACCATGCCCAGCAGCCGCGTGTAGTGTGCTGCGTCGACGCTGTCGCTGGGGGCCAGATCTGCAGGAAATGAACGGCTGGCAAGATGCTCGACCTGCAGCCGTGTGCCGGCTGGCAGTTCGAGGGCCGCCACCACTCTGGCGACGACCGGCTTGCGAGCGCTCGCCTCGAGCCGCAGCACATGGCCGTGAATATGCTGCCTTGCGGACCAGGCGGCCGCCAGCCCGGCTGCGATGGCAAGCACCAGCAGCATACCGGTTCGCCCGGGGCGAAGAGCCCACACACGTAGCAGAAGCTCGCTCAGGCGCAACATGTCAGCGCTCCGAAAAATGGATGTCGACTGCATCGGCGCCCGCACCGGGAAGACGGACCGTGGCGCCATCGAAATCGAACACTCGAGGCCCGGGGCTGGAAGAAGAACTGCCGAGGCTATTCCATGCCGCGGGCGGTACTCCGGACGCGGCCCCGTCGGCTGAGAAGTACAGCGCGGAGACGTAACCCTGCGCCCCTTCGGGATGCCCGTGAATTTCCGCAACCCAGTGCGCGCCCTCTTTCACGCCGGAAAGCAGGATGCGGCCGTCAGCAATCTGATAATGGGCATAGACCGGATGCAGCTGAGCAAGCCGCTGCATTGCGGCGACGGGCGACAGGCGGCTGGTGAACGTACGTACCGACACGTGCTGCCCGTTCACATGCACGTGCCATGATTCGTGCCAGGTGATTCCTGCAACGGCGATGCCGGGGCACAGGGCAAGTGCGACGACCAACACCGCGTATTGGGCACGCCGGGTACCGTATGGAAAGACATTCAAGACAGACATTTCAGCGCCCCCCGTACGGCTGAAGATGTTCGCCGGGCACCCGCCCCGCCCAGGCCGACCACCAGTCGAACCCGGGTGCGCCGCGATTCCAGCCGCCATCGATCCCGGCGGCGCGCACCGCGACCTCTTGCCCGGCCACGTGGGATGTCGCCTGGGCGCGGCCCCAGGCCAGCCACGACGACGACGCACGCTGCTGAGCGGCTGCATCGGAAGTAGCGTGCCCCGCCCCGTGCAGGATCACGAGGCTGCGTGAAAGATCGTCGTGGGGACGATCGAACAGTGCGAGACCCAGCGGCCTGTATTCGTTCGCAACGCCGACGGCATCGGCAAAATCAAGCGCCACCCGGGCCTGCACCATGCCGGCGTCTTCCAGCAACCATTGCTGACGCAATGCCTGTGTGTCAGGGGCTTCGCCTGCTGGCTGAGCCGATTGCGAAAGTGCGTTGACGCGTCGCAGGCCAGAGCGCGGTACAGTGGCCACGTCAAGTGTGCGCTCACCTTTGCGGTCAGCCCAGCGATGCGCGTCGCCTGCGAAAAAACGCTCGACCCGGTGGTGCTCGTGCGCCGGTTCGATGCTGGTTTCGCCGCGGCGCGTGGCAAGAAAGGCCGCGTGACGACTGGCATGCACGGTGGAAAGCGCCATGTCTTGATATTGAAAGAGCCAGTGCACAGCCACCCAGGTAACGCCCAGCACCAGTGTGGCGACCAGTGCTTCTGCCAAGGCCTGCCCCGTCTGGCCACGATGCGTGACACGCGCTGAAGGCCACGATACATGGGTCATGGCTGAACCTCGGCATGCAACGGCACAGGCGCACTCAGGCGCGCCTGCCAGTAGGGATGAAATGTGTTGGCCAGTTCTTGCAACCCGTCGCCACGCAGCTGAGGCCGACGGAAATAGGCCTCGGCCGCCGCCTGCGAGGTGTACACAAGCCCCGCATGCCCAGGCCGCGCAAGCACCACGCTGAACCGCGCACTGGGCATGGTGTGAACGGAGGCAAGCCCCTGATACACCGGCAAGCCGCCACCGGCCCACTGCTGCCTGGCGGCATGCGCCCAGGAGTTCGCCAATGGATTGGCATTGCCGCCCGAAATGTCCCACGAAGTGGATTCGTGCACCCAGCGCCAGAAGTCTTGATCGCCGAAGGTGTGGGGCGGATCGTCGACGAAAGGCGCGTCGAGCAACACCGACGGCTGCGGGGGTACCCAGCCCCAACCCATCGGGTATTCACGAAAGTAACAGCCGATCCAGCGATTCGAGCGCACGGCATGATACGACTGAGTATCGATGGATTGCCACACACCCTGATCATCGAGCACCGTGCGCCCACGGCGGCGCAATTCGTGGCGCCACGTGGGGCACCGGGCACTTACAGGAAAGCGGCTGCGCGTAATGTGGTCGCGCGGGTCGAGAAAACGGTATAGCGCCTGTACGTCATGGATGAAAGGCCGCAACCGCGGATTGCCTGCATAGGTGGCAAGAAACGCCGCTGCGCCGTCATGGGTGACACGCAGTTCAAATGCCCCCTCGCCGGGGTAATTGGCCGCGATGACCTCGCGCATGGCCTGATCACGCGTTTCGACCAGCCGGCTGGCCACACGCGCGGCCGCTAAAGCCAGTACCGAGCGTGCCGTGCGATCGTGTTCCGCGTAGGCGGCGGCAAGGCTGGCGTGTGAATCAGCGCGGTGTTCCAGCCCGGCAGCTTTGGCCGCAGCCAGGTATGCCGCAGCGTGCTCGGGCCCGAAATGCATGGCAATGACATGTGCGGGCGGATTTGCCGCCAGCACCCGGCCGGCCTCGGTGCCCGCAAACAATGCCAGCGAACCCAGCGTGACCAGATGCGCCATGGCCACCTGATGCGCCATCTGCGTGCGATTGATGTATGCCAGCATGTTCAGGGAACGCGCCTGAACCAGGGCACCGCTGTAAGCCGCCGCATCGAGCACGTGATCTTGCCGGGCCTTTTCGTGCACCGACCGGCCGGTGTCGAAGTAACGCATGAAGGCCAGTGTTGCGGCACCCGCCAACAGCATGCCCAGCACAAGCACCTGCCCGCTTTGCGACCCAGCAACTGAGCGCCGCCGGTTGCGTGTACGGGAAGGGCCACTACGATTCGGAGTCATTGCCCTGCGTCGGCATTGCCGGTGAATGATTTGAGGGTTCGGGCGGCAGTCTGCCCCGCAGCGGCCTCTGCCGCCGACTGGGCCATGCGCGACTGTTCGGTGCCGTCTTCGCCCGCGAGTTCGCGGGCCATTGCGGCCGTCTGTGAACGCACGACCTGGCCGAAGAGCTGATACACGGCGATGGCCGCCACGGCCACGAGGGCGACGACGATGATGTATTCGGTCATGGCCTGGCCACGTTGTCGAAGGTGTTTGCGCGTCATTTCCGGTCTCCTTCACGTCGGAAACAGTGTGCGCCACCCCCCACACGTCAACAATTCGCGAATGCCGACCCGGACCGAAACATCGACGCCCGTTGACGCCTTCCATTAGAATTGCTCGCTTTGCGGCCGGTCTCTGAACACGCTGAATTCATGTCGTACACCGCCCTTCTGCTGATCGTACTGGCCGCCTTCATCCACGCGACCTGGAACCTGCTGGCCAAGCGGGCTTCGCAGGGCGGCCCGACCTTTGTGCTGGTGTACACCACCATTTCGGCGCTGGCGTATCTGCCCTGGGTGGCCTGGCTCATCTGGCAGGGCGCGACACGCTGGACGCTGCCCATACTCGTCTGCATCGCATTGAGCGGCGCCCTGCACCTGGCCTACAGCCTGTTCCTGCAACGGGGCTATCAGGTGGCGGATCTGTCGGTGGTGTATCCCATCGCACGCGGAAGCGGGCCGCTGCTCTCGACCCTGGGTGCGTTTCTGATACTGGGCGAACAGCCCTCGGGCTACGGGCTCGCCGGGCTCGTTGCCATCGTCTCGGGCATTCTGCTTATCAGCACGCAGGGGAATCTGGCGAAGTTCCGCCAACCCGCGGCGCGCAGCGGCTTGCGCTGGGGCATGATCACCGGCACGGCGATCTCGGGCTATACGGTGGTGGATGCCTATGGAGTCAAGCTGCTCGGTATCCACCCCGTGGTGCTCGACTGGTGCGCGAATCTCGTGCGGGTGGTGATTCTGCTGCCCTGGGTGATGGCGCGCCGGCATCTGATTCGCAGCCGCATGAAGGGCAACTGGTGGCTTGCCGTGGCGGTCGGCCTGCTGTCGCCGCTATCCTACATTCTGGTGCTGATGGCACTGCAGATCGGCGCGCCATTGAGCCTTACCGCAC
>Ga0079223_10002213_pt1 | contig 11971 bp, 11 predicted proteins | sample Stecom2011_FD_75072 | JGI IMG/M metagenome (GOLD analysis project Ga0079223, IMG submission 75072) | Agricultural soil microbial communities from Utah to study Nitrogen management - Steer compost 2011 | ecosystem: Environmental > Terrestrial > Soil > Agricultural land | place: USA: Utah...
CAGCAGATACACGGTTAACAAAGGTGCTTTCTGGCCGCCCGGCACGTGGAATCGTTAACCGCCTGATATCCTTCGGCGAAGCTAGCGACAGCCCTCAAACTGCCGATTACCCGGTGGCTTACGATGCAGCAAAGCGCCTGAACACGGCAGCTTCGAAGCTCGGTAATCATGAATTCGCCGCGCAATGGGCAGGTCAGGGCGCACCCATGGCGCGGGAATTGCCCGCCGCCGAATTGGTGGCGCTGATTATGGAGGAGTACCGCAGTAGGTATCCTGGCTAAGGCCTGCTACGCGAGCCATTCCAGTATCTGGTCGTGCACCACCTTGTTGTCGAGCAAATCCAGATGATTGAGCTTTTCAAATACACGACAATCTTCGAGGCGTATTGGCAGCCTTCGCAAGTCATCCGCGTGATGCCCTTTGGCGCTGTCCAGACGAACCAGTAGGTCACCCATCATAGTGCTGGGAATATTCGACACACGCTTACCTATAGCTGCGGCTATAAAGTAGTGTCGGGTGCCTTCGCGAAGTGGAACCGGCTTGCGCCCATCCGGGTGGAAGTCGTCTTGGTCAATGCCATCCCAGTCATCGTCCAGCAAGTTACCGTGTCGCAGGTCTTTGATGCCGGCACTGGTGTGTCTACCAAGCGCTAAGGGGCTGACGTAGCGAAACTGCCTCATGAGGAAGGTCAGCATATGCCCGGCCTTGGCGACGGGCGAACCGTGATGTGGTGAACCAAGATAAAGGGCGTTTCGCAATAGCTTTGTCCAGGGCAGGTTTCGTTCACTGCCGTACCAGCATGCGCTACGTATAACGAGCCCACCCATGCTGTGGCCAATCAGTGTGAGCTCTTCAACTTCAACAGGCCAGGCTTCAACTAACTTCTGAAGTTGTTCACTTAACTCTTTGCCATTACTGGAAATGTGTCGACCCGTATTGTAGTTCAGATACAATGGCGTGAAGCCATGAGCGGACTGCAGTTCCGTGCCCAGGTTGCCTTCGTTGTGCCCTTTCCAGTACTCATGTGAGAGGCATAAACCGTGAACCAAAACCACGATACGCGGGCTGGCACCCGGAACCGTTGCGCTGAGATTGCCCGAGCCCGGCTGTACCTTCTCTCCAAGACTGTTTCGGAAATTCATGTTGATTGCCAGCGGGTTGTTACTGGCCTCAAGGTGATCGCCGCAAACACCATTCAATGCAGCTACAACTCTCATACTTTTTGAAGTATATGGGTGCCCCTCACTCCTTGAGAATCTGGAGAGGGAGTAGTGCAGCCCCTGTTTCAGCACATAGGTGGTTGATTGAATAGCTTGGTAAGCGGTGTGCCTTCGCTGATCTTGCACAGGCAAGCCTGCAACATCGAGCAACCGATACAACGGATTGGCATCACGGGCAATTGTGCGGTGCATGTTTTCCGTAATATCAGTAACGCCACTGGTAGCATCCAGGAGCAGTTGTGCTGAACCATGTAAGGTTTTAACTGACACCATTTTGCTGTGCTCCCAAGCTGCGTTCGGAATACGTGGATCAAGCCATGTATGTACTATCAAGGAAATAATGGTCGGTGCATATGGCTTGTTTTAAGGCAGAAGCAGTCATTTCGGTATTATTCCTCCTCTAACGGCCTCTCTGTCAAGAAGCGTCAGACCAAATAGAAAGTGTCAAAAGTGGTCATAATGATCTATATTGTAAATATCTGAACAAAGGGATCGCGGGAGGTGGCCCATGACAGCTGTAGTTGAACGTAGAAGCACTGAAAGTGATCGCGAGGCCGAAAAAGGACGCGTGGCACTAAAAGGCTTTTTCAGGATAACGGAAGAGTGGGGGTGTAATGCCGAAGAACGCAGCAAGTTGCTTGGTGGCCCCTCCAGAACAACGCTCTATAACTACGCCAAGCTGAATCCAACCAAGCTTTCTAACGACACGATGGAACGCATCAGCTACATTCTGGGCATCTACAAGGCCCTACAGGTTCTATACCCGACCCATGAGCGAGCAAACCGCAGAATTCGCCTGAAAACATCAGACATACCCTTTTGCGGCAAGTCTGCCATGGAGTTCATGACCCAGGGTTCCATGATGAATCTGATGATGACCCGCCAGTATTTTGATGCCAAGCGGGGGTGGTAATGTTTTCTACCCCTCCGCTGTACCTGCCCGAGTGGCCAACCTATCGGATAATCCCCAGCCATTACCCGCCTATAGATCTTTTTGAACGTATCTACGAGCCAGACGAATTTGAGCTGGCGTTCGAGATTGAAAGCATGACGAACCCCCGCTTGCGGGATGAAGCGGGGGATATCCATCTGGTGCAACCCTGCGACAGAATCAGTGGCCCTGGCAGCTCACCTGTGATGGCATCGTTCACGCACCTTGGGTTTGGAAGCCGCTTTGCGGACCGGCATTTTGGGGTTTACTACGCCGCCAGCTCACTGGAGGGCGCTATTCGTGAAACTGTGTTTCACAAGGAGCGCGAGATGGCGGCCGCCAATGAGGATTCCATAGCACTCACCATGAGAGCCTACATTGGCTCCGTGGTGATGACGATGCACGACATCCGCGGGACTGAGTTCAACAATTTGCATAATCCGGATGCGGATGATTATGCCCTAAGCCAGAAGTTTGCGAGCCGATGGCGAAAAAAAGGATCCAATGGGCTGGTGTACAACAGCGTTCGACACCCGGGTGGTGAATGTATTGCAGCGTTTAAACCCAAAGCAGTCTCCATCCCGGTGCAAGGGCCGCACTTGAAGTATTTCTGGGATGGAGATAAACGGTGTATTACTCATTGGGCGGAAATAGGCGAGGCGCACTCCCTGACTGGCAAAGTAGGTGTGAATGAGTGAATCCGTCGGGACCTTAATTATTTCAACTTGATTCCAACTGGAGTTATTGCCCATGAAAGTTCTACTAGTTGAAGACGACGGCATACTCGGTGACGGAATTGCTGCAGGGATTGCTCAGTCCGGCCTGGTGGTGGACTGGGTACTGGATGGCCGGCAGGCCGATACTGCACTCGCCACAGGCTCCTACGATGCTGTTGTCCTTGATCTGGGCCTTCCGGGGCTTTCCGGAATGGAACTCTTGAAACGGGCCCGTGCAAGCGGAAAAAACCTTCCGATTCTGATTCTGACTGCACGTGATGCCGTGGAGGACCGAGTGGCCGGCCTGGATGCCGGTGCCGACGATTACCTTGTAAAGCCTTTTGATCTTGCCGAATTACAGGCACGGCTGCGGGCATTGCTGCGTCGCTCCAAGGGGCATGCCGAACCGGTCATCCGTCAAGGAGAGCTCCAACTCGACCCCGTCAGTCATTCGGTGTTTTGGTCCGGAACGCCTGTTGATCTCTCTGTACGTGAATTCACGATTCTCCACACTTTGTTGCTTAATGCAGGGAGAGTAATGTCAAAGGCACAGATCGAGGAGCAGCTCTACGGCTGGGGAGAGGAGATCGAGAGCAATACGATAGAGGTCTTTATTCATCACCTGCGACGAAAGTTGTCTCCGCAACTGATCCGTACTATTCGCGGTGTCGGTTACATGATTGAGAAAACTACGCCATGAGGTCGTCGCTGCGTTGGCGCCTTTTTACGATTCTTGCAGTATCAGTATTGCTGGCCTGGATTGCGACTGCGTTCTTCACCTATCTTGATGCGCGCAATGAGATCGGCATGACGCTTGACTCCCGACTGGTAAAAGCGGCTGAGCAGATCTCGATGCACCTGGACAAATCACAAAATGCCAGTGAGGTCGGGCAGCGAGTGCGTGATTATACGGGCACCGTGCTGCAGGTATGGAACAGTGACGGCACGCTGCTCCTCGATTCGAGCACGGCTCCTGAAGAACGCCTGGGTACACAGCGCGATGGTTTCGAAAGCACCACTATCAATGGTGTTCGCTACCGGGTTTACAGCCAATGGGACAAGGCCGGCCACCTGAATGTGCGCGTTGGTGAGCAATATGAGCTGCGCGATGCACTGGCAGAAAGTGTTGCAAGCCACCTTCTGCATCCCCTGTATTTTGCTGTTCCTGTGTTAGGCCTACTGATTTGGCTGTCCGTTGGTGCCGGGCTTGCACCCTTATCCCGATTTACCCGGGAAGTAAAACAGCGTGAACCGGATAAACTGGACCCCCTTGATCTTACTGATACTCCCCGGGAAGTAATGCCATTGCAGGATGCGCTCAACGCTCTTTTCGGGCGCTTACAGGTTTCACTGGAGCATGAGCGACGCTTTACTGCCGATGCGGCCCATGAGCTGCGTACTCCGCTGGCGGCCATAAAAACTCAGGCGCAGGTGGCATTTGCTGCCCGGGACCCGAGAAAACTGGAGCATGCGCTAGACAGGATTGTCAGTGGTACAGACCGTGCGGCGCATCTGATTGAACAGTTGCTGGTGCTTTCGCGAGTAGATTCAGAACAAGCATCGGCGAATCCAAAACCGGTCAAACTTTCTGCAGTGGTGAACGAGTGCGTGGCTTCACATGCCCAAGCGGCGATACGCAAGGGCGTGGATCTGGGGTTTGAGGCGGCCGATGACGGGGCGGTTCTGGGTGATGCAACCTTGCTTGGGATTCTTGTTCGTAACCTCGTGGATAATGCTGTTCGGTACACACCTGCGGGCGGACAAGTGGATGTACGAATCAAGCGAGTCGGCGAGGAGGTGGTGCTTCTTGTTGTTGATACCGGGCCGGGAATTCCGGAGAAAGCGCGTAATGTGGTGGTGTCGAGGTTTTATCGCGGGCTTGGCAGCGGTGAAGAAGGTAGTGGGCTGGGGCTATCAATCGTAGAACGCATAGCTCACCTGCATGGAGCTTCTCTGAGGTTTGATGATAACAATGATTCGGGAGAAGGCCTGATTGTATCCGTGCGTTTCAAAGCAGCTTCAGAATAGAGACGGTCGATCCTTTCAGTTTGTCGATATTTGTGGCCACAAATTGCATCCTTAAGCGAATATTAAGGTGATTTTGGGATACTTCTTTCAAGCCGACCAAACGGTGCACTCAAAGGAGCGTTTCATGAACATCAAATCCCGTTTTTCAAAGTTTGCAATCATCACTGGCATGGTACTTGGCCTGTCAGCCACCAGTATTATGGCCGCGCCGGCCAACAATGAACATGAGCATGGCCATGGCCATGGGGAGATGGAACTCAGGCTGAACGATGGCAGCAAGTGGGCAGTTGATGCGCCACTCAGTCGTGCGATGAACAATATCGGAAGTGCCATGCATAAGGATTTGGACGCCATTCATTCTGGCAAACTGCCAAAAGAGAAATATTCTGTACTGGCGACTAAAATCAATAATGAAGTCAACTACATGGTTGAAAACTGCAATCTTGAGCCTGAGGCGGATGCCCAGCTTCACCTGATCATTGCCGAACTGATGGAAGGGGCAACCGTAATGGAAAGCAAAGCCAATGCGCGGGATGGTGCGGTGCAAGTCATGGGTGCAATCGAAAGTTACACGACCTATTTTGATGACCCGAATTTCAAACCGGCTAAACACTGATAATTAGCCTGGTACACCCGATCAATAGATGGTCGGGTGTACCAGGCGATTCGCCTTACTCTTCAGTAAACATCTTCCAGGTAGCGGCCGTCATTTCTCAGTTCATCTACATCCAGGTTTAACGGCTTGAGAATTGAATCAAACACCTGGCGTACACCGGCGGCCATATCCCGGCCTCCACACACCAATATCTGTGCACCTGTTTCAATCCGTTGTCGCAGCGCAGTTTCATCGGCAATGATGGCGTCCTGAACGTAGGCTTTGTCTGCCGACCGTGAAAAGGCGGTGTTCAGTTCGGTCAGCCGGTGGTCATTCAGATAACCGCCCAGTTCCGGTTGATAGAGAAAATCCGATGTCGGATTACGCCCGCCCCAGTAGAGGTACATAGGGTTGCGCTCCGTGTTTTTCCGGATAAAGCCTGCAAGTGGTCCGATTCCTGCACCAGCGCCAATGAGAATAATGGGCCTGGTGCCCCCCGCCGGTCGAAAGCCCGGGTTCTGCTGGATAAATCCGCTAATCCGATCTCCCGGTTTGAGGCTGTGCAGATATCCGGAACAAAGGCCATTGGCCTGTTTACGGACACAAATTTCCAGTTGATCGTCCGAAGCCGAGGATGCCAGCGAATAAAACCGGGGTGCCTTATCTCCGGGGGGCGCAACCCCAAACAGATCGCCAGCCTCGAAGTCCGGCAGATTCTGCCGGTTTTGAAACAGCAGTTTCTGCCAGAGCTTTCTTTCACTATTTACCGGCTTGAAGCGCAAGATGCTGGTAGGCGCATTCACAGCAACGCCGTAATCAACCCGCTCAACAAGCTCAAACTCTGAAGTGACGGCGGGTGCGGGGTTATGAGTCAGTGCCAGCGGAATGCCCATGCGTTCACTGATAGCCTCGCCCCATTCCTGAAACTGCGTGGCGGAACCGCGGTCAATTCGGGTAAGGGGATGCATTTGTTTAAGGCCTTTGCTGCGGAGCGCTGTATCCACGTCCTGCGCATACTGGCAGAACTTCGGGAACTGTTGGTCGCCAAACCCGAGAACCACAAACTCCAATCCGTCATTTGCATGAAAGTGTTCAAGTCGAGCGATAAACTGACTGGCGGAAGAGGGCGCGTCACCATCACCATAGGTTAATGTCAGAATGAAAAGCACAGAGGCCTGCGGATAGTGCTCCGCCAGATCATTCATGGGCGCGCAGTGCACTTTTTTGCCTGCCTGATTGAGCTTGTTTTGAAGGTCTTTGGCAAAGCCCCAGGTGGTATTGCCTTCCGAGCCCACCAGAATGACGGTGTCAGAGGCTTCGATGCTCGCATTTTCACCCAGGCTTATGGCTGACGCCCGCCGCTGCCACCAGATCTGCAGGCCGGTAAACGACAGCATCGGGACAGTCAGCGCGACTACCCCGAGAATCAGGCCTAACCACCACAGGCCTTCACCCGTGTGCAGGCGAGCCATCCAGTGCTGAAACTTGCTGCCGGCTGAACGTGGCTGGTACTGCAGCAGCTCCCCGGTTGCCTGATCCACGAATCCGGAACCCTGGGCAGTGCTCAGTGAATAAACATCCATGGGGTCATCCGGGTAGGGGAACACCAGCTCACGCAGTTCGTTAACGTCCACGCTCTTTAGCGCGCTCAAAGAACCTGCCGGTGCCGGCGTACCTCCTGAAACCTCCGCAGGAAAAGAGAGCTCCGTAATCGTCCCTTCCGGTAAAAGACCAAACCTTACCGCAGACATATAACTGCCGGTCAGTGCCGACAGCAACAAGCCAATAACCGCAAATCGTGCCAGCTCGGCGTGAATTCGCGGGCTACCAGAACCTGCAATGGGTCGTAACATTGCCTTCCAGCCCCCCAGACGTCGAGCCAACAGAAAGGCTCCGGACAGACAGATCAATACCATTAGTGCTGCCAAAACTCCGGCCAGTATTCGCCCGGCATCGTCCATGAGAAAGGATCTGTGCAAGTTTTTTACCCAGCGGAACCAAGCCGATGGCTGGTAGGGGGCAATGCCTTTACCCGTCAGGGGATTAACCCTATCGGCACCTGGCTGGCCATCACGGCTGTAATAAACAACAACCTCGCCTGATAGAGAGCGTGCGATCTGTTCGGTCCCGGGATAATTCGCCACTACGTGCTCGGCCAGGTCGGCCACGCTTAGTTCGCCGGCAGCGGGAACCGTTGCGGCCGACCTCTCAAGTGTCGGCACTACCGACAACACAACCCCGGAAGTCGCCAGCACCACCAAAAACAGTGCGGCGACCAATCCCGGTAAACCATGGAGCTTGCGCAACATTAATGTGTCTCCCGTCGTTTACTTGAGGTTATAGACAAAGGACTGGACATAGCCGCGGCCAGAAACCGTTTTTCCGGAGCCTTCAGTGGTCAGAGGCACAACCACATCCGAACGGTTGTCACGCATGTCTTCAACGGCAGTATCAACACGAACCTGATAACCGGAGTCGATCAAAGCGTCTTCAAGTTCCAGAGTCACTTTCAGAGCGCGGCCGCTGGTCACACTGGCGCCGGTTAGGCCGTCGTATTCAGCTTGATTCAGGCCACTGCCCCGTGCCCAGTCCCGCAGGTGCTTGTAATATTTGCTTTTCTCACCTGAAATCCAGAGAGTTCCCTGGTACTGTCCGTTGGCATCCGTCAAGTAGAGAGCCAGGTAAGCCCCGTCACCGCCATAATTTTTCAGCTGGGTGGTAAAGGTGACTTCCCGGGCCTGTGCATAAGCTGGCAATGCCAATACAGTCGCAAGCCCCAGAGCAAACAGAATCTTTTTCATGATGTAATCTCCTTTAATTATTCAACCGTTACGCTGGGGCGACCTTTAACAATGCCCTTGCGTGGAACCCGGTCTTCATGGGTCGGTTCGCTGTAGCGCTTGGACTTGTCATGATGCTTGTCATCGTCGTCCTCTCGCTCCATTTCCATCAGCTCAAAAGTCGCCGGAGAGTACTCAGCTTCCACACGATAACCATTTGGATCCCGTCCTTTGACCTCGTAACAACCGTCATCCACCTTGATGCGAAATACCGTCCAGCCTTCGGCTTCCAACTGTTTTCGGAGGTTTTCCCGGGGCTGCCATTGGGCAACCGGGTCATCGCAGTCATCGTCAGCCAGGACGCTACCGCTCACCAGCAGTAACGACAGGCTGATAACAATGGGTTTGAGTTTCATGGCATGTCTCCCGTTGAATCGGTTTAATCAACCCTAAGGCTTTTACCTGACAGTGGCCTGAACGGGTGACCACATAACAGGATGTTCAGCGGTTAGTTGAGCGGTTCAGGCTGCTGTCAGGTGAGGGCTGTAGTATCTTCAGATCGTGAACAGGCAAAAGGTGAAATATGCGGGTACTGTTGGTGGAGGATACAGCCGGGCTGGGTGAGGCAGTGCGGGATCAGATCGCTGAGGATGGCCACGCCGTGGACTGGGTTCAGAGCCTCGGTTTTGCGGAGACCAGCGTGAAAACCACCGCTTATAACCTTATTTTGCTCGACCTGATGCTGCCGGATGGCCACGGCTTCGACTTTCTTAAAAAACTTCGAGCCACCGGCGATGCAACCCCGGTTATCATTCTGACCGCCAGAGACCAGGTTTCAGACAGGATTGCAGGGCTGAATGCCGGTGCCGACGATTATCTGGTGAAGCCTTTTGATCTGTCAGAGCTGTCTGCCCGTGTGGCGGCCGTGGCACGACGCTATCGCGGCAACCCGAACCCCCTGGTGCATATCGGCGATCTTGAAGTGGATCTTGGTGATCACCGCATCAGCCGCAACGGCGAGCCTGTGGAGCTCACAGCCCGTGAGTGGGCGCTCTTTGAAGGGTTTCTGCAGCGCCCGGGAATACTGCTGTCGCGCTCACAGCTTGAAGACCGGTTGTACGAATTCGGTGCTGAAATCGAGAGTAATACCATTGAGGTGTATATCAGCCGTTTGCGTAAAAAACTGGGGCGCGATGCCATAGTGACGGTTCGAGGTATGGGGTACCGGTTAAACTCTTATGAGCACTAAAACCAGCTTACAGAAAACCCTTGGAACCTGGCTTACCCTCGGCGTGACCTTGCTCTGGCTGTTGGGCGTTATTGCTTCTGGGGTGATAGCCCGTCACGAAATGAATGAAGTGTTCGACAGTGCCCTGGAGGAGACCGCGCAACGAATCCTGCCACTGGCGGTGACCGATATTCTGAACCGGGAGAATGACACAGGCAATCAGCGGGCATTGGCCCTGAAAGAGCATGACGAGTACCTAACCTATCTGGTTCGTGACGCATCGGGCAAAATCCTGCTGCAGTCCCACGACGCAGATCCCCGAATTTTCAGTGCCAAACCCCAACAAGGATTCTCTGAAACGTTAACGCACCGGATATACGGGGAGGGCGCCATTAGCGATACTCTCTTCATTGAGGTTGCTGAACCCTTGGCCCACCGTAACGGTGCCATACTGGATACCAGCCTCGCACTGCTCACTCCATTAATACTTCTGATTCCCATCAGCTTGATCGGCGTGTGGTGGGTTATAAAACGGTCACTTCGTCAGGTCGTTCTTTTGCAGCAATCGATAGAGGCCCGTGGTGGCAGTGATCTTTCTCCCGTAGCCGTGGATCGCCTGCCAAAAGAGTTTGAGCCCACCATGGTTTCGGTTAATCGCTTGTTGGAAAGGTTGCGCAGAGCCCTTGAAGCCGAGCGAAGTTTTACCGCAAACAGCGCCCATGAATTACGAACTCCGCTGGCTACCGCGCTGGCGAAGCTTCAACGGCTAAAGGCCGAAGCGCAAGATGCCCGAATTAAATCGCGAGCTGGTGAAATTGAAGAATCGCTTCGCACCCTGTCCAGATTGTCGGAGAAACTACTCGAGCTGGCAAAAGCTGAGGGGGGCAGCGCGCTGTCGGAAAACGAAAACGACCTGGTGCCCATCCTGCAAATGATCGCTAACGATTACGAACGTGAAGCGCCCGGTCGCCTCGTGCTAAATTTGTCTGACGATAGCGTAATGTCATTACTCGATCCCGATGCCTTTGCCATCCTGACAAGAAACCTGATAGAAAATGCACTCAGGCACGGCGCTGCCGACCGACCAGTAACTATCAATCTGACTGGCGAGGGCACTTTGCGAGTGGCCAATGCAGGTGAGGTTGTGCCGCCAGAGAAACTCGCATTGTTGCGCAACCGGTTTGTGCGTTCCGATAAGAAAACACTGGGCTCCGGTATCGGGCTTGCGATTGTGGAAGCTATCGCCAGCGGCGCGGGTACTGCCTTGAATCTCCGATCACCAGCCTCAGGCCAGAACGACGGTTTCGAAGCAGAACTGAAAGTTGTCGTGGTTCACACAGACGTTTAAGGCTGGTGTCAGGTTAACCCTGCAGAATTCAAACAAACCCAAGCCGGAGTTTGTTTGTGCCTAACCTACGTACCAGTGTCACCCTTTTTCTGCTTTTGGCGACTCAGATCAGCTTCTGGACCCCGGGGCTGAGCTATGAAAATTTCCTCACACTCAGTGGCTACCTTGCCATCAACTTCATGTCCATCACCATGCTGCTGGCTACACGACCGGCTTGGCTGGAATCGCCGCTGGGTGGACTGGACAGCATGTATCAGTTGCATAAATGGACGGGCATTCTGGCTGTCGTTTTTGCGCTGTCACACTGGCTGATTGAAATGGCGGATGACGCCCTTGAAGCGATGTTTGGATCAGACCGCAGTTTAAAGGAAGCGGACTTTTCCGGCCTGCTGGACAGCCTGCAGGATGGCGCTGAAGACCTCGGCGAGCCCGGCCTGTATCTGTTGCTGTTTCTGGTTGTTATTACCCTGACTCGATGGGTGCCCTACTATTACTGGCGTTATCTGCATCGGGTGATGCCAGTGATTTATCTGGTACTGGCGGCCCACGCGCTGTTGTTGGCCCCGCTGAAATGGTGGCACCAACCCACCGGTTGGCTGATGGCGCTATTGATCGCAGGTGGTGCCGTAGCAAGCCTGCAGTCGCTGACCGGGCAAATCGGAAGCAGTCGCCGCTACAAGGGGTTGGTTCAGGCCGTCAGGCAAACATCAACCAACATCACGGAAGTCGTCTGTGAGATGGGCAAGCGGTGGCCTGGTCATCAAGCCGGACAATTCGCCCTGGTGACCTTCGACCGAATCGAAGGGGCGCATCCTTTCAGCGTGTCCAGTGCGGACAATGACAGCGGCCAGATCGGTTTCCACATCAAGGCACTGGGAGACTACACCCGCAAGATCCCCCATAAGCTACAACCTGGCCAGCACGTTACGCTGGAAGGCCCTTATGGACGCTTTAACCCCGACAGCGGCAGGAAAAACGCCCAGCAAATCTGGGTGGCCGGCGGCATAGGCATAACACCCTTCCTTGCGGCTCTGGAAAACCGCCTGATCAATTCCCAACAAACACATCCGGCTATATCACTTCATTACTGCACTGCCGGAGCTACAGGCGACCCAATGGTGACCC
>Ga0079223_10002214_pt1 | contig 11968 bp, 10 predicted proteins | sample Stecom2011_FD_75072 | JGI IMG/M metagenome (GOLD analysis project Ga0079223, IMG submission 75072) | Agricultural soil microbial communities from Utah to study Nitrogen management - Steer compost 2011 | ecosystem: Environmental > Terrestrial > Soil > Agricultural land | place: USA: Utah...
TCGGCAGAAGGAGCTGATACTACAAGTGGGTTAAATAGATTGATATCATCGAGATAAACAATATTTCCGCTCTTAGTGACAAGTTCAAATTTTATTCTAAACTGTGAAGTAAAGAATACGGGGACAATATTGGTAATTGTTATTTCTTTCCATTCATTTTGTCCTTGGGGGACAAAAGGTGTAGCGCCGGTTCCGGCAACGGAATAAAGCTCATCTCCTTTGAGCTCTTTACGCATTGCCCAATGGTTTCCGCAATTTCGCGAAATATACACCCGCAATTTATCCTCGCTATTCACGCTCCGTTTTTTGGCCGCGTATTTAAAGCTCAGATGTGCGTTGCCCGTTGAGTCGAAGGCTGACATATCGAACGTTTGTGATAAAAGACCGGCGACTTCGCCGTTGGGTGCACCCAGGGCATTGATTCTTACTGATTTGTTTTCTGAGTATGCTGCCAGATTGGTTATTTCCCAATTCAGGTCTTCGCGTGTGCTTTCCGTGTACCAGGCCAAGTTTTCACCGGTTTCTTCGAGTGTAATAATATTTTCAAACCCTTCGGCATATGGAGTGGCTATAAGCGCTGTATCCAGAACTCTTATGAATTCAGGTTCGTGCAAAGAAACCGTAGTATTTTCATTTCCTGCGGCCAAAGTCACATCGTAAAGTCCGGGCGAATTGTATGTAATTACAGGCGAGGTGGCCTGTGAGATTGCCGGGCTTCCGCTCTCAAAAACCCATTCTCGCTGGGTTATTCCGCTATACGAAAAGTCGTCGAAAACTACTTGTTCTCCTACACAAACGGTTTTCCTATTAGATACAAATGCTGCGAGACAAGGTGTTGACTCTCCTAAAACTCCGGTTTCGATCAGGTTTGATTCTTGCCACAGTTGATTTCGCGACGCGATACCACTATTGAGTGCTGAAATCATTCTTTGGGATTGGCCATGTGTAAACATTCTGGAACAATACGAGTATTCCATAAAATTTTGGACATTATCCAGGCTTCCACAACTCTCTCCATTTAAATCACATTCAGTCCATCCGATTGTATTTGGCGTGTCTGCCACTCCATCATCGGTATTGCAATTTGACTCAAGTCCGGGTTGGTTTGTACTACCCCATAAGTGCGGAAGGTCGAGCCAATGGCCGGCCTCATGAGTTAAGGTATGAATGACGTTTGAACTCGCCGTACCTATCCCACCGACATAATCATGTCTCACCACAATGCCATCAATTGTTGCTCCGTAGTTTGAATTTACAGAAGAAGGATACCGCGAATAGCCGGCCGATCCGCCTTCAATGGTTTTACACACCCAAATATTGAGATATTTTGCCCGATCCCAGATCGGAGAAATCATTTTAAGGTTGTCGCTTCCGGCGTAGGTCGCCACGTGCTTGGTGCGAATAATGCCATTTGTACAATTCCCATCCGGGTCGAGCTTTGCCAGCTCAAAACGGATCCCGGCATTTGAAACCAAATCCGTAAATGCAGCGTGGACATTGTCAACACCGATATTTTGCGCCGAAAAATCTTTGTTCATATGCTCCAGGGCATTCTCGATTTGAGCGGGCGAGATATTCTCTACCCCGTTGTCATGAATTACGTGAAATACAACAGGGATGATATATATATCGTCGCTCTTTTGCACGTATGTTTTCGCAAACTCTTTTCTAAATGCTTCTTGTTGTGCAGCGCTTTGTTCTATACTGTCTTTTAGTTCGGGATGGGTTTGCAACAGCTCGTCCATCATCTCATATGTATAGCACATTACACTTGCTTCCTCCTGTTTTTGCGATTCGTCTTGTGAAAAGGCAGAGTAGCTAAATAGGGTAAGCATTGTAAAAAAGCAAAATACTTTATTCATTGTAGCAATGATTTTATAGAATTGATTTAATGTGAAAAACCTAAGGGTTTGATTAGTGTTGTACTACCAGTTTTCGGGTTATTTGTCCGCCATTAACCGATAGTCGCACGAAATAAATTCCGGGAGACAGATTATTAACCTGTATGTTTTGAGTGTGCTCGCCTGCGGGTCGGTCGCCTTCAAAGACTGACTCAACCAGTCTACCTGAAATATCCAACAAATCCACCTTCAACTCTCCTGTGGTTTTGAGGCTATAGTTTAAGGTAAGGTTATCGGCGGCCGGGTTTGGGAACACTTTAATGTAATTTAAGAACGTGTGGTCTTCGAGTCCGACGGTGGCCGGGTCGAATATATTGATGTTATCGATATAAATATTGTTGCCAAAATGGGATGTGAACACAAATTTAATTCGAAAATCTTCTGTCAAGAAAATCGATGAGATATTTGTGATTTCTACTGTTGTCCAATCGGCTGCAGACGCAGGTACAAACTCGCTGGAATAATTACCTGACACTGTTGTTAATTCATCTCCTTCGCGTGAGAGTCTTTGGTTCCAGTTAAGTCCGCAGTTTCTCGAAATATAAACCTGCAATTTATCTTGAGTACTACTTGATCGGCGGGCATGGGCGTATTTAAATCTCAGCACAGCGTTGTTGTTAAGGCCGGTCAGATCATATGTAGGACTTTGAAGTTCTTCTACAGTTCCCGGGGTGTTTGAATATCCTTTTACGTACGCCGACTTTCCTCCGGCGTAAGCTACTTGATTATTTATTTTCCACTCGATGCTATTTGCGCCATCCGGATTTACCACTCTCCAATTTTCTGTGTTGGATTCAAAGTCTGTAAATGCTTCAAATCCTTCCATGTACGGAAGTGCGTTTTCTGCTGAGGGAAGAATGTGTACATGATCCGTTTTTGTAATCGTCGCACTGCTATTTGCATTTGATGCGACAAGCGTAACCGAGTATGATCCGGGGCTACTATAAACAACCGTCGGCGATGCGCTGGTCGATGTAGCAGGTGTTCCTCCCGGAAATGACCATTCCCATTGGGTAACTCCGTTGTAGGACACATCTTGAAATTGTATTTGTTGATCTGAGCACACCACTTCTTCTCCTACGATTATAAAGTCGGCCATACATACAATATCATCTTCCAGCACTCCGGTTGCCGCGAGGTTGGCGGGCGTAGATAGTTGGTTTCGTTGGGCTATGTTTGATCCCATTGCAGCACGCATTCTGTTTTTTTGGCCATTTGTAAACATTCTTGAACAATATGAGTATTCCATAAAGTTTTGAACGTTATCTAAGCTTCCGCACGATTCTCCGGCTAGGTCGCAAGTGGTCCACCCAATGGTGTTTGGCGTATCTATAATTCCGTCATCTACCGAGCAGTTTGAGCTTGTACCCGGAGAGTTGGTAGGTCCCCAGGTGTGCTCCAAATTTGCCCAGTGTCCCACTTCATGCGTCAAAGCATGCGATGCATAATTGCTGGAAGTTCCAGTGCTACCCACATAAGAGTGGGCAATTACGATTCCATCGATAGCTGCACCAACAGGGCCATTCACGTATCCCGGCAGGATGGCATAGCCGGCAGCTCCCGACTCTATGGTTTTGCAAACCCAAATATTGAGGTATTTATCTCTTCCCCAGGAGGGAGATATCATTTTCAAATTTTCTCCACCTGCATTGGTAGCGGGGTCAAAAGTCCTTACGATTCCATTTGTACAATTTCCGTCGGGATCTTTCTTTGCCAAGCGAAACTCAAAGTTTACGTTGGCTACTCTCGATTGAAATTGAGCGACCACATTATTTACTCCCGGATTTTGTGCTGTATAATCTGCATTCATTACATCGATTGCCGATTGAATTTGAGCATCCGAAATATTTTCGATTCCGTTATTATGAATAATATGAAAGACAACCGGGATAATTAGTAAGTCGTCATCGCGCAAAGGAGAGTTTTCATATTCGCGTGTAATCGCTTCCAGCTCTGCATTTGCGGCTTCGGCAACAGCTCTTTGTTCGGGATATGCCTCAAGAAATGCTTCGGTAGCGTCGAATTTTCCGCAGTTTAAGTATCCGGGATCTTCATGTACATCCGAATTTTGCGAAAATAAACCTGTGGTTAATAACAACAGGGTAATCAATGTTAGATATTTCATTAGGAAATCTATAGACTTTAATTGTGCGAATGCCCAAAAATACAAAATTCAGGGCGTATAGTCTATTCTAAAACTAAAACCCCTTGAGTGGTATATCGTCTCTTAGGTTGAGTTACACCCTATTTTATTCAAAAGCCATGCGCTCAGGCTTGGAATCCTGAGCTCAAATTTGAGGGCGACAAAATTATTTCAAGGCTTGTTCTAAATCGGCTATTAAATCATCAACATCTTCAATTCCGACACTTAGTCGTATCAAAGAGTCAACCACTCCCGACGCTTGTCTTACTTTTTTAGGAATCGATGCATGGGTCATTGTCGCGGGATGTCCGATCAATGACTCCACTCCTCCCAGCGATTCGGCCAAGGCAAATATTTTACACTTTGCGGCAACTTTATGTGCGGCCTCAGTAGTATTTTCTTTTAGTGAAAACGACATCATTCCGGCAAAGCTCTTCATTTGTTTTATGGCGATATCATGGTTTTTATGGGTTTTTAACCCGGGGTAATACACCTTGTCGATGGCCGGGTGTCCGGTGAGCCATTCAGCAACTTTTAGTCCGTTTTCTGCGTGTCTTTGCATACGCACATGGAGGGTTTTAATTCCGCGCAAAACTAAAAACGCATCTTGCGGGCCGCACACTGCTCCCGAGGAGTTTTGAATGCGGTACATCTCAGCAGCGAGGTCTTTGTCGTTTACAACAAGAGCTCCCATTACAACATCGCTGTGTCCGGCGATATATTTGGTAACCGAGTGCATTACAATATCGGCTCCCAGCTCTAGCGGGCGCTGATTGTATGGTGTTGCAAAGGTATTATCGACTGCGAGCATGGCCTTGGAGCCTTGGTCTTTTATCACTTTTGCAATTGCCTCAATATCAATTATGCCGAGCATGGGGTTGGTGGGTGTTTCAACCCAAATCAACTTGGTATTTTGATTGATAAAATCACCCACTTTGGCGGGATCATCCATTGATGTGTAATGAAATTTGATGCCGTATTTGGCGAATATGGTATTAAATATCCGGTACGAGCCGCCATACAAATCATTAATACTTATTACTTCATCGCCCGGCGACAACATTTTCAACACACAGTCGATTGCTGCAAGTCCACTACCAAAACAGGCTCCATACTTCCCGCTTTCGAGATGAGCTAAATTGGCTTCAAGCGCTGTTCGGGTTGGGTTGTGGGTTCGCGAGTATTCATACCCCTTATTTACACCGACTCCTTGTTGCACATAAGTGCTTGTTTGGTATATAGGCGTCATGATTGCTCCGGTAGCAGAATCAGGCTTCAGACCTGCGTGTATTGTCTTTGTGTTGAATTTCATAAGGTTATAGTATTCCAATCGTATTGAGCAAAATTAGCCTTTTAAGCTTGCTCTTCTTTGCGTTCGGCAGATCCTTTTGAAGTTGCTCTTAACCATCGGGGCAGAATAATGGCTCCTATAAACAGATACGGGTAATAGGATATCAGTCGCCACAATAGTGCAAGCGCTCCGACCAGCCCCAGGGGTATAAACTCTTTGAAGAAGCCTGAGAAGGCAAACTCGGCTACACCCGAACTGCCGGGAGTTGGACTAATAAGCATGATAACCCACATAACAAGCTGGCGGGCATATATTAAAATATGGTCGGTGAAAGTATCTAAGAATCCGCCCACCGGGCTAACAAAGGCCAGAATCAGGAAATTAACCACCAAATAGCGTGCAGTCCACGACACGTACGTTGCCCCAAATGCCTTCAACCAATATATCACCGGCTTTCCTTTTAACTCTTCACTGGTGGTGATAATATCATCTCCAATTTGAATGACATTATATCTCCACCTACGTAAAACAGGCAGTCGGAATATTTGAAGCAAAAGGTATTTTAGCGTTCGCGGAATAAGGAAAATTCCGATCATAATCGTTGTTGTGAGCAGGAATATAAACCCGTACCCTATCCAGAACAGACCTTGAGTTCCGAAGGTAGTTCCGAAAATAGTTTTTTGAAGATTGACCGGAAAGAGATTGGAGGTACCAATGGCCAGGAGTACGATAGCAACCATTGTTATGTAAAACAGCTCGTCGAGCAGAGCTGTAACCAGCACGATAGCTGTACTTTTTCCCAAGGGAATTTTTTCGCGATTTAATATAAACATCGCAACCCCCGAACCTCCTACCACACTCGGTGTAAGTGCCGACGCAAACTCCCAAAGCATGATAACCCGAAAGCTCTTTCGCCAGGAAAGCTCATTGTCGGTAAGTACACGTATTCGGTACATATACGCCAGGTCGCGAAAGACCATTCCCAAGAGCGCCATAAATATCCACATTGTGCTATACCATGTCCAATCGATATCACCCAGCGTATCTTGATATGTGCGTAAGCGGTAATTGCCTTCACATTCGGCAACTTTAATAAATTCATCGACATTTCCTACATCGACATGACCGTCGCCATCTACGTCGACCCAAGCATAGTTACCGCATTGATCGCCTGTAACTTCCTCGAAGCGCGTATCGGTGAGGTTTAAATAAAGCAGAAATGCAGCTACAGCTAACCCCAGAGTCACCGGCAAAATCATCTTCCGCGGGCTGAGCTTTTTTACAATGTCGCTTTCTTTCGTTTCCAACTTTTAACGTTAGTTATAGGCTAATAATCGATTTTTTCTTTGCAAACATGAAACAAAATTGACAAATAAATCGGAAAGCCTTTATAAGCTTTCGCTTGTTTCATTCTTGTTTACGTTTTATTATCTCATTTTTGTATTCTGAAAAATCACAAATTTAGTTTAAACCATGAAGAAATTCTATTATCTCGCCACCTGTGATACTTGCAAACGCATAATGAACGAATTAGGTCTGCCTGACGATATAGTTTTAAGAGAAATAAAATCTGACCCACTAAGTGCGCAAGAGGTCGACACTCTTGGCAAGAAAGCCGGAAGCTACGAAGCCATATTCAGCAAGCGCGCCAGAAAGTACCGCGAGTTAGGACTTAATAATCAGAACCTGGAAGAGGCAGATTACCGAAAATACCTTTTAATCGATTATACTTTTTTAAAACGCCCCGTTTTAGAAACCCAAAACCAAGCTATAGCCGGAAACTCAAAAAAGGCAGTAGAATTGATGCTTCGAGAAATAAAACAAGTTTTTTAGCGTTTATTTCATCCATAATTCATCCATCTCAAACTGCGAAGTAGCGAAAGTTGGTTTCAATGAATTAGAAATCCGTACTTTTGGCCACCGAAAACCACACTATGTTAGTTTCAATGACCGGCTATGGTAAAGCCAATGGAAGCTTTGCCACCAAAAACATCACGGCAGAAATCAAATCGCTCAACAGCAAGCAGTTTGATTTAACCGTAAAACTACCCACTGCTTACCGTGAAAAAGAGCTCAGTTTGCGCGGCATGCTTGCCGAAAAACTGGGCAGAGGCAAGGTAGATTTAAACATTACGATTGAGGATGCCGAAGATCAAAAACGTGTTACGATCAATCAATCGCTTGCCCTAGCCTACCTTAAGGAGATAAATCTGCTCGCCGATGCCGGCGGATTGCAGCGCGATAAGAATATCCTCAGTGCTCTTCTTTCTATGCCGGATGTATTACAGTCGGAAAAAAACGAGTTGGATGAAAACGAATGGAATGCCGTAGTCGCAATTGTCGAAGAAGCAGCCGATGCCATGGTACGCTTTCGCGAAATAGAAGGGGCGCGCCTTGAAAAAGACATCCAGGCCCGGGTAGAGTCCATCGAAAAGCTTCGTCAAGAAGTCGATGCATATTTACCTGAACGGCTGCAAACGGTTCGCGAGCGGATTGAAAAAAATCTCGATGACTTAGTAAATCACGACGAAGCCGACAAAAACCGATTAGAGCAGGAAATAATTTACTATTTAGAAAAGCTCGACATTACCGAAGAGCATACCCGCCTGAAAGGCCATTGTATTTATTTTATGGATACAATGAAAGAAACTGGCATGGTGGGTAAAAAGCTCGCTTTCATTTCTCAAGAAATGGGTCGGGAAATAAACACCATGGGATCAAAAGCCAACCATGTGGCTATCCAAAAGCTCGTAGTAGAGATGAAAGATGAGCTTGAGAAAATAAAAGAGCAATTACTGAATATTAGTTGATGAAATCTGAAAACGGAAAATGCATTATTCTTTCTGCCCCATCGGGAGCGGGAAAAACCACAATCGTACGTTTTTTATTGAGCAGATTTGATAATCTATCGTTTTCTGTGTCCGCCACGTCGCGCAAGCGCAGGAGTTACGAAGCAAGCGGCTTACATTATTACTTTATCAGTGCCGATACTTTTCGCAAAAAAATAGAAGCCGGTGAGTTTTTAGAGTGGGAAGAGGTATATAAAGATAGATATTACGGCACCTTAAAAAGCGAAATGACCCGAATCTGGGACGAGGGAAAACACGTGATCTTTGATGTAGATGTAGTGGGTGGTCGGAATCTAAAAGAATACTTTGGTGATCAGGCACTCGCCATTTTTGTAAAACCGCCTAGCATAAAAGTACTTGAGGATCGCCTTCGAAACCGCTCTACCGAGACCGAGGCCGACTTGAGATCCCGTATTTCAAAAGCTGAACATGAGCTTACCTATTCCAATCAATTTGATGTCGTACTCGTAAACGATGACTTGGATAAAGCCTGTGCCGAAGCCTATCAACTCGTTAAAGATTTCCTTGAGCAATGAAAAAAGTAGGCCTTTTCTTCGGGACTTTTAACCCCATACATGTAGGACATTTGATCATTGCCAATCACATGGCGCATCACACCGACTTAAGTGAAGTTTGGCTCGTAGTAACACCACAAAACCCGTTTAAACAAAAGTCCAGCCTGCTTCCTGATTATCACAGACTTATGCTTGCCGAAATTGCTGTTGAAGACAACGATAAAGTAAGGGTAAGCAATGTAGAGTTTAAATTACCAAAGCCATCCTATACCATCCATACACTCGTGCATCTCAAGGAGGCACACCCCGATATCGAGTTTTCGCTGCTTATGGGAGAGGACAATTTGCGTTCACTTCACAAGTGGAAAAACTTTGAGCTTATTTTAAAAGAGCACAAAATCTATGTTTACCCACGCGTATTAACCGATCAGGAAAAAGAAGCTTTAAAGCCGTATCGCACAAATCCACAATTAGTTAATCACCCGAGGATTTTAAAAGTCGATGCCCCGGTAATGAAGTTATCAGCAAGCTTTATCCGCAAATCAATACGAGACGGACGCGATGTGAGGTATCTTCTCACCGAACCGGTTTTAAAATACATTACCGAAATGAACTTTTACAAATAATTCGGTTTGATCATATTCTTATAGGCTTCCAGATACTTTTTCTTCTATAATATCGCTTTAAAGCTATCCGTAATTTATCGTTTGGCACAAGTTTTGATTTCTCTTTTAGAAATTAACTAAAAACTTAAGACCATGACTATCGAAACTGCTTACCGAAGTTTACAACACCAGGCCTACAATCAAATGAAACACGGCGACATAGCCGGTTATTTGAGATCTTTGATCCAGCTTCAGCAAATGCGAAAAGAACTTAGTTTAGCGAAAACAGGCGAGATTTAATTTCCCTTTTCACTTCCTGTATGTGTATATTCGCTCTTGTGATGAGTGATATTCGAATAGATAAATTTGTTTGGGCGGTGCGCCTTTATAAGACGCGCTCTGTTGGTGCCGATGCGGTAAAAACCGGGCAAGTATTGTTGAACGACAATCCTGTAAAACCCGCCCAGCTTGTAATTACAGGCGATATACTAAAGGTGAAGCGCAATCCGATCTGGCGCAAATACAAAATCAAACAGCTTCTAAAAAACCGGGTGGGTGCAAAGCTTGTCGATCAGTATATTGAAGACATTACAGATCCCGAAGAAATTGAAAAGCTTGAAATGATGAAGCTTATGCCCGGATACGATCGCAAAAAAGGCGCGGGCAGACCCACCAAAAAAGAGCGAAGGGATATCGACAAACTCGACCCATGGTAAAACTTACCAAGACCCAGGCAGGTGTCGGAGATATTTCTGAAATTATCGACTTAGCAGAAAGAATGTGGCTGCCGGCATTTTCACCATATTTTTCTGAAACAGAATTATATAGCCTATTTAACGGCATGTACAATTCTGAAAAGATATTAGCTGCTATCCAAAACCCGTCTTACGAATTCTACATTGTGGAAAATCTCCAACATATGCGGGTAGGATATTTCGCAACCTATAAAACCATTGAATATCTAAAGTTAGATAAGATTTATGTCGCTCCGGAACTAAAAGGTAGGGGTATTGGGAAATGGATGTACAACGAGATTATCGAACAAGCCCGTCAGAACAATTTTCGCAAGATTCTATTAAATGTGAATCGCAGAAATCGGCCGGCGATAAATTTTTACAAGAAGCTCGGATTTAAGGTTGTCAAGGAAGAAGACATTCCCGGTCCGAATGGTTTTATTTACGATGATTTTGTAATGGAGGTTGAGATATAACATTTACCACTACACATTATTATAAAATCAGTACTCCGCCCAATTTTCAAAAATAGGCTCCAAGTTTTCGTTTCGGGCGCAACGGCGATGCAAACCTCTCATTAACAAAGTGAAATAAAAAAAGCCTTCGTAAAAACGAAGGCTTTTGTTGTCCCACTAGGGCTCGAACCTAGACTCTTCTGGACCAAAACCAGACGTGTTGCCAGTTACACCATGGGACAATGTTCCGGCAAACGGAGTGCAAAAGTAATGAATAGTTTTCAATCTTCCAAGAATCCCAAATAAATCATAAAAACAAGGCTAGCTTTCAAACTCCTCCGGCTCCTTTCACCACGCGCAAGCTTATTTTACTATTTTCGCAGTCACTAATCGCCAATTACATGGATTTCAGAAAAGCAAATATTTATACCGGGTGGACTGTGTTCCTAATCGCCTCAATCGTTTACCTGTTAACTATTGAACCTACCACCAGCTTTTGGGATTGTGGTGAGTTTATTACAGCCGCTTATAAATTAGAAATTGGTCACCCACCGGGAGCTCCGCTATTTATGCTGTTGGGAAGATTGTTTTCGGCTTTTGTGCCAATTTCTGCCGTCCCGGTTGCGATAAACGTACTTTCGGCGCTTAGCAGTAGTTTTACCATTCTATTTTTGTTTTGGACCATTAACCACTTTGGTTATAAAATGGCTACAAAAAAAGTAGAAGAACTCACTACCGGTCAAATTATAGCCATTATGGCGAGCGGAACCGTTGGAGCCCTTGCTTACACCTTTTCTGATTCTTTCTGGTTCTCGGCAGTCGAGGGAGAAGTTTATGCACTTTCCTCCTTGTTTACTGCAGCTGTATTTTGGTCTATCTTGAGGTGGGAAAGTCTGTCAGACGGCCGCAATGAAATGCGTTGGATTATTTTAATCGCATACTTGATGGGGCTATCTATTGGAGTTCACCTTCTGAATCTACTCGCTATTCCGGCAATATGCTTTGTGGTTTATTTTAAAAGATACCAGCCCTCACTGAAAGGAATAATTTATACATCAATTATTTCGATATTAATCCTTGGCTTTATTCAGTCGGGAATAATTCCGGGGGTTGTTTCGATGGCAGGTAATTTTGAATTGCTTTTTGTAAACAGCTTTGGCCTTCCGTTTAATACGGGTACAGTAATTTATGCGCTGATTGTTATTGGTTTGCTCGCTTGGGGTATTCACTACACCCATAAAAAAGGACATGCTGTACTCAATACAGCCATCCTTGCCGTCACGGTTATTATTCTGGGTTATTCAACTTTTGCGACAATCGTAATCCGGTCGTCAGCCAACCCGCCTTTGGATGAAAACAATCCCGAAAACGTATTTACCCTACTATCCTATCTTAACCGCGAACAATATGGAGACAGACCGCTGCTATACGGGCAATATTGGAACTCGCCTCAAGATGCATCCAACTCCCGATCA
>Ga0079223_10002215_pt1 | contig 11967 bp, 10 predicted proteins | sample Stecom2011_FD_75072 | JGI IMG/M metagenome (GOLD analysis project Ga0079223, IMG submission 75072) | Agricultural soil microbial communities from Utah to study Nitrogen management - Steer compost 2011 | ecosystem: Environmental > Terrestrial > Soil > Agricultural land | place: USA: Utah...
GTCCTTAAAAAATTAAACATCCAATACGAAAGCTATGGAAAACTCAACAAAAACGCCGACAATGTTATTTGGATTTGCAGCCCTTTAACTGCTGACGCCCATGTGGCTGGATTTTATTCATATGATGACCCTAAAGTAGGATGGTGGGACGCTCTAATAGGTGAAGGGAAATCCATAGACACTAACCAATTTTATGTCGTGTGTAGCAATATTTTAGGCGGATGTCAGGGAACCACTGGCCCTGCAAGCATCAACCCCGATACTCAAAAGCCTTATGGCTCTTCGTTTCCAAATATTAGCATCGGAGACATGGTTCGGGCTCAAAAAAAACTGGCTGATGCCCTAGGTATTCGCAAAATCCATTCGGTGATTGGTGGATCTATGGGTGGTTTTCAAGCTATGAAATGGAGTATTTATTACCCAGATTACATAGAAAGATGCATTATCATCGCTTCTTCTTCTCGTTTTTCCAGTCAAGCCCTAGGCTTTGAAGTAGTAGCCAGAGATGCTATCAAACAAGACCCTCATTTTAATGGCGGAGATTATTATGACTCTAAAGTACCCGCTATTGGCTTGTCTAACGCCAGAAAAATTGCACACATCACCTACCTTTCTGCCATTAGCATGGAAGAAAAGTTCAAAAGAAAACATATCAAAAATCCTAATCCCAATCAATTTTTAATGGGATCTCCCTTAGAAAGTTACTTGACTTATCAAGGGGATCGATTTGTAGAAAGATTTGATGCTAATAGTTATTTACACATCACTTACGCCACAGATACTTTTGATCTAGAAACCGAATATGGCTCATTAGAAAATGCATTTATAAACACTAAAGCCGAGTTCTTAAATATTAATTTAAGCACAGACTGGTTATTTCCACCTCATGAATCTCGAAAAATCACCAATGCCCTTGTCAATACACATAAAAAAATCACCAGCTTAGAGTTAGACACTTTATTTGGACACGATGGATTTTTACTAGAAGTTGGAGATATAGGCAAGGCCATACACTCTTTTATTCAACCGAACTATACCAACGCCAAAAAACAAGACACACGAGAACTCCCCGCTTTTAACGATAAAAAAGACTATGCTATTCTAGAAAGCATTATCCCTCAAGGGGCTTCCGTATTGGATTTAGGCTGCGGAAATGGTGACCTTCTTTACAATCTCACAAATAAAAAACAGATTCAGGGTTTAGGTATTGAAAAGAAATTCGATGCCATCTTAAACTGTATCAAAAAAGAAGTACCTGTTATCCAAAAGGATCTAGACGAAAGGAATTTACAAAGTTTTAAAAAACAGCATTTTGATTACGCCATTTTAAATCGCACTCTACAAGAAATCAAGTCACCCTTGGCTTTGCTACACGAAATTTTACGAGTTTCAAAAAAGGCCATTATTTCTTTTCCAAACTTTGGTCACTGGTCTGTTAGAGCGGCTCTTTGGCGATACGGAAGAATGCCCAAGTCAAAAGAACTTCCATATGAGTGGTATGACACTCCAAACATACACTTGTTTACACTTCAAGACTTTATCCGTATGTGTGAATCACAAAATTTAATCATTGAAAAATTATTCACAGACAATGATAAGTTTTTTAGTCGTCTCTTGACTAAAATTGGCAGGAAAAACCTTGGTGCAGAGCGTGTTATAGCTTTAGTATCAGAAAAAGATAAGGATTAAAACATGATTTCCTCTATGACAGGCTATGGAAAATCGGATTCTTTTTTTAATCAGCTACCCATTAGCGTTGAAATTCGAAGCATTAACAATCGATTTTTAGATATATCCACTAAAATTCCTAGTTTACTCAGTCCCTTAGAAGCCCAATTGAAGCAACAAATCAAAGATAAAATTGCAAGAGGCACTATATTTTTAAGCATTTCCATAGGGAATGAAGAAGAAAATTTAATCCCAAAATCTTATCACGCCAAGGCAGTAGAATCTTTCTTAGAAATCGCCAAAAACCTACAAAACACTTATGACATTGACGGACAAGTACGCCTAGACCATATTTTAAGCCTCCCCCACCTGATCACTTACGAAAACCCAAATCTTTGTATTGAACAACTGGGAGTCCATTTAAAAAAAGAAATAGATATCGCCCTCGACTCTCTTATTCTGATGCGTAAAAAAGAAGGTGAGTTTTTACAACACGACATAGTCAAAAGAATAGAACATATAGAAACCACCCTCGATGAAATAGCAAAGCTAGAACCCAATCGGATTTTAGAATGGAAAGAAAAATTCAATAACCGTCTCAAAATCCTTTTGCAAGGCATAGAAATCGACTCTACCAGGCTACTTCACGAAGCAAGCATTATTGCAGACAAACTCGACATCCACGAAGAAATGACTCGTTTTAAAAGTCACAATCAACTTTTTTTAAGTTCACTGCAATCCGACGGTCCTCAAGGAAAAAGACTCGGCTTTATTTTACAAGAAATGGCTAGAGAAGCAAACACTCTTGGCACAAAATGCCAATGTGCTAAAATCACCACCTTAACTATTCAACTCAAAGAACAAGTAGAAAGCATTCGTGAACAAGTGATGAATGTAGAGTAAAATCAATATTTTTTTATTGATAATTAGAAGCGCCTAAGCTTTTTTCAAGCTCTTTGAAACACTTGGAAAAGCATGGGATAAATGTTTTTCGAATCTGCTTCTCTTTTTTGTTCAGAAATTAACTCCCACCCATCCCCTAAACTAGGCATCAAAACATCTCCATCAATATCGGCGAGCACTTTAGTCAAGTAAAGTTTTTTGCAGTAAGGTAGAGCCTCTTTATAGAGTGCAGCCCCACCAATAATAAAGCACTCGGTTTCACCGGCATTTTTTGCAAACATAAAAGCATCTTTTAAAGAATGCAAAACCACACAACCAGGTGCCTCAAAAGACGCAGAGCGAGTTAAAACTAAATTGACTCGTAGTGGGAGCGGTTTTGCAATATCTTCGTAGTTTTTTCTACCTAAAATAATATGATGACCAGTAGTTTTGGACTTAAAATACTGTAAATCAGCGGGCAGATGCCATGGAAGGTGTCCATCTTTTCCAATGACATTATTTTGAGAAATAGCGACAATTGCAGATATTAACATAATCTAAAATATAACAAATAATTTCTAAACAAAACTAGATCGATCGACACATAAGTCTATCACAAAATCTTTCATTTTTGTTTCAGTGCCCTATAGACTTGCCTTTATCTACAAAATTCACTATTTTTAAAGCAAAATTACAAAAACAATAAAATCATTCACTCTATTTATTGTTTAAAATTAAAATTATGATGGAGGACTTTATGTCTACTGAGAAAATGGAATTTCAAACCGAAGTAAGAGATTTACTCAATCTTATGATTCACTCTTTGTATAGCAACAAAGAAATATTTTTAAGGGAATTGGTCTCTAACGCTGCAGATGCTTTAGACAAAAGAAGATTTTTATCTGTATCCAACTCCGCTTTACTTCCAGATTCGACTACACTTCAAATTGATTTATCCGTCCATTCAGAATCTAAAATCATCAGCATTGAAGACAATGGTATTGGAATGAATAGAGAAGATTTAATCAGTAATCTAGGCACCATTGCTCGCTCTGGAACCAAACATTTTCTAAAAAACTTAAAAGACAATGAAAAGTCAAATTTAGATTTAATTGGGCAATTTGGTGTAGGCTTTTACTCTGTATTTATGGTGGCTCGAAAAGTAGAAGTCCTTACACTAAAAGCAGGTGAATCTCAGGCTTATTTATGGAGTTCAGATGGTGAAGGAGACTTTGAAATCACAGAAGCCCCTAAACAAGAGGCGGGAACCAAAATCACAGTCTATCTAAAAGATGAAGAAGAAGCCCTTGAATACGCTAACGAGTGGCAAATCAAAAATATTGTTCAAAAATACAGTGAATTCATTTCTTATCCTATTTATTTTCACCCTGAATCGACCAAAAACGATAAAGGCGAAATAGAAATCAAAGAAGCGGTTCGTTTGAACGAAAAACCTGCTTTGTGGCGTCAAAATGAAAAAGAAATCACCGAAGATCAATACAAAGAATTTTACAACATAGTCTCTCATGACGGAGGGGAGCCAGCCGCTTGGAACCACTCTCATGCCGAGGGGACTATGGAATTTTGGAGCTTAATTTATATCCCTTCAAAAGCCCCGTATAACATCTGGAACAACGAAAACGCCCACGGACTTAAACTTTATGTGAAAAAAGTCTTTATTATGGATGATTTCAAAGATTTACTTCCACCTTGGTTGCGTTTTGTTCGAGGTGTCATCGATTCCGAAGATTTGCCACTCAATGTGAGCCGTGAAATTTTACAATCCAATAAAATCGTCACTCAAATTCGAAAGCATGTGATCAAGAAAACTCTAGAAACTCTCCAAAACATGGCGAAAAATGAGGTAGAAAAATATGAAGCCTGGTGGCTTGAACTAGGGGCTATCTTAAAAGAAGGCTTCTATATGAACTGGGAACACCTAGATGAGCTCAAAGATTTACTCCGTTTTAAAAGCACAAAGACCAAAGACAATGAAATCATCAGTTTAGAAACTTATATAAGCAGGATGCCAGAATCTCAAAAAGAAATCTACTACCTCACAGGAGATCTTAAGGACAGCATTGCCTCTAACCCACTGCTAGAAAGTTTTAAAAATAAATCCTTCGAAGTGCTTTTATTAACTGATCCTATCGATGAATTTATGATGTCTTCTCTAACCGAGTACAAAGACAAGAAGTTCCACGATATCAGTAGAGGAGATGTGGACTTTGAAAAAACAGAAGAAGAAAAAAAAGCAGAAAAGGCTTCTAAAACAGAGTTTAAATCCTTATTAAAAGCACTTCAAAAAGCACTCGACAAAGAAATTAAAGAAGTTCGAGTTTCTTCTAGACTCCAAGAAAGTCCAAGCTGTCTGGTGAATAGTGAAGATGCCATGAGTTCTAGAATGGAACGCATTATGGAAGCCATGGGCCAATCTAAAACAGAAAAAACAAAGCGAATTTTAGAAATAAACCCTCAGCACCCTATATTAAAAATGCTCAAAGAAAAAATGGATGCCAAAGAAGACTTGGGTGAATGGCCAAAAGCTTTGTACGGTCAAGCCTTACTTTCTGAAGGCTCTCCTCTTCCTAATCCAATAGAGTATGTCAATGCAATCAATTCACTACTCACAAGTAATTTAAAGTAAAATACTTGCTTTTATAGACAAGAGGCTTTCTATAGCCTCTTTTTTTTATTAAATATTATAAATTCTTTTTATTCACTCCGATTGGATTTTTATATGTTTTTTCAATGGTTATACCATAGTACTGGTCTTGAAATTTTCGATGGTCGTTTATTTAGAGCTGGAATTGCTGCTTTAACTTCTATTATTTTAGTACTCACCCTAATGCCAAAATACATTCGAGTTCTTCAAAACTTAGATGCCACTTCCGATTTAGACAAACACTCCAATACAAAATCACCTCCTATTATGGGGGGTATCCTTTTAGTTTTAGTTGTGATTTTAGTCTCTATATTTACCGCAAAAATGAATGGTTATTCTATTTCTACTCTGGTGATTTTATTTTTATTTTCTTCTGTAGGGGCTTTTGATGATATTGCCAAGGTAAAAACCAAACGCTTAATCCAGCAAGGAAAAATAAAAGCCGCCAATTATATGAGCAAAGCAGATGGGCTTTCTAGCTCTTTAAGACTCACCCTTTACTTTTTATTTAGCGTAGTAGTGGCTATCTTCTGTTATAAATTCATTCCCGATTTAAGGGCCAATTTAACGGTTCCCTTTTTTCCAATTTCTGTGCTTCAAATACAGCTTCCCAATTGGATCTTTGTTGGTTTTATGGCTTTTGTGATTGCAGCCACAGCAAATGGAACCAATTTTACAGACGGACTAGACAGCCTAGTCTCTGTGCCCATTCTAACTAGTATGGTATTTGTAGGTCTTGTGGCTTATGTGAGTGGGAACTTTATTTTCAGTACTTATTTGCATGTACCTTATTTGCCAGGTTGCGATGAACTTTTCATTATTGCTATGGCTATAGCTGGAGCTTTGCTCGCTTACTTATGGTTTAATAGCCCACCTGCAGAGATTTACATGGGAGATGCGGGTTCCGTAGGTTTTGGAGCCACTATTGGTATTATGTTTATTTTAGTCCAAGCTGGTTTATTTTTACCTATTATTGGAGTCATTATCATTGCAGAAGCTTTTTCAGTGATATTTCAAATCAGTTGGTTCAAAATAACTAGAAAAATAACGGGGACAGGGCAAAGACTTTTTTTATGTGCACCGCTTCACCACCATTATCAAAAAAAATGGAAAGACAAGTACCCTCATACTCCCCTCTTAAATTCAAAAATAGCCTGGCGAATGCATCTGATTTCTATTTTTGCATTGATTATAGGCATGATTATATTTTTTGGCATAAGGTAAACAATGAATTTATTAGAATCCTTAAAAAAATGGGGTCAAGAGCACCTTTTGAACAACTTAGAAGTCAAAGAAACTTCTAAACAAGATTCCATTTTAAAAGAAATTCAATCGCAAGACTTTGAGCTTTTAAATAAACTTTTTTTACAACACTCTAAAGCAAACGACACTTCTAAAAACTCCTCTTATTCTCCCCTTTCATTTCAATTAGCAAGAGACAATAGCCAATATAAAATGTGGGAAGAGACTGGAGAAGTCTTACTTAGAAATTCTCAAGTGGCCGTCTTTTTGCTCGCAGGAGGTCAAGGCTCTCGATTAGGTTTTGAGGGTCCCAAGGGGGCTTTTGATATAGGCTTAGAAAGCAAAAAAACATTATTTCAGATTCAAGCCGAACGAATAGACAATTTATCTAGGCGATTCGGTGCATCTATTCCTTGGTGTATTATGACTAGCCCATTAAATCACCAAGAAACAATAGAACACTTTACAAAAAATCAACATTTTGGCTTAGATCCCAATAACATACAGTTTTTTCAACAAGGGACCCTCTGTGCTTTAGATGAAAAAGGCAAAGCCATCCAAGACAAAGACGGGCATTTGGCTTTGGTACCCGATGGAAATGGGGGTTGTTTTAGAGCCATTGCTCAAAGTGGAAATTTAGATTGGCTAAAAAGTAAAGGGATTCGATATGTCTTTATGTATGGTGTCGATAATTTACTCACAAAAATAGCTGACCCCGCTTTTATTGGTGCTCTGGCGACCGACGGTCGTGCTTTAAGTTCTTCTAAAGTAGTCCACAAAAAACACCTTAATGAAAAGGTGGGAGTTTTTGCACTCCACAATAATTTACCCACTGTTATCGAATACATTGATATCCCAGAAGACTTGAGAAATAGCCTTCAAGACGATGGCACCCCTTTATTTGACGGTGCAAATATTGCGACTCATTTATTTAAAATTGAGGCTCTTCAAAAGCTACAAAACACCCCTCTTCCATGGCATGCCGCCAGAAAGCATGTACTAGAAGAAAAAAACGCTTGGAAATTTGAGCAGTTCTTATTTGATGCCTTTCCAATTTTAGGCTCTATGACTTTATATGGAGTTTCTAGAGGAGAGGAGTTTGCACCTATCAAAAACGCTAGCGGAGAAGACTCCCCTGCAAGTGCCAAAAGACTATTAGGCTTGCTGCATCGTTTTTGGTTAGAAGAATCTAATGTAAAAATCAATCCAAAAATGCTTTATGAAATATCTCCAACACTTTCTTATGCTGGAGAAGGCCTTAATCAGCGAGTTTTTGATCAAGAACTAGCAAAAAACATTTTAGAATTCCCTGCTGATTTTGAGTGAACTTTTTGGCATCATACCATGAGAGCTTTAAATTTCTTATTCAAAAAAACTTTATTTCTTTTTTTCTTTTTACCTGATCTTTTTTTTAAAATTTTATTTTTAATTCTGCACCCGTTCTACAAACTCACTCATCAAAAAAGAGCCTATGGGCGAGTCGAATCTCACTTAATAAAAACTGGCTTGACGGGCATCTCTGCTAAAGCTGTTTTTAAAAAACTTTATTTCAATGCCATTGACTCTTATCGTTTTTTGCTCAAAGAAACACCCCTAGTCATTGAAAATGAACAAATCTTTTTAGAAGCACTCCAATCCAATTCTCCAATAGTTGTCATAAGCATTCACCAAGGCCCATTTGAAATTTTACACCGCTCACTTTGTAAATATCATAGACCTGTTTATTTACTCACTGCCGATTTCTCTAATACTTTACTAAACCAAGCCTTAAAAACACTTCGAGAACATCCCATATTGCATGAATATCCTGAACACCAAGCGGGGAATGCACTTCGACAGTGTTTTAAAAACAAGGGTATTTTAGCTTTACTCATCGATCAAGGGAAAGGTGCAAGCCCTTGCAATACAAAGCTTTTTGGATTGAATAGCCCTTTGTATTTAAAACTTCCAATCAAAGCAAATCAAATGGGAGCCTCTTTAGTTAGTTTTAGAGTTTACAAACAAAACAAATCTATAGTCCTTCGATTTGAGACCCTTTACAAAGCAAAAACTCCTGATCATATTTTAGAAAATTCTATAAATAATGAAGTGGAAACATGGATTTCAGAGCATCCAGAAGATTGGACTTGGAATTACCATAAAAATTTTAGGTGAATAATGAGATTTTTAAATAAAGAAGATGAAAAGAATAAAGACAATAAAATTCAGATTGAACATATGAAAAGAACTTTTATAGAAAACAAAGACTTGAATGAAAATTTAAACTCGGCAAATAAAAGGAATAAATTTACACAAAAAAAGAAAAAAAGAAATCCTAAGATCAGTACTTGGAGTTCAGTAGATGAAGAAATAGACTTGCACGGAAAAGAAGCCGAAGAAGCTGCTCATGAGGTAGAAGAATTTATAAAAACAATGCTTAAAAGTGAAGGTGAAACTTTAAGAATTGTTCACGGTGGGAGGATTGCTAGTTATGGTTCTGTAAAAAAAGCATTAGATAAGCTTTTAAGAGAAAAACTTAAAAAGCATATATCTAAATATTTTTTAGAGGAAAAGAATGAAGGGTCTAGCATTGTAATCCTTAAAAAACAAGAGCACAAAAAAAACATCCCAAAAAAGCTTCGATAGTTTGATACACTCGAGCTTCAACTATCTTGAATTCTCAACTATTTATTAAATTTTGCTTTAATGTTTTAATTTTTTTGAAGCATAACTTCGTTCGCGAGCATAGATTTCAAAAATAATAAACTTCTCTTCTTATTATTCTTTTATTCTCAATTCTCGCTTAGAAAAAAATGGAGTCAATCTCTTACTAATGAGTGCAATTTTTCATCAAAAATATTTTTTACTAGTATCCATTTTAATAGAACTACAGTATTTTAAATGTAGTTATGTTGTTAAATTTCTAAGCTATAAAAAATATGAAATGCATTTTTTTAAAAGTGAAGCCTTTAATTCACCCAGATCATACTATTAAAAATAAAACTTATTCTCTAAAATTAAAAAAAGCATTTTATTTTAGAATAAAATGCTCAAAATATAAAGTATTATCTATGATTTAAACTCGAATTGAAGCGTTTGCATTTTTATCGTATTCAAATAAACGACGCGTCAACTCTAGTTTAGAAACTTCTCTTTCTTCTTCTAGTTTGAAACTAGACATAGACAAAGCCACTAAAATAGATTCAGGGTAATTATTGACTTTTTTAATAAACTCACTCGATGAAACACCTTCTGTCAAAAAGTCCACTACAAAAGTGTCCCATTTCTGAGTCCCTAAAAGCTCCAATGCTTGGGACTCTGTTTGAACTCCCTTAATATTAGCTCCCATAAGCATATCCGAAAGTACTTCGATAGTCAATTCTAAATTACTCTCATCGGCCTCCCATACAAGGATTTGTCGGCCCTGGTAATCTCGAGTTTCAAGGCTATTAGTCTCTGTGTTTTCTGTATCGTTTTTATTTGTCATAATGTAAATATAGTAACTTAAAAATTTTCGTCCAACCAGTTTTGTAAAATGATGCTTGCTGCCGCTCTATCTACAATTCCCTTGTCTTTCTTTTTTTTTCGACTCAAATGCGAAGTTTTTTCTAAAGCTTGAACACTAGAGTAAGACTCATCTTGTATATAAACAGGAAAACCCTTAAAATTTTGTTTTAAAGCCTCCACAAACACAGCCACCTCTTTACTTTTACCATCATCTCGCCCACTTGGATGGTATGGCATTCCCACCACAAAAGCGTCCACTTTTTCAAACTCTACTATTTTTTGAAGAGTGTCCCAAAGTGATACCTTATTTTGATCGATAGTTTCTTTTGGAAAAGCAAATCGAAACTCTGAATCTCCAATAGACAAGCCCACTCTTCTTTCTCCAAAATCTATTCCTAAATACTTCATAATTTAAATATAGAAATTAAAGAATTGCCAATTAAACCTATTATTTCTAAATTGCCCCACAAATCACCAGAAGGTGTTTCTTTATAAAGTTTTAAATGCATTTTAGCTGCATCAAAAGGATAGGCGCTTCTGACTACCCAAAAACAAAAACTTTATTTCGCACACAAGGCTATCTAGCAAAGCAGTTTATGAATACAAAATTAATTAGAAATGTCGCTATCATTGCGCATGTGGATCATGGTAAAACCACTTTAGTGGATCAGTTATTAAAACAATGCGGGTCTTTTCACGAACGAGAAGAAGTGCAAGACCGAGTGATGGACTCTGACAACATAGAAAAAGAAAGAGGCATCACCATTTTATCAAAAAACGCAAATGTCAAATACAAAGGGCACAGTGTAAATATTGTCGATACCCCTGGTCATGCCGACTTTGGTGGTCAAGTAGAGCGAGTGCTTGGTACCGTAGATGGCGTGATTTTGGTGGTGGATTCTTTTGAAGGACCCATGGCTCAGACTCGTTTTGTAACACAAAAAGCTTTGGAGCTAGGTTTAGTGCCTATAATAGTTGTGAATAAAATAGACAGAGATGGAGCTTCTCCTTTAAAGGCTTTAGATCAAGTTTTTGATTTATTTTGTGAACTCAACGCTAGCGACGATCAACTGAATTTTGCTCATGTTTTTGCAAGTGGTCGAAATGGACTCTGTAAAAAAGAATTAGATGATCCCGACAATAATTTTCAAATCTTAATGGATCTAATTTTGGAACGCATTCCAAGCCCCAAGGGGGATCCTCAAGCAGAGCCTTTGCTCCAAATTTCATCTTTGGAATACTCTCCTTTTTTAGGTCGATTAGCAGTTGGTCGTGTGTTGCAAGGCACATTCAAGCCAAACTTAACCGTGGCTCAAACTTTAGATAATGGCAAAGTGAAATCTGTTCGTATTCAAAAAGTTTTGTCTTACGAAGGCGTTAGCCCTAAACCCGTAGAAAACGCTGGCCCAGGAAACATTATTTTACTCGCTGGCCTAGATTCTTTTGATATCGGAGACACTCTTTGCTCCCCTCAAAACCCCGTGCACCTGCCGCGTATCCACATTGATCCACCCACCATTTCTATGCTCTTTTCCGTAAACACCTCTCCATTGGTTGGTAAATACGGTGGCAAATTTTTAACTGGAAACCACTTGCTAGAAAGACTTGAAAGGGCACACATGGCTGACCCCGCATTGTTTATTGAAAGGGCAGACGGTGCAAGCACATACAAAGTTTCGGGACGAGGCATTTTGCATCTCACCATTTTAATTGAAAACATGAGAAGAGAAGCCTATGAGTTCACCATCGGCTCTCCACAAGTGATCTTTAAAAAATCTGAATCCGGCAAAACTTTAGAACCAGTCGAAACATTTAAAGTAGAAGTCCCTGCCGAATATAGTGGAGCCGTTATTGAAGAGATCGGCAAAAGAAAAGCCGAAATGGTCAATATGCTTCAAGACGACAACCAACGCGTTTTTTTAGAATACATTATTCCCAGCCGTGGTTTGATTGGGCTTAGGCCAATATTACTATCCCTTTCAAAAGGTTACGCCGTTTCACAATCTTTATTCTTAGAGTATCAA
>Ga0079223_10002216_pt1 | contig 11965 bp, 13 predicted proteins | sample Stecom2011_FD_75072 | JGI IMG/M metagenome (GOLD analysis project Ga0079223, IMG submission 75072) | Agricultural soil microbial communities from Utah to study Nitrogen management - Steer compost 2011 | ecosystem: Environmental > Terrestrial > Soil > Agricultural land | place: USA: Utah...
CTTCTTTTAAAAGGGCAATAGGTACGGGTGCTCCGTTTATGTATGCTTTTGAACGGCCTTCAGCAGTAATAGTACGGCGCAATAAACATTCGTCGTCCGCGTCGAGTTCGCGGGCTTCTAGCCAACTTTTCACGATAGGTAATGTGTCAATGTTAAAACTAGCAGAGATTTCTGCCTTATCGGCACCTTCACGTACAAAACCGGCTTCGCTACGCGCACCTAAGCATAAGCTTAGTGCGTCGAGCGCAATTGACTTACCTGCACCTGTTTCACCGGTTATTGCGCTCATACCTGCCTGAAAGTCGACTATTAAGTCGTCAACAATAGCGAAGTTACGCACACACAATTGATTTAGCATAGTCACCTCGAGCTGGTTATTTATACAGTAAATATACAGTATATAACCAGTACTGCAAGTAAGCGCAGAAAAAAAATCAAAAAAGCCGACTGCCCCAACTGAGCTTGTTCCGTAACACTTTGAAGTAATTGTAATTTAAAGGGTGAATTAAACGTAAATGCTCGGCTTGGCGACGAATGTGAATGGTTGAATGAAGTGGAACCGGTAGGGTATTGTGTCCGTCGCAGCTAATGTGTAAAGGCTCGCTTGTTGGTGCGACGCGTAAACTAATTTTGCTGTCTGCGGGGACAACAAGCGGGCGACTACTGAGCGTATGCGGAAACATGGGAATAACATTAATAGCAGCCAGGCCTGGGTGCAATATGCTCCCCCCGGCAGATAAGGAGTAAGCGGTTGAACCGGTTGGTGTAGCAATAATAAGGCCGTCGGAACGTTGGCTAAAAACAAATTGGTTGTCGACGAATACTTCAAACTCAATCATGTGAGCTACTTTGTCGGAGTGCAACACCACTTCGTTCATTGCGTTACTAAATACGGTCGGCTTATTTTCTTCACAGACTTCGGCATGTAAAAGAAAACGCATTTCTGTACTGTATTTACCTGCCAAAACTTCGCTGAGCATAGCCACGGCATTTTCTGGAGCAAGGTCGGTTAAAAATCCTAGGTTGCCTCGGTTTACACCAATGACACCTAAATTGTATTTGCTCAATTCGCGCGCAGCACCCAGCATGTTGCCGTCACCACCAACCACAATAGCCAAATGGGCCTGTTCACCAATTTCATTAATAGAAAGTGACGCCACATTAGGTAGCTCGCATTGCTGCATGGCACGTTCGTCAACCACCACTCGATAACCTGCCAAACCTAATTCGTGACAAAGGCTTTGAAATGTTTGTTGTGCTGCCGTGGTAAGTGGCACACCCAAAAGACCTATGGTTTTAAACTCAGAGTCTTTTACGGGGGTTATTGCTGGGGCTATGCTGGTCATTAATATCTCATGTGAACACGTTGGTATGTAACGCTATGTAGTTTAATGGAGAATTTCAACAGAAAGCCAATCAATTTTAGTTGAAAAAAAAACAAGCAACCCCATATATCTTATATACACAGTTTTAGCGTACTTTTTTTGTATCATTTACGGAGCCAAAGCATGAGAAATCCTGCACATCCTGAGTCGGATAATGCCGATTTCGCAACCAACATAGACGAAACGCAAGACACTGCAGAGAATGCAGCTGCGGGTCAGGAACAAGAACAGGCCAACACGGAAGCCTCTCAAGACAACTTGAGTGTGCGAATAGCTGAACTTGAAACCGCTTTGGCGGTTGCCAAAGAAGAAGCAGCAAACCAAAAAGACAAAGCACTGCGCATTGCCGCAGAGGCGGAAAATGTGCGCCGCCGTTCAATGCAAGAAGTTGAAAAAGCAACCAACTTTGCGCTAGAAAAATTTGCTGGTGAATTACTTGAAGTGATTGATAACTTAGAACGTGCCATTCAAGTGATCGACCCGAACGATGAGGCTATTAAAGCAGTCGCAGAAGGGGTGCAAATTACATATAAAGGTTTCTTAAACACCATTAATAAATTTGGATTAGAAGCCGTTGATCCACAAGATGCGCCCTTTGACCCACAGTTGCATCAAGCAATGAGTATGCAAGAAAACAGTGAAGTAGCACCAAATACCGTTTTACATGTGATGCAGAAAGGTTATTTGCTAAATGGTCGTTTATTACGCCCAGCAATGGTGATGGTGGCGCGTGCGCCAACCGAAGGTGTTGACACTCAAGCCTAAAAGAAGTGCATTCACTATTGAAATAAAAATTGTAGACCCCAAATAAGGGGTATCTAGGTAAGCATTAGCAGTTGGGAGATATTATGAGCAAAATTATTGGTATTGACTTAGGTACGACAAACTCATGTGTAGCTATCATGGATGGCGACAAAGCACGTGTTATTGAAAACGCTGAAGGTGAGCGCACGACGCCATCGGTTGTTGCTTATGCGGAAGATGGTGAAATTCTTTGCGGTTCACCAGCTAAGCGCCAAGCAGTAACGAACGCACAAAATACGGTGTACGCGATTAAACGTTTGATCGGTCGTCGTTTTGAAGACGAAGAAGTACAACGCGATTTAAGCATTATGCCATTCAAAATTGTGAAGGCAGACAATGGTGACGCTTGGGTAGAAACGAAGGGCGACAAAAAAGCGCCACCGCAAATTTCTGCTGAAGTACTGATTAAAATGAAAGAAACAGCTGAAGCTTATCTCGGTGAGAAAGTAACTGAAGCTGTTATTACAGTACCTGCATATTTTAACGATGCGCAGCGTCAAGCAACCAAAGACGCAGGCCGTATTGCTGGTTTAGACGTGAAACGTATTATTAACGAGCCAACGGCCGCTGCCCTTGCTTATGGCATGGACAAAAAAGAAGGCGACCGTACGGTTGCAGTATATGACCTTGGTGGTGGTACGTTCGACATTTCAATTATTGAAATTGACGAGGTTGAAGGCGAGCACACGTTTGAAGTGCTAGCGACCAACGGCGACACTCACTTAGGTGGTGAAGACTTTGATAACCGCGTGATTAACTACCTAGTTGAACAATTTAAGAAAGACCAAGGCATCGACCTGAAGCAAGATCCACTTGCTATGCAGCGTTTAAAAGAAGCGGGTGAGAAAGCGAAAATTGAGCTTTCTTCAGCACAGCAAACAGAAGTGAACCTGCCTTATGTAACGGCAGATGCGTCAGGCCCTAAGCATTTGGCCATTAAACTAACCCGCTCTAAATTAGAGTCGTTAGTTGAAGACATGGTGCAAAAAACTCTTGAGCCAGTGAAACAAGCACTTACAGATGCAGGCTTAAAAGTTAGCGACATTAACGACGTTATTATGGTGGGTGGTCAAACACGTATGCCGAAGGTACAAGAGTTGGTTGCCAACTTCTTCGGTCAAGAGCCGCGTAAAGACGTGAACCCTGATGAAGCTGTAGCTGTAGGTGCGGCGGTACAAGCAGGTGTTTTACAAGGCGACGTAAAAGACGTATTGCTACTAGACGTAACGCCATTGTCGTTAGGTATTGAAACCATGGGTGGCGTGATGACGGCGCTGATTGAGAAGAACACAACGATTCCTACACGGAAATCGCAAACCTTCTCAACCGCTGACGACAACCAATCTGCGGTAACTATTCATGTGTTACAAGGTGAGCGTAAACGCTCTACAGATAACAAATCGTTAGGTCAGTTTAACCTTGAAGGTATTCGCTCAGCACCACGTGGCACGCCACAAATTGAAGTAACCTTCGACATTGACGCAGACGGTATTTTACACGTGTCGGCTAAAGACAAAGACACAGGTAAAGAGCAGAAAATTACCATTAAGGCTTCTTCTGGTTTAAGTGATGAAGAAGTAGAAAAAATGGTACGCGACGCTGAGTTGAATGCTGAAGAAGACCGCAAGTTTGAAGAAATGGTGCAGGTTCGTAACCAAGCAGACGGCTTAATTCACGGTACACGTAAGCAAATGGAAGAAGCCGGTGACGAACTAAGTGAAGACGATAAGAGCGCTATTGAAACGGCCATTAACGACTTAGAAGCGGCAACAAAAGACGGCGACAAAGAAGCGGTAGAAGCGAAGTCGCAAGCGCTTATGGAAGCTTCAGCCAAGTTAATGGAAATTGCTCAGCAAAAAGCACAGCAAGAAGGTGCTGAAGCCGGTGAGCAAGGACCAGCAGAGGACGCTGCCGATGACGTGGTCGACGCAGAGTTCGAAGAAGTTCACGATGAAGACAAGAAGTAAACGTCTGAATTCGTAAATTTCTCGCACGGGCGCTGCCTTAAAAGGTAACGCCCGTGTATTTGTTTTGGGAGACAGGAAAAGAAGACGTAACATGGCCAAAAAAGACTATTACGAAATTTTAGGCGTTGAAAAAAGCGCTACTGAACGCGAAATTAAAAAGGCGTACAGGCGTCTAGCAATGAAATATCACCCAGACCGTACTAAGGGTGACAAAGCGCTTGAAGAAAAATTCAAAGAAGCCAACGACGCTTATGAAGTGTTGGTTGATGAAGAGAAACGGCAAGCCTACGACCAATATGGTCACGCTGCTTTTGAGCAAGGCCAGGGTGGTCATGGTGGCTTTGGCGGCGGTGCCGATTTTTCAGATGTGTTTGGTGACGTGTTCGGCGATATATTCGGTGGTGGCCGTGGTCGCCAGCGTAGCCAAGCGCAACGGGGTTCTGACTTACGCTATAACCTCGAACTGTCGTTAGAAGAAGCAGTACGTGGTAAAACAGCAGAATTAAAAGTACCTACGTTAGTGAGTTGTACTGACTGTAGTGGTTCGGGCGCTGAAAAAGGCTCGAAAGCTGAAACCTGTGACTATTGCCACGGCCAAGGCCAAATTCAAATGCGCCAAGGCTTTTTTGCAGTACAGCAAACCTGCCCTAAATGTAGTGGGCGCGGCAAAGTAATTAAGAAACCATGCCGCACATGTCATGGCGAAGGGCGCGTAGAAAAAACGAAAACCCTGAGTGTAAAAATACCAGCAGGTGTTGATACGGGCGACCGCATTCGTTTATCAGGCGAAGGTGAAGCGGGCGAACATGGCGCACCGGCAGGCGATTTGTATGTGCAAGTACATGTACGCGATCACGCTATTTTCCGCCGCGATGGCAATAACCTGTATTGTGACGTACCCATTAGCTTTACCCATGCAGCATTAGGTGGTGAAGTTGAAGTGCCGACACTTGACGGGCGTGTGAAACTGAAAATACCAACCGAAACACAAACGGGCCGTTCATTCCGTTTACGTGGTAAAGGTGTGAAGTCAGTTCGCAGTGGTGTAACTGGCGACTTGGTATGTAAAGCGGTTATTGAAACACCGGTCAACTTATCTAGTAAGCAAAAAGAATTACTTCAAGAATTTGAAGATTCTATGGGTAAGGGCGCTGAAACGGCAAAATATCGGCCCAAAGAGCGAGGCTTTTTTGACGGGGTCAAAAAATTCTTCGATGACTTAACCGGTAATTAACTTCATAATAAAGCTCTGCTCGTGCAGAGCTTTTTTGTTTGAGGACTAGAAAATGGCAAAGTCATATTTATTGAAAAGTTTGTTACTCGGCTTAACCGCCTTGTTAGTGGCTGCTTGTAGTACTTCGCCGACAGGACGTAGCACATTAAACTTTATGAGTGGTTCACAGCTTAATGAAATGGGTCGGTCTTCTTTTACGCAAATGAAATCTGAAGGCACTGTAACCAGTAACCCGGAACTCAATGCTTATGCTCAGTGTTTAATGGAGGCTATTGTTGAAGTGCTACCAGAACACTACCGTGAGTATGAATGGGAAGTCGCTGTGTTTGAAGAAGACACCATAAACGCTTTTGCCTTACCTGGCGGTTATATGGGCATATACACGGGCATGATGAAATTTGCTGAGAATGAACACCAGCTAGCTGCTGTTATGGGCCATGAGATTGGCCACGTTATTGCCGAGCATGGTGGCGAACGTTTAAGTAGTAATATGCTTATTTCAGGTGCCTTGGTGAGTGCAGATATTTTGCTGTCAAACCGTTCTGCGGCACAACGCGGTTTATTAATGGCCGGGCTTGGTGTTGGTGCGCAGGTGGGCGTAATGCTGCCCTTTAGCCGCCGGCATGAGTCGGAAGCAGATGAAATTGGTTTAGAACTTATGGCAAAAGCGGGCTTTGAACCTTCGCAAGCCGTGCGTTTATGGGAGCTAATGGGCGAAAGTTCGGGCAGCTCAGGCCCTGAGTTACTTTCAACCCACCCAGTTCCAGCCACCCGGGTGAAAGACTTAAAAAAACAAGTGCCTAGCGTTATGCCTCTTTACCAAGAGCGTATTCACCAAGGCGCAGCACCCAATTGTCAACGTCCGAACTTTGCGCCTGAGTAAGCTGGAAAAACCAAGCTAACTAAACGTTATAAGTTATAAGAAAATCGAATTTGAGAAGAGCCCTCCATTGGTTATGGTAGGGCTCTTTTTTATTCTGCAGCAGAAATTTTCTAAGGCGAATACGTTCATGTTAGCAATATGGTTTAAAATTCCTTTTTGGCAAAGGGTATTAGGGGCTTTTGTATTTGGCTCTACATTAGGTTTACTAGCGCCTTCGTTGGGGATTGCAGTGCAACCGCTGGGGCAAGTGTTTATTCACTCTATTCAAATGCTGGTTGCCCCGCTTATTTTTATTACCATTGTGTGTGCCATGTTTAGCCTTGGGGCAGAGAAAGGTTTTGGAAAAATAGCCGGAAAAACCATACTACTGTTTGTTTTTACCGCATTCTTGGCCAGTTTAATTGGCTTGTCGGTTGCTCACCTGATCAACCTAGCTCCGGCCACTGAGTTAATTGCTGCTGACAACACGGTAAGAAATGTGCCTCCGGTGTCGCAAGTGCTGCTTAATATTATTCCACGCAATCCATTTGCAGCACTGGCCGAAGGCAATGTATTGCAAATTATTGTATTTGCAGCCCTCGTGGGATTAGCGTTGAACAAGCTTGGCGACCAAGTAGCGCCTTTAAAGCGCGGCTTTGAATCGGCACGCGGAGTAATGCTACAGCTGACCCGCTGGGTATTAGAGCTTACGCCAATCGGTGTATTTGGCTTAATGGCATGGGTGGTAGGCAGTTATGGGTTAGAAATGCTCTTACCCTTGGGCAAATTTATTATCGCTATTTATATTGCCTGTTTACTGCATATAGCACTGGTCTATGGCGGGTTAATTCGTTTCTTTGGTGGCATGAAGGTTAGTAGCTTTTTCAAAAAGGTGTTTCCAACCCAGCTTATCGCTTACAGCACTTCAAGCAGCTATGGCACCTTGCCGTCGACGTTAGAAACAACAACGGAAAAGCTCAAGGTGGCGCCGCGTTATGCCAGCTTTGTGGTGCCTTTAGGGGCAACCATTAATATGGACGGCTGTGGTGGTATATACCCAGCAATAGCCGCTGTATTTATAGCCCAGCTGTATGGCATTCCGCTTGGTATGGAGCAGTACCTGTTAATTATATTCACCGCAACACTGGCTTCGCTCGGTACGGCGGGAGTGCCAGGCTCGGCAGTTATTATGTTAACCGTTACCTTGTCAGTAGTGGGCTTACCCCTTGAAGGCATAGCTTTTATTGCCGCTATTGATCGAATTATCGACATGATGCGAACGGCCACAAATATAACCGGCGACATGGTTGTAGCCCGCGTGGTGGCGTATCAAGAAGGTTTGCTTGAAGAAGAAGAGGGTGGCTTGGCTACCCCTTATGAGCACGATGATCTAGAAAAGCCTTGTGAGCAAACGAGTTAATGCCGCTGGGGGTTGTTTTTCTTGGCCTTGCTCGCTGCATTGTGCTAACGTTTGTGCACACACGATAAGTAGGGTGTTCTTATGGATACTAGAATTCAGTTTCGAGTGAATGAAGAAACCAAGCGCCTCGCCCAACAAATGGCTGAAAGCCAAGGCCGTACCCTTAGTGATGCATGCAGAGAACTTACCGAGCAACTGGCAGAACAACAGCGTAAAGCCTTGTCTCATGATGCTTGGCTAAGTGAGCAAGTCAATTCAGCTTTTGACAAACTTGATGCCGGTAAGTCTACTTTTATAGAACATGATCAAGCCAAATCTATAATGGCAGAGCGCAAAGCTAAAATACGCAGCCGGATTATTAATCCGTGATCCTGTGGGAAGAAGAGTCACTGAATGACCGAGAAAGAATTTTTGAGTTTCTTTATGGCTTTAACCCCGCGGCTGCAGATGAAGCCGATAAGGTTATTGAAGATAAAGTAGAAAATTTACTCCGGCACCCATTCATGGGCGTACAACGAAGTGGTATAAAAGGTCAACTATTCATAATTCCTGAGATATCAATGGTAGTTTCCTATTCAGTTGAAGGCTCAGTCATTCGTGTCATGCGAGTGCTACACCAGAAACAGAAGTTTCCGGCGTAGTGGCGGCTAAGGCTCAATACCAGCGGCTGCACCAATTGAGTCCGTTACTTTTTGGGAAGGTGGAAGCGCTACGCCTTCACGGGAACGCCTTGGGCAATAAGGTCTTTGAGCATTTGTGAGAAGTCTTGGTCGTACCCTTCCGGTGGTTTGCAAACATCACGAGCCATATCAACAGAGTCATTCATTAGGAAGACTCTAACTTCTTGTCCAGTCTTCGACAGTTCTCCGGCCAAGCGCGAGCCGTTCCAAGTCACATCGGTATTGTCGTATGGCTCACGGTTAAAGATTATCAGTACCTTCATTAGTTTCTCCTTTCGTAATTAGTTTTGACGGCTAACGCCCGAAGCAGCCGCGCTGTTGTTTGGCGTCGGTTGCCTTTGCTTGTTAGTGTTTGTCCAGCTTTTGCATCAGTACTAAAAGCTCATTTAAAACCAATTCTGGTTCATCAAACTGCACAAAATGACCACTTTTTTTAGTCAACACAGATTTACCCTGTGGGAAAGCACTAGCCCACCCCTGCCATAGCTCACCCCACATTTGTCTGCCCTGATCCGTGAAAAACAAATTGGCCGGGCTATCTACTTTTCTTACAGAGGCAATCACCGTTACGGGCATATCTTTGATTTGTGGATAATCAGGTAGCGGCCTTTTACTCCAGAAATCCAGATATTGGTTCGACATACCATCGGCCATGTCATTCAGTTTGATTTGAGCAATTTCTCGATTACCTTTTTCTAAATCAATAGCTCGCAATATATCAACATCATGTTCGGAGGACGGATCTAACATTAACAATGCTTTTATTTGTTTTGGGTAAGCTGCGGCGAACTCTCTCGCAACGCTGCCACCATATGAATGAGAAACTAAAATGACCGGCTGGTTAACATCTAATGCAACTAAAAGCTCGCTGGCGTATTCTGCATAATCACTCGATGTAAAATGCCTCGTAATGGCTGTGGACTTGCCATTTCCAACTCTAGAATAACGAATAACCGTGGCATGCTCGGCTATTCGATTAAAAACTGGCTCCCAGTCAGACATGCCAGCACTACCACCAGCCTCCAAAAGAACTATATACTTACCGTTACCTGCAACTTCATACTCAAGTTCAAATTCATTGACGTTGATAAGTGCCGGTTGAGCTGAAACAGTAAAAGATAATGCGATACCAATAAACGTGATGAACTTCAAAATTACTCCTTAAACATTAACGCCCGGCTCACCAGCGCCCGAACCGGAGAGGCTTTTGTGGTAAAGTGTAGCGCAGCGAAACCCACAAAAGCAGCGTAGGTTTGGGCGTCTGCGTGGAGCCGATTGTTATATTTTTTTTGCAGTGTCTTCGGACTTCCAAATGAAATAGCCATTGCGGTCAACTTTGAAATCTTCTCGGGATTTCCGAACACTTACGCTTTTTTTCTCATTGCTAAAAAAATTGGAAGCATTTTTCGATCGGCTTTGGTAATTCTTTCTTTCGTTGATAATCTTTGGCATTTTCAGTACCTCCTAAGGAAGCGCTTAATCTCTGATCTGTTTATCTGTGGCTTACAGTATTCTGTTATTCTTTGGGTATTTCCCCCAGCTGAAGTTTTCCTGGCCTCTGAACTCCCATTCTCGTCAACTACTAGCTCGAATACGCGCCCGTCAGTGGAATTTTTGTGCCACGTTCTGTTTGCACCATCATAGGACAGACTCCAATCAAGAAGCTCACCGTCTATACTTGATAAGTCATTAACTACATCTACAGCGGAAACATATCTTTCGTTCAAATCTGTAGCCAAACATTTTTTAATCGTATTAATTAAAGCTTGCGGTATGTGCTCAGGGTAATCGTTTTTATTTGGAAATTGCCCATTTACAACCGCATGCCTAAACCTATGACGATTGAGGTCGCCACCTTCTATAAAAGTAGCATATTCAGCATAAAAAATATCATCCCCAACACACATCCTATGAAGCGTCAGTCCGAATTGGTATATATCAAACTGATTGTTAAAGTTTTGAGTACTAAAAGCCTCTGGAGGCACCATATTGCCATATATTCTATCTTGACCAGCAACACCACTGAATGTAGTTTGTTTTGTAAGTCCAAAGTCCGATAATAGTGCCTCCCCCCTCTTTGAGAACAAAATATTATCTGGTTTCACATCAAAGTGAATCAGTCTTTTAGAATGGATGTTGTGCAACCCACTCAGCACCTGCGTGGACCAAATAATAATTTCCCTAACGCTAATAGGGGCTTCTCTTATTCTTTTTTTAAGAGAACCAAGTTCAAAATAAGGCATTGCAAGAAAGATATGATCATCATCATGGCAGGCATAGTAAATAGGGACAACATTAGGATGACTACTTAGATGTAATAGGCTGGCCTCTTTAAAATATTGATTCACATCAGAAAAGTCTGACTTAGGTATTTTTTTTACAACTATTTCAGCATTCAGTTGTAAATCTGTTGCGGTGAAAACAGTAGAGTTTTTACCTTCTAATCCAATTTCATGCCGTATATGAAAGCTCAATTCTGCAGTTCTCGTTGTATTAAGCATGAACTGCTCCTAGCGCTGTGAAAATTGCCTCTTTTTCCTCTTTGCTATGCGTATTCCAGTTTTCAACTTCGTCATAAACCTTAGCACCATCAATGTATAGTTTAAAATCTGCCCGCTTCATGTTAAGTTTTGGAGTAATAGTTGAAATCTGACCACAAAAATATGCCAATAGCATACTGCTTGCAAAAGCCTCTTGAATCACTCCTTCAATTTCGATACGTCGTATTTTTAATGTTTGAGAATTACTTTCAACCACTCTCAAGCCCGCTTTTTCGATTCTAAACTCTCTTAGAATGTCTAAAATCGAATTCCTTATATATTTCAGCGCTTCAGGTGTTGGTAACGCTTTAGGTATTTTGATGTCTTCAACGTTAACTATTAGTGCTTTCTCTGTATCGTAGACAGCAATAATTACCGAACATGGTTTAGCTCTAATACCCAGAGTATTCACATAATCTCCCTAAAAATATAACATTTGTATACTAGGCATGCAGGGTGTATTTAGTGCGTGAAATTCGCTGGAAGCCTTATAAAGAATAGGCATTACCTGTTTCTTTCTTGTATTTCACTTGCTGTAAACCGTGCATGCGCGTTTATCTGGTATAAGCCTGCAAAATAAACACGCTTAACTTGCTAATAGGCCTACTCTAAACAGCTTCTGCAAAATGAACAAGCTGTTAATATGCGCGATCGCCTAGCTAAATGAGAAAGAAAATAGCATTTCTATAAGCTAAGTTTGTGCCTAGGTAAAATAATTAACAACGGAGGTTAATTTGGCAACACCTAGCCCATTCATGGAAATGTTGCGTTCTGAAATGCGGTTACGTGGCAATTCATTGCGCACAGAAAAGTCTTATTTATATTGGATTCGGCAATTTATTCGGTTTCATAAAATGCAACACCCAACGGAGATGGGAGCAGAGGAAGTGAAAGGCTTCTTGACTTGGCTTGCTGTTGAACGTCACGTAGCTGTTAACACACAGAAGGTAGCATTGAATGCTTTAGTTTTTATGTATCACAAAGTGCTAAAAATTGAACTTGGCGAATTAGGTTTTAAATTAGCACAAAAACAACAGCGCTTGCCGATTGTTCTCACGCCTGAAGAGGTACTA
>Ga0079223_10002217_pt1 | contig 11963 bp, 10 predicted proteins | sample Stecom2011_FD_75072 | JGI IMG/M metagenome (GOLD analysis project Ga0079223, IMG submission 75072) | Agricultural soil microbial communities from Utah to study Nitrogen management - Steer compost 2011 | ecosystem: Environmental > Terrestrial > Soil > Agricultural land | place: USA: Utah...
CAGGCGGCTTACCGCTTCGTGCAGAAGCAGGGCGGCCTCGCGTCGGCCCGCCTGGGCGTCGGGCGGCTCGAAGGGGTCGGGCAGAAGGGTGCTTTGGCCGGGTGGTGCCTGTTCGCTGACGGTGTCGTACGGGTCGTGATGGCGTTCGCTGCGTACGTGCATGCGTGCGGTGTTGATGGCGATGCGCGTGATCCAGGTCGAAAACAGGGCGCCCTCACGAAACTGGTGCAGGTTCGTGAAGGCCAGCAGGTAGGTTTTCTGCACCACGTCTTCGGCCTCGGCGTCGGAGGCAACGATGCCCCGCGCAATGCGAAACAGGCGGGGGTTCAGCCGCTGAACGACGGCGCGCACGGCGGCGGGCTCGCCCCGACGCAGCGCGGCGACGAGCTGAGACTCGGGTTCCAGAGATTTTTCCATTATCCGCTGGCGTGCCTGCTGCGGGTGGCCAGCACGCCGTTCAGTTCCGGGAAGGTGCCCGGCATGCCATTCGTCCGGGTCGACTGATAGTAGCTCTCGTGCGTCCATTGCGCATCCTCCGGGGTGCCGACCACGATGCGGCCCACCATGCCGTGGGCTGCGTGTGGCAAACAGTAATAGTCATACACGCCGGGCTGGTCCAGTACCACGTCGTAGTGCTCGCCGGGCAGCAGCAGCTCGCTCGTCCATGGCGGGGCACCGGCGGGAATGCGCCGTTCACGGCCGTGCAGATCGGGGTGGAAGGCGGTGGCGGTGTGCACATTGACGGCGTCTTCGTTCACGAAGCGCACCGTCGCGCCCTGCGGTATCCATAGCCCCGCGGGCTCGAACCAGACGCGCTCGCCCCGGGCCGTGCCGCGCATGGCCACCAATGCCGGCCCGGCACCATGACCGCGCGCGGGCCGCCAGGCCGCAAGCCAGGCCAATGCCGGCAGGAACAGCGAGCAGGCGAGGAAACGGCGCCGGCTCATCATTTCCCGGCCAGGCGTGCACGTGCCGCCGCGTCATGAAACAGCACCACGTGCACATGGGGTTCTTCGACGCCCGGGTGCCCCGCGTTGTAATAGATGTCGACCGAATCGACACGTGCATCGCCCGTTTTGAGGGCATCCCACGATTCACCGTTTTGCAGCGCCTTGATCGGCACCATGTAGATGGTGGCCGACAGGCGGCCGTCGCGGTCATAGCCCAGGAAGGGGCCGGCTGGCAGCGTCGAAGGATCGACGTAGAGCGTGCCCAGCCCGGGAATGAAATCGGGAAGCTTCACCAGGGAACTGACTTTGGCGTAGGGCGCCGCAGGCGCGGCGGTGAGATGGGGCGAAGTGGCGTCGCCGGCATAGGTGCAGGCGGCGAAAACACTGCATGCGGCCAGTGCCGCGAAGCGCGAATGGGACAACATGGCTGCTCCTTGTGAAGGCCGGCGGAAAGACCGGCCGTGCACATTGGATGCAGCAGGCGGGTGGGCGGTTCGCTTGTACCGTTTCCGGACAGCGACGCTTTCATTGCCCCATGTTAGTGCATTCCCTAGGTGTAACGTTGGCCGCTTTAATGCACAATGCCTCACATGCAGGTGAGGAGACAAGCTCTGCATGAGCAAAACAGATTCGCCGGTTCCGGTGAATCCAAATAAAGCGGTACTCAGAAAGTATAAGAAAGAAAAGGCCGGCACAGGGTGCCGGCCTTTTTCAATTTACGGGTGCTGCAACAGAACCTGAACGGCTCCCGAACCGCCGTCAGGCACTGCGCATTCCGCGTATGCGATCACCTCGGGAAGCTGGGTCAGCCAGCGCCGCACGGTGGTCTTCAGCACGGCATCGCCGTTGGGTGAACCCAATCCCTTTCCATGCACGATGCGAACGCACTTCACGTCATGCGCCAGGCACGACTCCACGAACCGCTCGAAGCGCTCACGTGCGTCATCGACGGTGCTTCCATGCAGATCGAGGCTCGCGCCGATCATCCACTTGCCACGCTTGAGATCCCTGAGCACGTCGGGCCCATGCCCCGTCTTGAGATACTGGCGGTCATCGGTTTCACTGGCGGCCGGTGCGTACGTGTCGGAAAGCGCGGCGCGCGGGCCCTGGCCACGCCGGCGCGGCGCGGGCGTGTCGTTCGTGGTGACTTCCCGCGCCGGATCCGGGCGCTGTTGCGGGCGCGGGCGCTTTGCCGTGCTTTCTTCGCCCGCCGCCCTCAGGCGCCGTTCCCGCAGTATGGAGGCCGGGGCATCGGCGACCGGCGGCAGAAGAACCCGCCCGGGGTCCTTGATGCGATCGACGTAACGCACCGCCTGCAGAAACAGGCGACGATCGGCGTCGCTGAGCCGGGCGGCCGGGTCTGCGGGGGATGTCGCCGTCGAGGCCCTGGAAGCGGGTGCTGGTTTTGCCGCATCGTGCGCCGGCCGCGCCGCCGCAGCCCCCGTACTGCCGCGCGCGTCGGACGGCGGCAGAAAGGGGGAGCGCTTGCGGGCGATGCGGCGGGTGGCCGCGGGCGGCGGGGGTGGCTCTTCGGCAGCGGCCTGCGCCTGCTTGCGTAGCGCCTTGAGGTCGGCCAGGCCTGCCTTTGGCTTCGGTTTACTGCGCCGCATTCTCCAGCCACCGTTGCGCGTCGAGCGCGGCCATGCAGCCGGTGCCCGCGCTGGTAATGGCCTGGCGGTACACGTGATCTTGCACGTCGCCCGCCGCAAACACGCCGGGCACCGAAGTCATGGTTGCCAGCCCGTCGCGGCCGCCGCGCGTGATGATGTAGCCGTCTTTCATGTCGAGCTGGCCTTCGAACAGACCCGTGTTGGGCTTGTGACCGATGGCGATGAAGGCGCCCATGACCGCCAGTTCACGCGTTTCGCCTGTCTGGTTGTTGCGCAGGCGTACGCCGGTAACGCCGGAGTCGTCGCCCAGCACTTCGTCGAGTTCCTCGAACAGGGCGAGCTCGATATTGCCGTTCTCGACCTTTTCCATGAGGCGGTCGACAAGAATCGGCTCGGCACGGAATTTGTCGCGGCGGTGTACAAGCGTGACCTTGCGGCAGATGCCCGAGAGATACAGTGCTTCTTCGACGGCCGTATTGCCGCCGCCCACGACGATCACATCCTGATTCTTGTAGAAGAAGCCGTCGCAGGTGGCGCAGCCGGAGACGCCGCGCCCCATGAAGGCCTGTTCGGACGGCAGCCCCAGATACTGCGCGGCAGCCCCGGTGGCGATGATGAGCGAATCACAGGTGTATTGCGTACCGCTGTCGCCCGTGAGGCGAAACGGCCGCTGCGAGAGATCGACTTCGGTGATCTGGTCGAACACGATCTCGGTGTTGAAGCGTTCGGCGTGTGCCAGAAAGCGCTGCATGAGGTCAGGGCCCTGGACGCCCATGGCGTCGGCAGGCCAGTTGTCGACGTCGGTGGTGGTCATGAGCTGCCCGCCCTGCTCGAGCCCGGTGATCAGCATTGGCGACAGATTCGCGCGTGCTGCGTAGATCGCGGCGGTGTAGCCGGCGGGCCCGGAACCGAGAATGAGAACTTTGGCGTGGCGGGGAGTTGTCATTGCATCCATCCTTGATTAGGGAACGCCCAATTATAATGGGCCGCATGGCTAGGCTACCTGCGACCCCCTCCCGCTCCTCCCGCAACGTGCGTAACGGGCCCTCGCCCCTGCAAACCCGGCTCTCAGGTCTGGCCCGGGAAGCGCGCTGGATCCTCTTCGCGGGGCTCGCGGCGTGGCTGACGCTGGTGCTGGGCACATGGGATCCCTCTGATCCCGCGTGGTCGCAATCCGTGCATTCCAGCATTACGCAAAACCGCGGCGGCATCCTGGGCGCGCACGTGGCCGATTTCCTTCTCTTTCTATTCGGTTATTCCACCTGGCTGTGGGTGGTGTTGCTCATTCAGCGTGTCGTGGTGGGTTTTCTGCGGCTCACGGGTTCCCTGCACCCGCCGGCCGCGCCGCCCGACGTGCTGCCGCGCGTACGCTGGGAAATCGGCATCGGCTTCTTCCTGCTGTTTATCGGCTGCATGGGCATCGAGGCGCTGCATCTGCGCCAGCTCGGCGCGCAGCTGCCGGCCGGTGCCGGGGGGCAGCTGGGGCGTCTGCTTGCCGAATTCCTGGCCTCGTCGTTCGGGCTGGCCGGCTGCACGCTGGGCCTGCTGGTGCTCATTGCCATCGGTGCAAGTCTGTTCTTCGGATTTTCGTGGCTGAACGTGGCCGAGCGGGTCGGGTTGTATGTCGAACGCGGCGTTCAGCGCCTGGTCGAGCTCAAGGCGGCGCGCGACGACCGGCGGGTGGGGCAGGTCAGCAAGGCCAAGCGCGAAGAAACGGTGGTGGCTCGCCAGGAAGAGCTGGTTCACGAACAGCCCGTGCGCATCGAGCCGGCCGTCACGTCCGTACCCAAGTCGATTCGCGCCGAAAAGGAAAAACAGACGACGCTCTTTGCAATGCCGCCCGACCCGGCCGGCGGCGACCTTCCGGCCATCAGCCTGCTCGACGCCCCTTCGGGCGAACTGGAAACCGTTACGCCCGATACGATCGAGTTCACGTCGCGGCTCATCGAAAAGAAGCTTTCCGACTTCGGCGTGAAGGTCACCGTGGTGTCGGCCCAGTCCGGCCCTGTCATCACGCGCTACGAGATCGAACCTGCCACCGGGGTGAAGGGCAGCCAGATCGTCAACCTGGCCAAAGACCTGGCTCGCGCGCTAAGCCTGGTCAGTATTCGCGTGGTCGAAACCATACCCGGCAAGAATCTCATGGGCCTGGAGCTGCCCAATCCCAAGCGCCAGATCGTGCGGCTGTCGGAAATCATCGGGTCGCAGGTTTATCACGCAAGCCCCTCACTGCTTACGCTGGCGCTGGGCAAAGATATTGCAGGCCATCCGCTGGTGGCCGATCTGGCCAAGATGCCGCACCTGCTGGTGGCCGGTACCACGGGCTCGGGCAAGTCGGTGGGCATCAACGCCATGATCCTGTCGCTGCTGTACAAGGCCGACCCCAGCCAGGTGCGCATGATCCTGATCGACCCCAAGATGCTGGAAATGAGCGTCTACGAGGGTGTGCCGCACCTGCTTGCACCGGTGGTCACCGACATGCGCCAGGCCGCCAATGCGCTGAACTGGTGCGTGGCCGAAATGGAAAAGCGCTATCGCCTGATGAGCAAGCTGGGCGTGCGCAATCTGGCCGGCTTCAACGCCAAGATCCGCGAGGCGCAGAAGCGTGGCGAAACCATACCGAATCCGTTTTCGCTCACCCCCGACGCGCCCGAGCCGCTCAGTACATTGCCATATATCGTGGTCATCATCGACGAGCTGGCCGACCTGATGATGGTGGTGGGCAAGAAAATCGAAGAACTCATCGCGCGGCTGGCGCAAAAGGCGCGGGCCGCGGGTATCCATCTCATTCTTGCCACGCAGCGACCCAGCGTCGACGTCATCACCGGGCTCATCAAGGCCAACATCCCCACGCGGATCGCCTTTCAGGTGTCATCGCGCGTCGACTCGCGCACCATTCTCGACCAGATGGGGGCTGAAACCCTGCTGGGGCTGGGTGACATGCTTTACTTGCCTCCCGGCACCGGGTTGCCCGTGCGGGTGCATGGTGCCTTTGTGCACGACGACGAAGTGCATCGCGTGGTCGACGCCCTCAAGCAGCAGGGTGAACCCAACTATGTCGACGGCATTCTGGAAGGCACGGTCGAGGGCGAGACAGGTGACGGCGTAGGTTCCGTTACAGGATTCACAGACGTGGAATCCGACCCGTTGTACGATCAGGCGGTGGAACTGGTACTGAAAAACCGCCGGGCATCGATCTCGTCGGTGCAGCGTTATCTGCGCATTGGTTACAACCGTGCGGCGCGGCTGCTCGAACAAATGGAGCAGGCGGGGCTGGTATCGCCCATGCAGGCTAACGGCAACCGCGAAATCCTCGTAAAAGGCAGACCCGAGAATGATGAATGAGGCAGGGCGCAGCGTCGCCCGATGGTGTACCGCCCTGACGCTGGTTTTGTCTGGCCTGCCGGCGCTGGCGGCCGATGCCGGCGCGCAGCTGCAGCGTTTCGTGAGCGAGGTTTCCTCGGCCACGGGGCGCTTCACGCAGCAGGTGGCCACCGGGCAGGGCGATGCCCGGCCGCAGCAGGCCGGCGAGTTCGCGTTCCAGCGGCCGGGCAAATTTCGCTGGCACGTGGTGAAGCCCTACGAGCAGCTGGTGGTGTCAAACGGAGCCGTGCTGCGCCAGTATGATCCCGACCTTGCGCAGCTGACCGAGCGCCCGGTAGATCAGTCCATCGGTGCTTCACCAGCGGCGATTCTGTTCGGCTCGGGGCGTCTTGACCAGGCGTTCGACCTTACCCCACTTGCCGACCGCGACGGCCTTTCGTGGTTGCGGGCACGCCCCAAGGCGGGCGATGCAGGTTTTGCGCACGTCGACATCGGCTTTGCCGACGACCTGCCGAAGCGCCTGGAGTTGCTCGATGCCTTCGGGCAGACCACGCGCATCACCCTTTCCGATATCGTCGTCAACGCGACTCTGGCCGATGATGCATTCGACTTCGAGCCGCCGCCCGATGTCGACGTGGTGACGATGCAGTAGGCACCGGTACCGGCAATGAATACCGACCTGTTTCAAAACGCGGGTATGCAGCCCGTTCATGCTCCGCTGGCCGAACGCATGCGCCCGGCCAGTCTCGATCAGGTGGTGGGTCAGGCCCATTTGCTGGGGCCCGGCAAGCCGCTGCGTGTGGCCTTTGAATCGGGGCGCCCGCATTCCATGATCTTCTGGGGCCCGCCCGGCGTCGGCAAGACGACGCTGGCACGGCTGATGGTCGAGGGGTTCGATGCCCAGTTCATTGCCATTTCGGCCGTGCTGGGCGGCGTGAAAGACATTCGCGACGCCGTGGCCGCGGCACAGGTGGCGCAGGGCAGGGGGCGGCGCACCATATTGTTCGTCGATGAGGTGCACCGGTTCAACAAGGCCCAGCAGGATGCTTTCCTGCCCTATGTCGAAAGCGGGCTGTTCACCTTCATCGGTGCCACCACCGAAAACCCGTCGTTCGAGGTGAACTCGGCGCTCCTGTCGCGGGCACGGGTATACGTGCTGCAGGCGCTCAGCCATGAAGAGCTGGGTGAGCTGGTCGACCGTGCGCTGGCCGTCATCAACGCCGAGCCCGATTCCCCGCCGCTTGCATTCGATGCCCCCGCCCGTGAACAGCTGGCGCGCTGGGCCGATGGCGACGCGCGGCGCCTGATCAACGCCATGGAGATCGTGGCAGAATCGGCGCGTAACGCAGGCCGGGAACAGGTCGACCCAGCCTGGCTGGAAACCGCGCTGTCGCAGAACCTGCGTCGCTTCGACAAGGGGGGCGACGCCTTTTACGATCAGATCAGCGCCCTGCACAAGGCCATACGCGGTTCCGACCCCGACGCATCGCTGTACTGGTTCGTGCGTATGCTCGACGGCGGCGCCGACCCCCGCTATCTGGCCCGCAGACTGGTGCGCATGGCGGTCGAAGATATCGGGCTGGCCGACCCGCGCGCCACGCAGCTCGCCCTGAACGGTGCCGATATCTTCGAGCGGCTCGGCTCCCCCGAAGGCGAGCTTGCGCTTGCGCAGGCTGTGGTGTACCTGGCTTGCGCACCCAAATCGAATGCGGTGTACTCCGCATACAAGGCGGCGCGACGCTATGCCGAGGAACATGGAAGCGCACCCGTGCCGCTGCACCTGCGCAATGCTCCTACCCGGCTCATGAAAGAACTGGGTTATGGCAAGCAGTACCGCTACGCGCACGATGAGCCGTACGGCTATGCCGCCGGCGAACACTATTTCCCCGACGGGCTGGATGCAACCTTCTACGAGCCGACAGATCGCGGCCTGGAAGGTAAAATCCGGCAAAAGCTGGCGTTCCTGCGCGAACTCGACGAACAGAGCCCGCCCCGGTAGCGGCGCCTGCCCATTCATTCCCCCGGTTAACTGAAATTATTTGGCTGATCCATGCTTGATCCGAATCTGTTGCGCAAAGACCTGCCCACCGTTGTCAAAGCCCTTGCCCTGCGCGGGCTTGCGTTCGATACCGAGCGCTTCAACCGCCTCGAAGCCGAACGCAAGGCCGTGCAGATGGAAACCGAATCGCTGCAGGCACGTCGCAACGCATTGGCCAAACAGATCGGCCAGCTCAAGTCGCGTGGCGAAGACGCTTCGGCGGTAATGGCCGAATCCCAGGCCATTCCCGAACAGCTCAAGCAGCTGGAAGCGAAGCTTGGCGCCATTCAGGGCGAACTTTCCGACTGGCTGCTCACCTTGCCCAACCTGCCGCACGAAAGCGTGCCCGCAGGTGAATCCAGCGACGACAACGTCGAGGTGCGCCGCTGGCTGCCACCCGGCATGCCCACCAATGAAAACGGCGAACCGGCTGCGTTGCAGTTCGAGCCGCGCGACCACGTCGAAATCGGCGAGCCCCTGGGGCTCGACTTCGACACGGCACGCAAGCTTTCGGGTTCGCGCTTCATGATGCTGCGTGATCAGGTGGCGCGCCTGCATCGCGCACTCGCGCAGTTCATGCTCGATCTGCACACCTCGAAGCATGGCTACCAGGAATGCTATACGCCCTACATCGTCATGGGGTCCACGCTACTGGGCACCGGTCAGCTGCCCAAGTTCAAAGACGACATGTTCTGGGTCACTAAGGGCGGCGCCCCGGAAGACGACGAGGAACGCGAAGATCTTTATCTCATTTCCACGTCGGAAATCACGCTGACCGCGTCGGTGCGTGATTCGATCATTCCCGCTGAACAGCTGCCCATGCGCCTTACTGCGCACACGCCGTGCTTCCGTTCCGAAGCGGGCAGCGGCGGGCGCGACGTGCGCGGCATGATTCGCCAGCACCAGTTCGACAAGGTCGAAATGGTGCAGATCGTGCATCCCGAAAAATCGTACGAAGCGCTGGAAGAAATGGTCGGCCACGCCGAAGCGGTGCTGCAGGCCCTTGAACTGCCGTACCGCGTGGTGGCCCTGTGTGGCGGCGACATGGGGTTTGGGGCCGCCAAAACATACGATCTCGAAGTTTGGCTGCCCGCGCAGAACACCTGGCGCGAGATTTCGTCCGTATCGAACTGCGAGGCCTTTCAGGCGCGGCGCATGCAGGCGCGCTTCCGCGCGGGCAAGGGCAAGCCCGAATACGTTCATACGCTGAACGGTTCGGGTCTGGCTGTGGGCCGCTGCCTGGTTGCCGTGCTTGAAAACGGTCAGCAGGCCGATGGCAGTGTCGTCGTTCCGGCGGCGCTGCGCCCCTACATGGGCGGGGTGGAAGTCCTCAAGCCCTGAATCTCATCCGCGCGCGGCCGCTTGATCAGCGGCTCCAGTGCCCATGTGCACGGGCATGCGGAGGCGGCACGGGCCGGTGCCCGTGGCGCAGGTGGCGGTCATGCGCACCCTTGCGATAATGTGGGTGGGCGTGGTGCCTGTGCTTGTGGCCCCGTTTGTACACTTTCTCGGGGTAGTACACCACCGGCGGGCCGTAATAATGGCGCACGGGCGGGTGGTAGTGATGATGATGTATGCGCGGGTGGTGTGGCGTGCCGATAATGACGCCCGGGACGCCGATCCCGATATGTACATCCACGTCGGCCCTCGAAGCGGGCGCGAACAGGCCTGTGGCAAGCGCAAGGCTCAGAATCAGCAGTCGTTTCATGGCGAACCCCTTGGTCTGAACTAGGTCATTTACCCTATTGTGGGCGATAACCCGTTTCAGAATTGTTGGGTTCGCAGCATCAAACGCTTCAAAAGGCTACAGAGCCGCCTTATATTGCTGTGTCAGTGTGGCTCGCCGGCATAGCCGGTGGCGTGATGCAGGTGAATCCAGTCCACGACTTCGCATTCGGGCCGGTAGCCATCCACCACTTCCAGAAAGATCGAGCGTATGCGCGGGTAGTTGTCGTCTGCGATCGCGCATTCCAGATCTGCCAGCACGGTCTTCAGATCTTCCCACGCGAGTCGTCGCTCGCTGGCACGCATGATCCGCGGGTGCGCCGTCTGTGACACGTTGGCGCCGATCAGCAGCTCTTCATAGAGCTTCTCGCCGGGGCGCAGGCCGACGTATTCGATCGCGATGTCGCCGTCGGGATTCGCCGGGCTGCATACCGACAGCCCGGAAAGCAGGATCATTTTTTCGGCCAGTGCGCTGATGCGCACCGGCTCGCCCATGTCCAGCACGAAGACGTCGCCGCCGGCGCCCATGGAGCCGGCCTGGATCACGAGCAGCGCCGCTTCGGGAATCGTCATGAAGTAGCGGGTGATCTCGGGGTGGGTGACCGTAACGGGGCCTCCGGCCTGAATCTGCCTGCGAAAGCGCGGCACGACCGAGCCGGAAGAACCGAGCACATTGCCAAACCGTACCATCGTGAAGCGCGTGCGCGCGGGCAGGCTGTCGGCGTCGGACACACCATAAGGCACCGGGCGCTCTTCAAACGCCAGTGCCTGCAGGATCAGTTCGGCCAGCCGTTTGGTGCACCCCATGGTGTTGGTGGGGCGTACGGCCTTGTCGGTGGAAATCAGCACGAAATTGGGCACACCGGCGCGCAGTGCCGCCTGCGCGCAGTGCAGCGTGCCGAACACGTTATTCAGAATGCCCTCGGCCACATTGCATTCCACCATGGGCACGTGCTTGTACGCTGCGGCATGGTAAACCGTGTCGACGTTCCAGGCCGACATCACGTCGAACAGCCGATGTTCGTCGCGCACGGAGTTCAGGATCGGCACGATGCGCACGCTCAGGCCGTCGTTGCGCACCCGTTCTTCCAGGTCGGACTGAATGTTGTAGAGGTTGTACTCACACTGTTCGAAAAGAACGAGCGTATGAGGGGCGCACGCCAGTATCTGGCGGCACAGCTCGGCACCGATGGAGCCACCGGCCCCCGTCACCATCACCGTCTGGCCGCGTATGCAGCGCTCCAGCAGTTCCTGATCGGGCTGTACCGGGTCACGGCCGAGCAGATCGCCCAGATCGATCTCTCTGATCTCGTTCACCCTGACCTTACCGCTTGCCAGATCGCGGATTCCCGGAACGGTGCGTACCGCCACAGGCAGTACCGCCAGCCTGTCGATGATCGCCCGGCGCCGGCTGCGCGCGGTGGTGGGCATGGCCAGCAGCACTTCTTCGATATCCAGAGTCTCGATGAGCCGGTTGATGTCTTCGGAATCGTGCACGGGCAGCCCGCCGACGGTGCGTTCGTGCAAGTCGGGGTTGTCGTCAAGAAAGGCCACCACGCGGCGGTTGCGATCGCCCTGCAAGGCGGCCAGAAGCTGGCTGCCTGCAGTGCCGGCGCCGTAGATGGCGACGCGGGTGGCGTTGTGCGCGTTTGCTGCGCTGCGCCGGCGCACATGCACCCCGGCCGTCTGAAAGTACTGCCGCATCGTCAGACGCAGCCCGCCGATCAGGATCAGGCTGAGCACCGCGTGTATGAAGATGACCGAGCGCGGGATGGGCGTGTCAGCAGGGCCGTGCAGCCAGACCGCCAGGGCCAGCAGGGCCGCGCTCAGAATTACGCCTTTGATGACGGCGCCCACGGCCGGCAACCCCATGTGGCGCAGCACGGCGCGATACAGACCCATGCGCGCGAGCAGCGGAACGCTCAGCAACGGTGCCAGAAGGAACAGCCATGCATGGCTGTTCAGCGGGTCGGCCGCCGCGAGATCATCCAGCCGCAGGTAGAACGCGAGCCACAGCGAGAACCAGATCAGCACGGTGTCGGCCGTGACCTGGAGGATGCGCTTGTGCAGGCGCGGCAGGGCCAGCAGACGGGCACGCAGGCTGTCAGTGTCGCTCGACGTGCCTGAGAATGCGCCGGACTGGTGTTTCTGGGCGAGGGGGTACATGGGGCCTCCTGGCAAATGTCATGGCGAACGGAATCACGCGGGAGGACGCCGTCGGGCGCCCTGGATCACGACGCCGAAGTAGATGCTGTACAGCACCATTTCGTGCGCCACGTAAAGCTTCAGGAAACTTTCGATGGGCAGATGGCTGCC
>Ga0079223_10002220_pt1 | contig 11959 bp, 13 predicted proteins | sample Stecom2011_FD_75072 | JGI IMG/M metagenome (GOLD analysis project Ga0079223, IMG submission 75072) | Agricultural soil microbial communities from Utah to study Nitrogen management - Steer compost 2011 | ecosystem: Environmental > Terrestrial > Soil > Agricultural land | place: USA: Utah...
TATTTTCTTCCCGAAAAGCAACAACTTTTCCATCAATTGAAAGTGCAACCGAACAATTGGTTGTAGCCGTTTCAAGACATAATATTGTAGCCATTGTTGTATAGATTTTATTCTTTTTCTTGAGATGCTACGTTCACCTTATCTCCCGGCTTCAAAAGCTTTGTAACCGTGTTATAAGGCCCAGTAATAACTGTTTCGCCTTCTTTTAAGCCAGAAGTTATCTCGATGTTCGAATCGTCTTGAACTCCAGTTTTTACCACTCTCAATTTTGCCTCATCGCCTTCCTTTACAAATACAGCTTCAAATTTTTCAGCAGTTGCTGTGTTGTTAGCAGCTCGCGAGCTTGTTGTATCTGTTTTAATAACAATTGAACTGATTGGAACCCCGATAATATTTTTCTTTCGATTTGTAATAATATCGACGGTTGCAGTCATTCCTGGCCTAAAGGGTGAATAGCTTTCCGGTTTCCCTTCGGTAAGATCTTTATAAGAATCGGGAAGTATTCGCACTTTTACTTTAAAGTTTGTTACTTGATCTGCACTCAGGGCACTTTCTGCACTGTTCGCTATTTCGGTAACTACCCCTTTGAATTCTCTTTTCAGGTAAGCATCCACTTCAACTTTTGTAGAATCGCCAACGGCAACTTTAACGATGTCGTTTTCGTTTACGTCTACTACCACTTCCATGTTTTGCAGATTGGCTACGCGAACAATTTCGGTTCCGGCCATTTGAGCTGTTCCAACAACACGTTCTCCCAATTCCACGGAAAGTTTTGAAATGGTGCCGCTCATGGGAGAATAAATGGTTGTTCTAGAAAGGTTATCTACAGATTGTTTTACATTGGCCGCAGCGCTTTGCACACTGTAATAAGCTGCTTTTTTATTGGCTTTTGCCATATCGTAGTCTGCAACAGATTTGTCCCATTCTGATTTGGATATCACGCCTTTTTCAAAAAGTATTTTATTTCGGTCAAAGTTGAGTCTTGCATTGTTTTCGCTCGCTTCGGCTTGTGCTAACTGTGCCCTAACATTTTGAAGTCCAGCTTGCGATTGGCTAACTGCTGCTTGAATAAGGTCTGGATTTATTTTCACCAATAAGTCTCCTTTTTCAACCACTTGGCCTTCGCGTAATGGCAACTCGATAATTTCTCCCGAAACTTCGGATGAAAGTGCCAACTCGGTTTCAGGCTGGATTTTACCAGTAGCGGCCACAGTTTCGATAATATCTATTGGCTCTATTTTAGCTATTTCAACTTCTTTAAAGTTGCTAGATTTACCATACCATCCTGCCTTTTTTCCGCCAATTAGCAAAACCAAGAGCAAGACAACACCAACAGAAATCCAAATAAGTGTTTTTTTCTTCATAATTAAAACTTTAATTCGCTTGCAGGAACACCGAAATATAGCTCCAAAACCTTCAATTTAAAAATATACTCAAATTTAGTTCGGTTTACTTCAATTTTAGAATTGTCGTAACGCAATTTTGATTGACTAAAATCGAATGCGTTTGTTAATCCTACATCGTAACGATCTTTTGCGTATTGATATGCCAATTCTTGTGATTCTAAGGCAACAACAGCGGCATCATAGGCTTTTCGTGAGCCTTTTGCATCGACATAAGCTTGATACACATTTGATTCTAAATCGAGTTTGGCTTGCTCTAAAAGATATTCAGAATTTCGTAGGTTGATTTCATTTCGCCTTACATTACCACGAACCGTAAAGCCGTTAAACACTGGAATATTTAACTGCACTCCGTACCCAATTCCGTCGTTTAATGAAAGTTGCTCGATAAAAGTATGATTGAGCGGATCGTTGTTTGCATATCGCGTATTGTATCCAAAAAAGGCAGAAACAGTAGGGTAATAAGCTCCTTTAGCGATTTGAATATCTTTTTTAGCTAAACTTACACTTTGTTCTGCTATTTTAACTTCGGAGCGAGTTGCCTGTGCATTTTCAATTATTTCTTCAACTTCCAAAGCGGCAATGCCATCTTCAACAATATCATAATCTTCTTCTGCAATATCAAAATTTGAATAATCTTTAATCAATAATAACTGTGCTAGGCTTATTAATGAAATTCTCACAGTGTTTTCAGCAACTGCAATTCTTTGTTTTTCACTGGCATCTGTTGCTTGAATTTCTAGTAAATCTCCATGTGGAATAGCTCCAGCTTCAACCAAATCGCTAGTGCGTTGAAATTGTTCCTGAGTTACTTCATTCTGTGAACGCGCCACTTCTAAATTTGCTTTATTAAGAAGCACTTGTAAATATGAATTAGCAACCATTAGAGCAATATCATCTTTCATCTGATCTAAACGATATTGAGCAGAAAGCTTGGATAGTTTTGCACGTTGTAGCTGTCGAACGTTTCGAAGACCATCAAAAAGGTTTAAACCAACATTTATAGCACCTGACGCAGTACCAAAAGTCATATTTTCCAATTGGTTATTGGTTGGGTTTAAACTCAAACCAGTGTTTTTGGCACCATTTGCATTTGTATTTAGCGTTGGTAAAAAATTACCAACAGCTACCAATTTGTCGATGTCGGTGCTCTCAAGTTCTAATTCGCTTTGTTTAATAGAAATGTTGTTTTCCAGGGCGTGAGCGACACACTGTTCAAGAGTCCATTCCTTCGTTTGGGAGTAGAAGGTTTGGACGCTTATTAATAAGAAGAAAAGTATTACTGACTTTTTCATAAGTTTTTGGTTGTTTAATATGTCCTTTGCTAGAAGGTTATGTTACAAAAATTGTAGCGTTATTAAAGTGAATTATGTAAAGCTTGCCTTAGTTGATAGTTCTCGTGACTTTTCGTTAGGCAATAAATTACATCTAAGCTAAACGCTAGCCTTTTATAATGTTTAATTTGTAGGTTGTTTTAGTTGATTCCAAACTTTAATGTTGTCATCTTTTGAAACGCCGCTTTTTACTTCAACATCTATCCCATCACTAATTCCGAGTTCTACTTCACGACGTTCAAACTTTTGATCTCCAATTTGGATTTCAACAAAAGGTTTTTGAGTTTTTGGGTCGTATTGAACCAAAGCTTCTTTTATTGTTAGCACGTTTTCAGCCTTTGCCAAGATGATAGAAGCATTTGCACTCAACCCTGCTCTAATAAAGGTTTGACTTGTGTCATTTTTTTTCATTGTACCTTTTATTTCAAACTGGATCGCGCTATTTTCACTAATTCCTTTTGGTGCAATATAATCTAATTCTGCTTGAAAAGTTTTATCAGGTAACGCTCCTACTGTAATTTCGAGTGGTAAGCCTTCTTTTATTTTACCCACTTCACTCTCGTCCACTTTTCCTTCAAAAATCATTTTATCCACGTCTGCAATTGTGGCAATAGTTGTACCGTCGTTAAAGTTATTCGCCTCGATTACTTGGTTTCCGGTTTTTACAGGAACATCGAGCACCATACCTGATACTGTTGCACGAATTTCGGTGTTGGCAGAAGCTCCCATTCCACTAGTAGTACCCGTTTTTACGATGTCGTAATTTTGGTTTGCAGACATAAGCGAAACCTCCTCTTGTTTAAGTCGTTGTTTAGATTGGTCATAACTCAATTGAGCGTTGTCAAATTCATTCGCCGAAATCACCCCTTTTTCGAACAATTCTTTTTGTCGATTGTAGATGCTTTTTTGATTTTCAAAAGCAAGTCGAGCTGTTTCCACCTGTGTGCGAATGCTGTTAATATTGTTTTTAGCGCTATTTAGAGACGAAACATTAGGAACAACTTTTACCTTAGCTATTAATTCGCCAGCCTTGATAACCTCACCAGCTTCTACATAGATTTCATCAATGATTCCTGAAATATTAGGTTTAATAAGCACTTCTTCCTTTGGCACAATACTTCCTGTAGCAACCGTTTTTTTAACAATAGTACCTACACTAGCTTGCTCTGTTGTATAAACAATAGGATTTTCTATATTTTTTGAATACAGCCAATACATCGAAACTGTAAAAAGTACAGCTATGGTTACGAGGATAATTATGGTTTTTGTTCTTTTCATTTGTTTAAAATATATAATTTAACGGCACTAGTCTTTTTAATTTGATTTTTGATACAATTTTTTAATCTGTTCGCAATGCTTCTACTGGTCTAATTTTTATTGCGTTTTGAGCAGGGATAAGGCCCGCCAATAATCCTGATATTATTAAAATCATTAGGGCTGTAAAAACAACTCCAATATCTACTGATGGGTTTAGGAACATCATTTCGGAAGTGTCCATTTTGTCCATTTCGTTATTCACTAAAATTAAAACACCAGTTGCCAAAATAATTCCCACCATCCCAGAAATAATGGTAAGGAAGCTTGATTCCAGTAAAATTTGAGACCGAATGCTCCAGGGTGTTGCTCCTAAGGCACGACGCACACCGATTTCTTTGGTCCGTTCTTTTACAACGATGAGCATAATATTGCTAATTCCGATAACTCCGGAAATCAATATTAATATCCCTACGAAATATGCGACGAAATTTAATGCTGTAAACAAACCGTTTATTTTATTGTACTGTTCGTATAAATCGAAATTACCAACGGCTCGATCATCGGTAGGCGCAATGGAATGACGGGCTTTAATAACGTCGAATACCTGGGATTTTAACTCGGTGATAGAGGATCCGTCTTCGGCGGTAATTGCCATCCAACCAACGATATTTGCCATATTGAATGCCTGAGAGAAAGATGTAAAAGGAACATAAATTTCTTTTTGATTTTCTTCTGGATCGCCATTTTGACCATTTTTTTTATAGGTTCCTATAACCATAAAATTGACGCCATTGATTTTAATATACGAACCTATTACTTCTTCACCTGGATCATACAATGCGGTTTGAACACCACTTCCTATAATTGCAACTTTTCGTTTTTCTTCAATATCGGAGTAATTAATAAATCGGCCCGAAGTGATGTCCATTGGTTGCTGCTGTGTAATTTCGGGATAATCGCCATACACATTAAAAGCGCCGGTTTGTAAGCCTCTAACTACGTTGTTACTTCCTCTAAAACCACCTAACTGATTTCTAGGAGAAACAAATCTTAGACCTGGCACCTGATCTTTTATTGCTTGAACATCGTCAAGTTTAAAATTATATCGTCTGCCTTTTGGTAAGCCTTTATACGGTTGTGACACATTTTGAGCCCACATAAACATGGAGTTAGTGGCCATGCCTGTAAAAGATTGTTTTATTCCGTTTTCAAGTCCGTTTCCTGCGGCGAGTAAAATAACAAGAATAAAAATACCCCATAGAACTCCAAAAGCGGTAAGAATTGTTCTAAACCAATTGCTGCTTAAGGCTTCAATAATTTCTGCCCAACTATCCCTGCTAAATATTTTACTCATCACGTAAAGCTTCTATGGGTTTAATATTAGCGGCTCTATATGCAGGAAAAAAGCCCGCGACTGCTCCAGCAATTATCAAAATAAATACGGTTGTAATTGCCACGGAAAAATCGACAGATGGATTACTTATAAAGCTAGTTTCGATTAAAGGACCTGCAAATTGAATAAGAAAAAGACTTAAAAGCAACCCAATAAATCCAGCCATAGTAGTTACAAATATTGATTCGTGAAGTATCATCCCGATTATAGACCACGGCTGTGCGCCTATTGCTTTTCGTATACCAATTTCTTTAGTTCGTTCCTTTACTATAATGAGCATTATATTACTTACGCCAACAATTCCAGCTATAATGGTACAAATACCAACTCCCCAAAAGAACAAGCGGATCATTTTATTTAGGTCGTAAAAGCGTTTGGTGTTTTCTAAAGAATTGTTTACGTGTATAGCCCTTACATCGTTAGGCGCAATGGAATGTGCAGTCTTAAGGTCAGCTTCAAGTTGTGCTGAAAAAGCTTCCGAAGCGGCCAAGGCTTCCTTATAGGTTTTATGATCCTTGAGTGTAAAAGCCAAAGAACGCAGTTTATCTCCTGCATTATAAACTCTTTGGGAAGTAGTGAAGGGAATAAAAATTCTTGTTTCTTCACGCTCTCCTCCTGGGTCGGTATAAATTCCGACTACTTTAAACTTTATTCCAGTTACATCGACATACTCACCTAGCGCATTTTTTCCTTTAAAAAGATCGAGATATACTTGATTTCCAATCACAGCAACTTTTTCAAAAGTTTCTAGATCGGCCTGATTAATGTATCTTCCCGCTACTAGGGTTTCATTTTCCAAGAATTGGTAATCACTTCGAACGCCTTCTATTCGGTAACTTCCACTTTCATTTTTATAAGTCGTTAAACCTCCCCAAATACTGTAAACACCAGATTTATATTCTAGTTTATCTTCATTCTTCTTAACCGCCATTTCATAATCGCGATTATCCATTTCAATTCTACGGCCTGGATTTAGACCTTTATATTCAACTGAAGTAACACCTGCCCAAACGCTTATTCTATTAGCTGCGTCGTTTTCAAATTCTTTAGAAACTCCGTTTTGCATGCCTTGCCCCATGGCGAGTAAAATAACCAGGATAAAAATACCTGAAGCTACTGAGAGGCCAGTGAGGAACGTTCGCAGTTTGTTTTTACGAATAGTGTCAAAAATTTCTTGCCAACGCTCTAGATTAAACATTCGCTGCAATTTTAGCTCGTACTTGGTCTACTTTGGAATCGTCGATAATTAGCCCATCTCTTAGGTTTACGATTCGTTTCGTCATATTGGCAATATCTTCTTCGTGTGTAACAATAAGGATTGTTTTACCTTCATCGTTTATCCCTTGAATAAGTTCCATAACCTCGTATGATGTTTTGGTATCCAGTGCTCCTGTAGGTTCATCTGCTAATAGTACTTTAGGATCACTTGCCAAAGCCCGAGCGATGGCGACTCTTTGTTTTTGACCACCCGAAAGCTCGTTGGGAAGATGCGTAGCCCATTGTGCAAGCCCTACTTTTTCGAGATAGTGCATTGCTTTTTCGGTTCTTATATTTCGTTTTTCTCCTTGATAATATAGCGGTAAGGCCACATTTTCGAGAGCAGATTTATAATTAATTAAATTAAAGGATTGAAAAATAAAGCCGAGGAATCTGTTTCTATATTGAGCAGCAACTTTTTCATTCAAATTTTTAATCAGAGTTCCGTCCAGATTGTAGGTGCCTTCGTCGGCTTCATCTAGAATCCCTAATATATTGAGAAGAGTAGATTTTCCAGAGCCGGATGAACCCATAATAGAAACCATTTCACCTTCGGAAACTGTAAAATTTATCCCTTTCAGAACATGGAGCGAGTTTTTACCCATGTGATAGGATTTATGAAGGTCTTTTATTTCTATCATACTTAATTTATTAGCTTACAAAGTAAACGGAGAATCCCCGACAATTTGTGAATTTTTTGTTAAGAAATGAAAGGGGTTCAACCCAATCTATTCTATAAGACTAAAAAGGGTAGAAAATGTTACAGTAGACCTTAAAAAGGAAAGAAAATTAAAGTTCGCCGCGCTGTCTGGCCTTTTTACGACTACGATATACAGCAAAGCCTACACCAGCTACTAATAAATATGGAAACACCATTAAGTACACGATTCCATTGTTAATTCCCTTTGCAGCCTTTCCTCCATCCTGACTTTCGAGTACGGCACGACACATAGAACACTGTGCTTCGGCAGGAAGACTTATAAAAAGGAGTAGCAACACTATGAAAAATATTTTCGTCTTCATTGTAATTCAATTTTTAAAAAGAGCAAACGCTTGATCATTTTCAAAATGGGTTATTTAATAATAAGGCGAAATCATTAAATAAACAATCACACCACTCACCGCTACATAGAGCCAAAGTGGATAGGTTATGCGTGCAATTTTTCTATGTTTATAGAACTGTCCGGAAATTGCCCTAACAAAGGTTATTAGCACAAAAGGTATAACGACGATGGATAGAATAATATGCGTTATTAAAATAAAAAAGTAAATATACTTTAACACGCCTTCACCACCATACGAGGTTGAATCTGAAGTCATGTGGTAAATTACATATAACACTAAAAACAATACGGAAAGACCGATTGCTACTTTCATTAAGAGCTCATGCAATTTAGCATTACCTTTTCTCACTTGATATACAGCGATTATTAGCAATACGGCAGTAGTTGCATTTATTGAAGCATAGATAGGCGGTAAAAACCCTAAACGTTCTACTCCTGGAATTTTTACCGTAAATAAAGCTGCAACAGCCAAAGGAATAGCAATTGAGAATATCCAAATTAAGATATTATACTTTCGAGTATCTAAAACTTCGTTTTGCATAGTTTTAAAGTAGATTTTTTATATCTTCTTTTAACATTTGAATGTTCTTATCATCCAATCCATCATAGTATATCATCGGGTTTCCGTGCTCATCTTTTCGAGAGCGGATATTTCCTTGTTGATCAATTAAGGCAAAAAAGCCCGAATGCTCGAATCCGGCACCAACATCTGGTGTTTCACCAACGTACAAGTTGAAGCCTTCATTTGCTAATTTAAATATCTGATCCCTTTCGCCCGTAAGTAAATGCCATTGAGGTTTGGTTATACCTTTTTGTTTAGCATATTCTTTTAAAACCTCTGGAGTATCGTGCGCAGGATCTATAGTGATAGATGCAATACCCACTTTTGGGTTACCAAGAAATTCATTTTGAATCTTGATCATATTTTCATTCATAATCGGACAAATATCCGGGCAAGTTGTGAAGAAAAATTCTACTAAATAAACCTTGTTTTCGTAATCTTTGTTTGTTATAGTTTTCCCATTCTGATCAGTGAAGCTAAAATTGGGCACTTGACCGATTGTTTCTAATTCAGGTTTGGCGAGTCTATCGACAACCTTTGGAACTACCCATATTCCGAAAATAAGAATGATAAAAGAAATACCTATGTATGAATAATTTTTTTTCACAGCCTTAAATTGATTGTTACGTGTATTTAAATTTCTCTACTTGAACCGTATTTTTTTAATGCCCGACGGTATTCAGCCAACAACACCTTTACATCATCGCTCATTTTATTGTTTATTTCGGCGATCTGACTAGAATCGAATCCGTACATTATTCCGTGATCTTTATCATCATCTCGACCACGCAAGTTGCGCTCCTTATCAATTATAAAAACATAAGGTGTTGAAAAACCTGAGTCAATTGTTATATTAGATTCTAACGAATTAAAAACTTCTGTGATTTTACTTTCTGAACCAAAAGCAAATAACCAAGAGTCTGTAGGAGCAATTTCCGCCAATTTTTGTTCCACATTCCTAGCTTGGCTTTGAGTACCTTCAGGTAGCAGGATAACAAATTGAAATTCTCGAAAACTATGATTTTTGGTATATATTTTATGAGCAAGGTTATATGCGTATGCACGATGCGCTTCTAAATCACGACCAAAAAATCCTAAAATTGTAATATGATCTTCAAGCTGCACTGGTTTACCATCTAATGTAGTAAATCCGTCGAGTTCTGCGACGTTTTTAGTAAGAACAGGTAATGGCTTAAAGTAATTTGTACTAAGGGAAAAGAAAATGTAGGCCGTAATAGGCAGAATAAAAAGGATGCTGAGCACCAAATACTTCTTCATCTTCTGTTGCATAATTCTTTCTTGCAAAAGTAAAGGGTTTGGGAATCCAGAACAACCTTTAGAAAGTTAATTGTGAAAAATAGAATTATAAAAAAACCCTCAAAAAGAGGGTTTTTAAATATCAATTAAAAATTGAATTTTATATATCCGTTATTAAATACTTCATATATATAGTCCCCTTCGATTAAGAGAAGTGTTACGAGATAGGCAATCAAGAATACCCCTGTCCAAACAACTGCTCTTCGCATTGCAGTTACTTCGTCTCGAATGTGCATAAAATCCCAAGTAATATAGTAGGCTTTAAATATTGTTAAAAGGATAAAAATCCAATTTAATAGCTTTAAAGCCAGGAAGTCATTTTCCAACAAAAAGGCTGGTCTAATAATTCCTAAAACAACTTCAATAATAGTCACTATGGAAAGAATAACAAAGACTCCCCATATTTTATGAATATTCGATTTAAACTTTAGAGTACCTCTAAAGATTGCAAGTTTATGTTCGTGTTCGTGTGCCATTTTTTAAATATTGAAAATCTATACAAGATAAAAGAATGTGAATACAAATACCCAAACTAAATCAACAAAGTGCCAATAAAGTCCAACTTTTTCTACCATTTCGTAGCTTCCTCTACGCTCATAAGTACCTATTAAAACATTGAAGAAAATAATACAGTTAAGCAAGACCCCAATGGAAACGTGAAATCCGTGAAATCCGGTAATAAAGAAAAAGAAGTCTGCAAACAATGGGTGCCCATATTCGTTGTGACGAAGGTTTGCACCTTTTACAATTAATTGCCCGTCTTTTTCTAATTTACTTATAGATTCAGCTCGCGAAAGCACTATGTGATTTCCATTTTCGTCCTTCTGTTGAATTCTGATTAACAAATTGTCATTTGCTAAAAACCCAGCTTTCACTTGATCTAACGAAACTTCTGGATAAAATTCAGCTTCTTTTTTATACCAAATTCCATTTTCTTTGGTGTGTTCTGTACGAGGTGTAGTTGCCAAGGCCGCAAAGTCGTCCAACGCTACACGCGATCCATCTTTATCTAAAAACTGAATAATTTCGCCACCTTTAGTTTCAACAGCACCATAATCTCCTTTGATAAAAGTTGCCCATTCCCAAGCTTGTGAGCTAAGAAAGACGAAACCACCTATAATAGTTAAAAATAAATAAAAGGTAACTTTCCCTTTCTGCATTTTGCTACCGGCATCTACTGCTAGCACCATAGTTACAGATGAGAAAATTAAGACAAAGGTCATAAACGCCACATAATACATTGGCGCTTCTACCCCATGAAGGAACGGAAAGTGGGTAAAAACTTCATCAGGAATAGGCCAAATATCGGCGAATTTGAATCGAGACAGGCCGTAAGCGGCAAGAAACCCAGAAAATGTCAAGGAATCGGAAACGATGAAAAACCACATCATCAATTTCCCATAGCTTGCTTTGAGTGGCGAATCTCCGCCTCCCCAAGTTTTTCCTTCAGTACCTGTTTGAACAACAGTTGCTTCCATAAAAAGAGTTTGGTTTAGAAATAAGGTTCAAAAATACGTTTAATTTTTATTTAACGAAATATAAAAACATAAACAGGTAAATCCATACAGCGTCAATGAAATGCCAGAATGTTGCAGCCAGTTCAATTCCAAGGGTTTTACCGTTTTGGTAATTTTGTTTATAATGATTATAAATTACAACAGCTAGTGATATAAGCCCCCCAAACACGTGTGCTACGTGTAATAAAACGACTAAATAAATAAAGGATGTGGTAATATTACTTGTAGGGCCGGTAAAATAATAGCCGCTATCAATTATTTCTGAAAAGCCTACAAATTGAAACACAACGAAACTTACACCTAACAAAAAGGTGGCAATAAATAATATCATTCCTTGAGAATCTCTTCCTTTTTGAACTGCTTTTTTACCCAAATGTATTGTTAGGCTACTAAGGAGTATTAAAACGAGACTTACGTAAAATGCTGGTGGAATTTCAAAATTCGATATCCAATCTGGTCGTTCTTTACTTACTACATAAGCACTGGTAAGCCCAGCAAAACTCATTGTAAGGCTAATTATTCCGAACCAAAGAAGATTTTTCTTGGCTCTTCCTACTTTGACCTCTTCGGCCGCGTTAAATAAGCTCTTTGCCATCATATTTAAAGTTTGTATTTTGTTCGTATTGAACCTATTATCTTATAAATTTATCTACCACATAAATAATTTGCAGCAAGGTAATATAACTAACACTAGCAAGCATTAATTGTTTAGCCGCTTTTGAAGTCTTTTCTCGATATAATCTTCCGGCATAATAAAGAAGACCAATACCTAATATTCCTACCAAGACTCCAGAGTAGGGCGTTAAATATAACTTACCTGTTATGCCCAAAACAGGAATTAAGGAAACTAAAACA